>Ga0208375_1001472_pt1 | contig 26222 bp, 34 predicted proteins | sample RifOxyD1_FD_184038 | JGI IMG/M metagenome (GOLD analysis project Ga0208375, IMG submission 184038) | Soil microbial communities from Rifle, Colorado - Rifle Oxygen_injection D1 (SPAdes) | ecosystem: Environmental > Terrestrial > Deep subsurface > Rock core/Sediment | place: Rifle, Colorado...
GGGGATAATCAGATCAGCGATATATCGAAATTCCCGATCTTGCCGAATCTACAAAAATTGTGGCTATGGGGCAATCAGATCAGTGATCTATCACAGTTCCCGATCATGCCGAATCTGCAAGAATTGGATCTAGGGAATAATCAGATCAGTGATCTATCACAGTTCCCGATCTTACCTAATTTGCAAGTATTGCGGCTAGAGGATAATCAGATCAGCGATATATCGAAATTCCCGATCTTGCCGAATCTACAAAAATTGTGGCTATGGGGCAATCAGATTGGTGAAGGTGATAAATACGTACATGCTTTGAGAGATCGAGGCGTTACGGTTTATTTATAATTCTTAACTTTTAATATATATATATGCAAAAATATACTATTACAATGATTAGTAAGGTGTTCCCACCAAAAGGGAAACAAACATTTGAAACACTTGGTTTTCAAGTAGCAGAATATCCTAATAGATTCGTTACTATCCCACATGATGATAAAACCAAAACGTGGAAACAGGGTGATAGCGTTGAGCTTATCATTGACGAAGTTGAATCAAATGGGAAAAAGTATTTAAACGCAAAATTCCCAAATGAAAAAGCGGTTTTACAAGAAAAGGTTAAAGAGTTGGAACTGAAGACCGCAAATCCAGATCCCCTCATCTTTAAAGATCCAATGTTTGAACTAATTAATTCTATAAATAATAATCTTGAAAAGGAGATCAAGATATTAGTAGCTATTTATAATTTGCTTAAAACAGAAAATATCAATAATCAAATTAAAGATGATGTTAAGCAGGATTTACCTTTTTAATTTTTTAACTTTTATTTTTATGTTAAAACAAATTGAAATTACCGTTTCTTGTTCGGCTGATATTTGTTTGCCCGACAGCGAACCATATAAGACAAATAAACGATCTGCTTTTCTTTGCTTGAAAGAAGTGTATGAAGGAGAAGGTTTTGAAGAGATAGGTAAGAAAAGATTAGATTATTTAAGTAAAATTACAGAAGTTTATGTTAATAATGAGATTAAGAAAATTAAAGGCGGAGTGGTGATTAAGCCAATTATGGAACAGAAGGTAGAAGAAACAAACCTGCTTAATTCAACTTCGAATTCTCCATTTAATAATATTAAATAAAACGTTTATAAACTAAAATATAAAGATGGAAAAATAATAAAGAACATTATGGGCAACATATAGAGATACAAGATAGGAATAATGAATTAAATAGAACTATCCAACAACTTAAATCTTATATTAACTAACTTAAATTTATGAAGAAAGAAATACCAAACTGTACTTGCCTAGTATATCCACATGCAGAGGCTCATTACCTTGAAATAGGGAGCGTAGGAGCAACAAGGCAAATCTGGGATCTGCAAGGTAATTTGATAGGCGTAGATACTATAAGATTATATCAATGCGAAAACTGTAAAAAAGTTCTACAGAATATTTATTTTAACTCCTAACCTTACAAAATGAAATCTACTCAGCAATTTCAAACACAAGCCAAAGAAAAAAACATAACTTCATGGCCAATACTTACCTGTTCTATGTGTGGCTATGAATGTGCATATATATTTAAAAATAATGAGGTGTTTTATGATTCAGGTTGTAACTGCACAGGTGGATCGTACTTAGAACCGAGAACATGGAAAGAGGTAGCTGAAACGTATAATATGCAAGACAGCCCTCGGGTAATTGCAGAAATGGATCAGTATTGGCAGTTTTCATAAAATTTATTTTATAACTATGATCTCTCAGAGACTATTTACAAAACGTAGAAGCGGAGTTGAGACGACTTACACCTTCACAGTCAAAAACTCTTTTCTGGAGCTTGACAATCCATTAAGTAGATATTGCGAAAAGGTGTTAATTGAAGGTCTTGACTTATCCTCAAGCAATTCAGCTTCGCAAATGCCTACAGGTATTATAAACAGAGCAAGAGTTGAGCATGAACTAACTCAATTTGCCACTCAAGCGAATTATGAAGGTAAAGGGAAGAATCAGCATTTAATTGTACAAGATTATTTAATCAACAATGATCCAAAGACTGTAATCTATGAGTTACCACTTAATGACGGCACGACTTCTTGTTTCGTTGATATTGTGCGGTATGTAGACGGTATAATAGAAGTTTATGATTTTAAACCAAATGCTCATAAAGAGAAGCATGCTTGTACGCAAATTTATCATAATATGCGTTTATTATCGCAAATGGCGAAAATACCATTTAACAAAATAATAGGTGGATATTTTGATAAAGACAACTTTTATAAATTAATTTTTTAAAATGAAAAACTGGAAGGAAGAATTTAAAGAGAAATTATGGAAATTAAAATATTTAGAATTGAGTGTTAACGATATAATAAAAGAAGTAGAAAAAATTGAACAACATGCCTACAAACGAGGATTAGAAGATAAAGAAAAAATCAATAAATGTGATCCTGTTAAATTAACTTATGAAGAGTTGATTGATTTGAATAGAGCGAAGAAAGAAGGGGTCAAGGAAGGGCTAGAAAGCGTGCTTGAGCTACTCAAATATGACCTGCTCCCTGTTCAAGTAAGGGAAGAAAACCCAACTTTCTGGAAAGGATACTCTGTTGTAAGTGAAAAGATTGTGAATTTTATTCAACAACAACTTAAAAAATAAATATATGCAAAATTTAATAACAGTTCAAAACAGAATCCCAAAATTACTAGAAATAATTAATCCTTTTATTAACAGTATTAGTCTTAACATTACTACTGATGAAGAGGAGATAAATTCTGGAGATACTTTAATAAAGATTAAAGAATATATTAAATATCTTGATGATGACCGTAAACAATTTATTGATCCTTTAAGAAAAGAGATAGATGGAATAATGGATAGATATAGACCTCTTAATGAAAAACTTAAAGGTATTGACGAAACGCTCAGGAGAGCTATTAAAACTAAACAACAGGAAGACAATAGAAAGGCTCAGGAAGCTTTGAGGCTACAAAGAGAGAAGGAAGCCAAAGAGAGAGAAGAAGCGGAGAAAAAAGCCTTTGAGTCTAGCGAGGAAATAGCAAGATTACTTCGAGAATCTAAGCAGGCTTCATTTGAGGATCAGATCAAAATTGACAAACAAATTAAGGAGAATGTAATAATAGCAGAACAAGCAGAAGAGATATTAACCTCTCAAGTGCCTGTTATTATTGAAGCTCCAAAAACTAAGATACAAACTGCTTCTGGAACTGTATTTCAAAAAGCGAAATACATTATAACTAATTTTGATACTATAGATATAAAGAAACTTCCTTATGAATATTTAATTATAGATAAGAAAAAACTACAAAAGGCTGTTGATATGGGAATTAGAATTGATGGTGTTGATGTTGTAGAGGATTTTGATATGGTTACTAGGAAAAAATAATAATTATTAAATTTAAAATATGAATAGAGAAATAAAATTTTATGATGGTGATTATGAAATTATATTTAGTAACATTTTTAATATTTATGATAATACATTAATAATTGAAAAAATAGCTGGATTTAAGGTGGAATTTAAATTTTTATCAGATACAGAGTCTGCTCCAAAAATAGAAACATCTAGTGATAATAGCGCACGTATAATGACAATCAAATTATTTAATTTTAATAGTTCCCTTGGTGTGGGAACTATTAAAAGGCTACCAATAATAAATTTGGAACAATCACAAAATGATCAAGTAAAACAAATTTATTTTTCAATACATAGCAAGTCTTTAGATAATACTACTGGTTTTTTACAGATTTCAGTAACTTTTTATTTAAAATAATTTCATTTTTAATTTTTAATAATTAATTTATAAAACCTTTATGCAAAAAATAGATGACACTATCCCTGCGGAATATAGATCGCCAGAATTTGAAAATTATATGCAGAATGAATTTTGTTGGGGATTTAACTATGCGGATTGTATAGTGGGAGCATATGAGGATTCAGCTTGTAAAGCTGATAAAGTAAAAGAAGTTGTAAAACATGCAGAAGAAGTTTTACAAACCAAAAGCGAGACAAGAGAAGAAATCGTTAAATGTCTTAATCTTTTAATTGATGGATTGAGAATGAGATTTCACGCCGTTGCCTTTTGTAATATTCCTCAAATATGGTACACATCTCCTGAATTAATTGGATTAATTGATCCAACTAAAACAATGATTTCACTTAGTACTGGAAAACTAGGTAACGAAGAAAACAAAACTAAATATGATATTTTTACTTCCTAAAACAAAAATATGATTTCACAAATTCCTAATGGTGGTAAGATATTTATCTTATTATCAATTCTAGCTTTTATAAGTTTAGTTAATTTATTTTCTAATTTTATTCAATGAATAATCGTGTATGGAAAGGTATAGGTTATGTAATTTTAGGACTAACAATCCTAATGATTGTTACTTCTTTTGTTTTTGCTAACGCTCAAACGGAAGTTGAAAAAGAAGAAATTAGATTTAAAACTTCTTCTGATTTATATTATAAACTTAACGAAGCAACGAAAATCGCTTTAGAGACAGCAAAGAAAGATTGTGAAGTCTTAGTAGCGATCAAGAAAAGAGATGGAGAAGAAGTGAAAGGTGAAGATTGTGGTTTAGGTTTTTAATTGCACCGCAAAGTGCCGAAACTACAATTCATTTACTTAATCAGCCTGATTACAAACAGGAACGAGCTGATTATTTATATAAATACGCTCAAGAAAAAGGATTTAATCATGAACAGGCGAAACGATTAATAGCTCAGATATTCCAAGAAAACGGAGCGATGACGGAAACTAGGCGTGGCGATCAAGGCTGTTCCGTAGGTTTGATTCAGTGGAACGAATGTGCAAGAGGTAAAATCCCAAGAACTGATTGGCGGGGGCAAATAGAAATATTCGCTAATGAGATCTGGGGTAAATATCAAATCACTAATAATTTCTCTCAGGCTCAGGTAGCATGGAATCAGCCCTCCGTCCTCAAGTCAGGACAATATAAAACTAAATATTATTTTAAATTACAAAATATTTATAATAAAAATATTATTAAATAAATACTAAACATGAAAGAAAAATTAATTGAAACGGCGATTATTAATACAATTAAGGCGATAGGAGGTTATGCAGTAAAAGTCCAAAGTGGGGTTTTACCTCAAACATATAATGATAAAAAAAGATTTGTTCACTTAGCGCCTGCTGGCACGCCAGATATAATTGCTTGTCTTAAAGGAAAATTTTTAGCTATCGAGGTTAAAAAAGATTTAGAAGAAATTGACACATGGTTCAAGTACAATGAGGAAGGAAAACTAATTAACAGAGAAAGAATAAGAGCCATTAAACAAAAAGAAACTCTTGATATGATTGAAGATAATTGTGGCGGTATTTCAATGATAGTCTGTTCGGTAGAAGAGGTACTAGAGAATTTAAGAATTTATAATCTTTATAATTAATTTTAAAAAATATGACAATCGTAACCATACTTGGCAAGGGATATGATGTTGAAACAACAACAGCTCTTAACCTATCGAGTCAAAACTTAACTGCAATTCCTGAGGGGATTGAGAAGTTGATTAATCTGCAAGACTTGGATTTATGGGGTAATCAGATCAGCGATATATCGAAATTCCCGATCATGCCGAATCTACAAGTATTGGGGCTAGGGGGTAACCAGATCAGTGATATATCGAAATTCCCGATCATGCCGAATCTGCAAATATTGAAACTAAAAAATAATCAGATCAGCGATATATCGAAATTCCCGATCATGCCGAATCTACAAATATTAGGGCTAGGGAATAATCAGATCAGCGATATATCGAAATTCCCGATCATGCCGAATCTGCAAGTATTGGGGCTATGGGGCAATCAGATCAGCGATATATCGAAATTCCCGATCATGCCGAATCTGCAAGAACTGAACCTAACCATAAAGATTGGGTCTGGGGCGAACCTAACCATAAGGGCTGGGTATTAGTTGAGGCTTTTGAGGTTGAAGAATCAAAAGAAAGAATAGTTTTTTGTAATTATAATAATAGTTAAATTTTATATTAATATTTTAATTTTATTATATGGCAAACTGTATTGAGCCTTGTTATTCAGAGAAAATAATGACGGCAAATGGCGGTTTTGTTACTAACGGAACAGAGAAACCAAATTCAACAATAAATTGTCTTATTAATCAAGAACCTCATGTAGTCGTAGGCATTAATATTCGTGATCTGCACGGTAGACATCTTTTACAAAGAAAAAGCATAAAACCATTAGAAGATCAAATGATGCTGAGTGTAGCGAGTATCGGGCATGTTGAACATTGCGATGATTTAGTCGGTGAACCTTTAGATAATTTCCTTACTCTTGATTATTTAAAAGAAGCAATTATCGCACAAACAAGACAAGAGCTAGGTGATAGACTGCTTCATTACTTTAGGCTTGAATCATCAAAACTCAAAGCTCCAGATATTAGATATGATCAGGAGCTTGATGAGCACTCCATGAATCATATTACCGCCTTGTTTAATTGGACTGTATCAACTCTACACGATAATATTATCCAGTTATTATTTACTCCTACCGAAGAAGTAGACGCAATCCGCGTCCTTGATAGAGAAGAATTAAATAAATTAACAAAGGATTCAAAAGAAAGAGATGAGCGAGTAATTGTTTATCCTCCAATCAAGCAATTAATTAAACAATGGTTATTATAATTTTAAAATTATTTATTATGAAAAATTTAAAAATTAATTTAAAAAATCTAAATGATGATATTAATATTTTAATTAATGGATATATTAATAATCGAGTTCATGGACTTGGTGATAAATTAGATTGCTTAATTGATCTGCATGGATTCGCTGAGGCGTTACTTGGCGTTGTCGAAGTACTTCAAGAAGAAGAACGAAAAGAATGGAATAAAAAAAGTGTGCTTGAGTGTATGATAAATAAAATTGAAATTCAAAAAGCGATATATAATGAATTTATTTCTTAATATTTATTAACTAATTTAACAAAATGGATAAAGAAAAATTTGACTACTTAAAAAAACTAATAATCTGTGTTATTTGGCCAGTGTGTATTGCTACTATAACAATAGTTATACTAACAGTTAGTTTTAACGAAAACGGTTTTTAATTCTTAATTTACTTCTTAAAGAACTGAAAAATGAAATATTTATCTCTATTCTCTGGAATAGGAGGATTTGAAAAGGCTATACAGGATGTTTTGCCAAATGTTGAATGCGTTGGATATAGCGAAATAGATAAATTCGCTATTCAAATTTATCAAAAACACTTTCCTACTCATCATAATTTTGGAGATATAACTCAAGTAGATGTTGATGCGCTTTCTGATTTTGATTTATTAGTGGGTGGTTCTCCATGCCAAGACCTAAGTATCGCTAAAAGAGATAGAAAAGGATTAGATGGTTCACGAAGTGGATTGTTCTATAAATATGTAGAGATTTTACAAAAGAAAAAACCTCGGCACTTTATTCTTGAAAACGTGGCTTCAATGCCAAAAGAGAGCAAGGATCAAATCAGTCAAATATTAAACGTTCAGCCTATTATGATCAATGCAGCTTTAGTTTCTGCACAGCAAAGAAAGCGTCTTTTCTGGATCGGTGAATTGATTAACAATCAATATAAACAAACGGACATAACGCTTCCAGAAGATAAAAAGATTTTTCTTAAAGATATTTTAATTGATGGAATTGAAACAAAAGAAAAAAGTTTATGTGTAACTGCTACTTATTCAAGGGCTTGTCCTAGAGATTATTTTGAAAAACATTCAAGACAATTAATTAAATTAGGTCATTTTAATTCAGGTGGTCAAGCTGATAGAGTTTATAGTATAGAGGGAAAGTCAGTAACTTTATCAGCTTTGGGTGGTGGCAGAGGTGCTAAAACAGGATTATATTGCATCGCTCAAAGAGGTAGATACAATCAAGACGGTCTTACAACTCAACAACAACTAGAGCCTCGTTTAGATGGCAAAACTAACTCATTAACTACGGTACAAAAAGACAATTTAATTGGGAATGTTGATGTTGACGTATATAGAAAGTTACACCCCATAGAATGCGAAAGATTACAATGCTTGCCTGATGATTGGACGGAAGGACTGAGTAACAGTCAACGTTATAAATGTTTAGGCAATGCGGTTAATGTTGAAGTGGTTAAGCATATTTTAACTTTCATTAAATAAGCCTAAATAATCTAATGGCATGAAGCCAACAATAGTGATTATTTAAGCTTATTTATTTTGGGTGAGATTTCAGATTACTCACAATATTTTTATATATAAATTATTCAGCCACTATCAATTTAATTGATCAAATTAAATTTTAACGATAGAAGGATTTTTTACCTTAACTAACCTAGCCATCTGTAATAAGTTTTTCGGTTAGTGCTTATGAGGGAAGTATTAATATTATACTACCTTTTTACGCTTTATTATTTATATAAATATAAACCATCTTCAGAACAAGACGTTCTTATATAATCTTTACAGATTATACGATGTGCGTTAGGACTGACGATCCATTTTCCGCCACCGTAAATATTATATTTAAAATGAAAATAAAATCAAGGTTAGAACAAAAGAATGACTACTCGCCAAAATAACAAACCACTACATCTCCACTATATGGTTTCGTGGCTTAAATAAAGGATTCTTACATCTTTTTATGAAAACATAGAATAATTTACTACATGATTATTTATTAATCACATCAATCCCAGCGAATTTAAGTAGCCAAGCGATAGCCGCACAAACAACAAAGATTGTTACGATTGTTAGCACTATTCCTGATAATAGAGGAAGTAGAAAAGTGATGATAATATAAAAAACTAAAACTCCTAATAAAATTGATAATAAAGTATTCATATGTTTTGATTATTAGATCATGCTTCATCTTGTTCTTTATTTGGTAAATTAGCAAGTTTTATTATTGGTTCTTCTGTAATAACTTCTGCGGCACGAGTAGGTATGATTGTTTTTGTAAACTGTGGAGCCAATAAAGCAATAAGAGCCTTTATGGCACTCCTTAAACAAGCCCCTCCTAGCACCATTAAGGTGGTTGTGTCAAGATCCCCCCTCCATAACGAACCTAGCACAGCAGATTCAAATAAAACCATCATGGCGATAAACGTAGTCACAAAAGACTTTACCTCGTCTTTTAAAAATTGTTCTGTTTCGATTGTCATAATAAGTATTGGTTAAATATTGCTCATTGATAGAGCAAATTTTTGTAAAGGTTCAACGTTCAGAATATGATATTTTCTTAAAATCTCTAAAAACCAAGCCTTATCACTATTTATATTTCCATCCTGTAATAACCCATTATTTAACCAATAGTCTACCGCTTGCTTCTCCCACCCCTTTAATCCTGACACGTCTTGAGCCGTCTCCTGTGCGTTTAACCAAGAAAGCGGATCAATATATCCTAAATATCCGTTTTTGTAGTTTAAAACGCTTCCCTTGCTGTCGATTTCACGCAATCCGAAATGAAGATGTGCGCCTGTTGAAAACCCAGTATTACCTGAAATCAAAACGCAATCTCCTTTTTTAACTTTTATCCCAATTTGTTTACAAATAACTTCTTTGCCGTGAGCATAAATTGTCTGAAAGCCGTTGTGATTGATCCTAATGTAATGACCATAGCCATCCTCATCACAACCTATATAATTCACTACGCCATCATCTACTGTTAAAATTGGTGTACTTTCTGGAATTGCGAAATCTAAACCGTTATGACCTGCTAAATTAAACTGAGAATAAAGTTGTGGATTCTCACCAAAATATTGTGAAATCCTAAATTCATTTTCGAAAGGATAAGATATGTTTTTCATAATTTAGAATTAAGATGTGAGATTAGTGGTAAAGCCAATAATCCCTAAAATAATAAATGTTATGATCGCTCCTATTAATCCTCCCCATAATTTTTGATATTTACCATCTTTTATAATAATCATTAAATCTTTTTTTGTTACCATATTTTCTTTTAATGTTAAAGTCTCAACTATATTATTTTTAAGTTTTTCTGTTTCTTTGCCATAATTTTGTAAAAACTCATTAAATTTAGCCATCATTTCATCAAGTTTTTGAGGGATTAAATTAAAAGGTATAATTTGCTTTTCTAATGAAGCCAGTCGTTCCGAAAGAGATAATTCTAGCACTTGTATTCTATTATAAATATCATGTTTAGCTTCATGGAGCTTTAAGAGATCAGATTTAAACTCTTCATGATCTTTTAAGTTTTGATCTAATTTATCTTTCTGTAAGCATGGATTTGACATTTCATAAATATAGTTTATATAACACGTCTGGGGCTCTATCATTCAATCCATACACCGTATTAACCTCGCCAAATCCTGCCATGAATTTAGTTGTTGCCCCGAAATTATGATTAGAAGTTGATTGCTGTGTTCCAGCAAAATTATATTTAAAATAATCTGTAGCGGTACTTACATAAATATAATTAGTATTCGCTCCTATTGCACCACCAAAACTTGGTGTCCCCGCTAAAGCAAAATCTGATGCGGAATCTAACGTTGTTCCATTAATTGTAAGTCTTCGTATATCATAATCATTAGCTGTATTCCCTGCTTGTTTCGTGAAAAATAAATAAGTGCCATCAGTAAACATGTAAGTCGCATCTGTCGTCCCGAAACCTGCATATGTCATTTGAGTCCCACCTGCCGCTAAGTCATCTTTATCGTATCTATACACTCTATGCAATGGAGCTCCATTATCTCTTAATAATACATATAAATAATCGCCTATTACAGCGACCCCTCTAATAGCATCCGCAGCCGCCCAATCTGAAGTAATAGCTCTTATATCTGGTGCACTATTAACATGATACATAGTTAATGAAGTCGTGTAAGCGTTAGGGATATGTTCTGTGTTGTCGGTATAATAAGGCATTGTATCAGTGGGGTTATTTTGATCCCAGAACCAAGGAGCTGGCAACCCGAAAATTCCTTGATCGAAAAAAGAATTATTTGGCTTACTCATTAACTGGAAATTTGTACCATCATGAGTTAAAATTACAACCTGTCCATTCCTAATTGTACTAGGAGAAATTTCATTTCCACTTACATCTTTAATGGCGGTCGCCCCTATTGTATTAACATTAACGGTGCATGCTCCAGTATTGGCAAAATTAGCTTTAAATTTAATTGTAAGTCCAGCTTCATAGGCTGTAATCTGTGCATCAATAGCCACGACATAAGCATTCGCTGAACCTGTGGACACGACATAATCACCACCACACACTAATACGTCTTTACGAAGATTATTAAAGTGAGTAGCAAGAATATCCTGACCTAAAGTTACCTGTGATGAATCAAGAACACTCATGATTAAGAGAAAGTAAATGTAGATTCTACTGTTAGCGTTTCAGTTACTGCCTTGGAAACTGAAATTAAAAAACGTGAAAATAACTGCCCTGTATTAGCACTTGCAGCGCCATCAATAAACCAGCCTGCTTCTGCATAAGTACCCGAAGTTTCAGTTGCAGTGTAGAAATTACTTATATAGGCTATATTGCTTGCTGATGTTTGACTTGACGTAGCTTTTCTGTACGTCTCAGTCCCAAGTGTTGTGTTACTATTAGCTGGCGAAGCGCTACCTGAGCCTAAAGCCCCATAATTAATAATTCCTGTATAAGTAGTAGTATTAGCTAGTCTTTGAGCTAGTACTGATCTTCCTGCCGTAGGAATAATATTTTCATATAATGTTTCTCTTTTTTGACAATGTTTTTTAAATTCTGTCCAGTGATATTGAAAAGCTTCCCATGATAAATTACCTTGACCAAGGATCTGTTCAAGTTCTTTAGCTATTTTATTTAAAGGTTTGCAAATCACGAAATTATGCAGTCCTTTAATTCCTGCTAGTTCCTTGTTTTTTCGTAAATGATTGAGCATAAGCCAAGAGATTATGAACCTCTGGGGCTTCTACTATTAGAAGTATACTTAGAAAAACAAAAGTAATCAATATTTTTATTCGTAAGCACCGACTCCATATACTGTTTGAGATTTTGTTGCGTCTGTTGTATACATATAATCAAATAAAACATCACCAGACGCTGTTGTATCTGTAGTATTAACAGTAAGATATTGTAATGTAATTGTTTGAATATTCGTGATATCAAAACTTCCTGACTCAATATAGTCAGGATCGGTTAATTTAAATTTAATTTGACGCCATAATTCAGACACGGCAAGATAATCATTTAAATTCAAAAATACTCGATAATCCAATAAAGGATTAGTCGCATGACTCGAAAAATAAATTCTTAAATCTTTAATTTTAGCTTTTACCGAATTATCTTTTACCTTAAACCAATAATTTATAAATTTATCCGTTAAATTAACAGGGCTAGCTAAGTTAATATACATATAAGTGCCAGCAGATACAGCCGTTTTATTTAATGATAATGAGGCTGTTGTATCAATGTGTTCATCGGTTACTGTTGTAATCGTACCATTAACCGCAGTCCAACCGCCTGCAACATCTAAACCGTCAATAATATCACTAGCACTTTCAGGCTGGTATTTGTTGGTTTTATCCTTTTCCGTCTCATCACTGGAAGTTGTTGTTTGTGTCTCAGTTGATGTTACCTGTTCAGTCGCTCCTGTTGTATGGCTTTCACTTATCGTTATAATAGGAAATTCGCTTTCGACTAATTCAATCACAGCGTTATCAACAACAAAAGCCCCTGATATAGTTGTAGACAATTTTTGGAAATATTCGATTATTCCAAATAAAGTGGTAGCACAAGTAACTTTGCATTTCATGTAATCTTGATTGTATTGTTTGGCTACTTTCTGAATTAATAATTCTTCAAACATAACTTTATTTGAATCTTTGATTGTCATTAATTGCCCTGCTTTTAATCCATCAAAATCAGTATCAAAATTAATTGTAACAACAGGATTCTTATATTGATCTACTTCTGCCCTTGCCCTATCTCTAGCGGCAGTCCTTGAATCCAAACTATTGTCATCAATCTTAGCTCCATCGAATTGACCGTCCCCATGTCCTAATAACAACCTCATTCTTGTAATTGACGTATTGTCTTTATATTGAGTTACAATATCAATTTTTTCTGTATATGTAAATAAAAGGAAATCGGAAGTGGTAAGTGTTGTAGTGGCATCAGTTGCTCTAATAGACTTTTCAGAGAAATTCGAGACATAATTTACGGTTGTTTCATCAACTAAATTCTCCACTCCAACGGTTTGAGTTGATGCGAATTTAGAAAAAGTGTCACCATTAGTTTGGCTCGTTACAGCTTCAACAGTGAAATTATCATCATTAACTTTTGTGATTTGTCTAACGGCATTTGATCTTGTTCTATTAACAATATAATCACCTGTAATTAATGCGTGTGCTGTGGCTGTAATATTAGTTGTGGTAGTTCCGCCTTCACAAGTATCTATACTAGTATTATTATCTAATTTAATAACTAAATTCTTAAATTTATTCTTTAATATCCATTCCCTAACTGCATTATCGCCTTGAACGACTTGTGAATAAGTAGAAGCTGAATCTTCTGTCCCACCTGCTACAGTTTGAGCATTTTTCAATTGTGAAGTGTCAATATTAACACTTATATTATCACCATTATAGAATTTATTTGAAGCTTCAAGCATCCAGATAGAATCTATCGTTACATCAGGATCATTATTTGAATGAGTAAATTGAAAATCTACTTTCCGTATTACTCCCCAGTCTGGAAGTCCTGTTGAAGTAAAAGCGGACTTAGCAATTAATAGTTTATTATATCCAAGTTTTAAATTCGTAGTCCAACTATAACTAAAATAATCCACGCCTGAATTAGTTGAAAAGATTAAATCAATTGAAGTTGGTACTGTGTTCTCAATATATACATGAATCATTATACGATCACTAGTAGGACTTGTAGTGCCGTCTTCTCTTGTGCTTAGATTATAAGTTCCTGTGATAGTTGTTGGCGTTGCACTTGTAACAGTTTTCTGTGATTTATTCGCTGTAATGTACCATTTATCATTGTTAGATAGAGTCCAGCCACTCTCACTCATGTCAAACAATAACTGTGAGCCATCTGATAATTGCCACGGCGCAGAGTCGCTATCCATTGATTTGAAATGTATATCCCTATCATAATCAATATACCAAAAATAAGAATTGAGTTTAGCGAGAGCATCTATTGTCGCCGTTGGTCTTTGAAAAGGAGCGGCGAAACTATCTAAAGTTGCACCAGCTTCAAGATTAAAGAAAGTAAAGAAATCATCTTCATAAATTCGCCAATTATCTATTGTAATTATTCCGCTTGCTGTTTGATCTATAGCTAAAGCAATTCTAATTATAGCCGTCCAATCAACCGTTCCAGCTGTAAAATCAGCAGTTTTTGACATGTCAATTTCACAAAAATGCCAATTACCATCAGGAAATATAGGAGTTAAATACCAACCTTTCATGTTTGTAATTGCGGCATCACTAGAACAATATAATCTAATAGATGTAATAATATTAGTTGATGGGAATTTAATCCATAATCCCATTTTACCTTTTGTCGGCTGTCCAGAACTTACTCCCACATACGAAGAATAATCTGTACTAGATAATGTTAATCTATAATCTGCTGCTCCACTGGCATACACCCAAGAAAAAACACCTGATGATGTCCCATTACCATTAATTATGTCATTTGTATTAATAATAGGTAACGCGGCATCATTAATTATTCCCCATGCGGATTGAATTGCTCCATCATTAGCATAATCCATCGTATCTATAATCATATTCATGTTGTTCAGGTCTTCGGTTACGAACCCCACTATTATCTGTCTTGCGTTTTTATTTTCCCAGCTGTCATTAACCTCTTTTCTGTCAAATTCTTTTGTGAAATCGATACACTGCACGCTATACGCCACATTTTCCGATAAAACATTTGTCGAAATTCCCACATTCTGCACAACACCACCAAAAATCTTTTCGCCTGCGTATTCTCCTGCACTATGAGCAGAAACAGCAGCACTTTCTAATGTTATATTTATATTATTTCCACTCTCAACTAAAGATGAAATAGTTACTTTCTCTTCTGTGCTTAATCCTATACCAAGCCATATCTCCTGATTTGCTCTAAGTTTATAATGAGTAATAATGTCTATATCAGATAATGTTTTCTTTTTAACCACTAAAGCCGTGCCTGAATAAGAAATAATTTCAAAAGCATCAAAAATCTTAATTTCTTGATTATCTATAGGCTGGTCTCCTCCAACAATTATATCAAATCCGCAAGTATTAGCCTTATTCTGCACTTGCTCAACTATCTTTAAGCTTCTTGTGCTTACATAAGACGAGATGTCAACGTCAGCAAGGTAAAGTTTAATCATAAAATATAATAAGATATAGGACTCAAAATCCTAACAATATTATTATACTATAAAAAAAATAATTAAATAATAATAATTCAAATTATTTTTTATTTATTTTCTATGATTTCGATATTTGTAATTATATAGTTAATATTCCAAAAAAAGAATAAAGGAGAAAGTAACCCATAACTAACTACACTAAGGATTAACAATCCAATATTAATTAACAAATACTTCCACCATATACCATTAAACTTTAATGTGTGTGTTTTCATACATAATACATACCACTAAATTACGATTTAAGCAACCGCAAAATGCCGTTTTAGAATTGATATAATCGGATCACCTATTTTTTCAATCACATCGTTTTTATCCAAAACGTTATTCCCCGAAATATAAAGATTAATGGTGTTCCCGCCTAATTTGTTATTTGGTACAACATCAGAACCGCGCGGCAATCGCACCATCTCAGCCCCCTGTTCTCCCACCATCGCCAATCCGCCACTAAAATTAGTAACACCATTAGCAAATTTTGGTATATCTAAATTTTTTACTGTTTTTCCGCTACCTGTATTTTGCATTGTACTAGAAAGTTCTTTGAATTTATCAATCATTTTATTAATAGAATCAACAGTCTTTTTTTCTTGACTTTCGACATAACTAGTAAACAATTCAGTGGCTTCTTTAGATTGAGTAACTATAGTGTTTCTTAATCTCAAATAAGCATCTTCTTCTGTCTTAATTGCTTTAAGCGTTTCCTCTTTATTGAGATTTAATTTTGCTAAAGCATCATCATAATCCTTTTGTCGTTCAATTTGTTGGTTTTTATAATCTTCTACAATCCTTTCAAAATCTGTTAGCCTTCCTCTGCGTCTAGCCTCCCTAACTTCATTATCAATTGATAAAATTAAATCTTTATTTCGTGTTAAGGCCGCTTGCTCAACAACTAAAGAATTTTTTAAATCACTAAGCTTGTTATAATCCATTTCATCTCGTTTTTTCTTTTTCTCTTCTTCAATTTGTTCTTGGATGTCAGCAATTTTCTTTTCCTGTTCAACTACGTCTTCACCTAACTCTTGTCTTGCTTGCGTTTGATCATCCTGAAACGCACCCATCAATTCTTTAATATCCTGATTAACGCTTCTTAATTCTTCACGTAAATCAGCAAGTTTTTCACTGTGATCTCTAATAACTGTTTGAAGCACCGCACTAACAGTTTCCTGAAAATCACCATATTGATCTTGTAAATCTTGTAAAGCTTTTTGTGCCTTTTCAGCGCCGTCTTTCAGCGAACCGCCACCTCCTCCACCTCCGCCCAAGCCCGCCGCCAATTTACCTGTTTCATCGCTAGTTTCTTTTGTTGTATTTTTTAAGTTTTGTAAGAATTTATCAAATCCTGATACTTCTTCTCCTGTAGTTACCGCGGCCGTTCCACTACTGTCCAGCCCCATTTTCAAACCATCTAAATTAAATGATATGGGTGTAATAGACGCTCCCAGTTCATTAAGTTTGTTGATTAAAGAGTTGATAGGGGCAATAGCTAATTGTACGCCTGAATTAAATAATTCCACTATATTATTCCACATTCCTTGAGCCATATTAACTGCTCCATTCTTAATTCTTTCCCAGTCACCAGTCATTAATCCTGCGAATATTTCCATAATTCCTCCTAAAAGCTCTACACCAAAGTTAAACCAAAAAGTAACTTTATTCCATAAAAAACTTACTATTGCAATAATTGTATCTCCCCAATCCTCCCACATCATTTGAAAAAACTCTAATCCCGCCTTAAATAATGACACTACTACGTCCCATGTTGATGTTATTGCTTTCCATGTTTTTTTCCACGTGGGTTCAATAATTTTCCAGATTGGCTCAAATGCTTCAAGAAATTTAATTAATAGTTGTTTCGATTCGTTAAGAAAACTTTTAAGTGGTGTTTTCTGTAAACTAATATTCTTCAATGCTAATTCTACTGCTTGCAATCCTACTTCTCCATTTTTTGTCATTTTTACTACTTCCTTTTCAGTTACATTGAATTGTTTAGCTAATTCAGCTAATAATGGTACATTGTTTTTAACAAAACTTTGCATTACATCATCAGTTAATTTATTTGCGTCTTTTACTTTTAAGAAAGAATCAATTAGTGTTTGTAAATTAGCGTCCATATCTACGGCAACGTCTTGCAGTAATACCATAGTAGGAAGAAAAGAAGCAGCTGATCCACCTACCGCAACAAATGCTTCAGCTGTCTTTGTCGCATTCACTCCCATATTTAACATTGAAATTGCAATCTCATCAGCAGTTTGTTTTAAAGGGGTAAATGAAGCAAGTGAGTTCTGTCTAAAATTAGTAAAAGCTGTATTAATCATAGTTAAACCTTCCGTCAAAGGTGGTATCAATCCTGCTCCCAATTCTCTAGCCGCTAAAACAAAATTATCTTTTAAATTTGAGATTTGTCCTAAAAAGGTTTGATTTTGAGCTTGCATCATATTATAGAATCGTCCGCCCTCACTAGTCATATCAATAAATGCTTGTTCAACGGCCGCAAAACTTATTGCCCCTTCTTCAACCATTTTTTTAATTTGTGCTTCTGTTTTGTTAAATTGTTCTGCTAATTGAGATAATAAAGGAACACCATTATTAACGAATTGCCTTAATTCTGTTCCGTATAATTGATTTGCAGTTTTTACTTGTCCAAATGCTAAGGCTATATTCCCAATAGGAACAGATAAGCCAGCCGCCACATCTCCTAACATTGACATTGTAGACACAACCTTTTCAGCTTCAATTCCCATAGCTAATAATAATTTAGCGTTCTGTTCAACGTCTGGAAGTGTAAATGGTGTTTTCGCCGCCAATTCTGATAATTGTCCTAAAAGTTCCATCGCTTTTTCTCCACTACCTAACATTGTTGTAAAAGCCATTTGTGTTTGTTGGAATTTCGCTGCTTCACGAATAGACAAAGCCCCTGCTGCAACTATCGCAGTACCAATAGCCGCAATAGCAATAGCCGCATTCCTGCCTATATTTTGGATTGGATTAATAGCAGACGCAAATTGTTTATTAAAATCATTTAATCCTTTACTGGCATTATTTTTGAGTTCTATTAATATCGAAGCTTTTGCGTCATCTGCCATTATCTAAAATTAGATTTAGTTGAATTTTTATTATTTTTTTTATTTTTTTTGTTATATTCCTCTCCCTCAATATTCAGAAACTTTTTCCACATATTTAAAGTTTTTACATCTTGCTCATCATACTCAATAGGAGTCCAGCCAAACTCTTTACAAATAGTATATTTAATATATTCAGGCGGAACTGAACCTTTACCTACTTGCAGATATTTTCTTATTTGCTGTTCTATTGCAGGGGGAGGTCTTGCCCTATTCCTGCAATTTTATCTATTTCTTTAAGGATTTTAACTGAATCGGGTTTTGAAATATAATCAAAAATATCGTCATTAATCTCTATATTTTTCTGATTAATCATTAATGATTCGATCATATTAAGCATCTTATATCCTTCTACTTTAGCATTCTTAATCATCACTTCCGCCATATTAGTTAGCTTTGGCTGTCCTTTTTCATCTATTTCCATCCCTTCCATAAACATTTCTTGAGTTTTATCCCAAAGTCGTTTAGGGAATATAGATTTAAGAGTTACCTCTCCATTTTGTAATTTCATAAAGATAAGCAGTTATTAATAAAAGTGAGCTAGTTTTTGATCCCTCCTGTAGTTTTTTAGGCTACAGGAGGAAAGTAAAAATGGGAAACTGCTCAAGAAAACCCAAGTTTACTAATATGTAGCGGTTGCATTTCTAAGTCTAACTTTTGCCATACTTGATAAATTGCCAGTACCTTGACCTGCCCTGTCATGATCAGAAGTAAATTTAAGTTCTTCTGTTATTAGTCCATCACTAATAGGTAATTCTATTGGTTGTAATTTAGCGTTTGGTATATCTATTCTTAACATTGTTTTCTCGCTTGCATCTCTACCCCCTGAAAAATTCTTTTTAAGTGGTGAAGTCATGTCGGTGTTATCTGCTGTCGTTACCAAGTCCGAACCAGTTGAAGCACAAGCCACGCCAGTCAAGGCGTGAATAGCAGCGGCAACTAAAGTTGTGGTATTATTAGCCGCTACAGCGTCTAGAGTAAGAGTTATATTTTTCCCACTTAATGCTGCAGCTAAGGCAGCACCTCCTCCAACTATAGTAAGATTATAATCATTGCCAGCTTCACCAGTTGCATCAACTGTAACGCTTGCAGTACCAATTCCATCTGTTTCAATTGTTAAACTTGCAGCAGCGGCCGCATTTGAAGCTAAAGCGTCACCTAAGAATTTAATTCTTAATCCTAACGAATCTTTTGATCTTAGAGCATCAACAAAATCAGGATTAGCATGTAAATGAGATAAAGTAATATCCGAAACATCAAATCCTAAAAGGTTGATCCTTGACGGCATTCTATCAACTACATCATTTCCAGTAGCAGCATTCTCAGCTTCTAAATTATTTGTAAATTCACAAGAAAAATTAGTCATGTCTGAAGTAGCAGTTGTATTGTCAACTGGATTTGTAGATGTACCAACTGATATTTCCGCACCTCCAGTAAATATAAATTCAGATCCAAGTGCTGTATAACTAGGGCTTGCATTTCGTTTTATTACTACTACATCACCGACAGCCAAAGAAACGGCGATTGTTTCAACCGTAGTCAATGTCGTTTCTGTAGGTACAGCCGATAATGTATAAGTAGCCAAGACTGTATCTTGATTATCAGCGTCTAATACCTGAATAGTATCACTTGTAGTTATTCCACTTGTTTGATCTAATGTTAAAGTTGTTCCTGTTGCAATAGCAACTGTCAACCGTGCATTCACAAACCATCTCTGAGCCATGAATCCAACAGTCCAATCAGCTCGATTGTCATTAATAGCAAGAGCTAATTTTGAAATTCTACATCCGAAATATCTAGTTATATAATCTTCACCACCAACAGCGAAATCTAAAGTATAAGAATCTTGTGTGTTTTGGGGCTGAAAATCATGTTGATAAATCCCAGTTGCTAGAGTTGAAGCCGTCTCATCACCAAAACAACCATTTAACAAATGCCCTGAAATAGTAGGTTCTGCTGGTAATGATACTTCAAGTTCTGCTGGTTCATACGCTCCAATATATGAACGTGTGTTTAAAGATCTATTCCCTTGTACTGTATTGGTTTTAGCAATATTCCAAGGATTTGGAAGTGTCGTTTCAAGAAATTCAGCAAAAGTGTCTGGATATACCGCCGCTCCTGCTGTAGTTTCTTTTTTAAAAGCTAGATAGCCACGTTTACCATATGAGACTGAGTTTGACATATTTTAAATGTTAATAATAAAAAGAGGTTCATTGTGCATGAACCTCTAGGGCTTCTATTGCTGTTATTTTTTATTTATTTTTATTTTTTTTCTTCTTCTGTTTTCTTTTTCACTTCCTTTTCTGATTTTTCCATTTGTTTTTCTGGAAGTAAAGTAACGGTTACCGTCCCATCTGGAAGAATTTCCTTTTCAAATTCTCTACCAGCTTTTTTTATAATTTCTTTTGACATATTAGTAAAATTAGTTAGTATTACGAGTTGAACGCCAAACGGCTCTGAAAGTAAGTGTAGCAACTACAACCTTTCTATCTTCATCCTCTGCAATATCATTATAATCTATTTTGAAAGAATCTGTAAAGAGTCCGTAACTATTAAGATCAAAATTAGAGTGAGTCCTTAGTGCGTACATGATAGAAGGAGTTGCGTAGAATCCGTTAGTGTCTCTTTTTTCCATATAACTTAAAAATTGTGTTAATGAAGCATTTGCAGTTTCAGAATTAGCATCTCCATAATAAGTTGAAGCACTATCAATTATGTCAATACCGATTTGAGCTTCGTTCTGGTCTCTTACTGTCCCAGTCCCTTCTACTGTGGTTTCCATACTAATAGGATATATAGCGATCATAGGACAATTAGCAACAACTATCCTATCTAATTTAGGTTTGCCAATATAATACTTCTTGATTGTAGATCCAAATTCAGAAGTTAATAGTGTTTGTATTCCTGTTAATAATGTATTCATTTTTTAATATTTTTTCTTAAATATTTATTAATTATTTCAATTATATCTTCAGTTAGATTTTTAGTTAATCCTAGCATTTTACGCTGTGGATTTTTTCCTTCACCTAACTGATGGAAAGGATAGTATTTAATTTTATTACTCACATAAACCGACATTGCTTTAACTGTTTTATGAAATCCTTTTTTGAGTTTGCCAGTTCTTACAAGTATCGGACTCGAACCAAATCCTATTTTTAATCTTTGTGCTATAGTAGCAGGCTGTAGTGGTTGCCATGGTTTTTTATCTAAATTCGCTTGTTTGTCAAACGTTCCTTCGTATTCCTTAATTAATTTATCTCCTATTTGTCCCATAGGCTCTTTCATATTTTTAACCGTCTTATCTATATTCAATAACAATCTCTTAACCTCTCTATCATCAACTTTTATATTTAACTCCATAATTAAATTTTATCATTAGTTCTGAATATATTATCGGTAGGATTATCTTCATCATCTGAACTTGCACTATTTGGGTAAGTTTCAATTAAGTTGTCTGAACTAGTCGCTAATTCGTTCCCTTCAAAATCATATAATTTAATATATCCAGTATCAATTTTCTGTAAAAATGGCTCAACTGTTTTTTCCATAATTAATTGACCTTCGCTTCGTCCTTGATCGTTTACTACATTCATCAAGAAAAAAGCGGAAGCACATTCAGCACATACAGCTCTTAAATCTGGAATCCCTACTTCTTGTCTATTCCCATTTGTTACAGTTATTCCAGCAACAGTTTGAGTTGCCGAGCTGATTGTAACCTCGGCATAACTATCAGCAGTTTGATTATTAATTGTCACCTGTTCGTCTGAATATAAGCCATTAACAATAAAATCACTACTATTGGCAGCTGCAATCCTAAATAAATCCGCAGCACCTATAGCAGTAAGTCCACTAGTTATTGCGAGAACATAAGCAGTGCCATTGATAGTAATTGTCATTGATCCTGTTGTTGATCCTGTCCCTGAAAAAGTTAAAGTATTCTCATAATATTTACCTAAAGGCATTGTGTATTTTCTTCCAACACGACCAAGTATAATACTCTCTGCCATCTGAATTTTTCTTAAATATTCAGCATCAGTTATATTAGTATTATTTCTAAATAAACTTGAAGATTGTTTAACATCTATAATGGTACAAAGCATTTTTAAAAAATTAAATTCTATTAAGTTTTAAAACACCATATTGATAAACTAAACTAACAGCTCCTGTAGCTTGAGCTGATAGCCACAATCTATCCCCAGCAACTATTGTTACAAATGCACCACCTCCCACCATTTCATTCCCAGCTGCCGCAAATAAATTCGCATCTATTGCTTCAGCGATTTGAGTTGTGTTTTTATATGGAATAAAAGTAACATCTTCGACTCCAGCAAGTTCTGTACAGCGCATTAACCATAACAGATTATACGTGCCTTCTGCACCAGCCCCAGCCTGTAAATATGAACCCTGATTCCATGTACCAGTCGCATCATTAGCAACCCACGTATCAGTAATTTTAAAGCTATTATCATTAACTTTCGTGATTTGAAAAACCCCATTATAATTAGTAGTCCCCTTAATTGTGATGTAATCACCTGTTAATAATCCATGTGCTGTATCTGTAACAGTAACTTCACCGCCTCCCGCATCAGCAAAAGCACTTATCGTCCCATTAGTCCCAGCACTGAAAGTCCAATTATTAAGCGTTCCAGAACTCCAAAGCCTAAGAGCTGTCGGAATATTTTCCCCAATAGCAAAAACAGAACCAACATTATTAAGGTACATTGAAGCATGATTTGTACCTAAAATGTTTACATTTTTTCCAATAATTAACATATTATTATTATTTAGAAATTATTTACATTCTTTTATTTTTTGTCCGAAAAATTCTTGCATATCAATATATAATTCACATACTTCTTCTGCGTGCTTTGTCGCCTGATCAAGATTCCTTGTTATAGTATGCTCAAGCGGAGTGTCAATATTATCTATAATGCCCTCTTCATATAGAGTTACGGCATTTTTATATAATTTTTGTGCGTTTTCAGAGTTTTTTTCTGTATTAGTAATCAAATCTTTTGAGGAATTTGAACTCGCAAAAACAAAAGGTATTAATAACAAACAAATTAAAATTGTTAATAATGTTTTTTTCATAAAATAAAAATTAAAGATTATTTATAACCTAAATTAACCCAAAAATCTGCTCCACCAACTGTTTTAGTGGCGAGAGTTGTTGAGTTAGCCCACGAGATACCTGTATTACATAATTTACCAAACTCTCCAAGGTCAAGTGAGAATGATTGCCCAGCAGGAACAGGAATTGAGATTACAGGAACAGAGGCGTCAGCTGGTACTGTTGTAGAATTATAAACTTGAAAATATCTAGTAGCGGCATTATTATTTACCCCAAAAACTGTATATAGAGTTCCAGCACTAGCTTTTGAGACACTTGAAGCTTCTAGTGCGGCGCTATCATCCCAAGCTAATTCACCAACAGAGACCGGCATAGGGTTAAGTCCTGTTATATCTGCATTTTCGACTTGTAAATTTGCATTGCAATTAAAATTATCATGTGTACTTTGTCGGATATCTCCAGTGTTACAAGCAGTTATTTTACCATCAATACTAGTAGTATCTCCTGCAATCGTTGCTAGATTACCTCCCGTTTCAAGAGCCAAGAGAGAAGTGTTAAGGTTAGTTCCAGCATTAGCTGTTACAGGAATTGCCGCCTGATCGGAGGCGAGAACAACTGGAGCAGAACCCGCCATATTCTTCTGTCCTAGAGTGCCTAACTTACCATCTATTGAAGATGTAGAGGTCGCTATATTCCCTGTATCAGTATCGATAGTCGATAGAGTGGTCTGTGTAGCGAAATCCTTACCTGCAATCGTTGCTAGATTACCTCCTGTTTCAAGAGCTAAGAGAGAAGTATTAAGGTTAGTTCCTGCATTGGCTGTTACAGGGATTGCCGCCTGATCGGAGGCGAGAACAACTGGAGCAGAACCTGCCATGTTCTTCTGCCCTAGAGTGCCTAACTTCGAGTCGATGCTTCCTGTGTCGGTGTCAATTGTCGACAATGTCCCTTCAACTCCATCAAGATGTCCTATCATAGTTGTTTGATTCGCCGCTGTTGCTTGACTTGTAAGCTTAGTATCTATACTTGATAATGAAGTGGCACTATTCCCAGTATTTGTATTTGTGGTCACCAATGCCCCCTCAAGTCCGTCTGTATAGCCTTCTAATTGATCTACATAAGCATTTAAAGTAGTTAAAGTAGTGTTTGTTGTCCCAATTAATGTCTCAAGTCCATCAGTAAATCCTTCTAACCCATCTGTATAAGTTTTTAAATCTGTCATTTTGCCATCAATACTCGATAAACTCGCATTCCCAGTATCTTGTTTTGCAGAGGTAGCCAAACCAGCTCCTGAAGCAATTCCTGTAATTTCAGTTTTACTTGTAATTGAATATTTAACGTAAACAGTATCTACTAATATTGCGGTTAAAGTATTTGCCGCATTATCAAAATTTACTTTTACGGCAATGTAATTAATTGAACTCCATGCCGCACCGTTCCCTGTTGTTGTTGTCGGAGTATTGATATCAACTTCAATCTTATTCCAGCCTGTAGTTAAAGCAGAATCAGCAGTTTGATATATATAATTATGGCTTGCACTTTCGCCAATAATTAATTGAACATTGGCAATATTAGTAAGATCAGATAGATTTAACCAATATCCTAAAACACCATCTAAATACTCAACAAGATTAATTGTTTCCGCAGATGCAAGTGTCCGTGTTATTTGTCCAAAAGCTTCTGTTACTCCACTTTTCGCAAAAGAAAGAGAATTAGTTCCTTCTCTGTGATTTACCGCAGTTGCTAAATCACTAACATCAGTCGAACCTGACCAATTAGTAGCACTTTCGGAATTATCTAAAATAAATCTATCTTGTTTAACGTGTGCATAGACACGTTGTCTTGACGTATTTCCCATATTGTAAAAAATTAGCAAACAAACAAATTTGAGCAATTTTTTGTTTAAAATTTCAATTCATAGCCCCATTACTGAGGCTATGTCAAAAACTTTAAGATTTAACTACATTCATTTCCATTATTCCATTTGCAAATTCAGTTGTGCCATCTTCTTGTGTTACATATATTGCTATTTGATCACCAGCATTACATGCCACACTCCAATTAGCAACTTCATTGACTATAAGAGCTTTTGTCCAAGTTGTAATTGCTGAACATTTACCATTAGTCAAATTACAAAGAATAACCTTAGTATCATTATTAGCACCCGATACAGTTACAAAACTTACTCTTGACCTGCCAATAGTTCCAGCAGCAGGCATTTCAGTAGCCGAATCAGCTGAAATTAAATAATGTTCATGACTATCTAACAAAGGAATTTGAGTAATATTAACAGTAGCATTACATCTAGCTCTTACCCAATAAGCCGCTTGTGAATCAATAGTTGTTGAAGCCCAATTAGCTGGAGCAGAAAATATAATTTCACCATCTCTTTGAAATGATCTTAAACCATTTTGCGCTGTACTATCAGTATAATCATATATAATAGTCAGTGGCGACCATGCCGCACCATCCCAATATTCCCAGCTTAACGAATCCGCACCGTAAGTTGCAGGAGTACCAGCCGCAATATCAAAATACATTACACCAAAAGGATTTGCTCCACCGAAATATACGGCATCATTTTCAACTTCTGTATCAGGGAATAATTGCCAATCCGCAGCGTATTGATCACTTGTA
>Ga0208375_1001473_pt1 | contig 26221 bp, 23 predicted proteins | sample RifOxyD1_FD_184038 | JGI IMG/M metagenome (GOLD analysis project Ga0208375, IMG submission 184038) | Soil microbial communities from Rifle, Colorado - Rifle Oxygen_injection D1 (SPAdes) | ecosystem: Environmental > Terrestrial > Deep subsurface > Rock core/Sediment | place: Rifle, Colorado...
AACTTGAAGTTTAGAATATTAAGTTCAAGTTAAACTTGAACTTAAATTTTAGGCACAAAAAAACCTCATTAAATCAAAAACTTAATGAGGTTTTTTTTATTCAGTTTTGTTAAAAACTTGCAAAACGATTGGTGCCCGGGATAGGACTCGAACCTACACACCAATGGCACTAGATCCTAAGTCTAGCGTGTCTGCCAATTTCACCACCCGGGCATATAGTGTAGAGTTTTACAGATTTTTTTATAAGGTGTAAAGCAATTATGCTGCCTGTTTACTTTTTTCGACTTTTAGCTTTCGCTCAAGCTCCTGATTTTGATTTCTAAGTGATTGGTTTTCCTTTTGAAGAACAACCACGTCTTTCTTTTTATCGGTAATTTCCTTTTTAAGAGCATCTCGTTCCTTGGTCAAATTTTGATTTGCTATATCGACTTGCTTCATACGATTTTCAATTTTTGCCAGCTTGCCATTGTCTACCGGTCTGGATGTTTTAGACTCATCTTGAACCCTAGACATTTGTTCTGTCATGGCCTTTACCCTTTGGGTTAACAACTGGATGGTTTTTTCCTTGTTGCCAGCTTCCACTCTTAAATTTTTAAGCTCAACTTCCATACCCCGTATTTTTGCCTCGTCGCCCTTGGTTTCCACCAGAGTCTCACTATTTTTGTCCAGCTCAGCGATTAATTTTTTTACCTCCAACTCCAATTGCCTATTAAGATGCTCAAGCCGCTTGGTTTCCACGATACGTTCTTCCAACTCCCTTTTTAGCTTGTTATATTGTCGCTTAAGGGCATCATCAACCTCCGGAGTAACCTCGACAGTTTTTCCTACCTGTATATTGGGAGGTACTGGTTTAGTATTTTGAACCTTATCCAACTTTTCACTTAAAATCTCAATTCGCTTCATGGATGTTTCAAGCGAGTTTTTATAGTCATTATTTTCTTTGCTGAGTTTGTCTATATCTGCTTTATCCTGGGCAGTATTTCTCATCTGGAATTTTGCTTCTTCCAATTCTCGAAGCAAAGCTTGAATTCTCTTTTCATAGTTTTGTTTGTTTTGCTCGATTCTCTTTTCCAACAGATCGGAAGCTTCGGCGGTCATGCCCCCACTCTCCCAGGAACCCTCCTGGTCAAATCTCTCCTCACCACCTTGACTTTCTCTCGAGGAAATATATCGCAATTCACCTTTGTCGTTTTCTTGCTTGGAACCTTTAATGATATACATACCTTCTTTTTGCTCTTTAGTACCGGCAATCCTGGTAAATTCATCCTTAATGTGGTCCGTGCCCTTGATGGAAAAACATTTTTTTTCATTTAACACAAAATCAATGCTATTGATAAACGCACTTAAAATATCTTCATAATCATCAACATTCAAAAAATCAATTTCAGTCTGGGATGGATAATGTTGCAAATAATTCTGGATATCAACTACATCAAGTTCAACTGCGCTCTTGGCATTTTCTTCCTGCTCTCTCACCTGATTTATATAACCGACCACTTTTTCAAACAACGGTGGTTCATCCCGTAAACTTTTTTGAGTACAAACTGCAATTCCCTCTCCAGGTAATTTTTCATTTTCCCAATGGCTATCATCCAGCAATTCCTCTTTTTTAATTTTAATGTCAATAAGTCTTTCTTTCTCTTTCAATTGGAACTGGTTAAACGAATCAATTTCATTTAACAGCATGGAAGTGAAATACCCATCTTTTTTATCCAGTGTTTCGTCCTTTAAAAAGGAGGCGCTTAAAACCAATTTAGCTGATTTTGATAAAAAATAGATATCCAGAAAATCTGTATGATAGAAACAGTCTGCCAATGAACCTTTCAGGGGATTAAGTCGATCAGGATTTCTCATGGCACTTTGAACATACTCGAGATAAAAATTTTCAACGCTACAATACATTTGTAAATCCACTCGGTCATTTCTGATCATATAGTCTATGTCAATCGGATATCTTCCAATATCAGCACTACGCAAGTAACCTAGATAAGTGATCGCATGCAAAAAATATTTTCTGAGGTTTACTCCATTATGTCCCTTGATCATTGCTTCAGAGCTGATGACATCCATGTAGTGTCCTATATTCATATGACCCGTAAGCTTGATCACCTCTGTTTTATATTGGAGATTACTATAAATGTCCTCCAGATGAAGTGACGAAGTTTTATTGAAAAACCGTTCAAACGTCTCCAGAAATTGATCCGTCAAAAGGATCTTCTCATTAATCCATCCTCTACCGTTTAATTTGATGAACTCATCTTTATTCAACACTTCTTTTAGTGAAATCATGGGAATATTTTGCTTAATGGTTTGATATCTGTTGGCAATCTCCTTATACCCCTGCCCTACATCTCTAACCAGTATAAAATCGACACCGGCATCCATCGCCACTTCCGTCGCCAAATCACAATTAAAACTATCAAAAGCTTTTTTCAAATTATCTGTAATAATACCCGCCAGATTAAGAATAATCTTTCTCTGTGTTTTTTTTAGGGTCTTTGAGTCTGCTTTACTCATTTCTTTCCTTACGCTGCTTTTTCAATATCATTTACTCCTTGAAATTCAAAACAACTTTTCAAGGCAACGCTAATCCTATTTGAGATAAACTTTCTTATATCTTTAAAAAACTCCTTTCCATCTCCCAATACCAACTCGTGATCTGCTTGGAAGCATCTTGAGGCGGAAATAATTATAGTTTCTAAATCAGATAATTCATTCTCCCCTATTCCGTGGGGAAACCCAGCTCCATTGAGGGCTTCATGATGTTTGGTCAATAGATTCAAACAATCTTTTGCATTGAAAAGATCTTTTATTTTTTCCTTCACTCCGATATATGAACGGCCAGGATGGGCCACAAAACGATACAAATTATCTTTATTAGTGTGCAGGGAAAGAGCTTTTTTCCCTTCGCCAGGTGTTTTTATTTCCAACAAAACAGCTTCTTTGATCGTCCAATCAATTTTTTCCTCAATCAGACTGAAATCAGCAAAAAAGCCTATATGATAGATGTCTTGTAAAAATGCAAAATCCAAATAACCGACGATTAATGAGAATAGCACTGAAACAATTCCAGTAAGAGCATTCATCTTGAAGAAATTCAACTCTCCCTGGTAAAGTTCCCTGGTCTCTTGAGCAGGAATTTTAAAGAAAACTTTTTCCCCCAGGTTAATTAGATCAATCAAGCTTCCTTGTGCATTTCCATGCCAATAAATTTTTCCAACCAGTTTCAATATTTTTGATCTTGCCTCAATTTGCTCATTTAAGTTTTTAGCATGCTTCAAATCCATAAAATGTTCAAAGACCTCATCAATCCATTTCACATTAATGAGTCGCTCCAATACCAACGGCACATTTTTATTCATATACTTGTATAAAATTTCACTATCCATATAATCACCGGTTTTTAAAATTCTAACCAGTTTGTTATTTTTTTTGACCCAGAATACATTCCCCGGCGCAAACTTATATTTTAAAAGTTCTTGTCCCTCGATTTTAATTTTTAGCTCGTCTTTAAGCGTAACTGGGTGGTTTGTCATTGCAATCCCCTCCCATGCTTATCGGAATTTTTTATTTAAATATTAAGAAAACAAAATGATACTTATTTATACCAAAACTCGAAAAAAGCCTTGAATTACATGCAGTTATCAAGGATTAGGTCCAGACGCAAAGGCGTCCTTTTAAGTCCCGACTCGACATGGTTTTCATAGTAGGCCCGGATCCTGCGAAACTTTCCAGCATCGCCATGGGAAAAAACCAGATGAAAAGATAGATTATCGTTTTCTTTAAATACCAGTTCCAGTCTGGTTGAGCTAAATTTGTAGGTAAAGATATCATTGGATATGAGTTTACAATAACCTTCGCTCTTTTCATTCTGACAAGAATGTTTTTGAGCATCCACTTCATTCGAAAATTTTAAAAATAAAGCAAAATTATGTAAAAATTTATTTAAAACTTCCTTATATTCAACACTCACTTTCTGGGTGCTGTTAAACATTCTGCTGGCAAAACTACCGGCAATTAAGTTATTCCCTTCATAAGCGTTTTTATAACCTATTTGCATGATTTCTTCGCCGTAAAAGGGCAAGGAAACCCCCAAGGCCCATTGCTCATTTGGTGTGTCCATAGTGGTCTCAAAATCAAATGAATAGTTTTCTGACAAGAAGCTTATCTGTCCACGCCCACTTCCGGTAAAACATGTGGCTTTTATCGCTGAATCAATATCAGCAATGTTCAATGATTGGTTATTAAGAACCGTACCCGTCGAGCATGATAGTATGTTTATAATTAAGAAAAAATATATTATTTCGAGGCTGGGAACCTTAATTTTTCCAAGTCCTCTAGTGCCTGTACTATCTGATTTTTCAATCCTTGGTTTTCTTTGCAATTTTTAAGTGCCTCCACAAAATATTTTTTTGCCATATCATAATATTTTAGCTTTTGATATACAATTGCCAAATGTTGATTAATCACTGAATCATTGCTTTCATTTTTTCTAGCCTTTTTTAACTCCACAAGTGATCTTTTAAAATCACCAATTTTAAAATAATACCACCCAAGCGAATCCCGGATATAACCATCCTCCGGTTTCAGTTTGATAGCTTTACTTATATATTCGAAAGCTAACTTTAAATCTTCATCCTTTTCCATCAGCGAATAACCTAAAAAATTCAGAGCATGGGCATTATTGGGATCTATCTTAATGATTTTTTGCACAATCTCCCTTGAATGTTTTAAATCACCCTTTTTTTCAAACAACGATGCCAGATAGTAGTCATGATCGTGAGTATATTCCTTAAGAGGTTTGATCTCTGTGATTAGTTCAATGGCCCGGTTAAAGTTCATCCGACTTTCGTAATAGGACGCCAGGTTGAAATATAAATCCACTTTCAGACTTGGATGGCGTGAAGATTTTTCCTCTACAAAAGTAATAAATTTATCAAGTTCCGAATCCTTTACATCACTATCCTTTTCAGGCACCGCTAAAACATACAACATCTTGGCGATTTCAATATTGCCACTACCAAATAATTCGCTCTCGGGAGAAATTTTGTTGAAATAAGCAATTGCCTCGTCATATTCACCAAGTTCTTGGCACAATGATCCCAGATAATATAAAACCTTGTCAGAATCCGGTGCTGCCACCAGAATTTCCTTAAAAATCCCTTTGGCTTTTTGATATTCCTTTGTATCTGTATAAAGGACACCCAGTTTAACTTTGGAGTTAAGATCCGTGGAATCTAGATTAACTATACGTTCCATCAAAGGAATAATCTTATCTGACTTTTCTTTTAAAAATAGAATTTGCACCATTCTAGTCAGGACTTCCAAATTGTCAGGAGTATGATTTAAAAACTTTTGGTAAATATTTTTTGCCTGTTCATACTTTTCCTTTTCTTCCAACATCAGACCGAGAGCTATAACTGCTTGGTAATATTTGGGGTCAGTTTTCATGGCTTCCGCAAAATACTTCTGAGCATCCTCTTTTCGATTACGACTTAAGGCAATTTTTCCTTGGTAAAATGCAAAACTTGGATCATCTTTTATCTGGGCTTTGCAGGCAATCAATATTTTATCCACTTTGCCAAATTCATTATCAGCCAGCAAGGACTTGGCCAGAAAAACACATGCTTCCGCACTTTTGGGGTTTTGCTTTAAAAGACTATAATAAATCCGTCGTGCTTCCTTTTTATTTCCAGTTGCAGTGTGCACGCCTCCTATGACCAACCCGATATTTTCATCTTTTTCTTTTTGATAAACTTCTTGCAAAATTTCCAATGACTCAGTAAGTTCTCCGGTTTTAATCAACTCGATAGCATACTTCTTTTTGACGTGTAGATCTGGAACCAGTTTTAAAATATTCTTATAGAGCAAGGCTGCAATCTGGGAATCTCCTCTAATCGCAGAATCAGTGGCCTTCAAATACAAATCACTTGCATAAAATGTAATTTCATCTGCATTATTATTTTTTAAAATGTTATCAATATGTTTGCTTAAATTGGCTTCTGCTTCGGCTAATTGACTCTGGTATTCACTTTCCTGAGCCTCACTTAATTTAGTATTCAATTCATTTTGATCTGCTGAATTCGTTGATATGCTGTGATTGGTTGAACATGCATGTAACAGCATAACAATCAAAACCAGCATGGCAACTTTTAGAGTTTTATTTTTTTTATTCAAGTATCCACCTTGATACATCCACCTAGAAAAAGCGTTTTTTCTCTCTTCTTCTTAGAAGTTGATCGTACGCTCTGAACCAAACATTGAGCGAAAAGGACGATTTACATTCCAAAAGGCAACTTTTACTCAAAGTCTATAACCAACTGAAATTTAATGAATTAAATAAAAATAATGAAAAAAAAGTGTGCTTTACAGCAAATGTATGTTGACATCACTGATTAAAAATTGCTAATTCAGTTCTGCAAGCGGATGAATAGCAGAGCATCAAATCAGCTGACACGCAGAAACCATCTTGCTAATATGCTGAAATTAAAGATGTTTATTGATATTTTTGATCTGCGCTAACACAATGTGAAAATTATTCACTAGAGGTTACAAAAGTAAAAAAACGGAGTATAAACAGCTCAACTTAGCATTTTTAGTAAGTACTTAGTTATTAAGTCTTTTAGTAATAGGGGAAGAAAATGAACAACGTAAGAATTATCAAGAGGTATCAAAATCGTAAACTTTATGACACTCATCAAAGTTGTTATGTAACGTTAGAAGAGATTGCTCAAATTATCAGAGAAGGTCATGAAATTCAGGTTATTGATAACAAGTCAAAAAATGACATAACTTATCAAACCCAAATCCAACTTCTTTTTGATCAAGAGAGAAAATCCACAAAAGCCGGAGACGTTGAATTGCTTAAACGCGTTATTCGCGCTGAAGAAGGAACATTTACTGGTTACATCCGATCGATTGAACGATTAGAAAATGTTACTGAAAGCGAAACAAGCACGTTTCAACCCTTCATGCAAAATGACCTTAATTCAGGAGTAGAAACATCTACTACTTTAAACTAGTAATTTAGGTCTTTTGATCATGGATGAATTTAAATTAAAGTTATCTGAAAAACTACTTCTAGCGATATTATTTGCTGGAAGTAGTTTTTTTGTTTGTGGACAAGAAAAAATAAATTCCACTTTAGATTCCAAAGAACATCATAAAACACCTTTAAGCGAAACTAAGCCGAAAGAGGTAATGCCGAATTCCTCCAGTAATCCGTACTCGACTAACGATATACATCTGCATTCGATTGGGTTGGCGATCGGACAAACATTTTTACATGGTGACTTTAGTGATAACGGAGAAAATCAGGTCACCTTTGATGGTTACTACGATTATACCGCCAGCCATTCATTTGATTTTGTCGCCAATGCTCATTTTTCCAAACATAAATTTCAAAACCTTTTCACCCAAATTAACGGTTTGGCTCTCTCTATAAAGGGGAAATTTTTCCAATTTGATTCATTTGCTCCATTTGTACTGGGTGGACTGGGTTTTTATATGCCCAAGCAAAAAAGAATTATCGATGGCCAAATTCGTGAATCAGAAAGTAAAATAACCCTTGGAACCAATGTAGGCATAGGAACTGAATTAGAACTCAACCGACATTTTAAGTTGTGGCTTATAATTCATCATCATAATCCTTTTGACATAAAACAAGAAGTGGGAACTGAAATTGAAGGAAGATATACAAAGCTGCTTATGGCAGGGTTTTACACATTCTGATTCAAACGACATACTTAATAGGAAGCTATTTATTTTTACCGGCAAAGGAGGAACTGGAAAAACCTCGCTATCCTTAGCCTGGGCTAAATATTTAATAAAAAAAAAGCGCAAAGTCCTATTAAACGATATTGGACAAAATCTCAATTTCGACCTTCGTCGCACATTAGACATTCCCTACCTCAATCTTGATTTAAAAGCATGTATGAAAGACTATATGGCGCATAAACTAGGTTCTAATATCATTTCTAACTGGATAATGGACACCTCTTTTTTCATATCACTTTTTAAAATACTGCCTAGCCTGGGATATATCACCTATCTGGGAAAAATCATCAAAATGTTACAAGAGGAACAATCCTTGACTATAGTTATTGATGCGGAGTCTTCAGGTCATGCCCTCACCATGCTGGAGAGTCCTTTTAATTTTAAAGATATCTTTCTTTCTGGTTTGCTGGTCGAGGATTTGCACCAAATTATCAATTATCTTTCAGATCAAAACAACACCGCTATTTTTACAATATGCAACCCCAGCATTATGTCAATAACCGAGACTCAAGAACTGATGCAAAAATTTTCCGACCTGGGAATTTTACAAGTATATCCAATCATCAATAATTCGTATTATAAAACAGGGATCGACAATCCACCTGATTTTTTAAAAAAGAAAATCAACCTTGAAAAAAAATCTTTGAAAGATACCGGTTTTGAGGAAGTTATTTCGCTGCCTCACCTGCTTGAACTGGAAGAGATAAAAATAGTCAATGGACTGGCAAATCAGTTAAAGGAAATGTTCAATTGAAGCCCTCAAATAAGAACAAGCATATTGAAATTTTTTGTGGCACTGGCGGAGTAGGGAAAACCACCCTGGCGACCTCTCGGGCCCTCTACTTATCACGCACAGGCAAACAGGTATTGGTTATCACCATTGATCCTTCCAAAAGATTAAAACAAGTCCTGGGTATACAGGAATCAGATATTGGAAATATCAAAACCATTAACAGTAATTTTTTTTATCAAAGGAAAAATGCTAAAGAAACTTCCTTTGATGCACTTCTTATGGCCCCTTTGGAAACTTTAAAGTTTATTAATAAACTGAATAATATATCAAACGACTTGCAAAACCCAATTTTAAAAATTCTAATGAGGCCAAGTGGAGGGCTTAACGAAATCATGTCAATTGTTGAATTAAATCGTCATCTTCAATCAAATAAATATGATAGTATTATTTTGGACACTCCCCCGGGACAAAATTTTATAGATTTTCTGGAAGCAGGAGAAAAAATTCATAATTTTTTTGATAAATCTTTTATGGAGATTTTCAAGAGGTTTTCCCATCATGCAGGTCCCAAATCCCCTGGACTTTTTTCAAGCTTAGTTTCCGGCGGTATCACTAAACTTCTAGATTACCTGGAAAAAGTTACTGGCAATATTTTTGTCAATAATTTCATAGACGCCATGCTTTCTATTTATAAGGCAAAAGACGCCTTTTTAGAAGCCTTGGCGGTCCAAGAATACTTTAAAACATCCAAACTTTGCGATTGGTATCTGGTTACTTCCATAGAACAACAAAAAATCTCTGATGCAATGTTGTTAAAAACCAATGCCAAAAAATATATAAATGATAATATTCATCTTCTGGTGAACAAATCACTCACCCCTTTTTTGGAAAAATGGAAATTAGAAGACGATGATGATGATCAGCTTCTCCACTTGAAAAATATATTATCCACTAGGGAACAGCGCTTTAGAGACATGCATTCATATGGCTTTAAAAAAATTATATTTTTCCCCGAGATACTCGGTGATTCCCCCAGACAACACGTTTTTGAATTGAATAAGGCCTGGGAAAATTAAGGTTGTGCTTCGGTGCTAGCAGCATCCATTTTTGTTTCCTCAACATTTTTTTCAACTGGCATCAAGGATTGTTCGTCCGATATTCTGGTAAAAACCATCCCATTTAATAAATATTTTTTTACCAGATCATAAGCACAAAAGACCTTCCCGTGATCTTCTTCGAGATTTCCTTTTTCACCTTCAGCAAAAATCAGTCCATAATCCTGGATTACATTCCATATTTCAAAATATTCCTTGCAATAATCAATTTTCTTTTCATTCTCACTACAGATCACACTATTTTTTTTAAGAATTTCCACAGATCCCGAATCTCTTTTTATATGTACCGGTTCTCGACATGTATCAATTATCCATTTATTTTTTATGTATTTTAATTTTTCACTTTCAATATGAATGACACATTTTTGTTTATTCAATCTGAGAATATTTTGAGTTAAACCAAATGGCTGCCCTTTATGGGAGATAGTCAAGTCAAAGTCCTTGTTTAAACATTCCTGTTCGGTGTAATCACCGAAAACACAGAAAGTGAATAACCAAAAAAGACATAAGCATAGATTAAACTTGGAAAATTGCATTTTTACTTACCTCAATAAAGATAGCCGAAGCATCATATATTAAAAAATCCTCTTTGCAGTTTTTATGTAAATTGAAAAACAACTCATTCAATAAGGCTTTTCCTGTCTGGGAGAAATTATCCCTCAGAAAGCTTGTCAAGTCATTTTCTTTTACCAATTCAGCAAAATTATTACGCACACCCGGAGACAACAGCACCATTTTTTCCCCTCTTTTAAATGGTATATCTATATGGGCCTTGTCTGCAAACACTTTTTTTAACGGATAATCGTTTCCAGTAATGATACCCTTCATATTGGAGATCAATTCAAATTTACCAAAGATGTACCCTTTAGCAGTAAACTTTTTCAAATCAAACTTAACTACAAAGAGTTGAATATCATCTGTTTTTTTCCCAAAGCCCAGTTCCCCAAGCTCAGACTCGATATCACCAATCAAATCTAGAATAATTTTATCATCCAGGCTTTTTTTCTTTTTCAAAACTTCAAAATGTGCCAAGATCACACTGGAAACCACATAAGAAACACTGGTCGTAAGCAGGAGAACAAACTCATTTTTATCGGATAAAATATCAAAAAAATCCCCACCGGATTTCTCCCCTGCAGAATATTTGCTTAAAATCTCAACGCCTTTCATTTTTTCGTTTCTCATGGGGACAACTTGTTCATGGATATTTTTAACTCTTTGCAACTCAGCCAAAGTATTTCCCACCAGTCCTTCCAGCTGTTTCCCGACATTTTTAAGCTGACCAATTTTTTCGCCATTTTCCTGACGTTTTAGCAAATTGCGAAAGAAGGGAACATAAAACTCCACTTCATAATTGGTATCAATCCATCCATAAAGCATATTGTTTTCAACCAGGATTTTTTTTATAGCAAACAAATCTTCTGCATTTAATGAACTAGAGTTAAATACCAGATATATTTCGTCGTTCTCGTTCAACTTCAAATTGGAAATTATATTTTGGGTAAAATCCTCATCAAACATTTCAATTAAAAATATTTTATTTTCAAATTTTGAATATTTTTCAACTTGATCCAATTGATTGCCAGGAATAAAAACAAATTCCATAGAGGCGTCAAAAAAATCATCACATAAATTGTTAAAATAATAATCCACTGATTCGGAATGTCTGATCGTTATAATTTTGCTCATCACTCTTTCCTGCTATTTTCCAATGGCTGGTCAGTCTGCTCTGTGCAAGCTGGCACTGGTATTAATTTATTGATCATGTCCGCTTGTTTGATCTGGCAATCTTCATCCGAGTAATACACATCAAATACTACACACTCAGGCAGGTTTTTCAGTTTGGTAAAAAAGATTTGATTTTTTCTACATTGATGATAATTGGTGCGATTTAAACACGACCAGTGCTTGTTTTTACAATTATAAACAAGTCCTCTCCCAACTTTCGTATAATCTGGTGCTGATTCATAGTCCTCTTTATCGGCATATTTCTCTTCAACTTTTTCAATGATATCTCTTATTTCTGTATCTAAGTCTTTGGTTTTTTCAATTTCAACCTTGCCTGGCTGTTTTGTAGTTGCACCAATTGGCTCTTGCCCTGGGGTATCCTCCGATAATTGCGGGTTTTTTGAAATATCACTGTTATTAGAAACCTGCTTGGAATCAAGATCCTTGATACTTTCCGGGGTATCCTCCGTAGCAACGGATGGACTTGTATTTATGTCTGTAGCTATGGGGGCAACATTATCTTCCGTGTTTTCCGTAGCAGTCGTTTCCTCAGTAGAGGTAGAGGTTTCTGCTGATGTTGGTTCTATGTCAGATATAGCTACAGCTGCATTCTCATTTGAGGTAGTTTCCTCTGAAGCAGTAGTGATTTCCACGGGCAAAGGCTCAACCTCAGTGGTAATTGGGACATCACTATTTTCAGATGTAGTTACTTCATGAGGTGGTTGCTGGGGATCCACCTCTTCTGTGGGAATAGTTTTTTCCTCGGTATCAGCTTGCTGATTTTGTTTGTCAATCACTTGCGCAGTAGTTGGAGCCTGGGGTTTTATTTTTTTTCCATTCTCAGGATTAAACCCCTCATCAAACAAAAGCCATGCAATTAACCCTACAATAATCAGGTAAGTCATTTTTTGAGATAAGATTTTTTTTCTTGGTCGTTTGTTCTTTTTTGTGGATTTTTGATTAAGCTTTAAAGCAAACTGTTTTAAAAAAGGCATTTGAGCAAATAATTTATCCCTAAAACCCTTAAGGGTCTCATCCACTTTCCCGACTAACCCTTGCTGGGAAACTCCTGTTTGCTCGGCTTCTTCGACTGCGTCGTCTTGTTCATCCTCGACTTCTTGTGCATCATCTTCTTCAAGACCTTCATTTTCCTCGGAATTTTCCTGCTTGGTTAATTTTAAATAAAACGAATATACAAAAGGTGCTTTTTCCTGCAAAAAATTAATTACTTTATCCTTTAACGAAATAATCTCCTCTTCATCCAAGTTATCATCATCATCTAAATCATCCACGGGTTCATCGGTCGCAGAATCGCTATCTTGTGCATCCGATTCATCCGCTGGAGAAACACTCTCCACGACGGTAGCATCTTCGGGCGGTAGATCTTGGTTGTTTTCCTTATCGGCCATAGACTTGCCCTTTAGAAAAAACCGGTTGCAGTATATTTAACATCCGAGAATTCATCATATTTACACAACTTCCCTTTTTTTTGTTTATAAAATAGTATAATGATACGCTTTAGATCCTTATCGAACATTTCAAGGAGTTATTTACATGAAAAACATTGATGATGGTGTAATTAAATATGATCAATCCAATTTTACTCTGACCAATTCGCTTGAGTTATCTGAATATATTGAGATTGAAAATCATAGGAGCGTACTTTATCAGATAAAATTGATCGGTTGTTATGAGCAAAATAACATCGGTTATGGGAATATTTCATGCAAAAAAAACTACTTGCACCTTTTAAAAACTCCTAAACCCCAGTTCCTTATTAGCGGCACCCAGACCGGACACTTAAGTGAACTTGGTGGTAAACATTATACCCGAGTCATTAACTATGATATTGATCATTTCAAAATTTATACTAACGGTCCCATTAAAGCTTCCAGCGAGTCACTTACTCATGCAGCAATATATGAAGCCAAAAACAATATCGAAGTAGTCATACATATACATAGTCTAAAAATATGGGAAGGCATGATTAATGATCATGCCCCCTCTACCGCCTCTTCTATACCTTACGGAACCAAAGAAATGGCCACAGCAGTAAAAAAGTTAATTCATAATTCTTCCAAAAACTACTTTGCTATGCAAGGCCACACAGAAGGAGTAATTATTTTCGGTAATAGTTTCAAACAAGCCATGAACGATACTATATATCTCTATCAAAAATATGTTGATTCAAATTTTGCTATATAGATATTTTATGAATTATTTTTTTTGAAGTTTTTAAATTTTTTCTTAAACTTTTTAGGAGAGGATCTACCAGCTTTATAAGCTTCACTCGTCTGTTTTCCTCCTCGGGAAAATTTTTTGCCAATAGTTCTTTCACCTTTTTTATATGAAGAATTTTCCACTCCCTCGCGAGCCTTTTCCCTTGGTCTGGAGGTAGGTCTCCGAGTAAATCTACGACGTTTAAAACAATTTTCACAAATTGAAAAACGCGAATCCTCTTCCAACTGCTTACCGCAACTAGAACAAAGCGGTATAATTTTTTCTGACAGAAGTATATTTAACTTTTCTATGGCCATCGACTTGTTGTGAATTAATTCATTCAGGTCATACACAAAGTGATGATCCTTGAAATGCCTTGATAACCATTGATAAAGTTCCACACACATAATGGCCCTTTCTAAATAATCAATGTCATCACTATTAGAATCGATAAGACCAAAAACAATCGAATTACTATAACTATAATTAGTTAATATCCATGTAAAATATTGGACATGTTCAATTATATTTAAATCAACCGGTGCAGTGGTAAAACCAAATTTTTCTGCAGTAGTCAGCCGCTTTTCCTTATCAACCTCTTCAACCATTTCTGCCAGCTCAATCATTTCTTTGAGTTCCACACAATAAAATGGCTTATTGAAAGTCATATTATTAAACAGATGAAGAAATTCAGTAATTGTTAAAAGGGGCAGTGAGTTTTTAGAAAGCGCGGTATTGACCTGTTCATAAATATCCAAGTCAGGACCAACCATACATTTATCTTTTTGAGGCAAATCATAAGCCATCGCCTCTTTTATTTCGTTGATACCATTTTCTTCACGGGTTAAACAAGTGACATAACCAGTGGGGAATCGTCCATATCTTCCCGCTCGACCAGATATTTGTAAAATTTCACTTTTAGTAATTTTGTATTCTTTGGAATCTATATATTTTGCCAAAGTCGAAAAGACTATGCGTCTGATTGGTAAATTCATACCCATAGCAATTGCATCAGTGGCAACAATGATGTCGGTTTCGCCGTGATCAAATTTTCTAGCTTGTTCTCTTCTTACCTCTGGCCCCAATCTTCCATAAACCACGGATACTTTAAATCCCACTTTTTCTAAGTCGGACTTGTACTTAAGCGCATTTCTCCTGGAAAAAACAAGCAGGGCATCACCTTTTTCCATTTCTCCAACGCGAATTGATTGCTCTTCTACTAATAACTCCGTCATCCTCTCGTATTTTCTGACGGTTAATTCATCTCCACATAATTTGGCAATTTCTTGCACTCTCTCATAAGCGGAATGATCACCGCAAACATGAACTTCCTTAGCATTAATATTAACCAGCGCCCTGGTCCATGCCCAGCCTCTTTGGGAGTCGGAAATCATCTGGATTTCATCAATAACTGCACATTCAAACCTCTCTTCAAACCGCGCCATCTCGATAGTAGAAGAAAAGTGAGTCGAGTTTTTTACCTCTATACACTCTTCCCCAGTCAAAAGCGTGGTAGGAACACCTTTGGCATTCATAGTGTCATATAATTCCGCCGCCAAAAGGCGTAGCGGAGCCAGATAGCAACCATTACTTGCTTTACACAATTCATTGATAGCATTATAGGTCTTCCCAGAATTGGTAGGCCCCATGTGATAAATAATTTTTCGATTTAATTGTCTAGCTTTGGAAAAAACCCAAAACTCCCCTAGATACTCTGTCAGGATAGAGGCTGAAATGTCTTTTCTTTTTAGCATCAAAACCGTTTTTACCAGCTTGTTTAATTCTCTCTCAAGATATTGCTCGTCTTTCCATAAATTAGTTGCAAGCCTTTTATAAAAACGATCAAACTCCACCACATCCAACTTTAGACTTTGTTGAGTGAGTATATCGAAAAAAAACTTTTCCAAAGTAGGAATATATTTAAGTGTAAATTCACTTGGATATTGAAAATGCTCTCTTAAATGTTGTTTTACTTGGGTTTCAAGTTTATTAACCACACTTCTTTTGAGTTTGTACCTTATGGAAAAAAATAATTTATCAAGCTCTTTTTGGAGACCCTGATAAATATTCGAAACTTTTTCAATAGATTCAAAATTGATTTCTTGGATTTTAGTTATTGAATTGTCTATAACTTCAATACACTTATCATAAGTCTGATTCCTAATATTATTTCGAAAATCCAGTAAGCATTTAGAGCATTGGCATTCCAATTTATGAGGTGTTAACTGGCCTAAATTTTGACTGATCAGTGTGTTTTGACAGTCATTATGGTTTTTTATTTTTTCCTTACCCCAAAGATCAAATATATTAGTGTAATCAACGAGAACATCCGCTTGAATTATTCCCTCGTGGGCAAAATAGTAACTATCGTGTTCAGGAAAAAGACAATCATCCATAAAACAAATTTCTAAAACAATTTCTTTTTGAACAAAATTTTGAAAAGAGCCGAACTCTTTATCAAAAAGATCAACTAAGTATGGATGCATATCAAATATTTTCTTTAATTTTGTCTGAATCGTTTCTATGAACACTAAAATATTTTTAGAGCTTTCAATACTTCTTATAAATTCATCTTCTTCAGAAAGATTATTTATTTTAATGAACGTTTTCCGTTCTACTTCCAAAAACTCTGAAATTTTAGCAAAATCAACAAGAGATGGGACTATCGAAGTAACCAAATTTGTACACCTTTTTTATTAAATAGTTGGGCTAAATAATCCATAAAAAATACCTACTACAAGCCTATAGAAAACATATTATAATATAACATATCTGCAGTACATGAAAATTGGAGTAATATTATGACGCCTTTAAAAAGAGGACGTGTTAGAAGCAAGTTTAAAACTAAAATTAATATCAAAAGCCAGAAATTTGAAATAAAGGACTGTGTCACCAGCGATGTAAGTTTAAACGGGCTTTATGTTATTTCAAAAGAAAAGCCTTTAATTAATTCTCTCTGTACGATTAATCTCATCCTTGATAATGGCATTCAAAAACCAATATCTATCGAATTAGAAGGAAAAGTGGCTCGAATGGGAACAGATGGTTTTGCGCTTACTTTCACAGAAATGGATTCTGATGCTTTTACGCATTTAAAGAACATTATTCAGTATAATACAGATACACCTGCAGATTTTTTTCAAGAATGTAAGAAGAAAGTTGGCTTTAAATAAAAAAGGGAACCCCATGAGGGATTCCCTTGCATAGATCAATTTAAATTTTCTACCAATGATTTCCAAATCTTCTTTCAAGCACAACAACTACGCTATCAATTTTAATATTGCCATTGAGCAAAATTTGCCAAACACCATCAGGAGCATTTGAATCCATCAGAGTATTTTCTAGAACAACTCTACTAAAGGTATAAGGCGCATTGTCATGATAAGTGGCTGGATTGCCATTGATCATTTCTGGATAGGATCTATGACCATCAATAAATAATGCCGCAGTTCCTCTTCCCATTTGGCTTTTGGCCATCAGAATCACTTTTTTAATTTTGTTTTCTCGTAAATTAATATAAGGATGTTCTCTCATTATTTCCTGTTTCAATCTTATAGTGTTCGCGCCACTGAATTCTGCACCAAAGAAATTAAGTCGGATTCTCTCAGCAGGTTCTTGGCCGAAACCTCTTTCAAGTAAAAGAACTATCCTTTTAATTCTAACAATTCCCTTCAAATATATTTCCCACTCTCCCCGTGAACCATCGTTAACGTTAAGGCTAATTTGTTCATAAGTCATAGGACGATCAATTTCAAAATCCATTGGATTTCCTGAAATCCGCTCCACATAAGACCTTTCTTGTCCAACTTGCAAATAAGCTTCGCCCATCCCGTGTCTAGATTTAGCTACTACATACACTCCCTTTAAATCAAATCGATCTGGATTAAATCCCATATTGAATCTTCTGGCTGCTTGTTTAAGATTTATCACAGAGGAACCTTGGAATACTTGATCATTCATTTCAATAATAATTCTCTCTTGTGCAAACAACGATACTGTTAATGTTAAAAGGGCAAAAATCGCTAAAAATCTCAGTTTCATCATAAATTTCCTCCTACCGGATTGAATAATTAACTCAAATCACTTTTTCCAAAACGTCCTGTTAAATAAATCGTGATATTTTTATCTCAGCAATTTATAGGCCAATAAAATAGGCTAAAAGCATCGAATTACCGCTCTGCGCGATATCAAATCGACCCCAAATAACGCTTCGTGTGGATATTTTATGCTCCCAAAATTTGAATGTCAGTTTTTTTCTCTCAGAAAAATAAAAAATTTGCCGAGCTATCTAATGCACATAACAAACACAAGGGTTAATTATGAAAAATATTAAACTGATATTCTTTTTTCTGTTTTTAGTAGTAAACATGAATATTGCCAGTTCATTTTATTTGGGTGGTCAAATATCCGTCCAAAACCTCGTCTTAAAAAAAGATAACTATTCACTCAATGATTTCAATCTGGAAATGAACGAAACCCAAACCTCGGCTAATTTTCTTGAGGCTCAAAGCCCTGATCAATCCGCCAAGTCTTTTAGTCTGGAATGCAAACAAGAAGGTGCAATTGCAGATTTAGATCTCATTGGTATTATCCAAAGATGCACTAACAGTGGAAAAATCACCACAGATGAAGTTATTGTTAATCAAGCAGTGCAGGGCCTTAACGACTTTGATTTTCGCAAAGAACCAATGGCATTTATTTTTTCTAAAGCAATCGCTCAATCGCTAAAAGATGTCACCGAAAGCGAGACCACCGTGATTTCCGACATAGAGCTATTGATTGAAAAAAATAAATTTGATCTTGAACTTATTGTCGATAATGTAAAACCCAAAATAAAAGGGGAAATATACGTCAGTAACCAAACTATAAGGATAAAAATAATATCTGCCAAAGTTTCAATCTTAAGTATTAAAGCCAAACTGTTAGCCGAAATCAAAAAAATGGAAGGTCAATATCCGCTCAAAGTTATCGATGATGTTATTGAGATTACGCTAAAAAACTAAACCAACCCTGCCCTCTTTAACAGTGCTTTGATTTCTGGTTCTCGACCTCTAAAATTTTTATATAAAGTAGCAGGATGTTCACTGCCGCCTTTCGATAAAATTTCATTGCGAAATTTCATAGAAATATTTTTATTAAAAATTCCGTTTTCCAGAAAATATTCAAAGGCATCGGCATCCAAAACTTCGGCCCATTTATAGCTATAATAACCAGCTGAATAACCGCCGCTAAAAATATGACTGAAGGACGTTGACATACATGTACCAGGAACTTCTGGAAACAATCTAGTTTTATTCATAATACTTTTTTCAAATTTTTCCACTTCCACATCTTTTGGCGGAACCTGGGCATGCCACCCCATATCCAGCAACCCAAAAGAAAGTTGTCTGATGGTATTTCGCCCTTCATGAAAATTAGAACTATCTTTAATTTTTTGAATATATTCTTTAGGAATCTTTTCACCGGTTTCATAATGTTTGGCAAATAAATCTAAACACTCTTTTTCATAAACCCAATTTTCCATTACCTGACTTGGTAACTCTACAAAATCCCAATACACATTCGTCCCAGAAATAAGATGAAATGTGCACTTCGACAAGAGTCCATGAAGTGCATGACCAAACTCATGAAACAATGTCGTAACTTCGTTAAAAGTTATAAGCGAAGGTTTACTATCTGTAGGTTTGGTAAAATTACAAACGATAGAGATATGTGGTCTCTCATCTTTCCCATCAATAACTGCCTGGGACTTGAAACTGGTCATCCATGCTCCGGATTTCTTTCCTTTTCTGGGAAAAAAATCTGCATAGAAAATCCCGATGAAACTTCCATCCCCATCAGACACTTCATAGGTAGTTACATCCTCATGATAAACCGGAATATTACTAACTTTATTAAATTTTAAAGAATAAAGCTTGCCGGCTACTTCAAACATGCCTTTCACGACATCTTCTAACTTAAAATACGGTCTAAGAATTTCATCATCAATGCTGTATTTTTCAAGTTTTAATTTTTCCGTATAAAAAGCACTATCCCAGCTTTCAAGAGAGTCTGGGCCGCCAATTTTTTTGGAATATTCAGTTAGCTCTTTAATCTCTCTTTTAGCGACAGGCATGGCACACTCTAAAAGTTCATTTAAAAAATTATTCACGCGATTAAAGTTCTGGGCCATTCTTTCTTCTAATACAAAATCAGCATGGGTTTTATATCCCAGCAATTGAGCCTTCTTATGCCTAAGTTCGACAATTCTCTTTACGATTTCCCTGTTGTCGTCCTTGTTCCCTTGAACACACCTGCTAGCATGAGCAGTGAAAAGCTTTTTACGAAGTTCTCGGTTTTCTGCATACTGTAAGAAAGGGATCAGACTTGGCATTTGCAAAGTAAAAACCCAGCCATCCTTATTTCTTTCCTTAGCAATCATTTTAGCTGCTTCCTTGGCGGAATCAGGAAGTCCGGCTAAATCTTTTTCGCTGGTAATATGAAGTTCAAAATTATTGGTTTCGTTAAGTGCATGTTCGCTATATTCTACACCAAGTTTTGAAAGCTCCGCCGAAATGGACCTAAATTCATCTTTTTGCTTTGGATTTAAATTAGCGCCGTTCCTGACAAAACTTTTATAAACTATGTCTAACAATCTAAGTTGTTCCTGATTAAGATTATGTTTACTTTTATTTTCATGAATCTCTTTTATTTTTTTAAAAAGCCCTTCATCTAAAGTAATATCATTTTCATGTTCTGTTACTTTAGGAAAAAAATCCTTAGCAATCTTTTGTAGCTCTTCACTCGCTTCAGCATGAAAAAGATTTGAAAAAGTCGAAATAACCGGTTCAAGAAGCCTTTCCGATTTATCCATCTCAACAATTACGTTGGCAAAATTAGCAGGAGCAGGGTTATTTTTAATCTTTTCAATGACTATTTTTCTTTTTTTAATCTGTTCTTCCAGTGCTTCCATGAAATGTTCATTTTTAATTTTATTAAAAGGAATAGTATTGTGCGCAGTTTCAAAGTGACTTAAAAAAGGATTCATTTTATCATCTCCCAGCTCAAAATATTTATGCATTTAATACCTTATTTTTGAGTATAATGAAACTATCAAATTAATAAGGAATGATAAATGATGAAACCTAATTCAACTGAAGCAGGATTTTGGAATAGCTATAAAATAAATGAATGGATATTTTTTGCAGTCGTAATCATAATTGGCATACTCCTACGCTGGGTGAACCTCACCGATCGTCCTCTCCACCATGATGAATCCCTGCATGCAATTTACGGCCTATATATTTATGAAGATCCACAAAATGGTTTTTATAAATACAATGCATTACTACATGGTCCACTTCTTTACAATATTTTACCATTTATTTACGACCTCTTTGGAACGGGGAAATGGGCTGTACGTTTTCTCACTGCCTTTCTTGGTACTTTTTTTATGTTTGCGCCATTTATTTTTAGAAAATACTTTCATAAAAATACATTACTTTTTTTAGTTACATGTATAGCGTTCTCTCCATCATTAGTTTATTGGTCAAGGTTCCTACGCCATGACTATCTGGCAATTTCCTCCATGCTCTTGGTTTTATGGGGGATCTTTTGTGTTAAAGAACAATATTCTTTTTTCCCAATTATCATTGGCATGGTTTTACAATTTACGATAAAGGAAAATGCGTTTGTCACCACGGCATTACTCCTGGGATACGTCACCTTTGAATCCTTGTTTGGAAAATTAATTTTAAAAAAGAATAAACTTTCCATCCACATCATCTGGGAAAAAATTGCTAAACATAAAATTAGTTTTTTACTCGCCTTGGCTTTGGCCATGTTTATATATACGCTTCTTTACTCTGCTGGTTTTAAATATTCCCAAGGAATATTAGACGGACTCTATCGTGAAAGCCTTGGTTATTGGTTAAAACAACACCATATTGAACGAATTGCCGGACCTTTTATTTATCAAACTCTGGTTTTAAGCTGGTATGAGTTTTATTTATTAATCTTTACCATTATTCATATGATTCACTTTTATTATAAAACTCGAGGCCCCTATCTTTATGCCATCATAACCACTTTAGCTTTGGCAATAACTTTACATCTCAGTGTGGGATCACATCTTAATCAAATAGATTTTCTATACAAAGTATTAAAAATTAAAATTCCAATCGACTTTTATCCATTTCTAATTATTGTGGTTCATGCATTTAACCTGGTTATTTTTTACCTTAAAAGAAATGATACTAAAAAAGCTTTTTGGGGATATCTGTTTTTTGGAACCTTATTTGCCTATAGCTTTGTGGGGGAAAAAGTGCCCTGGCTAGCTTGTTACCCGTTGATCACCGGGATTATTTTTCTCGCTATTTATCTTGAAGAAACATTAATTTTAGATGACATCTTAAATTTAAGAAGCTTCAAAAAGATTCCCATCAACGGATTAATTTTGATGGCGATTATTATTCTTTTTACCTTAAAAACCAGTATCTCTACGAATTTTGCTAGAAGCGGATTAAGCACCGAACTCATTAGCCAAGTGCACACTGAAAAAACTTTTGAAGACATCATTTTAAAAATAAAAGATAAAGTGAATTATCCTATGCAAGAAAATCCAATTTCTATACTGGCTTACAATATGTCCTGGCCTACATCTTGGTATTTTTTTAAACATCCTAACTATTATTTTATTTCTGATGGTAGCAATTTATCTTCATTTGACTACGTTATAGCTGACCCTCATAATCCAGTCAGTGATCCCAATATTCAAAAAACTCACCAAAAAATCAATCTGGCTTTTCGTTCGTGGTGGGTTCCCCCTTACGAGACCCTTACATGGAGTGAATTTTTCTCTTATCTGTTTACTCATAATCCCAAAAGAGGCGTAGGATCAAGCTATTTTGATTTATATATCAGAAAATAAGCTACTTGATTAAAATATAGAAATTGATGTTTTGTTTTTCAGTTGCATCACTTTTTTGAAAACCATCGCTCAAAGAAATTTTTTGATCTCCTTTTTTCAAATCTCTAACTACTGAACCAATCTCGAAAGGAGAATTGCTGTCAACAATTACACTACTGCTTAATTGACTAGTTTGATTTTCTGTCCCACTCTTAACAAAAATTTCGATTTGATATTTTCCATTTCCCAGCTCTTTGCAGCTTATCTCCATTTCTTCATCACCCATTTGCAATCTACCCCTCAAGCCTTGAGTTAAAACCATTTCCATAACTGACGAGCTTTCTTCCTTGGAAGTGCTACTGGCCAATTTATTCTTGGTTCCCAACATATATTCCTGCTGCGATGGAGTACTTGTACCTTTTTTAATTAGCTGAATTTTACAAGTTTTATTTTCTTTGATCAGATTAAGGTCTAGCGAATCATCCCCGTAGACGTTAAGATTTCTATATTTTGCGTATAAAAATTTTTCAACCAATTCTTTGCGTTGATTTGAAAGTTCAATTTCCAAGCAATGCTTACTTTCCCGATAAAACACTTGATCACGGGGTAAAAGTATCTGTTGTAAATATTGGTGAGCCTCTGAAAGTTTGATCTGATCATCGAAGCAAAACCCATACAAAGCGGCATACCCTTTTGATAGACTAAGCAATAACATAATTAGAAAAAATTTTATCGTATATTTCATAGTAACTATTTTTTTTTCACATGATAGCCATCAAATTTCTGTTGTTCCATAAACTCCGTAATATTTTTAAAATCACATAAATCCAATGATGTTTGCACGAAGTCACTATTTGAAATATCACAGTTTTCAGATCCCTTTTGACAACAGGTATGTTTCTTTATGTAATCAAAAAATTTCTCTCTAGCTTCTTCACTAAGCAAATGTTCCATTAAACACGCATCTCTGAGGGCAACATCTTTACTGACCCCCACAAAATCTTTTAAAAAATAAAAAAGCAAAGATCTTGATGTTAAAATTTGATGAACTTCCGCATGGCCTTTTGGACTTAATAAAACAAACTTCGAACCTTCTTCTTCTTCGATTAAAAATTTGCTCTTAAGATTATTCAGGGAAGTTGAAACACTTCCTTTGGTTAGCCCAAGTTCTTTAGCGATATCTGTCACCCGAGCATAGCCTTTGGTTTCCTTTAATTTATGAATGGTCAAAAGATAGTGAACCATGGAATGAGATAACTCTTGCGACATGCTAATACCCCTAACAACTAATGATCTATTTAAAATAATAACAACTTTTGTTTGATCTATCAAACGACAACAATTTCTTGCACAGAGTTTGGCATAAAACATAGCCATTAACAACCTAACGTGTTGATTTTTCTAAATATTAATTATTATTTATCTAATGTATTTCTATAAAGTATCCCCATGTTATAATTTATATGTACGGATACTGGGGTGATAATGAAGTACCTAACAATAACAATTATATTTTTAGTTTTTCACGTAGCAAATACGTTAGCTGATGCCCCTGACCTGGTGATTGTACCTGATGGGAATGTAGCAGCTGGTGTAGTGGTTACTGAACCAAACAATCCCGTATATGATGCTACCAAAGGCCTAACTGACCAAGAATATATGTTGAAAAAAAACTTTATTCACGATGGTTATCAGCAAAGAACTTATGAAGAAGCTTGTAAGGATAATTCCAGACTATGTCGCGGCAAAGAACTCGATCACAAATTTCTAGGTGTTGATCCCTCAATGATCACCGCTCTTTCCAAAGCATATGCTTTGGTGATTGGGGCTATGGACAACAAACTAAAAACCAATGTCAAAGAAGATAATACTGACGTTAAAAAAGAATACAACGATTATTGTCGCTTTATCGCCGTAGGAACTGAAACTGTCGGAACAGCCATGCAAGCTTTAGAACAAAAGCATATAACTGAAATGCCATCTTCAGAATCAACCCTTCAGCGAGATGCCCTTTATAAGGCAGCTTTGAGTCATAAATCTCGTGCCAAGACTGCTAAAATTCAAACCATCGGTTGGGGATCCACTACCGCTTGTTACGCTTTTATGCTCACTAAGGGAGTTACTATTAAAAGTGTAGGTATCAAACTGGTTGGAGCTGGTTTGTTAACGGCATTTTTTCACGGCGAGATGAGCACTTACGATGATGCTTATGAGGAAGTAAAACAAATTGCTGACTCTCTTCCCCAAAAAGGTGCCTGTAATCCCATTACTGAAACTTCCTGCTATTGTGCTCAAACTGAAACTAAAAACGATTTAAGATATTGCGTTTCACCACTTATGAAACAAGTAAACGGAGAACAGGATTATGTCGCGACTTGCATAGATGATAAGCTTGAAAGCGACGTCTCCTGTCAATGTGAATTAACTAATACCTGTTTTGATAGCAAACTAAAAAAATTACAGAAGAATTAAAGTTAGCCAGTGCTTATAACGGTGAGATATTTAATCCACTAGAAGCCATCTCAAAAGGTAACTTAAAAGCTGCCAGTATTGATGGTAATTCCGGTCTAAAACAAGCTGCTACCAGGGCCCAAGATCTAATGAATCAAATTGCCAGAAAATACCCTATTGATTTAAAAAATCCTTTAAACGAGATAGAAGAAAAAGAATCTCTTGCCCTAGAAAAAGCCGGTATTCCTAAATCTCTCTCTGATCATTTTGCCCAAGCAGCTTCCCCGAGTAATGCCGGAAATTACGTTTCAAAATTTAACCAGTTGGATCGTAAAAAACCATCTCCCACTGAAAAAGAATTAGAATATGTCTCTGAGAATACCGATAGATCAGCGAAGAAAAATAACCAAGGTAACGACCCTTTTGACTTTTTTAAAAAATTTGGTGATAAATCAAAAGCGGCAAAACCCAAAGACAACTATCTGTATTTTTCCCAAAAAGCTGAAAAGGAAGCACAAATCAATCAAAACAAGTCTGAAGATATTTGGAACATTATTTCCAGAAGATATCAACTAGCAAAAGATAATCTTTTAGATTTATAATAGTTCCATGAATATTGATAAGCAATTTACCCCACCCTTGATGCTTTACGATGATGAATGCCCACTGTGTAACAGGTTTAAGCAGGCCCTAGATCATATTCCAGGGACTGATAAAATAAATAAAGTTTCTATTCATAATCAAAATATTTATACAATTTATCCACATTTAAACCCCGATGAATGTCATGAAACACTTCATGTTTTATTGGAACCTGACAAAATACTCAAAGGTCCAGCAGCGATCGAATATCTTATCGGACTATTTCCTGCTGTTGCAAAATTTTGCTGGCTTTATGAATCAAACATGGGTAAAAAAGCCATAGATTTTTTTTACAAAGCGGCGGACAATTACAGAAAATCAAAACTTAATCGTTGCGAAACTTGTAAAAAATCCAGATACCTTTAAGCCAGGAGAAAACATTGCATCCCTACGACAAAAGCTTGATCATCATGCCTACCTATAACGAAATTGAAAACATTGAAAAAATGATCAATACTGTTTTTTCACTGTATGAAGATATATCCATGCTGATTATTGATGATGGCTCACCTGATGGTACAGCTGAAGTAGTTAAAAAGTTACAAGCAAGCAAACCCAATTTGCATTTATTAGAACGAAAAGGAAAACTAGGTCTTGGGACTGCGTATGTAACAGGCTTTAAATGGGCCATCAATAAAAAGGAACGTGATTTCCATTATATTCTTGAAA
>Ga0208375_1001475_pt1 | contig 26208 bp, 51 predicted proteins | sample RifOxyD1_FD_184038 | JGI IMG/M metagenome (GOLD analysis project Ga0208375, IMG submission 184038) | Soil microbial communities from Rifle, Colorado - Rifle Oxygen_injection D1 (SPAdes) | ecosystem: Environmental > Terrestrial > Deep subsurface > Rock core/Sediment | place: Rifle, Colorado...
AAATGGAACAAATCAATATCTTACAGCTAACATTTCAACATTAGATTTATATAATACTTTAAAAGATTTAGGCGGGATAAGGGAAAGACTTGAAAGATTGGAAAATGACGATAAACTTTTTCAAGAAAAATATGGAATATCAGTAGGAGAATCATTAAACATATCTAATCAAAGTCTCGCAATTCAAAATCAAAATTTAAAAAACGAAAAAGTAAGACTTAATACTACTTGGGCAATTATACTTTTTGTAATTTTAATTGGTGCTTCAGCAATAATCTTGAGAAAATGGAGAAGAAAAGCATATGAAAATGACTTAATAGATCCATCATCAAAATATTAAAAAATTAAAATGGAGAAAGAAATTAAAGTTAATAAAATTTTTTTATGGATATTTGCTATAATAAGTTTTATTTTACTTGCAAGTTCATTTATAATTCCTTTTGCAATTTTTGGATTATCTGCATGGTGGGGTTGGTCCACTTTAATAATTATTGGGACCGCGTGGTTAATTTATGGAATTGTCCTATTAATAAAAAAACTTATTGGAGGAGAGATTATCACCAGCAAAATAGCTGTCGGAGACGCTAAAAGAAGAGAAATTGAAGCAATAAAATATGATGAAGACCATCCAGATAATTTTCTAATAGAAAAGACAATTTTAGAAAGGCATGGTGAAAAAGGAAAAGAGCCAACACCAATTCTTGTTTTAAAAGGATATGGGACAGAAAAAAAACAAAAAAGAATTTCTATAATAAATTTAAATAATCCAAAAGAAGAATTTACAAGGTTAATAGATCCAAAGAGAGAAGAAGTAGAAAGATCTATAAGGTTAATGGCAGAAAATCCATCTGAAGAAATAATAGAAGAAGTAAGACAATCATTTGAATATGGTGTCCCTGTAACAACAACAAAAAGAAAATTACCCTCTTCCCAAAAATTAAGAGATGAACAAGAGAAAAAACAGCTGGAGGAAAAAACTGCAATATAATCATGGCATTTTTAACAATTTTTACCATAATCGTCGGAGTTTTAATTTTTATAGGTTTTTTAATTTGGGAAGTATCAAAAAATAAAAATCTCCAAAAATATCCAGTTGTTGCTAACGCTCCAATAATTTTAAATTTCCCGAAGAGAAGATTTTCAGGAGGATATAGAATTCTTACAGAGAAAAGAGTAAGAGAAAATAAAAATGGGACTTATTTAGTTGAAGGATTTCCATTTGATCAACAGCAAGGGGAAAATATAAAAAAAGCCCCAATACAAAGTTTTATTGTTTTGAAAGGGAATTTAAAAGTGATTTCGGGAGATGGGGAAAGAATAATAAAACTTGTAACAAGCAGTGATCCAACAGATTATCCTGAAGAAATGAGGGACACACAAGAACAAAAATTTATGTCTCATGAAGGACTTAAGGCAGACTTGGTAAATATCTTTAAGGAAGGATTTATCGAAAGAGATAAAATCGGTGCTGAACTAATGCAGTTATGGGCTGGAGGAGAGATGTCTTCAAATACATTAGGAAAAATAAAAGAAGAAGTAGACAAAATAAAAAAGATTGCAGATGCTGAAGAAGAAAAGCAAAAAGAAGAAAATAAAAAGTAGTAACTACAACCTAACAAAACCAAAAGAATTATAAACTACAATAACCTTATATAAGCACTAAAGGAGACTATAATATCAGCACTTGAAGTCGCACAGACAGATCACTGATTAATATCTCCTTTTTTTGAATCTTTATAATTAATATTTTTTAGAGAAAATTCCTCAAACAAAGAAATAATTTGTTTTTTCATTTTGAGTAAAATAAGAAAATGATTTAACTATTTAAATGTTTTGTTTTTGAGTTTGATTGATACAATAATTTAAAAAAGAAAGATTTATATACTACCTATCTATAGATAGGATATGATAAAACAATCAATTTTAACAAAAACTGAAGAAGAAGTTATAAAGAAAAAATTAAATAATGAAAATCTAACAAAACAAGATTCCTATTATTTGACAACATCTATAAGACCTAAATTAGAACAAGCAAAAGAATTAATAGATAGAAATATTTTAAAAAGGATAGAATATAATCAAAAAGCAATAGCAATAGAGAAGAAAATAAAAAGTCTTATTCTAAATGAGATAAAAGATGTAAAAGCAATAATTTTATATGGTTCAGCAATACAAACAAATTATTCTGAATATAAAGATATTGATTTGCTAATTGTAACAAAAAATAAAAATTGGAATAATAAATGGAAAAAATTAAAGATAATAAACAAAATTGAGAATCAATCCGAAAAAATTGGTTTAAATTTAGATGTTCAGATATTAGATTTAAAAACATTAAAATCAATTTATCCCCATAATTTATCATTAATATATCAAATGAAAGATAGTAAAATAATTTACGGAAAGATAAATTTTTCAAGAAAAATAGAATTATCAAAGATGCTCTTGAAAATGAAATTAGATTGGAGTGAATTAAGCAGTTCTAATCCATCTGGAGAGGAAATTTATAATTGCATAAGAAATACTCTTTTGGTAAAATTAGCTTTAAATAAGATCATTGATAATTTTTATCTTTCAAATTATTTAAAAGAAGAGTTAGGGAAAAATTTAATAATGAAATTAAAGAAAGATAGTCTTTCAAATATGGAGAAAAAGATTACTATTAATTATTTAAAAGAGATAAATGATGAAACTTTAAATGAAATAGAGGAATTAAAATGGGAAAAGATAGTGATGTAAAGAGTATAAGCAATAGCATTGGAAATACTCTCTTGCATGAAATTTTAGTAGAGCATACAAATAGACCAGAATCTGTTCATCATTTAATGAAAGAATCTGTAGAATATCGGGGACAATCTATAAGAAAAATAAATAAAGTAAATCTGAATAATGAAGATAAGAAACAAATAAAGAAGAAAGTCATAAACAAAATTAATAATCGTTTAAAAAATAAATATTTAGATATTAAAGTTTCTCAAGAAGAGATTTCTAAAAAAGTAGATAGAGAATTATTTTATTTCTTTAATTAAAACTTCACCATAAAGGGATTGAAGCCAAATGGGAAGGCAAATGATTGAAGATCATAGATAAGGAGTTCGATTCTCCTCAATCCCATATTCTTTAATTTGAGCAAAAATTCAAAAAACAAAAAGTATTTAAATAGAGAAATCTTAAAATAAATAATGGCATTAAAAAATTGGAAATTAGAACGTAAAGAAGGAAATTTTTCTACTTACATAAATAAGGAGAATAAAAGTCATAGAGTGCATTTAAGATATAATCCAATTACATCAGAATGGCAAATCTATGCTACCGATGGGAGTGTAGAAATTTGGGAGAGTGAAAAATATTCAGATGAAGAAAAGAAAGAAGCAAAAAAAGAATTAAATAGATATATGAAGAAAAATTAAAATGGATAAACAAAAGAAGTTACAAGCTTTGAGAATCGCTTCTAAGAAAGGAGATGAAGAGAAAGTAAATAAAATTCTCGAAGAGCTTGAAGATGGATATCATATTAATCTAACTTCTTTTTATGGTGAAGATTTTGACGCTGAGAAAACTAAACAATTAGAAAAAAAACTTAAATAAAATGACAAAAAGAATAAAATTAACGCCAAAGAATTATAAAAAAAATGGTTATGACAATTATTATCGAATTAAGAGAGAATATAAATTTACAATAAACAATGATTATGGGGGAGAAGATATTTATGATTCATATGGAAATTATGAAGGAGAGATGAGTTAAAATGACAGGCGAAGGAAGATATCAAGGTTGGACAAATTGGGAAACTTGGCATACTGCACTTCTTATCGATAATGAGCGAGGGATATACGATAAAAAAGTGGAATTAGTTAAAAGAAAAGCCTCTTTATCAGAATTCAAAAGAGGACTTAAGGAAGCAGAGACTTTGACAAAAAAATTTTGGAAAGAAAGTTCTAAAGACAATCCAGAAGGGTGGGGTAAGAAATTTGACAAGGTAAACTGGAATGAAATTTATAAAAATATGATTGATGAGGAATATTAAAATGACAAAATTAAAGTGGAAAAATGTTGGAAAAAAACAATGGGAATCAATTTCAATAGATAAAGAATATGACTTTGTAATAGATGGGAGAACGGGAATAGTTTTAATAATTTTTAATAATAAGATAAAGGATCATAATAAAGCTTATATAGATTCTATCCAAGTAAATTCAATAGAAGAAGCAAAAAAAGAGGCTGAAAATTATTAAATGAAAAACAAATTATTTTTATTCGCAACAATGTTTTTATTTTTATTAACTTTAGTTTCTTCAGCAAATACCGTTACTTTAGATCTCCCTGCAAATGATGTTCGTGTTTCTGGAGCAACATATATTTTATCTGCAAGTTTAGATACGAATACTTTTAATATAACGAATGCAACTTTTTATTATCAAACTTCAGGATCAAGTACTTGGACTTTAATTGGATCAACTCTAAATGATAGCGTAACTCAATTTAATTTAACTTGGGATACTACATCCTTTACAGACGATGCAAATTTCACAATTAATGCAACATTAAGCAATGAGACAAAGGTTACAACTACAGATACAAGTACAAATATTGGAATAAATAATACTTCTCCAACAGCTTCTTTTGGTTCAGATACTTTTGCAAATGCTTCAAGATTTTCAGTAGATAATCAATTTATAATTTCAATTACAACAGACAGCAACGGAATAGATAATTGTACAGTATATTCTACAACAACTACTAAATCAATTACAGCTTCGGCAAATTCATGTTCTGCAACATATACCCCAAATGATTTCAGTTTCGCTAATGATCAAAACTATAATATTACAGTAGAAGTTTTTGATGGCAACGGAGATGTAATAAATTCTTCAACAAGATGGCTAACTGTTACAGGTGGATCATCTGGTTCTGGTGTTTCTTACGTAAATACTTTTACAGAAAGTCAAGTAGAACCAACACCAATTACCACTACCCCCGAAACTCCAAAAATATCATTTGGAGAGAAGATAAAAAATTTTTGGAATAATTTATTTAAGGGAAAACCAAAATCTCCTACAGAAAATCCTAAAACACCATTCGAAGAGAAAGTAAAAAACTTTTTTAGTAATCTATTTGGGAAATAGAAAATGCCAATAAATCTTTTTAATATCGTAGATTTTATTTTTTTAATTTCAATTCTATCTTTTTCATTATTTTTTGGATCTTCGACTGGTAAAAGCATAATAAGATTTTCAAAAAGAATAACCAAAAAGAGATTTTTTGGATTTTTAATCGCTTTAGGATTAGCTCTTTTAATTTCTTTTATACCTCTTCTGATAAGAATGCTCATAAAAGATATCCTTATTCTGTTGGGAATATCAATAGTCTTAATAATTGCAAATCTAATAAAATATTTGAATACTAAATAAAAAAGATAGATTAATTAATTTTCTTTTTAAACAATTTGTTCATCCCTCTCCTCGCTGATGTAAAACTCTTACCTTCGCTGTTTTCCTAAAAGTAAAACTTATCTCCTCGATGAATTCTTATCGTCTATCAAAAACAAATTTGCTCGTCTATGAAAAAGATGTTTTCTCATCGCTGGGGATGGCTTTTTTCAATAAAATTATTTAAAGTCTATTCACTTTTTATGTGTAGAGAATTTACAAGGAGGAAAAAAACAATGAAAAAAGAAAGATGGGGCATTTGCAAGTGGTGTAGTCAAAAAATCAAATCCGAAACCAAGAAGAAAGAAAAGTTGATTCAACATCTTGAGGAATATCATAAAGACTTTCAACATAAAAGAAAATAAAATGGCAAACTTAGTTTACTACAAAAATGAAAATGAAGAGTTCAAGGAAGCTTTCGGAAAGGTTATGACTCGGCAAGAAACAGAGATGGTTTATTTGAAACTCTGTAGGCATTTTAAGTTAAGGAAGGTAAGCATTGAATGGACAAGTGGAAGAAATCATCCTTGTTGTAATGCTTGGAGAATTTGCTTTAACCTTGATTGGAACAACTTTGGAGTATTTTGCCATGAACTTGCACACCTCTATCAATTTCAATATCCAAAGTATAGGGGAGATGGTAACAGATTTCACAACAAGAAACATAGAAGAATTATGAAGAGGATGGTAAATTATTGCCAAAATAAGAATTGGTTTGAGATTGAATTAAAGAGAAGAACTGAGCCAAAACCAGAGAAGCCAGAACCGAGCAAAGATGAATTGAGACAAATAAAAATTAAAAGATTTGAACAAAGCACTAAGAAATGTCTTTCAAAGATAAAAAGATACCAGAACTTAATAAAGAAGAACAACAGAAGAATAGTTCACTTGAAGAGATTGACTTGAATTTACACATTTTTATTTACTTTATCAAATAATTCTTTAGAAACCAGAGATTCATAAGTGCCATCTTTTTCTAATCCTCTATATTCAATAATTCCCATATACACTTTGTTCTTTTTGATTCTATAATAAGTCTTAGGAATAATTTTATATTTTTCACAAATAATTTTATAATTAATTCCTTTAGAAGCCATATCAAAAACTCCTTTAATCATCTCAGACTTATTAGGATCTATCTGAATCTTTCTTGTCTTCTTATTCCATTTATATCCTATAGGAAGTTTTCCAACCATAATACCCTGTTGAAATTTATCATTTAAAGTTAAATTAAGCCTATCTGAAGTGAGTTCTCTCTCTAATTGAGCCAAAGCACTCATTAAGGTAAAAAAGAATTTCCCCATTGCAGAAGTAGTGTCGATTTGTTCAGACAAAGAAATTAAGTCTATCTTCTTCTCTTTTAGTTCATCAGAAGTAAGAATAGCATCTATTGTACTTCTAAAAGCTCTATCTAATTTAAAAAGCAAGATCGCAGAGAACTTATTTTTTTGTGCATCTAAAAACATTTCTTTTCCCTGAGGTCTTTTTTTAATTGGAATTTTTGCACTAACTCCCGCATCTTCATATATTTTATAAACGTACCAATCCTTTGATAAGGCATATTCTTCTAATCTTCTCTTTTGTGCATTTAAAGATAATCCTTCTTTTGCTTGTTCCTCAGAAGAAACTCTAACATAAATTGCAACTCTTTTCTTTTCCATTTTAACTTTTAAAGAAACTATATCTTTTTAAACCTCTGTTTTTGAATGAAGGATAAAGTCTAGCTCTAATGCCTTCTGAAGTATCTTTTATTTTAATTATTGCAACACCTCTAGGAGAACAATGGAATCTATTTTTTCTATGTGTCCAAAGAAGCATAAGCCAAGTAGCTTCCCAGAGATGTTCTTCGGCAAATGCTTCGAGCTTTTCTCTATTGTTGATTTCTGAGGGATGTACATCAATCCTAACTCTATTCTTTCCCCAGACTTCTCTTCGGATATATTTACGAGATTTTCTATGAAAGTGTTTAAGTCCTTCTAAACTCATTTTATCTATGGTCCAAAAATAAAGTTTAATCGGAGAATCTTCATTTCTCTTCGAGATATAAACATACTTCCCCATTATCTTTCTTTTTTTCTTAACTAATTTTCCAGCATATTTTTTTCTATGTTTCCCTCTATCTTTGCGTCTCTTTCGTTTAAACTTATCGATTGATCCCTTTGTTTTAACCATATTTTTTTTGAGTTTAGAAATGGTGAATTCACCACTTCGCTTATTTGTTTATCCTATTTTATTTAAGTTTCTTTTTAGAGTTTAACGAATATAACTAACTGGAAAACCTCCTACCAAACAACTTTTCTATAAAGATTGTTCTCTCCATTGTCATTAAGACCTGTAAAGGGAATGGATTAAGTGCCTAAGAGATTAAGATATCCTCGTATATTTTAATATTTAATTCTTTAACCCCTCTTATCCATTCAGATTATTTTTTTCCCAGCTCTCCTAATTCCTTATCACCACTTCCGCCATTTTCATTTGTTTATTAGAATATACCCCATGTATTTGTGAATTATTTTGACTTTATATAATTTTTGTTTTTCAATTCTCACCACTACTAAGAGAGGTAGGTAACAAAAAATAAAGATATAGAGAATCACCAAAGAAATATTCAATTGTCCGCATAGTTATAATGAGATAGTTATTCAATTTTCTATAAATATATCTTCTTAAATAATTATAAGGAGAATTTTTTTAAATTTTAGTTTGTGATTCGGGTTGATTTCTATAAAGAGCAATCTTTTTCATATCTTCTTTAGTCTTTATCTTATTGCATTTCTTACATAAAGTTTGAACATTGTTTAAATTATATTCTTCTCCACCGATAGCAATAGGAATTATGTGATCTGCAATGAGATAATTAGAATTTCCAAGAATAACCTTTATTATGCTTTCATCCTTATACAAAATCTTAAAAATCTTATACTCTTTGTCATAATATTCTTTATTGTCTGGATGGATAATCTTTTCTTCCCTACCTTCAAAGCCACATTTTACACAAGTATAATTATCTCTAAAAAAAACTTTTCTTTTAAAATATTGCCAAATAAAAACTACTATTTCAGAAAATTTATTTGTGCAATTAACAGAACAACATCTCCATTCTTTTCTTCTATTCCATTTATCTTTTGATAATCCACAAATAGGACAACAATTTGTATCTAACCATTTCTGTTGTTGTTTTGTTAATTTATAAAATATTGGATTTCTTTTTATTGTTTTCATTTTCTTTCTCTTAACCATTTTTCAAATGCTTCCTTTTTCATTCTTGGGTATCTTACAATTTGATTGCAATATCCACATTTTGTATTTCCTAGACCATCACTTGCTATCATTACTATTTTTCCTCTACATTTTTCACAATTATGATATTGCTCTAAATGTTGCATTGCTTCTAAAACTTCTTCCATCGTATCAAATTCATATTGCATTTTCTTCACTTTCTGATTTATCTAAATTTTCAAGAACTTCGTCCTCAAAATCTTCCGATTCTTTTACTCCTAATTTTTTTTCATAGTCTTCTATTCTCTTTTTAGCAGTTGCGTGATCTATTCCGAATTTCTCTCCAATTTTTCTATAAGTTTTTTCTTTTTTATCTAAATTTTCATTATGATACATTTCATAACAAAGTTTTTGCAATACTTCACTAGATTTATTTTCTTTCTCCTTAATTTTTTCAACTTTTTCTAAAACTTTTTCTTCAACATCTTTCATAGATTCTTTTTTTTGTCTTTCACGCTCTTCCTCAAGTGTTTCTTCATCCTCTTGCTTCTTAATCTTTTTTTTCCATTTATCTTCTTCTTCCTTATAAGTATTTCGCATTTCTTTAATTAAATCCCTATAATTTTTTAAGGGAACTCCTTTCTTCCTGCACATTTCATGGAATTGATATGCGGGTTCACAATGCATCGAACTTGGCATAAAAAAAGTATATGAAGAGAAGTATTCTTCTTCCGCAATTGTAAAACTATTTGGTTTGGGAGGATGTCTTAGAAATTCTCTTTTGTCTCTTGGCATAATCCATTTCTTTCCAACTTCATCAAGATCATTTCCAGATAATTGTCCTAAGAGAGTAACCTTAATAATATCCTTAATATCCTTATCTAATCCGCCCCAATTTTGAGTGTCTAAAACAGCAGTCATTCCTCTTCCAGAACTTCTAATCATACTTAAAGCTTTTGTAAAATGAAAAGCTAAAAATTTTTGATATCCATCAGGTTTAAAAGGGCATAAATTTTTTATTTCTGGAATGACAATTACTAAAGGTCTATTCAAAGAATTTTTATTTCTTAAAATACTTTCCAATAAATATAAGATTATAAATCCAATAGTCTTATCATCTTTTGATCTATCTAAGAAATGAGTGCCAAAGATGTGGTAATTTTCTTGGTCATTTAAGATTTCTTTCCAATTAAGTTTATGAGAAGTATTATTTTTACTCAAAAAAAAATGTTTTTTAAAAGGCGTGAGATATCCTGTGATTTTAGAAAGTTCTTTCATAGTTCCTGCTCCAGCTTGAACCCCAAAATTACTCCAATCAGCTACTCTTTTTTTATTTTGAACATTCCCTTTAATCATCTGTTGAATTTTCTGAACAAATGCAATTAATCCATCTTCATTAGTAATTTCAGAAGAAGCTTTTAATAGGAGACTTACTGCTTCACTTTCAGAATGAGTTTCTGCCATTAATCCCCACTCATTTTTTCCCAATTCACTTAAAGGAATTGTATAGAATTTATATTCTGGAAAATATTCTTTCATTGGAATGTTAAAAGTAAAAGGATGATATAATTTAACTTTCTTTTTTTCGGGTTTTATCCCAACTGCTCTAAGATAATCTTTATGATATCTTGCTTCTGGTTCAAACATTTGATAACCATATTCTACTTCATGTTTTGGATCTGCAAGAACAATTACAACACATCCTAATCTGTGATATTCTTCAACAATTCTCGAACAACAAAGCCCCTTACCATAACCTGTAGATCCAACTACAAGTATCGGTTGATGAATTAAATTTCCATATTGGTCCTGGATACTTAAAAAACTATGTTGAGCATCTAATTTTCTCATCTTATTTTTTTATTTTAAATTTGTTAAAGGAATAAATGGCTTTACAATTTGAACATACTAAATCTGGTGTTTGAAAATCCCCAACCATTCCATCTGGAAAATCATCTTCGTTCTTCCCTTTTGGATATTTTCTTTCTACTGCTTTCATAATTCCACCACATTGCCATATAGGACATTTAAAAGGCATTTCATCAATAATCTTTTCTGCCCATTCTCTATCTTTCTCTTTATCTTCTTCTGAAAGCTGAGAATAAATCTTCAATGCTTGTTTGTTCCATCTCTTAACATTTTCAAGATTATAATTTCTTATAAAATAAGTTGTCCAATGTATCCATTGTTCATGTTCCTTGTTAGCCAACCATTCTATTAGTTTTTTGTATTCCATTTATTTATTTTTTCCTCAAACTTCTTTTAAATTCTTTTTCTCTATCAAAAGGAATCCCACTTTCTCCACTTGGATAAGAAGGAAATTTGTCTTTACAAGTTTTACAAATATTTCTTTTTCCAGAATATTCTTTGCATATTTTACATTTTTTTCGTTTAGTCATTGTATGGGTTCTTTAGGTTTAATTTCGTCTCTTTTAACGCCCACTCTAATATTATCTCTATATTCTAAAATTTTAAACATATCGCTTCTAATAGTTTGGTGTTGTATAGAACTTCTTTTAACTAAAAATACAAATAATTTATAGAGATCTAATTGAATTAAAGGAATTTTAGAAATGGATCTATTAAACTGATTATTCAAAAATGCTTGAAATCCATCTAAGTCTTGAAACTTTTTCTTAAATGTCTTATCTTCAATTAAGTCATAAAACATTTTAGATTTTGCAATTAGTTTTCTTAATTTTTTTATTTTATTTTTAGTTTCGTCATAATTAGGATAGTTCTTTTTAAGCAAGTCTTCGCCATAATCAGAAATAAGAAAATCCACAACTTCTAATAAAGGATGTAAATCATTACTAATTCTCTCTGAACAATAGATGCCTAATTTTTTAAGGCACACCTGATTCAATAGTGGGGATAAACTCTTTATATTTTCCATTATCTGATATACCCCGCCGATAAATCGGATTCTTCTGATTCTTCATCAACAAACCCATGATTGCTACAAAAATACTTACCTCTTACAATAACTAATTCCATCCCGCATTTATCACATCTTTTTATCATTTTAATTTTTCCTAAATATAATTATCATTAATCCTTTAATATAACCAACTTTCCCTTTAAGTAAATCTTTAAAAGTTCCATCTTCATGACCAAAATTAAATCCTTGTTTCGGTTTTTCTAAAAATCTTATTTCAACATTAGGTCTCGGTTTATGTTTTTCTTTGTCCCAAATAAATTTATGAAAATATCTCGTATGTGTTGAAGCGGGAATAAGCATTACACTTAAACATTTTTCTTTTGCACATTTTTCAACGAATTTTCCAATATTTAAATCAAACATTGGATGACAATAAACTATTTCTCCAGTCCAATCTGCATCTAAGCAAGAATTTTGTTTTGTATAGTATCTTGGAAGTAAATTGTTTTCATTAGAAGCACAAGCATCTAAAGTAAAATTAAATTCTTTATTTAAACTTTCCCAAATATCTTTAGGGGTTCTAATATATTTCATGCTTTTACTTGTGCTAAAAGATAATGTTTGTTTTGAGATGTTTCTTTTCATAATAAAACCTCTTGAGATAATCTTTTCTTAATCATATCAACATATTTTGGTTCTTTTTCAATTAAAATATATCTTCTTCCAAGTTCTTTACAAGCTACTCCCGTTGTGCCACTTCCAGCAAAGCAATCTAAAACTAAATCTTCTTTGTCGGTTGAAACTTCAATAAAATGTTTTATTATCCATAATGGTTTTTGTGTAGGATGTTCTGTTCTCTCTTTTCCTTGACATATTCCGCTTTCTAAGAAATTGTGCATTTCTTTTTGTGTTTTAAAATTAAATTTGAAATTTGCTTTTTCTTTTACTGCAAAACCTATGGCTTCAATAGAAGAAATATAGCTTCTTTTTCTGAAATTTGGTGTTGGATTTTTTTTATGCCAAATTATCTCTGATTTCCAATAACCCCCATATTTTTCTATTGCTCTTTTCAAAAAAATAATTTCTTCTTTAGAATAAAAAACATAAATACTTCCAGTAGATTTTAATATTCGCATACCTTCTTTAATCCATAAATTGGTAAATTCTTCAAGTTCTTTTTCTGTTTGATAATCCCAACTCCCAAAATTCATATCTATTGATTTTCTTCTTTTTATAGAACCTTTTTTAAAGGCAATTCTATCAATCTTATTTTTATGACTCCAATTATATGGAGGGTCAGTTATAATAGCATCTATTGAATTATCTGCTAACTTTTTCATCTCTTCAATACAATCTCCTAAAATAATTTTGTTTGTTTCAACCATTTTATCCCTCAATTGGAAATTCATCAATGTCTATTGCTACAATTCCAGGATGATGATATTGCCCAAAAGCAAAAGACATATTCTCATTAAAGTTATCTATTTTCTCAACAGATTTCTTTATCATCTCAAAATCATTACTCATAAATTTTTTTAATTTTTCAAATTCTCTTTCATTAACATTGCCTTTTAGTATTAATTTATGATACATTCTATTTCTAATTCGGATATCTTTTTTGTTCATTTCAACCCCTAAAACAGCAACAGCAATACAAAATGCCTGATAAGATTTCCAAATTGCACGAGCATAATGTTTTCTCAATTCATAAAACTCAAAAATTTCTAACTCTTTTTCAATTATTTGTTTAAATAATTTCATAATAAAGAGATTAAAGAATACTTTATAAATCTTTTCATAAGTAAAATAAAACAGAAAAGTTTAAATACTTATTTTGAATAAAAATTCTATGGAAATACTTGGAGAAGAAGAACAAGAGAGAGTAAGAATATCTATAGGAAAAACAGAGAAGGGTCTTAAGGGAATGAAAAAACCAATTAAATCAATGACAATACTTGGAGCAAATGTTAAGGAAATTTATTTTTTAATCAAAGAAACAATAAAAAAGACGAGGAAGGTGAAAAATTAAAATGAAAAAAACAAAACAAAAGATCAAAGTCGGAACAGGGAAAGAGGAGAGGTTTGGCTCTCTGGAATCCCGCCAAATTAATTCCGACAATGTTAAAACAAAACAACAAAGAAAAGATGAAGAGTGGAAAGAATATCTAAGGAAAATAAGACCTTTTTTGAAAAAACTTGAAAAAGTTAAAGAAAAAGCTTTAAAGAAATATCAAAGAAGATTTGATGAAATAGACGCTGAGGTAGAAAGATGAAATGTCCTAAATGCAAAAAACAAAGAGCAGAAAAAGATATTTACACTTCGTATAATCTTGATAAACTTTGTAGCTATTGCATTTCAGATTTATTTTATTGTGAAAAATTTGAGAAATTAAAAGCCCAATTAAATCAAAAGGAAAGAAAATGACCAAACACTTTAATTTAAGCGAAGAAAAACATTATCATTCAAATTATAAATGTTGTTATTTAGAAGAAGATATTCAAAAATTAATTAATCTTATTACGGCTAAAGTATTTATGGATTGGAAAGGACAAAATGAATTTAGCGATTGGTTAAAAAAAATAGTAGGGGAAGAATTTAAATAAAAAATTAAAATGGAAATTAAAATATCTGAAGATTGCTCATTGAATTTGGAAAAATTAATAGCAACAAGAATGCTTATAAATGCTAATTCTGGCGGAGGAAAGTCTTGGGCTATACGAAGATTATTAGAACAATCACATGGACAAGTTCAACAGATTGTAATTGATTTGGAAGGAGAATTTTCAACATTAAGGGAAAAATTTGACTATTTACTTGTAGGAAGAGAGGGCGAAATTCCCGCAAATATAAGAACCGCAGAATTACTTGCTAAAAGACTTCTTGAATTAAATGTTTCAACCATTATTGATTTATCTGAATTAAAGAAAGCAGAGAGAATAACTTTTGTTAAAAGATTTTTAGATTCATTAATTGATTCTCCAAAAAATTTATGGCATCCTGCATTGATTTTAATTGATGAAGCCCATCATTTTGCACCAGAAAAAGATAAAGCAGAATCTTCAAGCTCAGTAATTGATTTAATGACGAGGGGTCGCAAGAGGGGTTTCTGTTTACATCCAATGGTTGAAATTATAACAAGTGAGGGCATAAAAAAAATAAAAAATATCAAAGAGGGAGATTATGTTTTAACACATAAAGGGAGGTTTAGAAAAGTCATAGCTACATCGTTTAGAGATTACGCTGGAGAAATCATAGGAATAAAATCCTTTGGGAGTATAGAACCAACATTTACGACGCCTAACCATCTTTATTTTTCACATATTGTAGAAAATAGTCATGGAACAAATGTTTTAAATAAATTTTGTTGGATTGAGGCAGATGAAATTATGAAGAATAAAAATAGACACTTGAGCCATAGACTTTTTTCCCCAAACATACTTGAAGAAGAAGACATAGAATTTTTTGATTTTTCTTATAAAAAAAGAAAAAGAATGAGAAAAACAAGAAGTAAGAAAATAAGGGAAGGATTCAGAGATATTAAAATTCCAGTTAATCTCGATTTAATGAAAGTTATGGGTTATTTTTTAGCAGAGGGCAGTTACATAAAAAGGAAATATCAAGTAGAAAAAAATCTTTGCGGAATTCAATTTGCATTTGGTAAGAGTAAGAAAGAAGAAAGAATTGCAAAAGAAACGACTAATAGCCTTATTAGATTGGGTTACAATCCTGAAATGAGAACTTTAAAAAATGGACAATTTTATGTTAGACTAAGGGTTAGGGAAATTGCAGAATTATTTAAGTTTTATTTAGGAGAGTATTCGTATGGCAAGAAAATCCATAAAGATATTCTTATGTTACCTAAAAAAAAGTTAAAACCCCTCTTCGAGTCTTACATAAACGGGGATGGACATAGGCGAGATAATTTTATTGGTGCATCAACAGTATCAAAAGAATTGGTTTATTCTATGTTTTTAATAGGGCAAAAATTAGGGTATTCAACTTCTGTTAGAGTAGACAAAAGAAAAGAGGGGTTCATTGGTAATAGAAAAGTAAATCAAAGAGATATATTTAGATTATCATTTAAGAACTTATCAACATTTTCTAAAAACAAGAAAATCGAAAAGCAGTTTGCGAGAGCGATAAAAAGCAAATCATCAACACTTTATGAAGGCAAAGTATATAATTTAGAAGTTGATGAAGATGAGTCTTATTGTTCTTTATCCCATGTAATTCATAACTGTGGAATCCTTGCAACTCAAAGAATTTCAAAATTAAGTAAAGACGCAATCGCAGAAGCAAATAATTGTCTAATTGGGAGAGCGGTTTTAGATATAGACCAAAAAAGAGCGGGGGATGTTTTAGGATTTACTTCTAAAGAAGATGTTAGGGCGTTAAGAGATTTAGATGCAGGAGAATTTTATACTTTTGGTTCAGCATTTAATCATACTGGAGTAAAAAAAACTTTTGTCGGAGAAATTAAAACAACACATCCAGATAGAACAAGGGGGATTGATATTAAAAAAGCAACTGAAACTCCAGAGAATATAAAAAAAATTTTAAAAGATATAACTGACTTACCAAAAGAAGCAGAAGAAGAAATAAAAACAATTCAAGGAATGTCCGCAAGGATAAAAGAATTAAAAACAAAATTAACTATTGCTGAAAGGTCTCAAAAAGTTGAAGAAAAAATAAAAGAGAGACTAATAAATGTAACTGATGACAAAGCTCTCCAAAGAGCAAAAGAAGAAGGATTCAAAGAAGCAGAAAGAATTTATAAATCCTATATTGCTCCGATAGAACAAAATTCTAAAAGATTAAAAGTTTCTATAATAAAATTAATTAAAGATGCTCAAGGATTATTAGATTCAAAAGCATTTATTTTAGTGGGGGATTTACCCATTCCATCCATAACTCCTGTAAATGTAAAATCAACTTTAAAAGAAAAGGAAAAGATATATTCAAAACCAGCTACACTCCAAATTAATCAAGTGAAACCAAAGTTACAGATGAGAAGAGAATCAAGTGTAATATTAGATACTGATGTAAAATTAGGAAAATGTGGGAGAATGATTTACTCTTTTTTATATAATAATCCTGATAGAAATTTTAATATCTCACAAATTGGTTCAGTAACAGGATACTCTTCAAAGAGTGGAGGGTTTAGTAATGCAATTAGTAAGTTAAAAAGTTTAAATTTAATTAGAGGAACATCAAGCAATTTACAAGTTAATGAACTTAATCCAGAGATAGTTCTTGAAGCAACATTTGAGAAAGAAAACATAATAAATATTTTAAATAAATGTGAAAAAGAAATTTATCAAGTTTTATTAGAAAATCCAAATCAAGAATTTTCAAGAGAGGAATTAGCAAGTATGACCCCTACAAATTATTCCTCAAGTTCGGGAGGGTTTAGTAATTCACTATCAAGATTAAATTCATTAGGATTGATTAAAAGAAACGGAGGGATAATTCAATTAAATCCTGAATTATTGGAAATATAGAGATGGCTATGCCAAGAGGACTTATGAAAAATAAATTAAAATGGATGATTATTTTTAAAAACAGAAATGCAATTTTATTACATTTAAACGGAGAATTGTCTCAATATAAAAAACTTAAAAGAGTAGATACTAAAAAATTAATGCAATTATTAAAGGAGGCATATTGAAATGAATAATCTTCCAGTATTTTTCATAGACCATTCAGCTTTGAAGGATATGTTTGAAGGAAAAGAAGCAGGAGATAAATTAGTCAGAAAATTCTACGATTTAAAAAATAGAGGTCTTGAAATAAAAGCTATAACTTCAATGTCTTGTTTTTTGAGAGCAATTTATCTTACTGATCCAAATACCAATATTAATTCTATTCAAAAAACATTATCTTTCTTAAAAATCATCCCATCATCATCTAACTTTACAATTGAGAGAGAAGTAATTGACGAAGTACTTAAACTTGCTCAGAATTTATCTAAATAATAAAATGGAAAACCAAACACAAAAACAAATTGAGATAGAATTGACAGAAGATCAAATGCAGAAAGCAAAAAGTGATCTTGAAGATTCGGAGATTCTTGATAATTTAGATGAAGAAATTGAGGAGTTAAAAAAATTAAGGATAAAATCAATTGGGAATTCACAGAAAAAAGCAAAATTATACTTTAAGTGTTATTATTTCTTGAAAGAATTAAGAGACGAATTTACAGATAAAAATGTAGGAAACTATATAAAAAATCTTGAGATGGATGTTAATTTTGAGAGAAATTTAGAAAAAGTTGAATTTGGGGAATTCTATATTGGATTGAATATTCAAGATTATGTTTATAAAAATGAGAAAGATATAAATAAGGTAATTGACTTATTTTTTAGGTTAATAAAAGAATAAAATGGCACAACCCATAATTGTTAAATCCCAGAGTACAAGTGGAGGAGTTAAATTTTCTAAAGGACTTTCAATATTTAGATTTTTCTTAAAAAATTGGTATTTTGTTTTAATTTTTGTTTCTTTAATTCCAGGAATAATTCATTCAATACAAATCTCAAAGGAGACAAATAATCCATCATACCCTTTTGTCCAAACTGGATTAAGTGTTGTAAATGCAGATGTGGTAATTTATGAAGATACAAAAACCTTAGAGGAAGATCCGTCTAAATTAATAGGTATGGAAAAACCTGATAGGGGATTAGTGCAAAAATTAAAATATTTATGGAAAGAATTTTTAGTCATATGGAAATTTTTAGGAAATCTTTTTTTAATTTCCCTTCCTTTTTCAATCATATACAGGATAGTTAAGGGTGAAGATGAATCAAGGAGATATCATAATACTATGAAAACTCTTTGGATTGGATTAGTCTTCATTTTTATAATGAATTTATTATATGTTATTTATAGATTAATTGATGGATCACTTGCTATGGGTTTTAATGCGGGATGGGATATTTACCAAAAAATATGGTATGTAATATATTTGAATTTGCCTCTTCATGGAGTTTTTGCTCTGGGGAAATATCTCATCGCAACAATATGAATATTCACAAGTCATATAAAAAGGCGATTCCTCTAATTTTTCCATAGAGTTTAAAAGTCTTAAGATAATCAAGTAATTTATCCTTATTAAGATTATAAACTTTAAGAGGTCCTCCTTTTGGATTTTTTTTATATTCTACAAAGGAGATAATTTTCTTTTCTATTAATTTTTTAAACCATTTTTCAAATTCAGTATCTCCTTTAGATGTTTTTAGAATCTTAGTAAAATCTTTTTTAAATCCCTTAAAGTTAGAAGAGAAAATATTATTAAATTTTTCTTTAAATAGAGTAGATATAAACTCAACCTCTTTCTCTGGTTTCATATAATTCAGAAGAGAGAGATGTTTTTAAAATTTTCGGCGATCCCCTTTAATTTATATATTTTTCTTATTTGATATGTTCATAGTAAATTTATAATAGACCTTTATAAAGGTAAAGAATATAATGATTTGATAAGTAAACCAAAGCTAATTGAGGTAAAGAAATAAATTAGCAAAAAAAGGAGGTTAAAAAAATGCAAAAATTATTGCCAAAAAATAAAAAAGGGATAGGAGTATTAGGAGTTTTTCTTATTGTTTTCAGTATGGTAGTACTTGTTGTAGGAGGTCTTGCTCTTGGAGGAGTACTTGGGGGCAAACAAACTACAGTAGACGATAATGGAGAACCTATTGAAGTAGAAGAAAGAACTTGTCCTTCTGATCAACCAACAGTAGATGTAATTGCTACAGATCCTCTTTCAGGGGGTGCAGTAACAATTGGAGCTGATGGAATTGTAAATCAGGTTAAGAAAGATGGAATTTTTAGCCAAGATGCTAATGATCCTTCATCAGCTTTCATAGGTCCTGTAACATTCGGTGCTTCTGGTACTGAATTTGAGAAAGGAGACGATGTAGTTCTATTAATTGGTGGAGCTAATTATATCAACAAAACAGTTGAGATTAAAAATCTTAAATGTGGAGTTAATAGAGTTTCAGCAGATATCTATGCGACTGACTCAGGAGCTCTTGATCTTTTAGATGATACTCTAAACAAAGTTACAGATGATGCTATTGGAGGTGCAACTAATATTACAAGTGCTTCTGGGAGTCTTTCTTTCATAGTAGATTTGAGAGGAGTTACAGACCAATACACTGGTGATTTATTAGTTACATTAGAAGGTAATGATACTCAAATAGATACTTTTGAAGTATCTGGAAATAATATCATTGATGCAGAATTTGGTGAGGGTACAACTTATACATTGTTTTCCGCAGAAGGAACTTCTCCTACAGTTAAGATGGCTTTCGTAGTTGGAGGTCTTTTAAGTGGAAGGAACATCAATGAAAAGTATACTGTTACACTTAATCCAGAAGCAGGAAAAACAATTGGTGCTGGGACTTTAACAAGTAAAATATACGCTAATGTTTATTCTGCTCAAGCATGTGTAGATATTGTAGATGGTAAGAGTGTTTTCAGAGAAAGATGCTGGGAAGATACAAGAGGCACTCTTATGGCTGAAGATACATGGACAGACCATGATGCTCTTATCGAGTAATGAGACTTTGAGTTAGTTTTTTATTTTTCTTTTTCTTAGAGTTGGGGGAAACCCCAACTTACATTTTTTATTTTTGGTGAAAACCTAAATATTTATAAATGGTGTATGAGTGTATGTATGATGAAAGAAGTGAGATTAATTCTTGAAAATAAAGAATATGAAAATTTAAAAAAATTAAAAGGTGAAAAAACTTGGAAAGAATTTTTTTTAAAAATCAAAAAAAGGAGGTTAAAAAATGGGAAAAATCTTAGTTAAGAATGTCGTCAAAAGACAACCAGGATATCTTTACTATGTAGATGGACAAGGAAACGTATGTGAAGCAAAGATGTCAAGAGGCAGAAAAAAGAGCAAGAAATAAATAATTAATTTTTTAATTTTTTTTATTTTATTTTAAAGAACACGCTCAACAGGAAAGCGTTCATAATTCCTGAACAAAAAAAACTATGGGAAAAAAAATATTGACGGAGGATGGATTAAAAGAAGAATTTGAATCTGGAGAGATAGACGAAGTTATAGATAAAAGAAGAGATCCTTTGTATAAAGAGCAAATTGCAGATTCAAAAGAAGATTTCTCAAGAAGAAAGAATGAAGAAATAAAAAAATTCAATGATAATCCAATAACAAAAGAATATGGGGTAAAAGCAATAAGCAAAAAATTGTATCTTACAAGCATTATTATCTTAATTCTTTTCTTAGGGTTATTGACTGCAAATATGGTCTGGAAAAATTCTATCTTAGGAAAATTAACTGAAAAAGATTTTGGAACAAATGTAAATATTGCTCCAGATAATATAACGGTTGTTGATTCGGACCAGACAACAAATAACAATCAATACAACGAAACATTTATAATTTATAATAATATTACAATAAAGATGGATGAATTAAATGATTTCCTGATTGAATTGTTAAATCAAACCAATGGTTCGTAAAAATGAACAAAAAAGGAGCAATGTGGGGGGTTCTTATAATTATATTTGTAGTAATTGTCTTAATTGTCATAACGGCGATAATTCTTGCTAATCAAGAAAGAAAGATAAAACAAGAAGAAATAGCAGGAAATCCAAATATGATTCTTTATCTTAAAATAAGAGATTTCACTTACAATCAATCAATAAACGGAAATTATGTTATAAAAAATAACACAAATTATCTTATTGGAAATGCAATGGCAGGGTCATTTACAGAAATACAAAATATTTCAGACAAAAAAAATTTAGAAATTCTATGTAGTTCTGATAAATATTATTCAGAATTAATTATTAAAAATTTTACTGATGACGAATTAAAATTAAAAGCATCAAAGATAGAATGCTTCTTAAAACCCATCGGAGAAATTGAAGTTGGTTCTATGGGAAGAATTGAGGAAGGAGAAAGAACAATAACATTAAATATTAATTCAAAAGGGATCTACAAAAATCTTGGAATATGCACTGCTTGGAGCGGGGGGATAATAAGCGTTGAATCCATAGAAAAATATAATGAAACTGAAAAACCCATAAGATATCAAAGCATAACAGATAGATGTTTCAACACTGGAAGAACTTTAAAAGATGAAAATCTTGAGATAAAATTTAGAGTAAGATCAAAAACCTTAAATGCAGTAGATAAAGTAATTTTTTATGTATTTGATAATGATTGGACATACACTAATAAGAACGAAATCTTATCTGAAAATAAAGGGATAAATCTTGGAAATCCACAAGATAAAGCAATAGAAATTCCATATCTGGGGCAAGAAAGTGAAAGTTGAAATAACCATCAGAGAGATTCTCTATAGTAAAGAAACGCCAGAACAAAAAGCAGAACTTATTTGTAGATTTATGAGTTGGAATAAAGATAAACTCATAGAAGCAATAAGAAAATATGGAACACAAACCAATGAACAAAGAACATCAATTATCCGAGAATTCTGGAATGATGAAACTCTCCACAAGAAACAAACCCCTTAAATAATTCTAAAAAATAAAAACTTTCCCGAAGCTGTCCATAGGAAATAAAGGTTAAGAAAATAATTCTCCAACCAAAAGATATATAAAGGGTAATATATTGAATATATTAAAGAAAATGACAGAACAAAAAACATTTAGAGTAAATTTAAAAGAATGATTAAAACCCCTGCAGAAGAAAATTTATTCTTAGCAGGAAATGGAAACTTAATTGATATTAAAAATCCTTCAGAATATTTAATGGATAAATTTCTTATCTTATTTGAAACAGGGCTTAAAGACAAAAACGGAAAAGATATTCATGAGGGAGACATTATTAATTTATATAATTGGGGAATGTCTAATAAATCTTTAATAGGAAAAGCAGAAATTGTCTGGGATGAGCAAACTATGAAATTTGATTTTAGAATGTTAAATAGAGAATACATTGAAAGTGAATATGATAGGTTTAGAGCAGGTTTAGAAATAATTGGAAATAAATTTGAAAATTTAGAACTATTAGAATGACAACAAAAGATAAAAGAAAAAAATTAAAATGCAAACACGAATTTAGAATTTATGACGACCAAGTTAAGATGTTTGCTTATTGTATTCATTGTTTAGGAATTAAACAATTAGATCCAAAAAAACAAATAAAATGAATAAATGCCCAGAATATAATCCAGAACAGGTTGAAGAAAACATCAGTAAAATACTAAATCCTGAAAATGTTTATCAAAAAGATATAAAGAAGATAATGGGGGAAATTTTCAGTTAGAAAATGACATGCTCCCAAACCCTAAAGGGTAGGGTATCTTAAAGAAAATGGAAAAGAAACAAAAACAAGAAGAAAAAGAATGTCCTCTTTGTGGGGAATATTTAGAATTAAATAGAGAAGGGATTATGAAAAATCCTAATGGAGATTTTATTTATGTTTATCTTTGCGAAGGATGTAATCAAGCATTTGCGTTAGATGAAGATGATAAGTTAAAACTTTTGCCTTATAATTCAGATATGAAGAAAATAGAGAATAAATGTAAGGTTTGTTCTATTGTAAAGAACTTTAACGAAGAGGGACTATTTTTGTTAAATATTGATACTACTTATTATGAGTTTCACTGCTTTGAGTGTGCTACTCCAATTTTACAGACTTGGATAGATAAGAATGGAAAGAAAAAGATAAAAGTAACTAAAAAGAATATTTACGAAGTTTATGAAGTTTTTAGTTTTAATAGAAGCAACGAAATGTTAAGGGAAATGCAAGAACATCCAAAGAGATACAAAGGAATTATAGATAAATTTAAAGAAGAAATTGATAAACTACAAAAAGGAGGTCTCAATTCCTCCTAAGTTTAAAAAATAAAATGTCAGAAGAATTTATATGTTTAAAATGCAAGAAATCTTTTAAAAGTAAACATTCTCTTGCTAATCACAAAAGATGGTATAATCCCAAATTTAGAATTGATATTCAGGGAGAAAAGAATCCGAATTGGAAAGGGGGGACTTATAAATATTTAAAAGGATATATATATGTTTATTCCCCCCACCATCCTTATTGTAATGTTAAGAAATATGTTTTAAAACATAGATTAGTAGTAGAAGAACAATTAAAAAGATTTCTTAAGCCTACTGAAATTGTGCATCATATTAATGGAAATAAAGAAGATAATAGGATAAAAAATTTACAAATTTTATCTAAAAGCGAACACTCAAAAATCCATAGTAAGGGTAAAAATAATGGAAATTGGAAAGGTGGAATTTATGTAAACAATAAAAAAGAATATGATAAATTATTACATAGAAAAATAAGGGCAAGAAAAAAAGGAGTAATTGTGTAATATGTCAGAGGATTCTTCACAACACGACCAAGAAATTAAAGACTACATTAGAGAGAAACAGGAGAATAGAGAATAAAATGACGGAAACAATATTTAGTAAAAAGATTGAAAAAGAAGTTTTAGAAAAAGTTGGTAAAGGAGAAAGCACAACAGAAATGTTTGAAGGGCTTAAAAAGATTTTTCCACAACTTTTTGAGACTTATGAAAAAGATATTAAAGAAGCAATCAAATTAACTATAATCTCCTGCGAAGAAAAACATCAAGAGGAATTAGAAAGAATAAAAAACAAATTAAAAAAAGATCATGAACTTAATGAATGTTTTTCAGTTAAACAAATGTTAATCTTATGCAAACAAATAGATAAAATATTTTCAGGAGAGGAAAAATGAAAAAACCTACCTCAGACAATACTTTAAATCTCCTCCTTATAATTATTATTGTAGCAGGTATCTTTTTTATTTTTTATAAATTTAGTCCTGATTTTAATCAAGTAAAACCAAATGAATGTAATCTTGACTCTGACGATCGGTTTTATTCTATGGTTTTTATTGAAGGACGAAAAGTTTCAAAAGAATATTTAACAGATTTTAATAGATTCTGTTTTGAAGATTATCCTGTCAAAATTTTTCCAGAAAATTCTTCAAGAAATGATAAAGAGAGAATCACGGACATTATTTATGGATTAGAAAATGGAACTGAATATGTTGTCCCAGAAGGAGAATTTTGGAATATTCAATATATAGGAAAATCAAATGATACTTCAAATGTATCTGAAATTTCAAATACTTTAGATACTTCAAATACTTTTACTCCAACAACACTTCAACCCTCTTTATATTCCGAAGGAAAGATAAAGATATATAATAATCCAAGTATGGTAACAATTTATGCAAGTCAGGAAGATTCTTTTGCATTAACAAGGGTTATTTCTTCAAAGTCAATGAAACCTCTAATTCCCGATAATGCCACAGTCATTTATCGTCTTAATTTTACTGAAGAAGATTTACGTATTGGAGAGGTTGTTGGGATTGCACGAAACATTGAAGAATATGGAACTGATTTGGATTTAGTCCATAGGATAATTAATATAGAAGAAAATAATGGAGAAGAATGTTATATTACAAAGGGCGACAATAACAAGAAATCAGATCCATATTGTTGGAATTTTTCAGAAATTGTAGGCATAGTCGTGGGAGTAATAAATATTCAATTTTAAAATGAAAAAACGATTTAATTTAAGCGAAAAGATTGTAGAAGCAGATAATAAGAGAAGGGATAATGGTTTTATCTTTACAAAACATATTAAGAAATTTATTAATTTAATTGAAGCGAAAGTATTCATGGATTGGAAAGGACAGCATGAATTTATAGATTGGTTGAGAAAAACAGCAGGATAAAAATTTAAATGCAAAACAAAATAAATACTGGCAAAAGAAAAGATAATCTGCAGAGAATTATTTATATCGAAGCAGATTCTCATAAAGGAATTTTTTCAGGGTTTTTTCTTGGAGTCATGATTGTTTCATTATTAAGCTTTATTATAATAGTGGCTGATGAGGGAAGAATTAATACCTCTGAATATGATATTATTGTAGAAAGCCAAGTAATAGATTATCTAAATGAAAGATATGACCAATCTAAAGAAAAAAGTTTTTATATAGATGGCTGGATAGATGATGAAGAAAAAAAAATATATATTGATGAGATAGGAGAAGCAGAATCTTATATAACTCAAGAAAAGAACAAAGTCTCACCATTATTTGGGAAAAATGCTATTGGAAAGATAGGGAGAATACATACCCATCCAAAAATATTAAATTTATTTCCTGAATGTACATTCTCAATGCAAGATGCTTATTCTTTCGGGAGATTGTATGAAATGAGTGAAGTAAGAATAAGTGGGGTATATTGTGGAAAAGATAGAATTGCATTTTATTTTTACAATAAAGAAGCTGGAGAATTATATGAAAAAGTGGGGTATATAAAAGAGTAAGATGAGACTTTGCGATAAAAACCTTAAACCTCAAGGGACGATTAAGTTTTATAGAGATTGGACGACGTGCCATATTACTCTTGTATTTCAAGAAAATAATAAATATTATTCTAAATTTAAAAAATTAATCAAAAAATTTTTAAGAGAAAATAAATTAAAAATTGTAAGTGAATATCATTCATTTAAAAGAATCAATCGGCATAAAGAAGTCTCTAAAATACGCAGAGATTTTGACATATATAGAAAAGCTAAAAATTTTAGAAAAAGAAAGATTGAATTAATTAAAATTAATGGGGGTAAGTTTTTCCCCTCCCGACCTTAAAAGGAGTTAGGTTGTGAGTAGTTCACAAGATTAAAATGA
>Ga0208375_1001476_pt1 | contig 26188 bp, 21 predicted proteins | sample RifOxyD1_FD_184038 | JGI IMG/M metagenome (GOLD analysis project Ga0208375, IMG submission 184038) | Soil microbial communities from Rifle, Colorado - Rifle Oxygen_injection D1 (SPAdes) | ecosystem: Environmental > Terrestrial > Deep subsurface > Rock core/Sediment | place: Rifle, Colorado...
GTTCCATACTGGTACGCCCGAGTATTTAGCCAAGTCTTCGACAATTTTCTGATCAAAGCCTCGATACTGAATTCCATCAAACATGCGTCCTAGCACTCTGGCGGTATCAGCTATCGATTCTTTTTTGCCCATCTGGATGTCATTCTTGCCCAAATATTCCGGATGTGCGCCCTCGTCGAAACACGCGACAGTGAAAGCACAGCGCGTACGAGTTGAAGGTTTCTCAAAAATCAAAGCAACGTTCTTGTTCTGAAGTTTTTTGGGAAAAATTCCAACTCTCTTAAGCCTTTTATACTCTTTTGAAAGATCTAGAAGATATCTGATTTCTTCTGGAGCATAGTCTTTAAGAGTTAAGAAGCTCCTTCCAGTTAAATTCTGAGGCATAAGTCTTCCTTTCCGGATTATCTGAATTTCTTTGTAAGAATTTCTTTAAGATTTGGCGAAGAGATTTCGTCAAGTTCGTATTGAACTCTTACCGTTGGCTTTTTGATTTTTATGATTCGATTGAGATCGATTGGTGTTGCGATAACAACCACATCGCAATCGACCTTGTTGATCGTTTCTTCCAGATCTTTCATCTGCTGTTTGCCGTAACCCATTGCTGGCAGCAATGTGCCGATGCCGGGGTACTTTTCAAACGTTTTTGTAATAGTACCGACGGTGTAAGGTCTTGGATCGACGAGCTGGCCTGCTCCGAATTTTTGAGCAGCCACAACGCCTGCACCATATTTCATTTCGCCATGGGTTAGGGTCGGACCGTCTTCGACAACCAAAACTCTCTTACCCTTCAAAGCCGCTGGCTTATCGAGTTCGAGTTTCGAATTAGCTTTAATGACGGTTGCTCTGGGATTGTACTTTTGAGCGTTGTTTTCGATTATTTTAACGTTCTCCGGGTCAGCACTATCGACTTTGTTTACGACAAGAACATCAGCGCGAAGAAAATTTGTTTCACCTGGGTGATAGTTCAACTCGTGATTTGGTCTGTGCGGATCGACAACTACGATTTCTAAATCTGATTTATAGAATGACGTGTCGTTGTTTCCACCGTCCCAAAGAATTACATCCGCTTCTTTTTCTGCTTCGCGCAAAATTGCTTCATAATCGACGCCAGCGTAAATCACACGGCCGCGATCAATATGTGGTTCATATTCTTCCATTTCTTCAATAGTGCAGTGGTGCTTGTCTAAGTCTGCTTTATTGGCAAAACGTTGAACCTTTTGAGCAACAAGATCTCCGTAAGGCATTGGGTGACGGATTGCGACGACTTTTTTGCCCATGTTTGTTAGTACATCCGAAACAACTCTTGTCGTCTGAGATTTTCCGCAGCCCGTTCGCACGGCACAGATAGAAACAACAGGCTTTGTTGATTTGATCATCGTCTTAGTTGGTGAAAGAAGTACGTAGGTAGCGCCGGATGCAAGTGCAATAGAGCCGATGTGCATTAGATGCTGATGCGTCACATCTGAATAAGCAAAAACTACTTCATCGACGTTGTGTTGTTTGATGAGTGAAGCAAGCTGTGATTCTTCGACAATCGGAATTCCTTTGGAGTAGGGAGCGCCAGCTAGTTCTGCTGGGTACACACGGCCGTGGATGTCCGGAATCTGTGTTGCTGTAAAAGCTACAACTTCATAATCTGGGTTGTTGCGATAGATAACATTGAAGTTATGAAAATCGCGACCCGCAGCTCCGCAAATGATTACCTTCTTCTTAGCCATATGTTGTTCTCCTTGACGGCCTTTGGGTTTGGGGACCGTTGTTAAAAAAGTTAAATTAATTAGAGATCTAAGGGTTTTAGCCCTTTAGGCGGCATTTTTCAAGTTTTGGAAAGAATTCCGTAATTTGTTTTTTCCGATCTACCGGGTCAGCTATTGTTTGGTTTCGCTACTTCAAACAATTTAAATATTCCTAGTAGAAAATGCTTTTCACGCTTTGTGGGAAATCCCAGTGTTTTCAACGCTTGAGAGGGATCTCGGTTAAGATGACAACCACCTGAAATATATTTCCAGCCAAAAGTTAGGATTGAAAAAAAGATGAAAGCTAGCCCATTTTGTCTTCCAGTGTGTTCGAGTAACAGTAAAGAACCTCCCGGTTTTAGCACTCGATGAGCTTCTTTAAGTAGAGCTTCAGGCTCTTTCGCTGAACAAAAAACAAGAGTGAGGACGACGGTATCAAAAATTCCGCTTTCGAAAGGTAAATTTGTACCCTCAGTTTCTATTAGATGAGTATCGACGCGGTTAAATTTCTTTGTTCTTTGTTTGGCTTTGGTAAGTAGTGCTCTGTTTGGCTCTACGGCAGTAAGTTTTATTGAAGAAGGATAGTGGGCTAAGTTCAGCCCCGTTCCGAAGCCAATTTCTAACACGTTTCCAGATGCTTTGCTTAATAATTGGCTTCGAAGACGGGCTAAACCTAATTTTTCGAAAGGTAGCAGGAATAGATCGTAAATATGTCCAAACAAGATTTTGTTGATTATTTTGATCTTCTGCCTTTACCCATTCCCTTCTTGTGCATTGGGCAATCGACGGGACAGGGTGCTTTTTCCATCGTCTCTTTTAGTTGTGCATGACATTCTGCTACATCTTTTCCGTCTTCAAGACAGTCAGCCGCTTTTTCATGCGCTTTTGCCATTTTTTTATGTCTTTCCACCATTGTTTTTGTGTCCATTTTTGCAGCCGGATCCTTTGTTGTTTCATCTTCTGCAAATACCGGCATCGACAGCGCTAATGCGATTAACATTACGATTATTTTCATAAGATATGTTCCTTTATTGCTGTTTGGTTGTAGCTAAATAGTATCAGAAACCTAAGCAGCAACAACTATTCCTACTTATTTGGTGAAGACGGGCTGCGTCCAGGCAAAGGTTCCATCTGATGACATGACGCGTGCCCTTACATAAAGCTCTTTTCCTTGGAGTTTATACACGGCAACAGGACCACTTATTGTTGACAGCACTTTACCATTTCGTCCGATAAACTCCGTCTTTACCGACGTTTCTGTTTGATCGGGCTTAAGCGCTATGTTTACTTCGTATTCCTGCGGCCTAACGTCAATTTTGGTCAGCTCTACCCCGGTCGAAAAGTAAAAATCTCCTTTTTTAATGGATTTACAAATGTTCCTCGGTGTCAGGTGGCTAGATGATAGCTCAACCCAACCTTTTCCTGGGGCTGCAATAATTTTTTGATCGGGGGTTGGATAAAGATGATGAGTATCGTCCGTCGCAGTTCCATAGAGGCGTTTGTTTCTTGAAAGCAAACGATCCCAGAGGGCCTCAGTCGAAGGATGAGTGTCATTTCCTTCATTTTTTACCAAGGGATGCTGATTGGCGATTTCAATTAGGTCGGCACCTTTGGAATTGATTATGTCATCGAAGGTGAGTGCCCAACCAAAATTCGGATGGTTGATCTGCGCTATTGCGCCTGGTTGTGATTTAATCGGTTCTAAAGCTTTTTGAAGAGCAACTCTTACTGATGTATGTTTTTCCTTTATGACCGCCTTCTTCGAACAAAGTGAATTTAAATGAACAGGAATTTTTTTCAGGTTTTGTCCTGGATCAACTACCCAGCTTACTTCTTCGCCACTTAGAATAATGAAGTTTTTGTTTGCAATAGATTTATATAGCGTGGGGTTACTCAAACGGTTGTGGTCTGTTAGGAAGACAAAGCTGAAACCATGGTCTTTGTACCAGTTGATTACTTTTTCGGGAGCAGCATCACCGTCGCTCAAATTACTGTGCATGTGGAGCGCGCCTTTGAAAAATTTGGTGTAAGTAAAGGACTTACCGAATTTCATTTTTTCTTCTGCTTTAAGATTTTGACTGGAACTGAGAAGCAATAGCGCGGAGAGTAATAGAATTGGCCCATTTCCAAAAAATTTTCTCATACTAATAGAATTAGCACCAGAGCTGGAAAAAACCATCGAAATTATCTATTCTAGAACAACTACGGTCAGGAGGAAAAGTGAAGGCTGTTAAGATAAAAGAAGACGTCTATTGGGTTGGTGGAATTGATTGGGATTTGAGGAACTTTCACGGCTATTTAACTCCTCGCGGGTCCACTTATAATGCTTATTTAATTATCGATGAAAAGATTACTCTTATAGACACGGTAAAGAGCTATTTTTACGACGAGATGATTTCCAGAATTTCATCTGTAATTGATCCGAAGAAAATTGACGTAATCGTTTCAAATCATGTTGAAATGGATCATTCGGGTGGTCTTCCCCGTTTAATGGAATTACTTCCAAACGCGACCATATATACATCTCCAAATGGGCAAAAAGGACTGAAAGAGCATTATAAAAAAGATTGGCCGTTCCAAGTAGTTAAAACCGGCGAATCGATTAAAATAGGCAAGCGGGAACTAAAATTTATTCTCACACCGATGATTCACTGGCCGGATAATATGGTTTGTTACAGCCCATCAGATGCCGTTCTCTTCTCAAATGATTCATTTGGTCAGCACATTGCAACTCCTGAACGATTCGACGACGAGTATCCATTGGATATCGTATTGGAAGAGGCGCAGAAATATTATGGCAATATAGTTCTATCCTATAATAATGTTGTTCAAAAAGCCTTAGAGGCTGTTGTGCCGTTAAAGCTTGAAATAATAGCTCCGAGCCACGGTATGATTTGGCGTTCACATATTTCAGATATCCTAAAAAAATATAGAAAATGGGCTTTCAACGAAACCGATAACTCAGCGCTCGTTGTGTATGATTCCATGTGGGAGTCTACGGCAAAAATGGCATACGCAATTGCGGCTGGATTTGAAAGTAGGGGAATTAGGGCAAAGAAAATCAATCTCAGCCGGACACACATTTCTGAAGTTATGACAGATGTTGTAACTGCCAAATATATCTGTGTCGGATCTCCTACGCTTAATAGTAACTTGCTTCCTACTGTTGCTGCTTTCTTAACTTATTTAAGAGCGCTTTCTCCAAAAAAGCGGGTTGGTTTTTCTTTCGGTTCTTATGGATGGAGCGGACAAAGTATTGATCAGGTATCTGATGGTTTAAAAGAATGTGGATTCGAAGTGCTTGAGTCAATAAAGGTAAAATATATACCAGATAACCAAGCATTGCAGTCAATAACGGAGAAAGTTCGATCGATCATTAATTAAATGAGGGATAGATTTATGAGAAAAGCCAAAATCGTATGCACTCTTGGGCCTTCGACCATCGGCATAGATAAGTTAGTGGAATTGATCAAGGCAGGGATGGACGTAGCAAGGCTCAATTTCTCCCACGGTAATCACGAGGCGCATAAAAAAATGTACGAAGATGTAAGGGCGGCGGCTTCAAAAGTCGGAAAACCCATTGCCGTTCTTGGCGATCTATGCGGGCCGAAGATTCGAGTAGGTAGTATGAAGAACGGAGCCGTCATGCTCCAAAATGGAAAAAAAACCGTTCTCACCGTTCAAGAGATTGAGGGTACCGCCGATTATATTCCTCACAGCTATAAACCTTTAGCCAGAGATGTAAAACCGGGAGATAGGATTTTATTTGATGACGGATTGTTAGAAGTAAAGGTCGAGTCTACAAAGGACCAAGACGTTTTATGTGAAGTTGTTGTTGGTGGCATGCTTAAAGATCATAAAGGAATGAATCTTCCAGGGTCCGCACTTTCAACAGCAGCTCTGACGGAAAAAGACAAAGAAGATATCGTTTTTGGCAGTAAGTTGGGAGTGGATTATTTTGCTCTCTCCTTTGTTAGATCCCCCCAAGACCTAATTGACGCAAAGAAGATAGCCGGAAAAATTCCCGTCATAGCAAAAATTGAGAAGCCAGAAGCGGTGCGATGTTTAGATGAAATTCTAGATGCAGCAGATGGAGTCATGGTTGCTAGAGGAGATCTCGGAGTCGAAGCGGGACACGAAAAAGTACCGCTGATACAGAAGCGTATCATTAAAGATGTAAAAACGAGGGCAAAGCCGGTAATTACTGCGACCCAAATGTTGGATTCGATGATCCATAATCCAAGACCAACTAGAGCAGAAGTTTCGGACGTTGCCAATGCCGTCTTAGACGGAACAGACGCAGTGATGCTTTCGGCCGAAACTTCGGCAGGAGAGTATCCTGTCGAAGCGGTTAAGACGTTGGCATCGATCATTGATGAAATTGAGTCGAGTGATTTCTATTTTAAACATCAAGAAAATCATCCTAATCTTCCCGAAAGGTCATTTTCTAATGCGATTGCAGATGCTTCTGCGGAAATTACAGCATCTCTAGGTTTAAGCGCAATCGCTGTTTATAGTGAATCTGGTCGATCCGCCGCTTTAGTTAGTGCTTATAGACCAAGTGCTAATGTTATTTGCTTTTCTCGCAATGAAGAGGTTTTGAACCGTCTTGCTTTATACTGGGGTGTAAAACCTTTACATGGAGACTGGGTAAAAGGCGTGTCTGGAGTTGTGGAGCAAGCAGAACGAGAGCTGTTAAAACAGAAGTTGGTGAAACCGGGGGACAATATTTGTATTACCTTCGGTATGGTGATCGCAAAAGAACCTTTCCAGACTAATATTATGAAGCTTTGGAAGGTAAGAGGATAATTTCGTAATTTTTGATATCAAAGTTTTTTATGACCGCTTCTAAACAGGAGTAGCGAGTAACTACGTAAAGTCTATTGAAAGACTTGATCGCTTTAACGAATAGAGCCGAGAACCCCTGTCCTTGCAGCTCTAGAGGCCCTATTTCATCGATAAAAAAGCTTTTAGAACTCTCTGACATAGCTGTTTCAAAAATCTGATTGGCTAACTGAAAACCGTCATCAGAAAAACTGAAGCGAGAGAAACTGAATTTCTGATTCCAGTCTTTCTTGTTGATCGAATCATTTGTTCTTATAAATGCTATTTTTTCGCTGAAGTTCCTGATGTTAACGATATCGTAACCGACGAAGTTACTATTTTGTCCGATGATTTTCTCACAAAGATAACCAGCACCGTTTGTTTCTGATTTAAAAAGGTCCCAAAGTTTTGTCGTTTTTCCGGAATTCACTTTGCCACTAATAAACGTAACCATTATCTATCTTTCTTAAATAGAGACACTCTTTTCATGCCTCGAAGCTTTCTTGTGTGAACGCCTAGCTTGATTTGCTGCTGCACTAACGCCGGGTCGGCAACAAAGACGCCTGAAACAACGTCTACTCCATAATTAAAAAATACAGGAGAAAGCGGAGTCGAGCCGCCCAAAATAATGACAAACGCATCCGAACGGACAGAGGCCATTACGTTTTGAAATGAGTGATTAGTTATTGTAGAGCCGGTAATGGCAACAACGTCAGCTTCGGGTAGGTAATTCGGGATTTGATCTTCAGTTAAATCGTCTTCGATTGGTTGTTTTTCGAACACGTATAATTTCTTACAATTATTTTTTAACCTGTCGATGAAAGGAAAGTGGCCAATGACTCCGACTGTTTTACCTTTTGCTTCTTCGGTAATAATTTGTTCCGCGTTGATTTCTTTTAAAAGATTGTGATCCGGCTGTACTGCCGCATTAATCGCTGCAACTCCGATGGTTGCTTCGATGAGATTTATTGACAGTACACCCTTTGCAAGATCATTTAAAGATATGGAACTTAAATCTAAAAGACCACGATTCAAGTCATTATCATTAATTTGAGAAATAAGAGTTGAGCAAATACCGGTTTTCTCAGAACTGACAAAAGTATTAAAAACGCCAACTACAAGTTCTTTAACGGCGAGCTTGGGGGTCGCGAAAATAAGCTCGTCGTAAAAAGTCATAATACAAGTCTACTGGCGAGCTGCGAAAGTACTGCAATAGTGTAAATACCGCAGACAAAAGCTGGTCTGATTGCAACGCAGCTGAGGTTAGAAAATTTATTGATTAACGAAACAACCTTAATGATAAGTAATCCGTTTATCAGCGGTTCGATTATCAGAAACAATGAAAGACCGATAACACCTTTTTCCAAAACACCTCTTGAATCCGTACCAGTAGCAAGAACGGTCAAGAAACAAAGGCGCCACGCAAGGCTTACGGCAGTCGCTGTGGCAAATCGGTTTAATATAGTAGCGGTTTTAGATATTTTGACAAAAGCAAATACAGCGCTTGCTTCAAGCAGAATCGCAGTTGCTGGATGAAGGACATGCTCCGGCGGTAAAAATGGAGCGAGAAAATCAAATAGTTTTATACTTGCTGCCACGGCACCGACCTGAAAAATTGTTGCAGTCGAATTCGTTTCCTTAAAGGCGCGCATCATTAAATAAAACCCGATCGGAAACATGATCAAACCCGAAACCGGAACGAAGGTTAGGGTGGTGATGAAATGAAGAAGGTGGCCTAAAGTTGCTTCAATTAAACCCCAAGTTGCACCGTAGAACAGTACAAGCCAAAAATTTTTTTTTACGTCAGCCATTGCTTCTCCTTAATTAACTTATTGATCTAGGTCCTCTAAATAGCACGGTTTCTTAATATCTAGCAACCCTTACAACCCTTATCGGCGATTCCTCATATGGCCGCCTTCTCTACCGTATTTGATCGTTAATGCTTCGGCTGCAATCGCAATGGCGATTTCAAAAGGCGTGTCTCCCCCGGTACTTAATCCGATCGGTGTGTATACTTGGTTTAATTTTGTTTTGCTAATTCCTTTATTTTGGAGAGCTTTCAGTGTTTCTTTGATTTTTTCGCGACTTCCGATCATTCCTATATATTTGGGACTTTTCGGTTTCCTAAGAAGGGTTTCTAATACCAGTCGGTCATGAGCATGGCCATGAGTGAAGATAAAACAGTATGAAGAATCATCCACTTCTACTGCTTCTGTTATGTCTCTATATGTCCCCGTAATGATTTTTGTGTTGACTGGGTATTTGTCTTTTGTCGCATATTTCTTGCGATTGTCATAAACGCTGACATCGAAATCCAGGTTCTGCAAAAGTGGAGCAAGACTTTGAGCGATATGCCCGCCACCGAATAGTAGAGCCTCTTTGTTTTTCTGGAATAATTCAAAAAATATCTCAGACTCCCCGCCACAAATCATTGCTGTTTTTTTGATGGCTTTCTTCGCCGTACCCTGTTTGTTTTTGGATGTCCATTTTTGGTTCAGGATAAAATTTTCAGTATGACTTGGTAATGGAAATTCGAACAATTGAAGGGCCGATTCAATGGCTGAGTGTTCGACGTCACCTCCACCTACCGTGCCGATGATATGCCCATCGGGTTGGACGATCATTTTGAATCCGGCTTTTCCTGGTGCACTTCCGGAAGTTTTGATTACTGTACATAAAACAAAGGGCTTTTGAATCGAAGTTAGATCTAAAATGAAAGACATTTTTACTCCTCTTAACTTAACTTGCTAAACCGATCAGTAAAGGTTTATTCAATATAAAGAAAGAGAAAACTATGCAGAAACTCCAAGGCCTGAAATGTATAAATTGCGGAAAAGAGCATCAAATTAGCGAAACGCGGTATGTTTGTAAAAGTTGCTCTGGAAATCTGCAGGTAGTGTACGATTATGCATCCATAAAAAAAGATTTTACCCGAAAAAAGCTTCAAGAATCTGAAAGATCGATTTGGCGCTATAGCGATATTTTACCTGTTTCAAATTCTGATTTTAGAACGCCACTTCAGGTCGGTTGGACGCCGCTTTATCCCTCTCGAAATATTGGGAAAAAATTGGGGTTAGCAAATTTATACATAAAAGATGATGGTCGAAATCCAAGTGCGTCTTTTAAAGACCGCGCTGGAGCTGTTGCGATCGCACATGCACTTGAAAATGGAGAAAAGCTAATTACGGGTGCTTCAACGGGAAATGCGGCATCTTCTTTAGCCTGTCTTGCTTCAGCGTTAGGAGTTAAAACCATGATTTTCGTTCCCGAGACTGCTCCAGTCGCCAAAATAGCTCAGTTACTTGTTTTTGGTGCAAAGGTTATTTCGGTTAAGGGAAACTATGACAGCGCTTTTGATCTCTGCCTCAAAGCAACCGATCTATACGGCTGGTACAATCGCAATACCGGGTACAATCCGTATACACGCGAAGGAAAGAAGACCTGTGCTTTTGAAATCCTCGAACAGTTGGACTGGAGGTGTCCCGATAAGGTTTTTGTATCGGTAGGTGATGGAAACATAATAAGCGGACTTTGGAAGGGTTTTTACGATTTCTTCCAATTAGGACTTATTGATCGTTTACCCCAGCTTGTTGGCGTACAGGCTGAAAAGAGCAATTCTATAAAGCAAGCGTTTGAGTCGGATGGAGTAATTAAGCCGGTCAGTGGAGATACCATCGCCGATAGTATTTCGGTAAGTATTCCGCGGGATGGAAATGCAGCAGTAAAGGCACTGAAGGAATCCAAAGGCTTTCCGATTTCCGTAGATGACGAAGAAATTCTCTCTTCTATCAAAGAGCTAGCGAGGCAAGAGGGGGTTTTCGCTGAGCCGGCTGGCGCTACCGCATTAGCTGGGTTTCTAAAGGCCCATAAACTGGGAAAAGTTACTGATAAAGAGACGGTCGTTATCGTCATTACAGGAAATGGTTTAAAAGACGTCGCAAGTGCCATGAAAGCTGTCTCAAAACCGTACAATATTGAGCCTAATATTGAGGCTTTAAAGAAGCTGGTTTTGGAAAAACACCTTATTGACCAGTAGGGCGCTTGTTTAGTAGCCTTGAACCCTCGTTTAAAATTTTTAAAGAAGGAATTTTTGTGTCAGAGATCAAAATAAATGAAGCTGTCGTAGAAAAAACCACAAAACGTTGTCGGGAGCAGGGGATATTGATTCCCACGTTTTCTCAGCAAATGGATCCAAGCAAAATCCCGGACGTCGTGAAAAAGAAACTTTCGCAAATAGGTTTATGGGATGTTAATCCGTTAAATCTTTTCAGGATTACATGGAAGAATGATGTAAAGAGCGGACTTTTTGGCGACGTTAATTACATCGAAATTCCAAAAGAGTTGACTGGAATTGAAGCTAAGGTTGTCGGATTGATCGGGAAGTATTTTCCGACTGGCGCCCACAAAGTTGGCGCAGCTTTTGGTTGCCTCGTCCCACGACTTGTAACTGGCCAATTTGATCCCACAACACAGAAAGCGGTCTGGCCGTCTACGGGAAATTATTGTCGTGGCGGCGCTTTTGACTGCGCCCTTCTTGATTGTACCGCGGTTGCGATTCTTCCTGAAGAAATGAGTAAGGAGAGATTTGATTGGCTAAAAGCTATCGGGGCCGAAGTAATTGCGACGCCCGGTTGTGAAAGCAACGTTAAAGAAATTTACGATAAATGTTGGGATATTAAAAAGAACCGTAAAGATTGCGTGATCTTTAATCAGTTTGAAGAATTCGGAAATGCAGCTTGGCACTACAATGTAACCGGAAATGCCATTCAGGAAGTTTACAATAAGGTCAAAGGCAGTCAGGGAAGGTTGTCTGCTTATATTTCGGCAACTGGTTCTGCTGGTACCATCGGCGCAGGTGATTATTTGAGAAAGGTTTATCCCAATGTTCGTGTGGCAGCTACTGAGGCGCTTCAGTGTCCGACGTTATTAAGAAATGGTTTTGGCGCGCACCGAATTGAAGGAATCGGCGATAAGCATATTCCTTGGATTCACAACGTAAGAAATACAAACGCTGTTGTCGCAATTGATGATGAAAACACGATGAGGATATTGCGGCTTTTTAATGAAGAGGCCGGACAGAAGGTGCTCGCTGAGAACGGTTTATCCGAGAGCATGATCAAACAACTGCCTCTACTCGGCATTTCTAGTATTTGTAATCTTCTGGCAGCCATTAAAATGGCTAAGTACTACGAATTCAATAAGGACGATGTGATTGTAACCATCTTTACTGATTCGGCTGAGATGTACGGATCAAGACTCCAAGAACTGCAAGCTGCTAAGGGAACCTACACAACCAAGGACGCACAAATTGATTTAGAAAGATATCTGCGTGGAGTGGCGATAGACAATATGAGAGAGCTCAATTACTACGATCAAAAAGCTCTTCATAATCTCAAGTATTTTACCTGGGTTGAGCAACAAGGCAGAACCGTCGAAGAACTGCATCAGTTATGGGATCCAAACTTATGGGATGAGAAGCTCTCTCAGCTTAAGGAATGGGACAAGCTCATTGAGCAGTTCAATCAGAGAAGTGGCGTCTTAAAGACGTTTTGTTAATTCGGATTTAGAATTTTCTTCTTACGTTTCGGCTGTTAAGGCTCTTTAAGACGTTTGAAGCGTCTTTAAAACGGCTTAAGAAAATCATTGAAGCAATAATGTAAGGTTTAAAGCCTGCTTCTTTATATGTTTCAATTCGATATCGGTCGAATACCGTATCTTGAACTTCACCTGCTGAGCACGAAATGTTGGTAATGTCAGCTGGTAGACAATGCATATAAAGAGCTTTTTGGTTGCGAGTAAGCTTCATTTTTTCTTCAGTGCATTCCCAACTTTTATATTTTGCATTGTTAGCCAGACATTCTTTTTCGAGTTCTTTCAGGCCGTTATTGTCTTTGGCTCTTAGAAGTTCAGTTCTTCTCCCCATTACTGCATATGGGGCCCAGCTTTTTGGATATACAATGTCTGCATCTTTAAATGCGTCCTCCATTGAATTGACCAATTGAAAACTTCCGCCGCTTTTCTTTGAATTTTGCTTGGCTACTTCTATGCAATCTGGAATTAAAGAATAACCTTCAGGATAAGCAAGCGTTACGTTCATCCCAAATCTGGACATTAGGCCAATTATTCCTTGCGGAACAGAAAGCGGTTTTCCATAACTTGGCGAATACGCCCAGGTCATAGCGATCTTTTTGCCTTTCAGTTTTTCTAACGACCCGAAGTAGGTTTTTAGATGCAATAGATCCGCCATCGACTGCGTCGGATGGTCGACATCGCATTGAAGATTTACAACTGCCGGGCGTTGATGAAGTACCCCTTCTTTATATCCACCATCAAGCGCCTTCGAAACCTCGCGCATGTAAGCGTTACCAGCGCCGAGATACATGTCGTCTCGGATGCCTACTACTTCTGTTAGAAATGAAATCATGTTCGATGTTTCTCGAACCGTTTCACCATGAGCGATTTGTGACTTACCTTCGTCCAGGTCTTGCACCGCTAGACCAAGCATGTTGCACGCCGAAGCAAATGAAAATCTGGTCCTTGTTGAGTTGTCCCTGAATTGCGAAACAGCAAGTCCGGATTCAAACACCTTTGTTGAGATATTTCGGTCGTAGAGATTTTTCAGCGATTCCGCCACTTTTAATGTCGCTAAAATCTCATCATGCGATTTTTCCCAGGTTAAAAGAAAATCCTTTTCATACATGCCGATCTTAAGCGCTTCGAGTTCTTTCATCAGCTGATTAAATTTTTCCATTTGCATCTCCTTATTGTCGGACAACCGTTGTTCCTGCTTGGCCTGCGACGGTTTTTTCATACAAGGGTGTTTTGGTTATGTAGGCAACCTTTCCGCCGCCTTCTATGAACTTAACCACTGCAAGCATTTTTGGACCCATACTTCCTGCAGGAAAAACACCTTTTTCGTATAAATCCTTAGCTTCCGCTAAGGTGAGGCGCCTTAAATCCACTTGATCTGGTTTCTGGTAGTTCAGTTTTGCGCCGTCTTCGTTGGTAAAAATTGCAAGGCTTACTTCTAAATCTTCACCACGCTTTTTTGCTCGATTTAAAAGAGATATGCCAAGTAAGGCTGAGGCAAGGTCTTTATCGATTACCGCCTCGACACCGGTATAGACTTTTGCTGCCGGCCGGCCGGGTTGATGCTTGCGTTTATATTTGATGTCGTAGTTGGTATTGTAAATTTCTTCGTCGCCCTGAACTTTCGGTTCCACTTCAACGACTGGAATACCACCGCCCCCAACACTTATTGGTATGATGCCAGCTTTTAGATGGGCTTCGACAGCGTCGATCTCTACGATATATCTCGGTATCGGTGACGGCACTACTCGTCGCCAGATTTCTTTGCCTTCTTTATCTTTGCCGTAATACTTAACTCTCCAGCCGTCTTTCCGTTGTCTTTCGAGAGCTTCGTCTTTCGTATACTGAGGGCCGATAAATTTAGTTGGTTCCTTAAAATCGGGATCGTTTGCATCGACGACAACTTGGGTCACTGTCTCTGCCACGATTTTTTCGATACCTCGCATACGAAGTTCGCTCGAAAGCTGGCTCAGCATGTATCCCATTGCTCCTTGCGTATCGGCTCCACAAATATCTAATGGTAGCGGATGAAGGATGGGGCGAGAGTATTCCGCTCGGAGCAAAATATTTCCCACCTGAGGCCCGTTTCCATGGGTGATCAGAAAAAGATCATCGGGATGTCTTTCGATAATATCTGCAATGATTCTGCATGTGTCGGCCGTTCGCTGCCATTGCAGAGCAATGTCTGGGATTACCGATTTGCCTGTTTTTGGATCCTTAATGTTGACGGGGGAAACTTCGTTTCCGCCGAGAGAAAAAATTCTTAAAAGTTTAGCCATAAAAACACCGATTTTAGTTAGAATATTTATAAAAACGTAGATCGGTCATTTAATTCCACAAAAGTAAACCCGGAAAAATGGCTAAATTTGCCCGATAAGCCCAATGTCGCCTCGCGTTACATTTTACTTGGCAATTCTTCTGATGTATTGAATAAGGAACAAAAACATTCATTTTTTGGAGAAAAAAATGCCATTCAAGAAGCTTGCTGAAAAGTATCGAAAAGATTGCGCAAAATTTTTACGGGATCTCGTAGCTATCCCTAGTGAGAGTTGCCATGAGGGAAAAGTTGCTCAACGCATTTTAAAAGAGATGAAAAAACTGAAATTCGATAAAGCTTGGGCTGATGATTATGGCAACGTAATTGGCCGAATCGGAAATGGTCCCATTAGAATCGTTTTTGACGGTCACATCGATACGGTTGGTATCGGGAACAGGGCAAACTGGCCGCATGATCCATATAAAGGGAAGATAAAAGACGGCTATATCTATGGAAGAGGTGCCGCCGATAACAAAGCAGCTCCCGCTGTTCAAGTTTATGGTGCCGCTCTTTTTCGACAAATAGGGCAGAATTTAAAGGATTTTTCAATTTTTGTAGTCGGTTCAGTTCAGGAAGAAGACTGCGATGGTTTAGGACTTCGATATGCGCTCGAAAAAAGCATAAAGAAGGTCGACTACGTTTGCATGGGTGAGTGCACGGATCTGAACATTTATCGTGGGCATCGCGGAAGAATGGAAATAAACGTGGTTGCAAAAGGCCAATCCTGCCATGGTTCGGCTCCAGAACGTGGCGATAATGCAATCTATAAAATGACAAAGCTCATTGCCGATATTGAAAAATTGAACGACCGGTTGCAGTTCGACGAATTTTTAGGGAAAGGCACTTGCGCTGTAACTCATATTACGTGCGAAACCCCAAGCCTTTGCGCTGTACCCGATGGTTGTCGTATCCACATCGATCGTCGTCTGACGCACGGAGAGGATAAAGAGCTTGCGGTCAGGCAGATAGAGGAACTCCCAAGTTTTGACAGGAACTCAATGAAAGTCAAAATCCTCGTATACGAAGCTCCTTCGTACAGGAAAAAAGTTCTTAAAACTGAGAAGTATTTCCCAACATGGGTGCTGCCAGAGGAACATCCTTTGGTACAAGCAGGGGCCAGTGCAGCTCAAAAAGCACTCGGACGTAGTACGGGTATCAGCAAATGGACCTTCAGTACAAACGGTGTGTCAAGCATGGGACAGCTTGGAATTCCAAGCATCGGTTTTGGTCCTGCTAAAGAAGAAGATACACATTCGGTAAATGACAGGGTCAAAATAGATGACCTCGTCAGTTCCATAGCTTTCTATGCTGCTTTACCGTCCGCACTTATTGAGCAGAGGCAGAAACATTAAAGGCGGATTAAATGCAGTTTACCTTGAATGGACAAAACCGGGATTATAGGGGCGACCCCAATCGATCCCTTCTTAACTATTTAAGAAACGAAGAAGGGATCATCAGCCCAAAAGATGGATGTTCGGGCCAGGGAGCATGTGGATGTTGTTCGGTTCTTCTTACCGATCAAAAGGGAACAAGATCCGTGCTCTCTTGTACGACGCAAATGAAGAGGGTCGAAGGCCTTCTTGTAACGACGGCCGAGGGTATGGAGAAGAAGATCCAAGAAGCTTTTTCTCGGGCTTTCGTCAAAAAGGGCGGAATTCAGTGCGGATTTTGTACTCCCGGGATAGTAATGCAAGCTGCGAGTCTATTAAGGAAGAACCTTGAGCCAACAAGAGAAGAAGTAATAAAAGCAATTAATGTCAATCTTTGCCGCTGTACGGGCTACGTAAAGATTGTTGATTCAATTTTACTTGCAGCAGAAAGCATTCGTGAAAACAAGGTCATTGAGATCGAAAAAGAAAAAACCTCTGTGGGCGATGCTCATCCAAAATACGAAACTTTGAATGCTGTTTTGGGGCAACGTCCTTTCGTTTGTGATCTCAAGGCGCCGGGGATGAAATTTGGCGCTCTCAAATTCAGCGATTATCCAAGAGCTAAAGTTCTGGAGATTGATTTTAAAGCGGCAGAAAAGTTGGCTGGGGTGATTAGAGTATTTACAGCTCAAGATATTCCCGGTGAACGAATAATAGGTTTAATCACTGAAGATTGGCCTGTAATGGTCAAGATCGGCGAAGAAACCCGCTACATTGGTGACGTGCTTGCTGGGGTAGTGGCGGATTCCGAAGAGACAGCTAGACGGGCCGTGGCTTTAATTAAAGTCAATTACGAGATTCTCGAACCTGTTACCGATCCTAATGAAGCGTTAAAATCAAGCGCACCGAAAATTCATCCTGCTAATGCGCATGGAAATATACTTGGTGAAAGCGAAGTAAAAAGAGGCGACTTAGATAAGGCGATTAAAGAATCCGCGTATGTTGTAAAGGGTTTCTATAAGAGTCAGCGCATTGAGCATGCCTTTATGGAACCGGAATGCTGTTTCGTGAAGTCGTGGATTAAGGACGGCAAAAAGGGAATAGAAGTCTTTTCGCAAGGACAAGGCGTGTACGAGGATCGTAAGCAGATAGCAAAAATTCTCGGTCTTCCTCAAGAGCAAGTAAAAGTAGTGCAAGTACAAAATGGCGGTGGCTTTGGCGGCAAAGAGGATATGACCGTGCAGGGCCATGCAGCGCTTTTTGCTTATAAACTTGGAGTTCCGGTAAGAGTTGCTTTAACGAGAGACGAATCGATCAACATGCATCCCAAGCGTCATCCGATGGAGATGGACTACACACTGGGCTGCGATAAAAACGGTAAGTTTACATTTCTGAAAGCGAATATTGTCGGAGACACGGGGGCGTACGCGTCGGTTGGTGCGAAGGTTTTAGAGCGTGCAGCCGGACACTGTGCAAGTGCTTATGTCGTTCCGAATCTGGATGTAAAAGCAGTGGCCGTTTATACAAACAATATCCCAAACGGCGCTATGCGAGGATTTGGTGTAAATCAGGCAGCCTTCGCAATGGAAAGCTGTATCGAAGAGTTGTGCAAAAAAGGTGGATTTGATCCGTGGAAGTGCAGGCATGACAATGCTGTGAGAGACGGACAGATGATTTCGACAGGGCAGATAGTGCAGGGAGCAGGAGTGGTGGCTGCTCTTGAAGCTTTAGAGCCGGAATATCAAAAGGCAAAAAATGCCGGTAAATCTATCGGTCTTGCAGTCGGCATCAAGAATACTGGTATCGGCAACGGAATGGCAGATATTGGACGCGCAAAGATTGTCATTAAGTCCGAGCATGAAATCGAAGTGCAGCATGGCTGGACCGAGATGGGACAGGGCGTCCATACAATGGCCGTGCAATCTTTCTGCGAAGAAACCGGAATTGATCCGCGAATGGTTAAAGTTAAGGTCGAAACGCCGGATGAAGTTGTGACCGGCATGACAACATCATCAAGAGGAACTTCGCTGGTTGGTCACGCGATTATAAGAGCATGTAAAGAACTAAAAGAGGATTTGAAAAAACGTAAACTAGCGGAGCTAATTGGTAAGAGTTATTTTGGTGAGTGGATTTGTGATTGGACCACCAAACCGGGGTACGAAAAAGAAGGCGAAAAAGTAGTTACCCATTATTCCTACGGTTACGCTGCTCAAATGGTTGTTTTGGACGAGAAGGGTAAGATCGAAAAAATCGTTGCAGCTCATGATGCAGGGAAAATAATGAATAAAACTTTGTTCGAAGGGCAGATAGAAGGTGCAATCCACATGGGGCTTGGTTACGGTATCACCGAAGAGCTTGTTTTAGAGAAAGGCCGGCCCGTGACAACAAAGTTAGGGAAGCTCGGCATACTCAGAGCAAAAGAAATGCCTCACGTAGAGGTCAAAGGAGTGGAAGTGAACGATCCTCATGGGCCGTTCGGAGCTAAAGGAGTTGGAGAAATAGGGCTTGTTCCTACTGCTGCTGCCGTAGCCTGCGCGCTTTATAGATACGACGGAATAAAAAGGTACGAACTTCCGTTGAAGGAAAAGCGTCTGTTAAAAGTCGAATGATGCAACGAGAAGACTCTTTAATAATCAAAAATGGCATTGTCGTAACAGCTGAAAAAATTCAGCAAGCCGACGTTTATATCGTTGGGGAGAAAATCGCGAAAATTGGCCGCAACCTTCACCTTTCTGCCGCTCAAGTAATAGATGCGTCTAATTGTTATTTATTTCCCGGTGGGATTGATCCTCATGTTCACATGGATCTTCCGATAAAAGATTTCTACAGTAGTGATTCTTTTACGACGGGTAGCGCTGCAGCGCTCCATGGTGGAACAACCACTATTATAGATTTTGCGAATCAAGCTAAGGGTCGGAGTTTAATTGAGGCGGTCGATGAGTGGCAGTCGCGTGCTGATCGGAAATGTCATTGTGACTATGCTTTTCACGCTTCAATCACCGATTATAATAATACGACTCGAAAAGAAGTTTCACAGTGCATCGACGATTACGGCATAACATCCTTCAAAACATTTACAGCTTACAAGTCTTCACTGATGATCGATGACCGTCAGCTTATTCAAGTAATGACTGATGTTGCAAAGCAAGGTGGTTTGGTATTATCGCATGCTGAGAACGGTGATTTGATAGATTCTCAAATGGACAAATATCGACAAGAAGGAAATCTTGCACCCAAGTATCACGCCCTTTCTCATCCCGGCGTTGCTGAAGCAGAAGCGGTTTCGCGGGTTATAGATCTTGCTTACGCGACAAATTGTCCTCTTTATATTGTTCATTTGAGTTCCGGGCAGTCGCTTGAGCGTATTAAGTTTTTAAATTGCTTAAAGAGAAAGAGTCCCCCAATATTCGTTGAAACTTGTCCTCAATATTTGCTTCTAGATGAATCACTTTATGAGCAAGAAGATCTGGAAGCGGCAAAATACGTAATGAGCCCGCCAATTAGAGCCAAGTCGGACAGAGAAGCGTTGTGGAAAGCGCTAAAGAGTGGGCTAGTAACAAGTATCGGAACCGATCATTGTCCTTTCTTGCTTCAGCAAAAAAAGCTAGGTCTCGGTGATTTTTCAAAAATACCCAATGGCATTCCAGGGGTCGAACATCGAATGGAGCTTTTGTATTCTGAGGGAGTAGAAAAAGGACGAATCTCTCTTAAGCGATTCGTAGAATTGACATCCACCGCTGCGGCAAAGGTTTTTGGTCTTTATCCTCGAAAAGGTTCTATCAAGCCCGGCGCTGATGCTGATATTGTGATTTTTGATCCTGCCCAGAAACATATTCTTTCTTCAAAAACTCATCATATGAACTGCGATTACTCGGTTTATGAGGGTTTAAAGGTTAAAGGAAAATGTTGGATTACCATTTTACGAGGAGTGGTTGCAGCGTGTGACGGAGCGATAAGGGTAGAAAAAGGTTTTGGAATGTACTTGAAACGTCATCCAGTTCTGTAATGGTTTTGAATCTTTAAGTAACTCCGTTCTTCAAAACGGAAAACCAGATATTTTTAGTCTGATATTCTGAATAAATGGTGCGCCGCGAAATATGCGTTGACTTAGTGCGGCATGGTTATTACAACCCAGCCAAGGGTTGATGCTCGAAACGCAATGCGCTGTTTTTTAAAACAGTAATTGATTTAGCGAAAGATTTTCGGGGGTAAAAATGAAGCACTTTTTGTATTTAATTCTTTCCATCGTTGCCGCTACGGCGTTCGCAGTACCGACAACAGAAGAAGTCTATCGTAACAATGATCTGAATATTATCGTATACAAAGATGGTCTTGATCAGAACATCTTTTGGTATCTTCCTCCGGTAAAATTGTTTGAAGAACAGGATCGAAGCGAGCGAACACCGCGAGTGACTCTTCGAAAAGCGACGAATGGTATGGAGGCCGAGTACTATTTTTACTTATTACCATATATGAATCGGGATTTGGAATCTTATCTGAGAAACGAAATTCCGGGGCTAAGAAATCGCAGCCAGCTAAAACCGTTGAAAATAACCAAGATGAAAATGGTAATTAAACAATTCAATACCGTAGCTGAAACCCAAGCCGTGACCGATTTTCAGTACATCAACAAACCGCACGAAATCAAAGTCACAGTACCGATGGATCGAAGTGAGGAATTTGATTCTTTCGCTAATTCGCTTCCCGGCATCTATGCCTACGTAGTTTTTTTCTATGAAAGCGAACGAATGGATAAACGGATGGAAATTTCGATTTCCTGTAAAGAAGTTCATGACGCTTTAAACATACAAGCCAGCGGTCGTTATGATTTTCTACGTGCAGATGTTGAAGTAGCGATCGGAAATTATCTTGATCAAAAATATTATACAGTGAATAGCAAGGGAGATCTGCCTATCCCGGAGGTTGTGTCCAAGGCTTTAGAGTCGTGTTTTAAGCCAAACCCGGTTCTCCGTAAAGCAAAGGAACAAGAGGATAAAGACGACGATGATGAATTTGAACCCCGTCGTGGTGACAATGCTTTTGATGACGAAGAGGCCGCAGCAGATGAAGAAGATACTGCTTCTGGCGCAATCAAACCTCCATTTTCAGGCGGCCCGAAGCCTCAGAATGGTCTGGTCGTTCAAGAAGAGGTAAAGAAGAAGCCGAAAGCTAAGAGAAAGGTTCCGAAAAAGGCAGCATTTAAGTTCAAAAAGGAACTTGCTAAGAGTGATAGAAATTTTTTCTATAAGCAAGAGCACTATGTCGACGCAAGCGAAGCTATCGCAATACCGTTTTATTTGACTACGGTACCGCAATCTAATGTGGTTGACATTGATTTAAGCAGTGTCACCACTAAGTCCTTTGTCGTTGACGAAAAAACGAATCGCACAAAACCTTTAAGAACAGGTTTTGTGGTTAATGGTGAGGCTCAGTTTACAATTGAAAGCGAATTTAGTTACAAAGCAAAATTTCGCTTTCCATTGTGGAACGGTGAATTGTTCATTCCCTCAAAAAGTTATGACTGGGACGCCAGTTGGCCAAGCGTTGATAACGACTTGTACTACCGAGTCGGTGATATGGGCGAGTGGGTACCTGTTAATGGACGCGCTTTGGTGAATTCCAATACGCTGGGTGAAGACGAGATACAGTTATATTTAGATAAGAGAGCGATTTGGAACAAGATACCGAAGAACCGAAGGGAGGGTTCAAGTATCTTTTCATCGCCACCTAAATTTGATTATGACAAATTTTATCCGGAATTCAGGACAACCATAAGCGGAAAAACCGTATTCTTTAAAGGATACGGCTTATATTGATTTCGAAGTTATTCAGTGTCGGCGATCGGGTAAAACCTGGACGTTATTATAAGCACTCCCAGTTTTCGCGTGTTGTAAATTATACTGATGGCGATCTTCTCGTCGCCTTGGTCAATGCCGACGTTGGAGCGGGCCCAAATAATATCGTAGTTTCCGCTGACCGTTTTCTTGAGTCTTCCGAATCTCTAATCGTATCGGAGGATAAGCTTGCTTTTGATCACGAAGGTTTTGAACTCGAGTTGATTCCGAAATACGATTCACGTTTTTTTTGTATTAATGAAAAAGCGAAGACATTAGATAGTGTTTGTGAAGACATTGAAGAATTAATTTTTCATTATTCATCTCCTTTGAGTTTGGCCTTTCTGCTCGATCCTGAACGAGAAGTGAATTTCAGAACGAATTTTGAAAAACAACTAGTGAGTAAGCTAAAAGCGTCTTGGGATCTATTTCTTCGTGGAAAAATCAATGAGGCGGTTGTTACGGCAAAAGGGACTGGGTTAGGACTAACGCCAAGCGGAGATGATTTTCTATCAGGAATATTATCTGGGCTTAGAATTGGTCAATTATATTATCAAAAATCACTTAACAAGTTTTGTGACGAGATCTATCAGGAAGCGATCGGCACGAACATCTTTTCAAATACTTTTCTTTTTTATGCAAAAAATGGCTGTTTTTATGAGTCGGTAAAGTTAATGCTACAGCATCTCTTTGTCGGCTCAACGATTTCACCAGAATTAGTGGAAAAAGTTTTTTCGCGTGGAGAGACCTCGGGCGCGGACTATATTGTAGGTCTTTGGCTTGGTGCGGCAAGGCTGTGCGTGACCGGAGAAAATGATGCGAGAAATGTTTGAGAAATCAGTCAAATGATGGATACTGCCGTAAAAAGTGAGGCGAGTAGATGATCATCAAAGGATGTATAATAAGTGGTCATTATTTTGATTCCGTGACCTTGATGTCAGTCGCAAAAAAAATATCCGGCTCTCCTGGAGTTATAGACGCAGCAGTAGTCATGGGAACGAAAGAAAATAGATCGATTTTAGCTGGTAGTGGATTATTGTTAAAAGAGTTTGAAAACGCCACTGATTCCGATCTCTTATTCGCTATTAAAGCAGAGAATAATGAAACAGCCGAAAATCTTATCTCGCGTATCGATGAATTTTTGAAAAGTACTTCGAAGAAAGACGATGAAAAGCAAGAAACGTCGCCTCGGAGTATAGAAAGTGCGTGCAAATTTCTTTCTGGTGCGAACTTAGCACTCATTTCTATAGCAGGAAAGTATGCTGCAGCGGAGGCAATGAAAGCTCTTGAGCAGGGCATGCACGTAATGATTTTTTCCGACAACGTCTCTCTTGAGAAAGAACTTGAGCTGAAGAAATATGCAATTGAACGTGGGTTAATGGTAATGGGGCCGGATTGTGGAACGGCAATAATAAATGGTACTCCACTAGCATTTGCCAACGTTGTGAATCGTGGAGAAATAGGGATAGTGGCAGCCTCTGGCACAGGACTTCAGGAGGTTAGCTGTATTATCAGTAATTCTGGAAAAGGTGTTTCTCAGGCGATTGGTACTGGCGGAAGAGACGTAAAAAAGGAAGTTGGGGGGATAATGTTCATTGAAGCGTTAAAAGCGCTTGGCGATGACCCTAACACAAAAGTATTGGTCCTTGTTTCTAAGACTCCCCATAGTGAAGTTTTGAAGAAGATTTCTAAAGCGTTGAACGAAATCAAAAAGCCTAAAGTAGCGGTGTTTTTTGGAGTCGATGCAAACTTGGAAGGAGTACACGTAGTAAAAACTCTCGAAGAAGCGGCATTTACAGCGGTCAATTGTACTGAAAACGGAACAGCCGAAGAAGTACAAGAAAGGCTGCGGACAAGAAGACGTTTAATAAAAGAAGCAGCAAGAAGGGGAACTGAAAAGCTGGCACCGGGTCAAAAATATGTACGAGGGCTTTTTAGCGGCGGTACCTTTTGCAGCGAATCCCAGGTAATTTTTAAGAACATGTATTCGAATATGTCCGGAAACATTTGGTCCAACGTACCGATTGAAGCTTTTAAGAAACTGAAAAACTCATGGCAAAGTAAGGAACATACTCTTATTGATCTTGGCGAAGACGAGTTCACCGTGGGCCGCCCGCATCCGATGATTGATTACTCATTAAGAAACAGAAAAATCGTGGATGAAGCTAGTGACAAAGAAACTGCGGTTATTTTGCTCGATGTAGTGCTTGGTTACGGTTCTAATATGAAACCGCTTAAAGATTTACTGCCAGTTTTAGAGGAAGCAAAGAGTATAGCTTTAGAAAACGGCCGGTATTTGCCGATTGTATGTTCGATCACGGGTACTGAACTGGATCCACAGAATCGAAATAAAGTTGAAGCGGGGCTCAAAGAAGCGGGCGTAATAGTAATGTCAAGTAACGCCGAAGCATCCGAATTTGCTGGATACGTGGCTACCTGTCTTGGAACGGCTCTGGGAGAGAAGTAATGTCTATTAAAGATTTGTTTAATCGGGAACTAAAAGTAGTGAACGTTGGATTATCTTCATTTAGAGAAACCCTCCAAGAACTCGGAGTAGATTCGGTCCAGGTAGACTGGCGCCCACCAATGGAACTGGGTGGTGATTATTGGCCAAAAGTCACAAAAAACAAAAACGAAATTCAGGCAGCAAATGAAAAAGCGATTGATATCGTTCTGAGAGGAAGTGCTTTTTTAGTCGGTCTTGCACAAGCACGAGACGTGTTGCCTGGCATGAAGTCGAACAGCATTTTTCATGCTGGACCACCGATTAATTGGGAAAGAATGTGTGGTCCGATGAAGGGAGCGGTGCTAGGCGCGCTGCTTTATGAAGGCATGGCAGAGTCTCCTGAAGAAGCCGAGAAACTTGCGGCTTCGGGTAAAATCGAATTCTCGCCTTGCCACGAACATAACGCAGTCGGACCGATGGCGGGGATCATTTCTCCAACGATGCCTGTTTTTATTATTAAAAATGAAACTTTTGGAAATCAAGCCTATTGCACATTAAACGAAGGGCTAGGCAAAGTGCTTCGTTATGGTGCTTATGGTCCCGAGGTAATCAAAAAACTTAAGTGGATGGAAGAAATATTGTATCCAACACTGAAGGCAGCCGTAGCAAGTATAGGGAAAATAGACTTGAAGAGTATTATCGCACAAGCACTTCATATGGGAGATGAGGTACACAATCGAAACCGTGCTGCAACTTCCTTGTTTTATCGAAATATCGCTCCACATATTGTCAAGACTGCAAGAGACAAAGACGTTACGGTAAGTGTTCTGGATTTTATAAATGGAAATGATCATTTTTTCTTGAATCTATCGATGCCAACTTCAAAGGTGTTGCTAGATGCGGCCAGAAATATCCCGAACAGTAGTCTAGCCGTTGTTATGGCCAGAAACGGCACCGAATTCGGCGTGCAACTATCAGGCACGGGTAATGATTGGTTTACCGGTCCCGCCCCGGTCCCTGATGCGCTATTTTTTGCCGGTTTTTCAAAGAAAGATGCAAACCCAGATATTGGAGATAGCGCGATAACCGAAACCGCTGGTCTCGGCGGTTTTGCTATTGCAGCTTCTCCGGCAATTGTTCAGTTTGTCGGTGGTTCGTCTCGCGACTCGATCAATTACACATTACAGATGTATGAGATAACTGTAGCTGAGAACCGTTTATTTCAAATTCCAAATCTGAATTTTCGAGGGACGCCGACCGGGATAGATGTGTTAAAGATAGTAGAAAAAAATATTTTTCCGTTTATCGATACCGGAGTGGCGCATCGCGAACCGGGGGTGGGTCAGGTGGGCGCCGGAGTTGTAAGCGCGCCGGCCGAGCCGTTTAAGAAAGCGGCAGAAGCTTTTGTAAAAAAATTAAATTAACAAGCAGGGAGAGAATATATGCCAGTAAAAAATGATAAAATGACCAACGATGATTTTTTAAAATTCATGCGAAAGGTTAGAGTTTACGATCTCACTCAGCCTTTGAGTGTTCATACCCCTCCATGGCCGAGTTATGTACCTCTGTCAGTCCAGTATTTTAAAAGGATTGCAGGCGCACATATGGGACAAGGCGCTAATGGGCAGATCATTACGACAAGTAATCATGTCGGAACCCATATGGATGGTGAAATTCATTTTCATGCAAATGGTCGTACGATAGGCCAGGTACCGATAGATGAGTGGATCGGGAGCGGAGTCGTAGTCGATATTTCGGATGAAGTAGGCGATTACGATCTTTACACCCCAGAAATGTTAATGAAAAAGGCTAAGATCAAAAAAGGCGATATTTTGATCATTAACACCGGCTATCACAAATATGCGTGGGACAAGCCGACATGTGATGAAGTCAGATATTTCGTAAAGCATCCCGGCCCGGGTCCAGGATTTCATAAATGGGTCTTAGATATGGGAATTAAATGGATCGGCGTAGATTGCGGAAGTGCTGATCATCCGATGAATACGATTATTAGAAATTGGCATCCGAAGGCTTTTATAGAGGCAGAGAATAAGCTTAAAGAAAAATACGGC
>Ga0208375_1001478_pt1 | contig 26165 bp, 21 predicted proteins | sample RifOxyD1_FD_184038 | JGI IMG/M metagenome (GOLD analysis project Ga0208375, IMG submission 184038) | Soil microbial communities from Rifle, Colorado - Rifle Oxygen_injection D1 (SPAdes) | ecosystem: Environmental > Terrestrial > Deep subsurface > Rock core/Sediment | place: Rifle, Colorado...
CCTACGCGCCCCTTATAACCCCCGGTTTAAGGATGGCTTTCCGCCCACGACCCTACGCTCGCTCCCGTTGGTCGCGGCTAAGGGTCGGGGCCACCAGCCATGGCCGGTGTGCAAACCATCCGATCACCGCTGTTTTATTGATTATTCAACAAGTTGACTAGAAACGCCTCCGAAGGCAGTCTTGCCTCGAAAGCGTGTGGGCCGGAAACGGTCCCGTGGGTTCAAATCCCACCCTCTCCGCCATTTAAATAGATCATTCGCAAAGTTTTTTATTTTATAAGCCCGCGATAGCATGCGGGCTTTATTGTTTGTACGAACGCAAGTGGGACTTGCGAAAGGAAAGTGGCAGTTTCGCGGGCGATAGTGCGCGTTTTAGGATTTTGAATTATCGGGATGGAAATGTACTCTGGGAAGCCAGGTATAGTTGAAAGCAAACTGAAAAGACCAGCCGAGGTGACTCAGAACCGAGGCGTCATTGCCGTTGGTCATGATATGGCCACAAGTCTGTCTGGGGGAGTACGCGAGGAGGAATATCAAAGCCGGTGGCGGTCAAGGTAGCGGCTCGGACGAGGCGAATCAGGTCCTAGATGGCTAGCAGATGCTGGACGAAAAAGCCGCAATTGCCGACCATATCGGAAATCATGACGATGCACCATAATAAATGTTTAAAACCTGATCACCTCGCATGGCCAATTCAGCGGCACCTCACCGTAGGCGGTTCGGGTCGAAAACCAATTGGTTCCATCGAAAGCAACCTCCGTACATCATTAGACGACAAATCCGAGGAAGCAGGATTCCTTATGGGTATAAACGCGCGCTTCGTCGACGCCAACCGTTACATTCTGCGCTCAACTGCAGGATTCATACTCGGTGTGCTAATCATCAACATGCGCGGCAAAATCGAACTGGTGGTTCCACAACTTGGTTACTGCAATCAGCTCGGAAAAGCCGGCAATGCAAACAGCTTTTGTGCGGGGACAAAACTAGCCGCTGTGATTCCACTTAATTCCGTGAACAAGGACTTGCTCAACCTCGACTTGCTGGCTTCAATTGAAGCAAATTATCTTCTGAACGTTCTCAAAAGCAGCAACATGTTTGCAATTCCGCAGGCGCGGACGGAACCTCCGGATTTTTACACCATTTTTTCAGTCATGCGGCAGCACCCCGCGCGGGCTCCTTAGATACGCAAAAGGCGTCGTGAACAGAAAATTCGAAACGCGCGAGGTATAAATATCCGCGTATCTTTCGATCTGGAACGCAAAATGGCTCTTGTCATTGCCCGCACGCATCAAGGGGCCCCATTGCTTGTTCTGCACTTCGCCGGACTGCGCCGCAAGAGGACTGATGCGCGTATCAAGCTCCATCAGTTTTTGCTTCAAAGCCCCAAGCTCATCACGGTCAACAACAGGCCCCCTCGAATCGGCATACCCGGCCTTGCTGCGCTGGATTCTGACCTTGAGCGACCAAAGCTGTTTTTCCAGGGATTCTTTTTCACTCATGAGAGCGGTTAGTTCCTTCTGGGTTTTTGAAAACGCCTCGGCGGCCGCTATCTCGCCCTCCAGCTCCCGGAGTACGAGGGCCGTGCGCCACCTGAGCATGTTCTTGGTAACATGCACGTCGCCGAACATGTGATCACCCACGTAAAGAATCTCGTCCTGCGAAAGCGAAAGCTCCTTTTCAAGCCTGCCGGCGCTGCCGCCGAGATAAAGCTTGCTGCCGTCAAAATTGCCCGGATGGGGCCGGAGCAGCCCGTCCTCACTCACAATCTGAAAAAACGGCGCTCCGGAGGTGAAGAAATCCGGCTTGCGCGCTTCAACTATGATCAAATCAAAAAAATCCCGCCAGGTCCTTCCTTTCCGCATAAATGGATCATACGCGTAGGACATGATCTCGTTCGTGTACGACCATTCGGAATTCGTAATCAGAAGAAGCTTCTTGCCCGCATGCTTCTGGTCCAGAAGTGCGAGCGGCGCCTCCTCGTCCAGAACGACGAATTTCTTCTTGTCGTTGATTATTTCCTCCTTGAGACGGCCTTCCATGTGGGCCGTGTCGATCGCAACCCTGACTTTTTTGTAAAGATCCGCATATCCCGCCACATTCTGCAGCTTCTGGTCGTCATGGAGATCCACCAGCTGCGCAAACATGCAGGCTTCGGAAAGCGAAAACAGCGTATTGAGGAAGACCCACCTCGAATCGGAGAGATCAACCATGATCCTGGAATAGGTTTTTTTCTGTTCCGAAAAATCCATCGGCCTCGTGCCATGCATCGCGTTTTTCACAAGCCTGAAGCGGTTTGTCTTGACGAGATTGCCCAGCTCCGTGTCTATGATGAGCCCCCGGCAGACGCGGTCGGGGTCGAACTTGAGCCCGTCAAGGGGCCAGCCGAACTGCTTGAGATTGTGTTTGAGATGGTGGTACGCCGTCTCCTCCCACTTGCCGCTGTTGTAATGCACCAGCGTATAATCCATGTCGTACCCGATGGCCTTGATGGCGCTGAAGTTAAGCGTCCGGTTGCAAAACACCCCTCTTATCCTTGTCATGTGATCAATATATCCCGGATATGTGAATCAATCAGGTGTTTTTTCTTGGCTCATCACGGGAGTCGACTGTAAACTTCTTGATATGACAACCTTTCAGGGAATCGTTTACGGTATCATACACGGCTTTGCCGAGTTCCTGCCGGTCGGCGCAGGAGCGCATCACTCGGCAGTGGCATATTTCCTGGGCTGGCCCGTACCCGATGATATATTTCTCGGCGCCCTCAGTGCCGGCGCCTTTCTGGCGCTCGTGGTGTATTTCATACATGACTGGGCAAGCATAATTTCTTCGCTCATCCAGGTGATCATCTTCCGCAAAAAACCCATGACGCTCGACGAACGCATGCCGTTTTTCATGTTTCTTGCGGGCATGCCCGCTGCGATTGCCTGGTATTATCTGGGCGAAAAAACCGCTTTGCTTTCTGAAAACCTTCTTCTTACAAGCGCCCTGCTTATCGTTTTCTGCATTCCGCTCTGGCTCGCCGATTCCATGAGCCGCCGGACCAAAGGGATGTTTGACCTCAACTGGCTTGATTCCGTCCTGACAGGAATCGGCCAGTCGCTGTTTCTGCTGGGTGGCTGCGGACGGGCCGCCGGAGCGCTAAGCGTGGCAATGCTCAGGAACTTCAACCGTGAAACCGCCACCAAATTCACATTTCTTTTTGCGGCACCCGTGATCGCCGGCAGCGTGTTCAAACACCTTCACATCATCAATTGGAATGCCGCCCAGCCCATGCATGGCATGAGCTGGCTGACCTTCATCGTGACGGTAATAATAACCATGCTGGCATCATTACTCGCTATCGACGGCTTCATGAAACAGTCTCAGCGCAAGGGATTCGGCAGATACATCGCGTACCGCTGCACCCTTGCCATCGCCATTTTTGTTGTTCACTGGGTTAAATCAGGTTCGCCGCTCTAGCGGCAAAAAATCAGCCCTGGGGAGCATCCTGTTTTAGTTGCATCCCGTCGACCATCTCTTTGAGTTCCTTGCCTACTTTGAAAAAAGGCACTCGTTTTGGCGGAACCTGCACAACCTGCCCGGTCTTGGGATTGCGGCCCTGATAGCTGCCATAGCTGCGATTTACAAACGAGCCGAAGCCCCTGATTTCAATACGATCATCTTTTTTGAGCGCATCGGCCATCATGTCAAAAACAAGATTTACAACCATCTCGGACTGCTTGTGTTGAAGATGCGCTTTCTCGGCAATTTGGTTGATCAGATCTGCTTTAGTCATGGCTCGTTACGCTCCTATACTACTAACGCTAAAGACAACTTGCGGCTTTTGCAAGCAAATTATTGCCACTTGATGATCGAAAGAACCACTTCGAAGGCTATCAAAAGGATGATGATGAGTTCCAGCATCGTTTCGCGCTTGGTTTTGGCCAGATCTACGATGATCTCTACGCTGTCTTGGATGATTTTGATCTTGTAATCAAGTGCACGATAGCGCGTATCCACTTCCATCATGATCTTCATTTCACGGAACACCTTGTCAAGCTCGGCATTATCCCAGGTCTCTTCGGGCGAATCGACAATATACAGGTTTGCAATGATTTCCTGTTTGGTATTGAGGCACTTGCCGATGAATTTTACGAGTTCTTCCGAACTCTCCAGTATCCGGCCCTGCCGTTCAAGCTTTCGGGAAAAAACACTCGTTTTTTCAAGCAGATTCTCGATCAGTATCTCGTAATATTCGAGCGCGGTGCTCTCGGCCAGATGCATGCAGACAATCTTGATTTTCTCGAAAGACAGCGCCGCCACCACAACCCGGTCAAAATACACCTTGTTCACGTTCTCGGGCGGCAACCCCTCCTGCACTTCGATAAAAAACACATCGCTTGTACGCGCCACATCAGACGGGGTCCTGAACTCCTGGATGGCCGCAAGCTCCCGCTCCTGGAGATCGTCGGGCACATTAAAGAACACGATCGACCCGTAATTGTAGACAAAGAAATATGAGTCGTCCGAATACTTGATGACCAGCTCATAATTTGAAAAATCCGTGACCGGCCTGGAAAACTTCTCGCGAAGATCCTTGAGCCTGAGACGCTCGGCGATATGCATTGCCTTGATCCTGTAAAGCTGCTGCAACTGGGGCCTTGTTTCCGTATTCATCAATTACCAGCTTAGCATTCTAACGCACCGCAAATGAAGAAATGCTTTAATTAACGCACTCTTCCACAATATCAAATAATGCAATCCCTACCGGGCGCGACACTGTGCGACACCGCAAAATCATCGACAAAACAGCGTCTTCGGCCGCAGAAAAAACCGCCATGACTCGCCAGTCCACGATATTGTGCACGAAGCCACGGAGTTCCGGGTACCATGACGCCATGCGAATTGTCGTTGAACACGGCAGCCAAAAGGTCTATTTTTCACGCTATATGAAGGAGATCACAACCATGGTTTTGAACGAAGCCCTTAAAAACGTGACGGTGCTTGGTGCCGCAGGAAAAATGGGAAGCGGGATTTCGCTTCTTCTTTTGCAGGAAATGGCAAGACTGGAACTTGAGCAGACCGGCAGGCTCGGCAGCGGCGGATTTGTCCTCAACCTTGTCGACACCAACGAAACCGCGCTTGGCGAGCTGAGAAGATACCTGCGCAAGCAGCTCGTCAAATATGCCGAAAAAAACATCGTCATGCTCCGCATTTACACCAAGGACAACCCGGCGCTTGTAGACAACTCCGATGTAATTGAATCCTTTGTCAATGATTCGCAAGACCTTTTGAGAACGAACACCGATCCGCTGAGCGCGAAGAGTTCAAAACTCGTGTTTGAAGCGATCATTGAAGATCTGGACGTCAAGCTCGGCGTCTACAACAACCTCAACAGGGTCTGCCCGCCGGACACGATGTATTTCACAAACACCTCTTCGATCCCGATATCGGAAATCGACAGCAAGGCGGGGCTTGGCGGCCGCATCATCGGCTATCATTTTTACAATCCGCCGGCGGTGCAAAAACTGGTCGAACTGATATCGTCCGCAGGCACCACGACAGACATCAAAAACATCTCCATGGAACTCGGCAAACGCCTCAAAAAAACCATCGTGCCATCGAACGACAAGGCGGGCTTCATCGGGAACGGGCATTTTCTGCGTGACGTGCTGTATTCCTTTGACCTGGTCAGCGAGCTGCAGAAAAGATTTGCGCCACACGAGGCCGTCTACTGCGTTAATAAAATTACGCAGGACTTCATGGTGCGGCCGATGGGGATTTTTCAGCTGCACGACTACGTAGGCGTCGACGTATGCCGGCATATCCTTGCCATCATGAAAACGTATCTTGGCAATCCCGGGTTCGAAAACGAAACCATCAATGCCATGTACAAAAACAAGATCATCGGCGGACAGTTTGCGGACGGCTCGCAAAAGGACGGCTTTCTCAAATACGAAAAAAACAAGCCGGTCGGGGTCTACAGCCTGCAGGAAAACCGGTACATCCTTTTTTCAGAGGGGGACTGGACGCGCAAATGCGACGATCACCTGGGGGCTCTTCCCAAATCCTACACGCCCTGGAAAGCACTGCTCGGCGACAAGAAAAAGGCCGACAAGCTTGGCATCTACTTCAAGGAGCTTTTCTCGTCGGACGCGGCGGGCTGCGTTCATGCAAGAAAATATCTCGAATGCTCGCGCAGCATCGCAAGGGAACTTGTCAAGGACGGCGTTGCAAACCGGATTGAAGACGTAAACCAGGTCCTGGAAAACGGTTTTTTCCACGTTTACGGCCCTGAAAACACATATTTCTGAGGTAAAAAGCCATGAAAAAACTACACAAGAAAATCTACGTCGCAGCAGGATATTACACGGTCTCGTTCGGCTCCGGGCGCAAGGAGTTCAACCCGCGCAAACCCATGCCCGCTTTTGAGACCTATCTGGCCGAAACCGCCAAGGGCACGCTCTCACAAGTGAAGAATCCCGACGCGTTTGATGAAGGCGTGATCGCGAACTTCATGGCGGGGCGTTTTATCAAGCAAGGCAATCTGGCGGGCTTCCTGCCAAACATGGTTCCGTGCCTCAAGCACAAACCATGCATCCGCGTCGAGGGCGCCTGCGGATCGGGCGGACTTGGACTTGCGACAGGAATCAAGGCTGTACTTGCAGAACAGGCCGAATCGGTTTTTGTCGCGGGCTTTGAGGTGCAGAATACCGTCAAGGCCGTATACGGAGCCGATATTCTGGCCGGCGCCGGTTATCACGGCGGTGAGCGCAAAGCGGGTCATGCGTTTTTCTTTCCGGGCGTTTTTTCGGACCGGGCCGGCGCGTACTACCAAAAACATGGGGCAGAGCTTGCGCGCAGGGGCATGGCAAAATGGTTCGAGATCGCCATCACGAACGCCCGCAAAAACAAGCGCGCGCAGGAATTCCACAATGCCGAAAAGGACCTTTTTGCCCTTGGCATGATGCCCCCGAATCCCAAGGCATTTGTCGAGCATCTCAACTTTTTTGACTGCTCGAAAGTGTCAGATGGCGCGGCCTCGCTGGTGATCGCAAGCGAAGAGGGGCTTGCGCGTCTCGGCGTTTCAGAACACGATGCGGTCGAGGTTGCCGGTTTTGCCAGCGCCGAAGGAAACATCACCGAAAAACCATATGACCTCACCGATCTCGACACGACAGCCGCTGCCGGTCAGAGGGCCCTGCAGATGGCGGGGCTCAGGCATGGCGATATCGGCACGCTCGAACTTCACGACTGTTTTACGATTACGGGGCTGCTTGCGCTGGAATCCCTTGGGTTTGCTGATCGCGGCACCGCGGCGCAGTTTGTCCTCGACGGTCATACGGCAACTGACGGCAAGCTGCCGACCAACTCTTCGGGCGGACTGGTCGGTTACGGCCATCCAACCGGCGCATCAGGCGTGAGACAGCTTGTGGATCTCCAACTGCAGCTTACGGGCAAAGCTGAGAACCAGGCCCCGATAAAAAAGGATCACGGCCTCATGATCAGCATGGGGGGCAATGACAGAACGGTTACCTGCGTGATCGTCAAGCGGGCCTGATTTTTCAATCACTGATTGAAAAATCAGGCGGACCAATATAATAGGTTACTTCCGTTCTTTGGAGATGCGTCCTCATCGTCTAGTGGCCTAGGACGGCGCCCTCTCACGGCGCAAACCGGGGTTCGACTCCCCGTGGGGACGCCAGTTATCGATCCGCAATCGACCAATCATAAGGCACTTCTTCCCAACGTGTCCCGTTCACTACGTCTCAAAGGTCTGTTTCTAGATATTGTAATGCGATGGAAAAATATTCGCGATAATAATCAATGCCCAAAAACGACTTTGTCCCTTGAGGACGTTTACGTCGTCATGAACGGGACGCTGCTTTCTCTACATTGTCTTTTGGGAAACAGGCGGCTTCAGATAGCTTTCTTTTTTTTCTCGACCGCTAATTTCAGACCCATTGCCCCGAGCACTGATCGCAGAGTTGCAAGTTCAGGATTTCCATCTTTAGATAGTGATTTATAGATGGCTTGTCTGGCTACGCCGGAGCGTTCAGCAATAAAACTTACGCCTTGTGCCTGGGCGACATGCCGAAGTGCAATTAAAAAACGCTCTTCCGTACCTTCGTCCTCGTCTTCGAGTGCAGCATTAAGATATTCGACGGTAAATTTAGGGTCCTTAAGACGTTCAATCAAATCTGCTTCGTAATCACGTACACGCTTTGGCATAAATCACCTCCGATAATCAGCCCAAAAATCCTTGGCTCTTTTGATGTCTCGATCCTGCGAGGATTTGTCTCCGGCACAGAGCAAAATCACCAGAACATCGCCATCCTAGGCAAAATAAACTCTAAATCCAGGTCCAAAATCTATTTTGAGTTCCAGAACTCCGTCACCAACTGGTTCGCATTGTCCAAAATTGCCTTGAATGACTCTATTTAGCCTGTTTGCAACGATGGCTTGGGTTTTAGTGTCACGCAATCCATCAAACCATTCATCGTATGGGCATTGACCATTTTCTGTTTCGTATTTTTTAATGATTCTTGGACGGGTTTCCATACCTAATTTATAGTGTCACTTATAGATGACACTATGTCAATATTGTTTTTCAAATTGGGAAATTATTGGGAAACGCCGGTTTTTAACGCCAATAACTGTGATTCAGACACTCTAAAAAAAGGCGGGTGGGTGCCTGCCGGACCGCAAAACCTGCGGTAATTCGGATCCCATAAAACATTGCTCCGCATCAAAAAATAAATCACCCCCGTGCGGCACTTTTGCTTTCTTGTCTTGCATATTACATTTAATATAGATATGTAAACACTTAAATGATTAACCCAGAACAACTCTCGCGTTATCGGCAAACCATTCGAAAAATCAGCGATCGGATTGAGCATCTTGCTTCACGCTGTTTGTTCTCAGACCCCCTCATTCACGGTTCCGCGACCGAGGTGTTTCGAAAATGCGGAAGGGCCAATTGCAAGTGTGCGACGAACGACGCTGATCGTCATGGGCCTTACAAGGTCATTCAGGTCGTGCGCGACGGTAAATCCAGACAAGTATGTCTGAGGCGCAAACAGGAGGAGCAATGGCAGCTGGCCGAGCACTACCAATATCAGATGGAAAAGCTAGCGGAGCTCAAGGAGACTTGCCTGGAGCTTCAACAAACGGTGACGGAAATCATCGAGAAGCGGGTGCAAAAGTTTCCGTAAAAGAACCAGACAACGGTGGATTTGATCTGCCGCCCGTTTACAAAGAGGATCGTGATTTTGTGGTAAAAGCACTAAACCAAGGCGATATCGATCATGCGGCTATGAGTCGATGGCAATTTCCAGACGAGTTTCTTTGTTTCGCTCTGGAAACTGGATTCTTTGATTTTGTGGATCGCTCATATCCTACCCCAAGAAAAAAACCGAGGTACCGATCTGGTTTTTATCACATTGTCAGCTGATTTTGCGTCTACACCTGAGTGGAAGGTATGATCAACTCAATCATTTCTTGAGTGCCGGTTCTATCCTGAGCCGCGTGGGATTCAACGTCGGCATCGCCATGGCGCTTGGAGGTACCGAAGTGGCACGAGAAGCGGCCGACATGGTACTGACGGACGACAACTTCGCCTCGATTGCAGCCGCCGTCGAAGAGGGGCGTGGTGTATTCGACAATTTGCAAAAATTCATCGTCTGGACGCTTCCAACCAACATGGGAGAAGCACTGGTATTGATTATAGCGATTCTGCTGGGCCTTACCCTGCCGATTCTGCCGGTGCAGATTCTCTGGGTAAATATGATGACCGCCGTACTGCTCGGAATGACGCTCGCCTTTGAACCCAAGGAACGCGGAATCATGGCTCGCCCCCCCCAACCCGCCGGATACGCCGCTTCTCAACGGTGTATTGGCTGGCCGAGTGCTGCTCGTTGCTGCACTTATGACCGCAAGCGTTTACGTGATTTTCCGCTGGATGCTGAGTCAGGAGGCTTCATTGCCGGAAGCCAGGATCGCAGTGGTGGCGATGATCGTGCTCATTGAAGTTCTATATTTATTCAATTGCCGTTCTTTCGGGCAGTCTCTGCTCAGCGTCGGCGTGTTCACGAATGGCTGGATGTGGCTGGGCGCCGGTCTGATGCTGGTTTTTCAACTGCTGTTCACCTACGCGCCCATTATGAATGAACTTTTTCACACCCAACCGCTCCCCGCTAAAGCCAGGCTGAGGAAGTTTGGGGCGAGATCTACGACGAAGACGACAATAGCCGCATTCGCCGGGTTTTTGCGGAACGATTCAAAGTGAAGATCCGGCCCCCGGAGATGTAATCAAATCTGCCTTGAACCAAGCTTCAATTTGACGGTTTTGGCGCAATACACACCTGTAGTGGAAATAATGAATGTGAATACTGCAAATCTGACAAGTGGCGTGTTTGAGTGGTGATGAACAAGGTGTCCGAAGATCACGCCCCAGAGGGGCCCGGGCGGAATCACGATGAACGATGAAATTGCGGCTACAAAGAGCAGCATCGCAACACCGAGAAGAAGCCAGAGTATCACCCTGATCTTTTGCGCCGCGCGCTCAAAAACAAACCCTCCGAGGAGTCCGAACAGGGGCAGGATCGGCGAAATATAGCGCGGTCCAGGAGCGCCGCCTCCATGCCATGCGCCGAAAGAACAATTGACCCACACAAGTCCCGTAAAACCCAATAATGCAAGTGCTGCTATTCCAAGCCAGGCGCGTGAAAGTTGTGAGCGCCTTCGAAAAATCCAAAATACAATTATTGCAAGAACGAACAGCAACCATGGTTGTGTCCAAAGAAAACCACGCGAGCTGCCCAGGAAAAGCTCGTACGCAGTTGACAGCCTTGGCCATGGAAAAAAAATCCCCCATAAATTGCCGCTCTGGGACGTAACATCGCGGTATACGGGATTTTGAAATTTGTTTGCTATCTCCAGCGGTCCGCCAAAACAAGTCTGATGATACCAGACCCAAAGAAGCCCCGGCACGATGCCTCCAAGGGCAAATCTGAAAAGTTTGCGCCAGCCGAGTGCTACGACAACCGCCAGCGCGGCGGCGGGTGCAACTACGCCAAATCCGTAATCAGACAGAAGCGCGAGCCCATAAAAAAATCCGAATAGTGCCGGGCGTCCACGGAGCAGCGCGAGTACCATGGCAAGCATGCATGCTGCCGTGAAGCCGTGGCCGAAATAGGTGTTCATGAACATTGATGACGTGTTGCCGAAAAGCATCGCAAGAAGCGCGAACGCAATTGCCGACGCACCAAGGCCTGCAGCCGCAAGCGCCTTGGTTGCAAGAAGGGCACAAAGGGCAAACGGTATCACTTGAAACAGAAGTGAAAGCACCAGGAGATATACGTAGCGTTTTTTAAAGCGCATTTCGTCACGTTGCTCCGGGGTGACCGCGCCGGAAAGCAGGAAGGTGTCGAGCAATACCGCCAGGCCGACGCCAACAAGCGCCGGAGCAGGAGCTTTGTTTGAATAGTAGGCTTGTGATCCGTCCGGCGAAGTCACTCGCGCCCAGTCATCGGTCCAGTTGGCTTTTACATATGGATCGATCCTGAAAGTGCGGTGTTCGACCATTGCGGCAATTGATGCAAAGCGGGACATGGGGTTCATGAATCCGTTAACGTTGGCAAGAACATTTATAAGCAAGAAGGCTGCTATCCAGAGCTTCCATGGCCGCATTTGACAAATGCTATGGCACGGGTATGGCTCATTCAAGTGGAAATGGTTCAAAGTTTGGAATAATCCATCCCTGCCGGTTTTGAATCCGGGGTTTTTATCCCGAAAAAACATCGGTAAGGCATAAATCATTTCCATCATGCGTGTTTCTTGATTAAACTGAAATCATGCAGATCATAAGACATGTCGTAATTTTGATTGCGGCTTCCGCGCCGCTTGCCGCCACAGCCCAAACCACAAATACAGACAGCAGCAGCTTCAATGTAGACATCAGAACCGGTGTCTACATGATCTCAACCAACGTCATTAAGAACAAGGGCTTCGCAAACGCCATGATGTTTGGAGGACAGCTTGCCGCCGGTTTCTGGCACAAGTGGTTGGGCGCTGACATTTATACGGGCTCCAAGGCCTTCGGCCTTGAAGACGAAGGGAGGATGATCACCCCGCTCTGGTACGGCTTTAACATAAAAGGCAGGTTCGGCCCCCCGCCATCGGACAAAGGGCTTGTTTTCCACGGCGGCTTGCTGCTGGGATACGCCGGTTATACCGGCATCAACAAATCGCCCTATTATCATTTTACCTCCCTGCACGGAATCCGCACCGGGCTGTTCGGCCGCATCAGCTGGAGGGATCTCGAAACCGGCATTACCGGCAGCTACATAATCTTTCAAAGTTTTAATTTTCAGATAAACACAGATGTTCTGATCAGGATCTATAAAGAATACCGTTTACTTGCGTTCAATCACCTGCAGTTCACGAAAAAAACCATCATAGACGCATCCGACAAGGATAAAGCCGTCTCCGAGATGCTTAACGGATTTGGAATCGGAATACGGTACGGGTTTTAACACGAGGCGCGAGGGCAGACCGCTGGGTTATAAATCCAGCGTCCCGCCGGACAGATAGCGCCAGATCGCCATTTCAAATTTGTTGGAGTCACTAGTGCTGATCCCGCCGATCACGTACCTGCCGGCCGAATCAATCTGGAAAGCACTTCCAACATCATTCAGATAGGTGTTGGCGACAGTGCCGCCGGCGGCGCCCGTGGTGCCGAAGTTCACCGCGCCGTCTCCGCCGAAATCCGTGTCGGGCGTACCGTTTGAATTATATCTCCAGATGGCAAGCTCACTCTTGTTTGAAGCGTTTTTGCTTTGCCCGGCGACCACATATCTGCCGGCCGAATCTATTTGAAGTGACGCCCCATAATCACTCAAATAGGTATTGGCAACAGTGCCGCCGGCGGCGCCCGTGGTGCCGAAGTTCACCGCGCCGTCTCCGCCGAAATCCGTATCGGGCGTGCCGTTTGAATTATATCTCCAGATGGCCATTTCTGTTTTATTGGAGGCATTGATGCTGTTGCCGGTGATCACATACCTGCCGGCCGAATCGATTTGAAGTGACATCCCCGAATCACTCAAATAGGTATTGGCAACAGTGCCACCGGCGGCGCCCGTGGTGCCGAAGTTCACCGCGCCGTCCCCGCCGAAATCCGTGTCGGGCGTACCGTTTGAATTATATCTCCAGATGGCAAGCTCATTCTTGTTTGAAGCGTTTTTGCTGTATCCGGCGACCACATACCTGCCAGCCGAATCGATTTGAAGTGAAATGCCATAATCATTCAGGTAGGTGTTTGCAACAGTGCCACCAGCGGCACCCGTGATGCCGAAGTTCACCGCGCCGTCCCCGCCGAAATCCGTGTCGGGCGTGCCGTTTGAATTATATCTCCAGATGGCAAGCTCATTCTTGTTTGAAGCGTTTTTGCTGTATCCAGCGACCACATATCTGCCGAGCGAATCGATTACAAGAGATCGTCCTATATCAACCAGATAGGTATTTGCGACGGTGCCGCCGGCGGCGCCCGTGGTGCCGAAGTTCACGGCGCCATCCCCGCCGAAATCCGTATCGGGCGTGCCGTTTGAATTATATCTCCAGATGACAAGCTCAAACAGACCGGAAGCATTTTTGCTGTATCCGGCGATTACATATCTGCCGGCCGAATCGATTTGCAATGAAGTTCCAACATCATTCAGATAGGTGTTGGCGACGGTGCCGCCGGCGGCGCCCGTGGTACCGAAGTTCACCGCGCCGTCCCCGCCGAAATCCGTGTCGGGTGTGCCGTCTCTATTGTACCTCCAGATGGCAAGCTCTAACATACCGGAAGCGTTCTTGCTGTATCCGATGATCACATACCTGCCGGCCGAATCAATCTGCGACGAACGCACATAATCCAGCAAATATGTATTAGCCACCGTGCCACCAGCGGCGCCCGTGCTGCCAAAATGATTATAACCGTATCCTTCATTGAACTTGCGCATGATATATACGGGTGTCTGATTGCAGACGTTGCCGTAGCTAGTATTTATGCGATAATATAAATTTCCTTCATTGTGGGCTTCGTGCCAATTATAGAGAAGACCGGTAAAATGCGCGACACCGTCAACTATCCACGACGATGTCACGTTGAGCGTATTTGCCGCCCCCAGCGTACACCCGGCGTCCGTATAAGCATGCATGCTGAGTCCACCGCCGGCACCATAATGAATCCCCCCGTCGGGATTTTTGATGGTTGCGGTAACTTCACCCCACTCCACACCTGAATATGCACTCGCTGGCGCTGCGCCTGTTGCAACTGTGTATGGCCGCGTGTCGGGCGCCACGGTAGCAACTTCAACGGGATCGCTCATCAAACACGAGGTCAGCATAAAAATGCAAAAACAAACAATACCAACATCAATATAATGTGTTCGCATCATACTTATTATTATACCCCCAAAACACCAATATATATCATGCGCGCAATAGAATATTGTCCAATAAAAACAATTAGTTATTTTTCGGGCAAACAATTTATTAACATTTTTAGCCGTCACTGCTAAAATCAGTGTCATATTCGGATGAACACGATCAAAGGAATGATTTTCAACATTCAAAAAGGGTCTCTAGAGGACGGAAAAGGGTTCAGGACGGTTGTTTTTTTCAAGGGCTGCAACCTTGAGTGTCTTTGGTGTCACAATCCCGAATCCCAGTCACCGGCGCCTCAGATTTCATACAACCGGGATTTGTGCAAATCCTGCTTCGGCTGCCGGGAGGTTTGCACTTGTGAAGCCATTGAAATCAAAAACGGGGGGGTTTTGATTGACAGGTCAAAATGCCAGGCATGCGGCCTGTGCGCGGACAACTGCCAGAACAAGGCACTGGTCACAATGGGCAGGCTGGCTGGCATTGCTGAAATAGTTGAAATTGCCGAAAGAGACAAAAAATACTTTGAAGCAACCGGCGGCGGCATAACTCTGAGCGGAGGTGAAGCCACATTACAGACTGAATTCTTCAACGCACTGGTCCGGGAGCTGCATGGCAGGAAAATCAGGGTGAATCTGGAAACAAACGGTAATTTTGATTCAAAAAAACTTGCCACCAGCCTGAAACTGCTTGATTGCATATATCTGGACATCAAAGCGGTTGATCGTGACACACACTTTAGAATTACGGGCGGTTATAACGACGCCATCCTGACCAACCTGGACAGGCTCAAGGAATTCTCAAGAAATCTGATAATACGGTACCTCGTTGTACCCGGGTACAATGATTCAAGCGGTGATCTGCACCTGCTTCTGGAACTGCTGGAAAAAAACAGGATTTTGAAACTGGAGCTGCTGAAATTTCATAAATTATGGATTGATAAACCGGCCGCCATCGGGAGAACCGCAAACAGCGGTATCGCGGCGATTGCCGACGGGACGACAGACCACGCTTATGCTAGCACTGTCGACTTTTTTAGAGAGAACAAGAAAGCGGAACTGACCTTGATTGAACATGAACAGGACCCACGACATTGAAGACAAACAAAGACCGGACGCAAAGACTGCTCGATGAGATGCGCCGCCATCAACCGGAGATCTGCATTGAAAGGGCTTATCTTCTGACAAAGTTCCATAAGGAGCTGTCGCAGGATGTCGGGGAGGAACTGCATCGTGCGAGCGGCTTGAAATATGTGTTGGACAACAAGCAGGTGAAAATCCACGCGGACGAGCTGATAGTCGGCAATTATACTTCAAAGAGGCTGGGGGCGCCGTTTTATCCGGAACTGACCGGCATCGCCATGATCAGCGACTATTATAATCCTTTCATTAAAAAAAGGCCGTTGAGATTTTCCAGGGGCGACAAAAAGCTGGTGTACGATTACATTTCAAAATACTGGCTCAACAAAAACATCATTTTCCGCGCATTTTTTGATGAAAAAATGCCCTCGGGAATGAAGCCAGGCCGTTTATTCGCGGGGTTGCCCGGGAAGATCGTGCGTTTGTTGAAATTCATCCGGTATGAGCTGTTTCCGGTGGAGGGATTTGTAAACGAGGTCGGCGGCATAATTCATCTGATTCCTGATTTTGAAGGGCTGATTCACAGGGGTCCGAAAAAAATCATTGAAGGGATTGAAGCCGCCTCGGCGAAAGCGGTGACAGAAAAGGAGATTAAATTCCTTGAGTCCCTGAAAATCGCGGCAGAAGGCTTGACCGGCCTTGCACAAAGATATTCCCGGGAGGCACAAAGCGAGGCGAAGAAACACCCGGAAGGCAGCGAACGATCGCTGGAGCTTCTTGAAATAGCGCGGATATGCATGAAAATATCGCAGGGACCGGCGGAAACCGTCCAGGAAGCCTTGCAGGCCATAATGCTGGCGCATATCGCCCTGGTCTCCGAAACACTGGACATGTCGATCAGTTTCGGAAGAATGGATCAGTATTTATACCCGATTTATCTGAAGGAAGTGGAAAAAACAGCGCGCGAAAAGGGGTTGTCGGCCGAAGCGGCGGCCGGAATCGTATCAAGCAGGACCCAGGAACTGCTGCAGCTGTTTTTTTTGAAAACCAATGAAATATATCCCATCTTCAACGCCAAAACATCCGAGATCCATGAGGGCCTGCCTAACTACTATGCCGTTACCATTGGCGGACTCACCCCGGAAGGAAAAGATGGGGAGAATGAGGTTACAAGAATATTTTTCAAGGTGATCAGAAGAATTCACTTGAGACAGCCCAATTATGCGCTCAGGACAAGCTCACTCAGCAGGAAGGGCTTCCTGGAGGAGGCGCTTGATCTGATAAGAACAACAGGGTTCACCCCGTCGCTCTTCAATGACGATGCAATCGTGCCGGCCCTGGCCGGATGGTTGCCGAAAATCGGCAACGTCACGGCGGAACAGGCGCTGAAGGATGCCAGGAATTATGGGACGATCGGATGTGTCGAGCTTGGAATACCCGGGAAAGCGTATCCCATGGCGGATGCCGGCGGCATAAATGTTACCAATTGTATTTCGCGGATATTCCGAAAAAAAGAGTACAACGGCATCAAGAGCTACCAGGAGATCAAGGATGCCCTGGTCAGGGAAATCAACCTGGCGCTGGAAGAATTGATCGAAAGCATACACAAGATCGAATCGGCCAGAAGGGATTATTTCAGCCTGCCGATGGCATCAATGCTTGTTCAAGGCTGCCTGGAGAAGAAACTGGACATAACCGCCGGGGGCGCCATTTACAATTCCAGCGCCATTCAAATGGTCGGAACGGCGGATGTGATCGACAGTCTGATGGCCCTGGACGTCGCACTGGCCGGCGGTTACAGCTATTCACAACTCTCCAGCGCGCTCAAAAAAAATTACCGCGGGTCAAAAAAACTCATGTCGCTGCTGAGGGGCGCCCCGAAATACGGAAACAACCATGAAAAAGAGGCGGAATATATTGATTTCCTGACCGGGACTTATGTCTCCGGCCTGAAGAGCAAAAGCAGGCCGTTGCGCGGCGGATATTATGTTGCCGGAGGATTTTCTGGCGGAGCACACGCCCTGGTCGGGGGGGTTATGGGGGCGCTGCCCAGCGGAAGGCCGGCCGGACATCGTCTTGCCAACGGGGTTTCGCCGGCGGACTGGAGTGATGCCTGTGACCTGTTGTCCTCGATGAGTTCCGTCAGCAAAATCAATCCATCGCATTTTCTGAATTGTTATACTTATAACCAGGCATTGGATCCGTTGATGCTTGAAACCGCAGAAAAAACACAAGCGGTCGCAAATGCCCTCAGGGTGTTCTTTGGCCAGAATCGCAAAGGAATGCAGATTCAGTTCAATGTGCTTGACCAGTGCATGCTGATTGAGGCCAGGAACAACCCGGACAGTCATCCCTGGCTTGTGGTCAGGGTTGCCGGGTACTCGGCGTATTTCAGGGATTTGTCCAAAAAGCTGAAAAATGAAATAATCGACCGCACCAAGAAATGCCGGTTATAGTGTTACAGGAAGGCACTCACTCCAATTCCACCATTATGAACTTCGGAGCCGGCGCGGGACACTCCTCACCCTCTTCGCCATGGTATTCGGGCTCCCCCGCTCCGATCACCTTGAATTTCGTTCCGGGCGTGAAGAGAACCTCCTCCTCATGCGGCTTGGACGAATAATTCCTGATGAGCTTCCCGTGCTTTGACAACAATTCAAACCTGTACGGCGCGCAATTGAAATCAGGATTTGCAATCGTCCGCTCGGAAGACGCGCTGAGAAACGCCGGATACACCACCACGGCCCCCTCGAAATGCCGCTGCAGCGTCTCCGGCCGCGGGCTCGCCCCGCGAAAAACATAACCGCCATGGTCAGGAAGCTTCTTGAGTGCTGATTTGATTTTTTCAACATATGGCGCAACCGTTTTCCGCGCTTCACCGCCCTTCTTCAACGAGCCGTTGATGTGCATGAAATGTGTCTCGGTATAACCCCAAAGCGCCACAAGCTCGTCATCTGTCATGTTGTATCTCGGCGCCTTCCTCTCAATATTGGCCCTGAGGGCCGCGCCGACAAACGCCTCGGCGCAGACGGTTGCGTCCTTTTCGTCGATATCCATGTCATATTTGCAAAACTCGGCAAGAAGCGCCCTGAATGCCGGATCCGGTGCGGCCGACACTGCTGGAGAAGAAGCGGTAGAAGTCAGCGGTAAAAGAAACAACAGCCCGATAACAAAGATTTTTCTGAACATCATAAACTCCGGATTGGAAATGATAACAAAGCCTTGTAATATAGCTAACGCTACAAGTCAATTCGGGGGGCGTCCGTCTAAAGCGTCTCCACCTTTTCAAGACGCGGACCGAGCACGTCCCACGGAAGCACCTGGATGAGTTCGAAAAGACCGGCGCTCACCGCGCGGCCGGTTACGGTGAGCCGCATCGGCTGCGTAAAATCGCCAAGCTTCACGCCATGGGTCTCCGACACGCGCCGGAGCATCACGCCAACATCATCGTGTGACATCCCCGCATCGGCCAGCGACGGCGTGTTGCCCCACACGCTGTCGGGGCCGCTTCTATGCACCTGCCCGGTCGAAGAAATTTTTGCGCCGATCTCCGCTGCAAGATTTTTGGTCGCGGCCTTGATCGCCGGCTTGAGTGACGGCGCCCTGTCCCACTTGAGGCTGCCCGCATCCACCTCGACCGTGCCGGGCGTGCAAAGCGGCACAAGCTGTTCGGCAAGCTCCCGCAACAGCTTGACCTTGGGCTGGATCAATCCAGCAAGACGCTCGCCAAGCGCGGTGCGGGCGCGGTCAAGCGCGCCCGGGGCTGAAAAATGATGCCCGAAATCCTCCACCACTATTCCGAGCAGCCGTCCGGGTGTTGCGCGGCGGATATGTTCGCCGTTGAGCCAGAGCAGCTTTTCGCTGTTGAACACGGCCGAACTCTTTTGCACATGGTCGAAGGAAAAATATTTCACAAGCTCGTCAACGCTGAACACCTCCTGATCACCATGGCTCCAGCCGAGACGCACCAGAAAATTGAGCATGGCCTCGGGCAGAAATCCTTCGGCACGATAGGCGTTGGCACTCACCGCTCCATGACGTTTGGAAAGTTTTTTCTTGTCCGCCCCCAGAATCATCGGCAGATGCGCGAACCCCGGCGCCGGATAATCAAGGAACCGGTACAGATGAATCTGTTTGGGCGTGTTGTTGATGTGATCATCGCCGCGAATTATGTGACTCATGCGACCATGCACATCATCCACAACCACGGACATGTTGTACGTCGGCGCGCCGTTTGAACGGATGAGCACGAAATCGTCGATCTCCGCGTTCTCAACCCGGATCGGACCACGGATGAGATCGGTGAATTCAACATGCCCGTCGAGAGGCACCTTTGCGCGGATTACATACGGCTGCCCGTCCGCGGGATGATCCTTGCGCTCGCGGCAGCGGCGGTCATACATGGGTTTTTTGCCCTCGGCCGTAGCCCTTTCGCGCATTTTTTCGACCTCCGCCTCCGAGCAATAACATTTATAAGCATGCCCCCGGTCGACAAGCTCCCCGGCCAGGCGCTTGTAAACATCAAGCCGCGTCGCCTGGTAGGCCACATCCTCGTCACAATCCAGACCGAGCCACTTCATCGAGGCAAGAATGTCCTTTGTATAACGCTCCTCCGAGCGTTCCAGATCCGTGTCCTCGATCCGGAGCAAAAACTTTCCGCCATTGGCGCGCGCATACAGCCAGTTGTAAAGCGCCGTGCGTACACCGCCAATATGCAAAAAACCCGTCGGTGACGGGGCAAACCTCACTCTTACCTCATTGGACATGGAATCTCCTCAGTGTTCAGCCATGTAGGCTTCAAGATAATTGGCGAGCGCGTGGCTGTCCTTTTCCGAAATCCTGCCGGGCCCGCCCTTGACAGGGGCATGTGAAACCGAGCCGAGAACCGGACGCATTTTCCTGAATGCCTCCTTTATCGCCCCCCCGGAGCGCGCGGCGTGGCAGCTTGCGCAATTCTGCAGGAATATCTTCTCTCCCCTCATGGCCGCAGGATCGGTCCTCCGCCCCAGAAAAAAATCCGCGTACAAATCGCGATAGTTGGCAAACTCGATCCTGGTAACGGCGCGGACAAAGAAACCTTCCACCGGAAGCCCTTCGCCAAGAATCCTGGGTTTTGAGGTCCATGGCACGACAATGCTGACCGGCGACCCGCCATCCACCGCCACTCCGTCGCGATGGGTGGCTAGCATGACCGGATATTTCACGATGAAAGCCCTGGGCACGAAGGCACGGCTACCGTCCTGGCCATGAAAAATAACAAGGTCTATGTGAGCCCTTTGATCCGGCTGGAGCTTTTCGAGGGTTTTTTCAACAATTCCGGAAAGAAGAACCCCCTTCCAGCGGTGAAGCCTGCCATCACCGGCGTCCTTCTCGGTACTGGTAATCTGCTTCATCGAAGCAATGTCCGAGAGCGTCCAACCCCTGAGAACAGCCGCCTTGGTGCCCGCGCCAAGCAGCGCCGGAAGGCTGAATTCCGCCGCCTGCGCCCCCAATGCCGTCCATGATGCAACAATCAGGAAAAACATCCGCATTTACCATCATATGAACGCGCATTGCCCGGTATGTCAAGAAATCGTAATAGATGTTGAAGCATATTATGACCCATGCTAAAGAATCGTCAGGTCAATCACCATAACAAGTGGGCCGGAAAGCCCACTTTTTTTTTGGGTAAATGAGGAGAAAAGTTTGAGCGTACAGGAGAAAATATCCACATTGGTCGAGCCGCTGCTCGCCACCTTGGGATACGAGCTTGTGCACGTTGAGTTCCAGTCGGGGCGCGGCTCGATACTCAGGATATTCATCGCGAGCACGCAAGGCATAACGGTTGAGGACTGCGCAAAAGCATCGCGCGCGATTGAAGAGCCGCTCCGGGGCATTGGTGAATTCGAACTCGAAGTCTCCTCGCCCGGCATCTTCCGGCCCCTCCATAAAAAATCGGATTACGAAAAGTTCGCAGGCAAGCGGGCACGCATCCACACCTTCCGGCCTCTTGCCGGTACCGAATGCGACAACCCCGGATACCTGTCGAAAAACAGGAAACAGAAGAATTTCATCGGAACCCTCAAGGGTTTGAGTGGAACTGCTATTCTCATGGATGTTTCAGGAAAACATTCCATCAAAATTCCCTTTGAGCTTGTAGCAAAAGCAAATCTGGAGCCCGAACTCACGGGCGCGAACATAAAGGAGTGACGAACATGAACGCAACCGAACTCTCCAAGGTGATCGAAGCCATCGGCAAGGACCGCGGAATCAAAAAAGAGATCATCATCAGCGCGGTCGAACAGGCGATTCTGATGGCGGCACAGAAAAAATACGGCCCCAACGCCGTCCTCGAAGCCCACTACAGCAGTGATTCGGGCGAAGTCGAGCTGTTCCAGTTCAAGAAAGTCGTCGAGAGCGACGAAGCCATGCTCGAAGAGAGTGAAGAGATAATGATCGAGGAAGCCCGCAAACTAGACCCCGACGCCCAGATCGGCGACGAACTCGGCATCAAGGTCGAAGCCCCTGACTTCGGGCGCATCGACGCCCAGACGGCCAAGCAGGTGATCTTCCAGAAGGTGCGCGACGCCGAACGTGAGATCATCTACAACGAATACATCCACCGCAAGGGCGAGGTCATCACCGGCATCGCCCGCCGCATCGAACGCGGAAACATGGTCATCGACCTCGGAAAGACCGATGCCCTCCTGCCCCGCTCCGAGATCATTCCGGGCGAGCAGTTCAAACCCGGTGACCGCGTACAAGCCTATCTTGCCGAGGTGGCACTCACCACGCGCGGCCCGCAACTTTACCTGTCAAGGACTTCACCAAAATACCTCATCAAACTCTTCGAAGTCGAAGTACCCGAGATCCGTGACAACATCGTTGAAATCAAGCTCTGCGCCCGCGAGCCCGGAGCGAGATCAAAGATCGCCGTCATTTCCAAGGACCGCGATGTCGATCCGGTGGGCGCCTGCGTCGGCATGAAGGGCATGCGCGTGCAGAACATCATCCAGGAGCTCAAGGGCGAAAAGATAGATATCATTCCGTGGTCCGACAACCCGGTTATTTTTGTAAGATCCGCCCTCGCCCCGGCCGAAATCTCTTCAGTGCGCCTCGACGAGCGCAACAAGACGATGGAAATCATGGTCGAAGACGACCAGCTTTCGCTCGCGATCGGACGCAAGGGACAGAACGTCCGCCTCGCCGCACAGCTGACAGGCTGGCGTCTTGACATAATTTCAAAGACAAAACTCCAGAAGCGCACCACAGATGCTGTCACAAATCTGCAATACATCGAAAGCGTCAACGAGACGATGGCGCATTCGATCTACCAGGCCGGCTTCCTCAACGTCAAACAGGTGGCAGAGGCCACGGTCGAGAACCTCATGAAGATCCCCGGCTACGATGTCGAAGAAACCGCCACGAAGCTCAAGGAACGCGCAGCGGGAGTTGTCGAGAAAACCGGAGACGCGCTCACCTCACAGCAGGCGCCCGAGGACGGCAAGGGCATGTTCTCCGCATCGCCAATGAAGGACGCCAAGGCGCTTGCCGAGGAAAGACTCCGGGAGATGATCAAGCAGGCGGGCGGAAAAGTCGAGGCCGACGCAGAAAAACCGGCAGCAGAATAAGTGCCGCCAGAATATTCCAGGGAGACATAAACAATGTCAGAACAGGAAATGATGAATCAGAATACCCCGACCGGGCACCCCGAACAGCAGCTCAGGGTGCTTGATATAGCCAAGGAACTCGGAATGGAGCCTCTCAAGCTCCTCGACGCGCTCCTTGCGATGAATATCAAGGTCAAGAGCCACATGAGCGAACTTTCCGCCGGCGACATTCAAACCGTAAGATCGTCGTTCGGAAAAAAACCGGCGGCCGCAGGCAAGAAATCCGCGTCCACAAAAACCAGGAAAAAGGCTGACAAATCCCCGCCCGCAAAACACGCGGCCGTGAAACAAGCCGCCGTCCCGCCTACAGAAGCACAGAGCGAGGAAAAAAAAGCCGCTGCCGCGCTGGTCATCCGCCGCCGGGCCAAGGCGGACGGGGAGATGGAAACCGTTGTCCCGCAGCAGCCCCAGGATTCCGAGCCCCAGACGGACGTCGCATATTCAGATGGCACTCTCGAAAACCAACAGGAGCCGGAAACGCCGGCCGGTGATGATCCCTCAACCACCCGGCAATTGGCAGCCCCAGCCGCCGAGACGGCGCCGCAGCAGGGCGCGGAAGAACCCTCTGTAGAAGAAACCAGCGGGACCGCAGCAGCAGCCCCGGAACCATCACTGGCCGCCACTGAAACCATGCCGGCGTCAGCGCCAACCCCCAAGACAAGAACTCCCATAGTTCTCACGCCGCGTCCGGTAGCACCAAGAAGAAGCATCCTCAAGATTGTCACGGCAGCCCCTCCGCCGCTCAAACCCATGATCAAGCCGGTCCAGCAGCCGGAGACCGCCGCATCCGCAAAACCGCGCACAACCATCAAGGGCACCACGACACAGGACAAGGACGGATTCCGGATCATCAAAATGACCAAGGAAAACCTCGATCAGATGGTCGAGGAGGAAGCCGCGCGCAAACGCGGCGGCGGACGCGAACATGACATCCGGCCCGAGGACGTCAAATTCGCCGATTACCGTAAAAAAGAAATGGTATTTCTGCCAAAAAAGAAGAAAATACCTGTCGGAAAGGAAATCAGGCAAACGAAGATCACAACACCCAGGGCCGTCAAACGAGTGGTTGAAATGGGTGACACAATCACCGTCCAGGATCTTTCAAACCAATTGGGCGTGAAAGCCTCCGAAGTGATCCGCAAACTCATGGGAATGGGCCAGATGGCTACCATCAACCAGGCCATTGACATGGATACCACCACACTTATCGCAGCTGAGTACCAGTATGAAGTGCGCAATGTGGCATTCAAGGAGGATGACCTGCTGGTAAAAACCGAAGACGACGCTTCCCATCTCCAGCCGCGCCCGCCGGTTGTAACCGTAATGGGACACGTCGATCACGGCAAGACATCCCTTCTGGACGCCATCCGCGAAAGCGATGTTGCAGCCGGAGAAGCCGGCGGCATCACGCAGCACATCGGTGCCTATACGATCGAAAAGGACGGCAAGCTCATCACTTTCATAGATACGCCCGGCCATGAGGCTTTCACGAACATGCGCGCGCGCGGCGCGAACGTCACCGACATCGTGGTGCTGGTTGTTGCCGCTGACGATGGCGTGATGCCACAGACGCGCGAGGCGCTAAGCCACGCACAATCCGCCGGAGTCCCGATCATCGTCGCAGTCAACAAGATCGACAAGCAGGGGGCAAACCCTGACAAGATCAAACAAGGCCTGGCCGAACTCAACCTTCTTGCCGAGGACTGGGGTGGCCAGTCGATATTTGTGAATGTTTCGGCGCTAAAAAAGACGAACATAGACAAGCTTCTTGAATCGATCCTCCTGCAGGCAGAGGTCCTTGAACTCAAGTCCAATCCTTCCGTCCGCGCCAGCGGCGTGGTGCTCGAAGCACGGCTTGAGAAGGGCCGCGGTCCGGTCATGAGCGTGCTCGTCAAGCGCGGAACGCTCAGGATCGGTGATCCCATTGTCTGCGGAACCTTTGACGGCAAGGTCAAAGCGATGATGGACCACTCCGGAAAGATGGTCAAAGAAGCGAAGCCCGGTTTTGCAGTCGAAGTGCTGGGGCTCAACGGCATTCCTAATTCAAGCGACAACATTGATGTGACGCCAACGGATACGGACGCCCAAAAGATAGCCGAACACCGTCTGCAGAAGGTCAAGGGCCCCGTGCTGGCCCAGGCCAAAGTCTCGCTCGACGACCTGTTTGCCAGGATTCAAAGCGGCAACACCAAGGAACTGAGCATCATCCTCAAGGCCGACGTATTCGGCTCCATGGAAGCCATCCGCGAAAGTCTCATCAAGCTTTCGACCGAAAAGGTGAAGGTAAACGTGATTTTTGCCGCCGCCGGCGGGATCACCGAGAGCGACGTTCTTCTGGCAACAGCCTCCAAGGCCATCATCATCGGCTTCAATGTAAGGCCGGAGATAAAAGCCAAGCAGGTTGCCGAATCGGAGCACGTGGAAATCAAAACATACAGCATCATCTACGAGCTTATAGACGACATCCGCAAATCCATGACGGGTCTTCTCGACAAGAAAAAGGTCGAGAAGTATCTCGGACGGGCCGAAGTCCGCCAGACCTTCAGCGTGCCGAAGATCGGGGTCATCGCCGGATCGAGCGTCATCGACGGCAAGTTCCAGCGCGGGGCCAGCGTCAGGCTGCTCCGTGACAGCCGCGTGATATACGACGGCAAGCTGGGTTCGCTCAAGCGCTTCAAGGACGACGCCAAAGAAGTGGCCACCGGCTTCGAATGCGGCATCAGCATCGAGAATTACAACGACATCAAACAGGGCGATATCATTGAAGCCTACATGATCGAACTTGTCGAACAGGAACTCGGCGTCTGACATGCAGGAGACAAGAAGAGCCCGGCTGCAGTCACTCATTCTGGAAAAGATCTCGGCCATTGTAAGCCGTGAATTGAAGGATCCGCGCGTTCCGCTCGTAACCATCACCGGCGTCGAACTTGCGCAGGACGGCAGCCACGCCACGGTTCATGTCGCGCTTTTCGGCGGCGCTTCACGCAACGCCGACGGGAACGTCGTGGAATTGACCGAAAAGGAAGCCGCC
>Ga0208375_1001479_pt1 | contig 26157 bp, 44 predicted proteins | sample RifOxyD1_FD_184038 | JGI IMG/M metagenome (GOLD analysis project Ga0208375, IMG submission 184038) | Soil microbial communities from Rifle, Colorado - Rifle Oxygen_injection D1 (SPAdes) | ecosystem: Environmental > Terrestrial > Deep subsurface > Rock core/Sediment | place: Rifle, Colorado...
TGCATAACCATCTGGATAATCAACTGGATAAAGAACAGATACCCACCACATCTGTCCAGGCACTGTTTCCGTCATATCCCCATTATTGCCCTTGTTTGTTTCTTTCTCGATGGATGCCGCAATCATCTGAGAAGATGGCTGATTTTCACTTTCTGGAAATATTGTTTTTGTTTCGACTCTACTCTCATCAACAGACTTCTTGCTCCAGATGAGTTTGCATGAATTTTCTCTCATTTCCTCATTCATGTCCTGACCCATCTCCTTCATACAACGGGTCATGAAGACTTCTTCAGACTCATCCTCCTTTGGAACTATGGCCTTAACTTCAATATCTTCAATCATCTTTACAGTGATCTCATCACCTTCGACAACTATCTCCAATGACTTCTTCTCAGAATAATCCTTCACCCACTTCTTTGCCTTATCCTCGTCCCATGCGTACTTCTTTTCCAAATTGAACATAAAAGAAACCATCTTCTTGTCATCCACACAATACTTCCCTTGGATACCCTCATCCTTTGAGATCTCAATGGTCCGAATTTTATGCTCCTTATGCATCCCTTCTTCATCGGAAACTGGAACATGAATATAATTCTCTGTCTTCTCAATCTTTACCACCACAAGATCTCCACTGTCATCAAAGTGAGACTTGCTCTCTATATCGATAAGTTTTCCTTCCATGATGGAAAATGATTTGCCATGATTATCTTCAATGTATTTCTTCGCTTTTGTTTCATCCCATTTCTCTGGATCAAACATATAAGAAACTATCTTCTGATCGTCATCACAAAAAAGACCTTCAATGCCCTCTTTCTTCGAAATAACAATACTCTTTTTCTTGCATGCTTTATGGGATGATGCTTCCTCTATAGGAACCTCGATCCAATTGTCTGAGCTGATACCATCCTTGATCTCTATGATTTCTTCTCCTATGTCTTTAATGTCAAGGATCTCGATGAGCTCATCTCTTAGGGCTTTAGTCTGGATCTTACCAGATTTTACATACTCACAGAGTGATTGATTGTTTGCGGGAATAGGAACACAAGATATCTCAAGAAGTTCGACATCCTTATAAAGTCTCTTTACTCCTTTGTATCTCACATCGGTTGGGTTATCTACAAAGCCTCCTGGATTAGCCTTGAAACCAACCGAGAAACAGTTCATGATTCCGCTTTTATACAATTCATAAACTTCTTTCCCGCGAGCCGTATTTGCGAATTTTGCCTTAAAACGAAGACCATCCTGAGAACTTTTAATCCACAAACACTTGCCAACCGGTAATTCATTATACTGATGTGCCAACATCAAAACAGGATTTTTTCTGAAATTATCCAGTTTCCAAGCATCATTGAGAATAAGCTCATTATCTCTATCGATAATTGCTTTAGATGCTATACCAACAAGAGTTCCTTCTTCTTCGTTAATTTCTTTCTTTTCTGCCTTAATAAATTCTTTATCCATTCTCTACCCCTATGCTAATATCTCTTTGAATATCTCTGCCTCTCTAAGCAACAAAAAGGCGAATGTAATCAGTCCCCTGACCATATTCGCCTTGGTTTTCCCAATAGCCTATATGTTTAAATCTTAATCACTCAAGGCACTTCCTGAATCTTTATGCTTTCTACCTTTCTGATAATCGAGACCTTACCGGCCTCGAATTTTATTTCTATGCTTCCGTAAAATTTGTTATCAATTAGTTTCTTGAGAAATTTGAATAGTGCTTCCATATATAATATAAATTAGAAAACACTTTCTTAAAAAATATTTTATGTTAATTTTTATTTTCTGGACTCAAGATGCCTATTTTTACACCTTTTTCAAGAATTAAAAGCTTTATCTTTGTCCTGGAAGATGTTTTATAAATATCGAAGAAAGACCCTTTACCGGTTTTTCATCAAACTCTTTTGGATCAAACCCCAACATCCCCACGACATCATCTGGAGTCTTTTCAAGCAGCTCATCATCTGGATCTTCGACATCTTCAACTTGTCTCCAGTCAACGTCATTGGCAAGCTCGTCTCCGAACCAGACGTCTCCAAAGAAATCTTCTACATAGTTCTCATCCATTTATACCGCACCTTACATTGCTTATCACGCAATCACAGAAAAACAAATCGTCGCATCCCCATACCATACCATCTGCATAATTAAATATAGAATGCAACTCAATATGACAGCAAATGTCATTCTCACATACGGACGCATGGTCACAGATAACCATCTTCTCATCCATCCAAACACCTTATCTTTATCACTTCCCAATCTATTTTCTCGCCACAGTACGGACAATAATGATATCTGCAGATCATGTTCTTTTTTCATCAAAATAATCTATCAAAGATACCTTGTCTGTTTCAAACTCCTCATTGACCATACAATTATGGTTTCCCACATAGGTCCTCAGATCGTCGGCTATCGTATTCCTGTTCAACGGAATATAATCGTAATCATTCATATATCCAAGCAGACAATTACAATTCATAACCATTCCTCCATAAGTATCTTTCCCGATCTCTTTAGCGTTTCTTGATCCACTATGACCTCCCTACATCCGTCACAGACGAAGATAATATAATCATCAACATAAACTGACCTATCTTTATGCTCAAATATCTCTGTAATTGATTCCTTTCTAATATTTGTTATTCCACAAATCGGACAGATCATACCTCTCCATCTCTCAATTGGTTCGCAAAATACTTCAAATTGTTGGCATGACAAGAATCTATGTAAAGGCAATAAACCAATGTTTTATCCTCCCACTTGCTGTCCCACTCAAAATGATGATTGCCTTCCTTGATCAATTCATCCAACAGATCCTTAAAGGCCTCCTTGTCGTGATGCTTAAGCATAACCTCGAAGTGAATTGGAGAGATGTACTTCTTCTTGATGCCGTCTTTCATATTCTCCATCCCTTAAACACAACAGGATTGATATAGCTCTGAAGAGCAACCGCAGGTGTATTCCCTAACCTCATGCTTACTTCAACAGCTACCAATCTAACCATCTTCTTGTATTCCTTCTCACTCCTCGGTTTCTGATCTCCATAAGACTTGATTTTCTCTATGGCTGTTCTTGTTGCAAGCAATGTACGGAAATCCTTCGTCTTAAATTTACCTCCGTCAAGAATATGAGTGTAATCTCTAAGTTGATCGTCATCAATATTAAACAGTTTACCATTAGAACCTACAGATTTCGCCTTTTGAACTATCATATCAACGACTTCTTTGTCTTTGATAGGAATAGATAAGTCTTTACCTTTCTTACCAACGAACTCTAATCTCACTCCTTTCTTATCTTGAACAACATGTCTCCCTTCAAGAGTTGTCGCTCCATATGCCTTCTTAACTGCTCCAGTGTCTGTTTCACTTCCTGGCCTAATGCCTGTTATCATTATCAATTTAATAACCAAAGCGGCCTCTTTGATTTTTGGATCTTTAGACTGCATGTTCTCATCATTTTCTCTGCTGATACTATCCCACTTCTGTGCCATCTCCAAGACTCTGGCAAATTTTACGTGGGCGCTTTGTTTCTTAAAATCAGGAGAATAAATGGCCGTTGGCCTACCTTCAGGAAACTTTTCTGATCTTTTGCCATCTCTACCTTTAACCCATAATCCATTACTCGAATCTCTACTGACAGCAATTTGAGTCCATGCTGGAGGAATCCTTACCTTGGAGGCAACAAGATATTCTGGCAATTGAGACCCGTCTAATAAAACCCTTTGCCCGTTTTGTAATTTTGTCTCCATAAAGACAGAATTACCTCCAAGGGAATCGTCAGATCCACCGACTTGACCTTCTCTGCCGGCATGGCCGAAATTACCAGAACCCGGACCACCTTTGATGATTTGTAACTCCAAGGATTTTTTCTCTTGCCTATAACAAAATACCCCATTCTCAGGTTCTAAATCTGCAAGTTCCTCAGAAAATGATTTTTTCTTAATATCATCAGCCGATAATGTAAATTTAGACTTTTCTTTGATATCTTGTGTCATTCCAATCTTTTTATAAAAGCCTTCTGCTTCTGGGAGAGAATATAATTCCACTCCCTTATTCATTTTCTTAGCGAATAAAAATATCTCATTCATAATTTTTTCACCAAAGCCTCTTTCGGCGGTTGCTAAACGAGATACATTAATCATAGTTCTCAATTCTGATATCGAGGCTATTGCCTTAAGTTTATCTTTCTTGAAAATAACAGCTATATGAAAATCATCTATATCACTAATAGCTTGCCTTCCAACCAACTTTCTATCTCCCTCCCATGAATCAACACCATTTATTATCCTGACTTTTATTTCTTTAGAGATCATATTAGGTAAGAATATTCCAGAAATACCACCATGTAATTGCTGAACATGATAGCCTGGAAGATGCTTGATACTAGACAAGCCATCATATTGGCCTGGAAAGTGTTTAACGCCAGACAATTCATCATGCCACCACTGTTTTACACTTATCTCCAATCTTACCTCAAACTAACATATTTATTACGGTTCTCAAAGATAATTTCATTTCCTTGATCTTTCACAGGCTTAAGATGTTCATTATCACCATAGGAAATATCATTGGGAATCTTGTCTAGGAAAGCCTCGCAATAGTTTCTTTCTGTCATCTCGGTTCCATCCGGCTGACGAATACCAAGATAATGCCTACAGTGTCTCGTATAGCATTTAGATGTTACCAACATAAAAAATCTCCTTTATATATAAATGAAAAACCAGATTATCAAAATTTATTAAACGATATATGGTGAATGCTCCCCGCCTACAAGGCGGGGCATCTAAGCCGAAGCTAAGCTCTTCATCCCAAGAGCTAAAATGTTAATGGAGGCGTTGTGATCCCTATCGAGAACAAGACCACAAGAGCAACGATGAACACGATCGGCCAGGGTTTTTTCAACCAACTGCCCGCATCGGGAACACATCTTGCTCGTATTGCGAGGATTCACGAAAACTACAGTCCTACCGGCGCATTCTGCCTTGTAGGTTGTAAAGTTCATGAATTGGTTCCATGCAACATCAGAAATGCTTTTGTTAAGTTTATGACCAAAAACGTTCGTATGATTGTTCATCATTTCTTTAATGTCGAGCTTTTCAAAAACAATCACCTGATTTTCTTTTATCAAGCGATGAGAAAGTTGATGAGCAAAATCACTTCTTCTATTCGCAATCTTTTCGTGAATGCGAATAATTGTTTTCTTGGCTTTCTTTCTTTTCGTAGCGCCTTTCTCCTGCTTGGAAAGTCTGCGCTGTGCTTTTGCAAGGTTCACTTCATCGGTTCTGAAAAATCGTGGATTAGGAATCTTTTCTCCGGTAGAGAATGTAGCGAAAGATTCAAGTCCGACATCAATACCTACAACCGCCTCGATTTTAGGCAATGGTTCGGGGTTCACTATTTCACAGGAGAAACAAGCATACCATTTACCATTGGTTCTGCGGATAGACAGGATTTTTATAACGCCTTCTATTTGTCTATGCTTTCTAACTTTCACAGAACCTATTTTAGACAGTTTAAGTCTATCTGCGATAAGTTCAAAACCGCTTTGAGGGAATGTGAAACTATCATATCTGTCATACCCACGAAAGCGAGGATAACCAGGATTCTCTTTTGCCTTAACACGGCGGAAGAACGCTTTGAACGCAAGGTCAACTCTCAACTGCGCATTCTGAAGGCATTGGGAATAAGCATTAACAAGATTAGGATTCTCTGTTTTCCATTGAACTATAAGGTTACTGGTATCATAAAGAGACAGGGATTCTTGTTTCTCAACCCATGTGGTCTTACGGATTTCGAGAGTCTTATTATATACCCACCTGCAAGCATCAAGAGAAAGTTGCAAGGCTTTCGTCTGCTTCTTGGTAGGGTATAGTCTGTATTTGTAGGTTTTTTTAAGCATAGTACCAAGATATGCAATTCTTGCTTAATTGTCAAGACAATTTTTCATCCCCGTTTACAAAACGGGGTATTCAAATTGGAGACTTAATAAATCTCCTACGACATCCATAAATATATCTCTCAAAACTAATTTATCTCCACTAACAGCATAATTCATTTTCAACCACATCTCATCCCACGCATTCTCAAGTCTCTCTTCACGCGAAATATTCTCTAGAAATGAACAGGGAATAATAAAAGAATCACAAATCTTAGCATCACATTCTACGATTTCCTCTTCACATATTGGCGGTGATTTCATTGTCTCTGGAAATTCTACTTTCGTTGCTTTCTTAAACCAATCTGTTATTACTGAATCTGAATATTCTTTCGCCACAAATGAACCAATGATTGAAGAATCATCACAAATTTTTTTTCTATATTTATCATCATTTTGTAAAACCAATTTAAGCCATTTTTCTCTACATTTGCTTATTGCGTTTTCAACCGGGTCAACATCAACTTCTATCTCGACAAATACCTCCTTCTTCTCTCCATTCGGCCCTAAATTAATCATTTATCTCTCCTTAAATTTCTATTATTTGTCCTTTCTCAAGAAATCCTTTAAATCCATTATCAAAAGAAGATAACCATTCAAATGAATCTTGATAATGTACCAACCACATCTTCTCCTTTATCTCATTCGGCAAGGTCTTTAGATCTTCAAAATGAGCATGAACCCTTGATCTTATTGGTTTACCATCAAAATACAATGTCTCGCAATCCTGGATAATGATGTCTGCCATCTTGTAGAAATCCATGATCTGCTCCAGGCAGAACTGCGTATCACCGGTAAAGAATACCTTCTTCATTAAATATAAGTCTGTCACAATCAATCCAAAAGAAGGAACTATATAATAACCATTCATGATGTAAACCGTCTGTACTAACTGATATTCTGCTTTCAATCTCGATCCAAAACATCCGTTCAGCATAATCGGATGAACATTGAAATATGTATGGAGATTACAGATCAATCCCTAAAGCGATCCCATACTTCCCCCCAAGCACTTGTCCCATAATGGATCAATCAAGGATTCCGAAATGAACAGATTCGGCCTGGACAGCTTGGATCAAAATAACTTGAAAAGCCAAGCCACTCAAGACCACCAATATGATCTCCGTGAAGATGAGAAATAAAAATATTCATGATATCTTTATAAGATAATCCTTACTCCTTGAGAGCAAATCTTATGTCACCTCCACAGTCAAACAACAATTCATCATCTATCAGAAAGGATGTCTGATAGTTGTTCAAAGTAAAGGCAGATCCTGTCCCTAGGGCCAATATTTTCATCTGTTCTCCTCTATATTTTTCTTCGCAATATACAACCATGATTGAAACCCCTTATATGACATTACTTCGCAAAGAGCATTCAACAAAACATCAAACAACACTTGCTGTTCTATATTCGGATCTTCTAAACAATATTTTCTAAACACTTTCTGAATAGCAGACAAAAGAATATCCCTATCTCTCATTTCTTTGTTATAAATGTTCATCTTCCAAATAACCAAATCAAAATTCTGCAACGAATATCTTGTCTCCAGACCCAAAAATTCAACCTGAAAGTTTTGACTTTAATAACAATGAATTTCTTTTTCATATCCTTATCTCTGGAAAATAAACATTAAATTCTTTCATGATGAAATAGGTCCGCCATGGATTATAATTTGACACTATGTAATCAAATTATAATCCATTCAGACAAATCTTCAATATCATCTGGAACTCCTCTACATCTTTGATATGACAATCCCCCATCAATAAAGTTGCCGCATTCACACTGTTGAAAATCATGTCTGAACTTACTTTCGAGAATAACTCCACACTTCTTACATCTGAAGAGACTTCTCACTAGTATCTTTTTCTTTACCGGTTCAACAATCTCTATCACTTTCTCTTTCTTGTCCCATTGCCTCTCATACTTCATCTTTATGCCTTCAATATTAAGATCAAACTTGATAAACGAGACATCAAGATTCATTGAAGCAAGAATGTCGCCCGTATCCAAATGAATCAAGTCTTTAAATCCATCATCTCTACTCATCCATTGAACCAACATATTGTTCTCCTTTCAATATCTTGAAACATTCCTCTAAATTCTTTGGACTTATTTTGTCTTTCTTCCTTACATTTTATCATAAAGTCAAATACTCCATATATTCTTTTCCGCCATTACCATTAAGCCATCTTTTCATCTGATCTTCAGACAATCCAAGGTTTTGTCTCTTAATATCAATTGATCTCTTCATAAGCTCTTCTAAAGACGTATCTGCAAGACTTTGCGGAACTCCCGACCGAATAGGATCTCCATTATAAGTAAGTCCCATCTTATATCTTAAATATGACTGAAGAGTACTCTTGGCAAGCCCATATTTCTCGACAAGAACGTCATTGTCTATAATGCCACTATTTTGTTGGCTTCTAATATCTTCCTCTATTAGGATCCAATCAATATACATCTTACTTCTCTTTGTTCCTGGGGTATGCTTATCCAGAAGCCTTCGAATTGTAGCCCTCGAAAGTCCGGTAATCTCCGACAACTTCTGGATATCGACCGGCTTATCAGGAACGATGAAATCCTTTATCTGGTTCCATTTATCTCCCACGATTATCCTTCAGAAACATTATTCAATTGATTTAATTTTTCTTCATATCTTAGGCAATTAAGAATCACTATCCCACTTCCTAATTGACATTTTTCTATTGGCCATACCTGATGAATGCCACTAATTGCCCCTGCAATAAAATACCGATCTATGCATTGATCTTTCTTTAAGCATGTTAAACATTTGTAATCGAATGAATATGACATTTATTCCTCCATTAAATCTAGATCATCATATCTCGGTTTTTCTTTTTTCTTTTCAAACGTTTTTATATAAAAGGCTGGGCAACTAGACTTTGTCCTTAATGATCTCGTCTCTGGGCAAATCCCTTGACAACGTTCTCCGGCTGCACACATATTAACTGTTTTTGATCCCATGTCTTTCCTCTTTAAAATATTAAATGCCGCTTAGACAACTTTTCTATATCTTTCTTAGTCACGACTTTCAGAATGTTGTCTTTGAACTCTATAACAACAGGAGGCAGATCTTCGTCTATTATAACAGATGGCAAAGTAAATCCATCCCACGGGATTTCTTTTTGAAAATCACGAGGTCTCATAAAATTGGAACTTGATCCTACAATAATAAAAACACTACTACTATCCAATCCATATAATGTCAGCATTTCCTACTCCCATAGATCATTAAAATGTTCTATGAACAAATGTGCCTTCTTCTTGGCGTCTTCGTAATTCTCTTGACTTTTCTTTCTATATTCATCCCAGGAACCTTCCACTCTGTCATAAAGTATGTTCTTGCTTCCAGGATCTTTTATGAACTTTATGCCCATTGAGTTCAGCAAATCCATCTCCTTGTCCTGATAATGAGTCAAATAATCAATCCCGTAAGTCATGTCTTCAAGAATCTTTTCCCATTTTTCATTTGCTTCTTTTGATTGCCCATCAGAAAAATTTTCGATAGGAATAACCTTGTTGTCCAGAATACCTGCAGGATATCCAATCCTTTCTGATACCTTAAACAATCTGAGATATTTCACGATTATTTCTCCAAGGGTATAATCAAGTGCCCAAAGCTGATCATTAGACCAGCCTCTGAGCAATCTCTGAAAAAAATATTTTGGTTCATACCAAAACATATGAGGGAAATTCTTCCAAAAATACCTCCAATCATATGGAAACCACTTATTCATCACTTCTCCACTGCTTTCTTAATTGCGTTCCACATAGTCAATAAATTAGCAGCCTTGATAAAATTTTTCTCTTTATCCTTCATGTCATTATACACCTTAACTATGGGAACGGAATTAACTTTATATAAGTCCTTACGGATATAAACGTATTCTCCAACCGAAAATGAGCAGCATCCATCTCTAATCCTACAGAGATCTTTATTTTGTTCCATCAATTTGTTTGCAGTTTCAAACGGGCTGAAAACCATCCTCCAAAAGACTTTCCGCGAAAAATATCTATACTTTCTCAAAAAACAAGTTCATTTTTCTTTTTCCAATACACATGTGGCTTTTGCTTTTCGCTTCAATTCTTTTATTTCCAATTCTTTTTGACGTTTCTTTTTCCTGCTTCCTTGATATGGACTGTTTTTCATTCCTTGATCTCTCCTCTCTCAACCGCCCATTTGTAAACTGGCAATTTTTTGAAATCTTCTAATGTCTTCCCTGTTGATTCAAGAAAATCATTAAATTTATCACTTCCAAATGGAGGAAGATCCCAAATTCTTTTTGTCCAATCAGCATCTTCCAAATTTTCATCTATGTTTATTATTTTTACCATTTTTATTCCTCCCAAAAGTAATATACTTGACTTCCCTCTAATTCTTCATGTTTGGTTAACCATTTCTTCTTTCCTTTCTCTCAGTTCGCAATCCTCACATGGAAGATCATCTTCATCCTCGACAAATCTATTAAGAAGAGAATAAAGAAGCAATCTGCAACCGGTTCTTGTCTTAAACCGGCATTTTATATTTTTATTATAACTTATTTTATCAGAATTCGTCGAACGTTCTTTTAAAGCTATCAACTTACTCCTAATTCACTCAATGAGCTCTTCAGGTGGTGCAGAATGTATTATTGAAACCTCTTGGGCATGAATCATTTCGGAACGAATTGCTTCCTTTTTGATTTCTTTTCCCATTTTTAACATCCTCCTTTCTGTAAAGATACTCCCTGGCCTTGCAATATGCTTTGCCATCGGCCTCTAATGGTTCCATCCCTCTTTTCTTAGAAACAAATGCAATTATACCAGTATAACCAAACTTTTCCCACATATCATAAACCTGAAGAATCTCAGCGTCGGAAATCCCTTCTCCGTCTCCACAAGCAAAATAAAAGATATCATTCATAATAACCCAAGCCTTTACTTCGTTATTAACAAAAGATAAATACAATACATCATTCCTAATTAATTCAATTATTGCACATTGATGATTATTGGTAAATGTTTTATACCAGCTATAAAATATTCCGTGCCTTTGGAGAATCTCTAGATGGCATTTATTCCATCCTGATTGCCAATCAGTTCTCTCAACTCTGATATCGTCGTTATCAATAGTTGCCGCAGGATAAGTCTCTATAGAATCGATGGCAGCTGACAGCAACAACAGATCTATTAAATCTTCATTTTTTCTCATTCCCTATCCTTCTCAAAGTATCACATTTAATACTCCATATCTTAATGCCTGTTTGGATTGCTAATTAAAACCCTCTATAAAATTTCTCATTTCATTTTGTTTTTTCAGCCCGCCACTTATCATTTGTATCATTCCAAATTGGCAACCTATGTGCCCCGCTGTTTCGGGATGTTTATTAAGATCACTGCACATTGATGCAAGTGCTTGTTCCATTTCATTGGCATCCACATATTCTAGTACCCTGTTCTTACACCATTGTAAATGTTCGTTTCTCGTCATAGTCTCCTCCTCCATAACCTCACTCCTAGCTTCCACCTGTTAATTTTTATAAACTTCCAACCGGCCTGATAAGCAATGGTTATGTGGATTTACCTTTCCATGCAATAAATGCACAAAGATTTGAATCCTCTACTCCATAATCGGTTTGCTCGGCCAAAACCTCAAGAACCTCTGACCGAACCCTATTGGATGCAAATCTTGAGAGTTTTAGGGCTTCAGATACATCTTCGGGCGTGATATAATTTCTCCCATGTTTCTTGGCAACTTCTATGACAGAATTCATAAGAAAACCTCGCATAACCAGAGACATGATAATCAATGGTTATCTGTCGATCATTCTTTTCCTAGTCCTTTTTCTGCGATATATCTCATCTCGTAGCAACATGACTGCAACCTGTCTTGATTTACATCATTCGGCGGGATCGGAAGTTCAGAAATCTCTCTTAATGCCCGTCTTTCACGTTTAACTAGAATATTATCCAAAAACCAATTGACTAATTGCATAATTTCCCCTTTAATCAGATAACAATTTAATCCAGCCGACCGGGATCAAGCTGGTCAGTTTTCACTTCAGCCCTTGACCCGGCGGCTGATTTCTACGTTATCTTGCTGATTAATCCTCTGGGTATGGTGCATTACAATAAGGCAATAAACCTCTATCACGCAGAGATTTTGCACCTTTGGCAGCATTAATTTTCATATTTTGAGTCCATATGATTCTTCTAAGATGTTCATTTTCTTCTTGTAATCGCTTTTCTGTTTCATTCATATTATTTCCTCTAATCAAAAAATAACAATGTCACTGCAGCGGAGCCGCAAAACGCGGCCCACTGGCTTTAGCGTTATCTCTGTAATATAACCGAAAGGCAATCAATGGAGCGCACCTTCCTAAGCCCACCATTTGATATAATGTCACCGCTGGGCAGATGTATCATAGAATCTTCCATTAGATTAGATAATTCTGATTCATCAAAATCCCATTCCATTGTGACTTTTAAAAATACATGAGCAGTAGCCATAAGTCCCTCCGAGCAAAAACAAGATAAAATTTTAATCTGGCCGATCGCTCATTACCTTGATTATCCTCGCTAAATGCAGTGACAAGATAGGCCAGTCATCCAGCGCCGTCACGTCTATGCGCTCCATCAGGGCGTCGTAGATGCGGTCCATCAGGAGGGAGTCGGGTCCATTATAGAGGCGCCTACACGGTCTAACTGTTGCCAGCCGACAAACGCTTTCTTCGTCATGGGCTATGAACCCACAGACCTGGCAGCGAGGGATTTCATGCGTGGTTGAACAGGTTATTTGGTCTCCCTATCCCTTTCATCTTTTAGCCTTTTAAGCTCTTTAGATATTTCATACGGCTCGCAGGTTGCCATGTCGTAATCACCTTTCTTAGTCTTCACTTTTTATCACCCCTTTCTCAATCACCTTCAGGACGAGCTGGCAGAAGCGGAAGGGGGTAAAAAACCAGCACGAAAAAGAAGTCGGTATTTCGCTGACAACATGATTGTATTTAGCCCAAGCAAAGGATTCAGCTTCTCCATAATCCCCCTTTTCTACCAACTTTTCCTTGAGGTCGCCCAGATCGTCCCAGGTGTCGAAGGTGCGGTTTATACAATGTACCCACGGCAGTTCACTACTCCAACATTCTTCCAGGTATTCCGTAAGCTTCTTTCTGCCCTCTTTAGTCATTTTCTTTCCTCCACTTGCGCTTTCAGGGCGCGAAGAATGGCAACGGTGGGAGTAATCCCATAATAATGCTTTGATTCCTCTCCGTCATTAGTAATAGAGAATCTCCATTTTTCTTGTCCTTCATTGAGGCATAGAAATTTTCCGTCTGCTTTAATCATTTCAATTAGTCCCCTCGGCGCTTCCCCTCGCCGCTTCCGCTCGTCGTCTTGGCGGTCAATTGGGAGGGGGACGCGAAAAACCTGCGCAACAAAATGGTTAATCCACCGGAAGTTATCTCCAAACCATAAACGCAGATTATCATATGGTTGATAGATGTCGGTGACAATACACATACCGCCGCCATCAACATATCCCCAATCCCCAACCTGCCAATCCTGCGGAAGATATGATTGCAAATCCTTGTAAAGCTCAAGTTCTTCTTTATTCATTTCTTCTCCTTTCTTACCCAAATTAGAAGATCAATCAGGACATCAGTAACAGTAGCACTATCAGTAGTAAGCTGCCATAGCCAAACAGGAAGTACAGCCAGTGCTGCTGGTGTTTTAGGATACCAACCCTCTAAAAATAACCACACTTTTTCCCCATCATAGTTTTTTTATACTTCATGCTAAGACTTTCAATAAACTCCGGCAATTCCCTCCACACTTCAGCCATCGAAGGGGCAGGGTAAGGAGTGTTCCTAACCTTACTCCCAAGAGGAAGTAATTCTTGAATAGCTGATACGTGTTTTAATTCGTAATCGTCTTGAAATAAAGGCCGATGCCAGTAAAATTCTGTCTCTAATACAATCCCTGCATCTACCAACTTCTTGCTTGCCTCAAGGGAGGCGTAGTAAAATGCGTTCATTTTTCCTCCACTAATTTTATAACTTGGCAATCAGGTCTTGACACACCTAATTGATATTAATAGCAGATCTTTCCCTCCATGTGTTCTGTCGAAGCATCGGAGTTCTAGGTTATTTTCAATTTCTTTAATATATAATCCGAAACAACCAATGTGTTCTTCGAAAATTTGGTATAAATTCATTTTTTCTCCACTTGCACTTTCAGGGCGCGAAGGAGGGAAAGGGTGACGGTACCACCACCTTCTACTTTTTGTACCGTCTCCATAGCTCGTATCTCTATCCATTCTGTCTCCCATTGAAATACTGTACCATCCGCATTCAACAAAGGAATAAGTGACACGGGAATGAGAAGCAAACCCATTAGTCCCCTCTCTGGATTCATGGGATCAATAGGGAGAGGAATATGAATCACATCTTCAATATCATGCTGATCACGATTTGAAGTAACAAACATTTCATCAACGTGAATAGCTATAAAATGCTCTTTGCAAGGTAAACAAAACCCATGATCCCCTATCTGCCAGTCTTGCAGGAAATGTTTCTGCAAATCCTTATAAAGTTTAAGTTCTTTCTTATTTATTTCCTTTCTTCCCCCTTTTTATAACAGACTACAGATCAGAGTCCCTCTTATTTTAGATCCATTGGCAATAGCTTAAGCGACTATTTATATCATAAATTCATCTGTTTCTCACAATTTTCACAAGAATTTCTGATCATGTTCTCCTGTTTTGCTCATCCAAAAACAAGATACATTTAAAAAGAATACAGGCAGCCTTATAATATTCATTAACTCCTGGAAGAATCATTGCCTTCTCCAACTCTTTCCTGGTGCAAAATATCTCAATTTCTTCTTCAGAATTTATCTTAGCAAGAACCTCCCCCTTTGGACCCGTAATCTGCAAAATGTATTTTAAAGCTAAATCCAATCCATTCATATTTTATTCCCTTTAAATGGACAAATGATAACCGATATAAATTATCCCAAGAACAATAAATTCTATTAACAAGGCATTCCACATACCTATAAACAATCCAAAAGGATTTTCTTCATTCATCAATGTAACCTGTATTCAATTACTTTATGCTCATCAAGACCGCATTGGCACTCAACAGTCCTTGAAGGAAAGTCATCATACCCTTGATACTCAAATCTACATCCACAAGGCATCACAACTTCCAAAGGAAACAAATCCTCTGTAATCCCAAGATTGATGCAATCCATCTCCATCTCCCCAATGAGTGAAAATTTCCAAACAGAAGATACGATTGCTACAACTTCATTCGAATCTTGCAAATCTAAAATCATAACGGTCTCCTTTAGATTTATTTCAAATTAAATAAATTCTTAAGCATGTCCACGGTTTCTTTATCTTCTGTCTTTTGCTTGAATCCTAAACATTTTCTACAGATGAACAAGACGTCTTTTCTAAGCTTCGCATCTTTTATCTCACCAAGATATGCTTGACACCTGTAGCAGTTGATTTGTCTTGACATGAATCTTTTTACTAATTCCCAGACCAAGACCCAGACCCAGACCCAGACCCAGACCAAGACCGAGACCCAGACCAAGACCGAGACCAAGACCCAGACCCAGACCAAGACCGAGACCCAGACCGAGACCCAGATCCAGACCAAGATCCAGACCGAGATCCAGACCGAGACCCAGACCGAGACCCAGACCGAGATCCAGAACGAGACCCAGACCGAGACCCAGACCGAGACCCAGATCCAGACCAAGATCCAGACCGAGAATTTTCAAATCCTAATCTAAGTTTTGCCTGATTCATTTCTGCACCATAATGATGCCAAAATTCCAGAAAGTAGCATCAATGACAGATCCCCGACCAATAATCACCAGACCTTCCGGATATGGCTCAACCTCATTGAATTTACCTTCTCTCAATACATTTGAAAAACGTCCCATGTCTGGAATCCATGATACATTTTCCAAAAGCAGTTCCTTATCTCCGACCCACAGAAGCGTCCCGGTAAAGTAATTCGTCACTGTCCGTATGAAGTAATTCTTACCAATCTCATACGGGAAAACATCATTACCCTCCTGCTTTGGAAAAGATACCTTCTTTACTGAATCTGCCCTTACATACTCAACCTCGTTGATCTTGATCGTCTTTGGCTCTGACATATGAAAATCTCCTTTCAATAATTTATATTTTAATTATACCTTACTTTAAAGAAATCTTTCAGTTAAAGCCATAATCATCGCAGACCTCATTCAGTGACTTTGAAAAATGCTTCAATTGAGATTCAAGCAGGAGATTCCTTGCCTTCAGTTCTTCATTCTCTGTCTCCATAGCTTTGATCTTTGACCTCAATGCTTCTATTTCTGTTATCCAGTCGTTTGTCATCTACTTGCTCCTTATGATAGTTTGGAGGCCGAGAGATTTCTCTTTTGCTAACCTTCCAATATCTCTCAGCAACGGCCAAGTATCGTTTACATTTAACTTGACTGCATAATCCTGCGATGGCAATTCATTTAAAACAGTAACCTTCATCTTGCCTCCAAGCACCACGATCTCATCCTCTTTCGTGCATCCGACACCAGACCTTGGAGTCGAAAATATCCTTTCTCTTGGAACAATCACAGCCATAACTGCACCAACAGACGTTGCAAATCCTTGTGCTATTACCGGATCTAATGAGAAAGAACTAATCGGCATCATCTTTAATTCCCTATCATTTACTCCTTTATGCAATTGATTATTAGTAAGACCTTGGATTGCAGACGTACCGACGCCCCTAAAAAGAATAAGTTCATTGATCATCTTGTCTTTTAGATATTGCTGAGTCTCTTCATATTGGGCTCTGACAAAGGACCGTAATCCTTTTTCACTCTCTTCAAACATCATTTGCGCTTTTTCCAATGTTGGTGGCCAACCTTGTGCTGGATCATCTCTCTTACTAAGAAAAGCATCCTTCAACCCAAATTCCTTCTCGACAGAGAGCTGAACTGCAATAGAAATTTCATCGGTATCTGCACTTGTCCCTGCCCAGGCATCAACAAGCAATCTAACAACTCCTTCATCTGATCTGTATGGATTCTCCCCTAGAGACAACCAAGTCTCTTGTATATTTTTCGATAAAATCTTAAACCCGTCATCATTCTTCAATCTCTCATATAACACCCGCTGAACATGCTTCTTGTTGCCTGTTGAATCAATACCCAACGAATTCTTAATGCTTCTCGTCGCTCGATCAAGTTCCTCAGACCTCTTCAAAACGCCTATCTTAGAAGAAGCTTCAATGAGAGATTCACCGCCAGCAATATCTTCTCCATGAGCAACTCCAGACTCGCCAGCATGGCTCTGCTGATCATGATCTCCGGCCAAGTGTTTGACGACTATCCCAAGCCCGATCCTCTTAGGCAAAATCCCTGATATCCCTCGACCTTTATACCCTTCAACCTTTAGATTGATCTTCCCACCGATATCATACTCAGTCTTGTCATACTCGGTAATACCATAATCCGAGAGAAACTTCTTCGTCTGCTTCTGGCCCATGTCAAATATCTTCTGCATCTTAGCATCATAAGCATTGTGCTTGATTGTAATATCAACCTTGTCTCCAGACTTCTTGACGTCAGAGACATATCCTGCCAAAACACCCAGAGTAAACTTCGGGGTGACATATGAGATCTCCTTCGTGGCCGCCTTCAGGTCCCTCTTCAGGTTCCCATTCAGGTTGGCCTTGTCGATCTTCCTGTGAAGCTCGTCCCTGAGAGACTCAAACGCCTTCTTGTCGTCATTCTTCGCGGCCTTACCCATCTGGACAAGAATCCCGTCCCCTCCAGATACATACTTGAACATAGAAGGAAGCTTCTCCTCATTGAACAGGGATAAATTATCAGATACCCTCACAGCCATCAGGAAGTTTCCTCCATTGATGTCTGTGGAGTCATGAGTCCTTATAGCATCCATAATCTTATTATACTCGTCTTTAGAGAATATCTTGCCCTGATCCCATTGTAATTCTTGCTGCTTAGCTATCTTCTCTGAAAACTCTGGGTGATCTCTTGTGATCATCACTCCCCTCAATCCACCTGCCCTAATCAATGGAACTGTGTATCCAACGTCATGATTCACCATAGCAAAATTGACCATCAATGCCTCTTTACCAGTAAGCTTCGGATTCAATACTTCTGCGATCTTCAATGCTCTCGAGGTGTCGCCTTCTATATGTCTTATCCCATGATCAGTAAATGCCTGCCGATTTGACTCCACTTCCTGATGAATGAGCTTCCTCACACTATCTAATCCAAGAACATCAATATCTTTCGCATTAATGTCTCTTAAAGAACCATCATGAATCCCTTGATAAATAGACTTGTGAAATTGATCTATATAGTCCCTTGCCCTCAATGCCGTGTCCCCGGCAAGATAATTACTATAGGACTGAAGCTCTGCATTCATGTTCTTCCTGATCGTACCGGAATTTTCATTTGACAAATCTCCATCAACATCTTGGTGATCAGACTGACCTTTCTGGATCCCTTTGAGGTTCTTCTCCATCTGTGCCTTGATATCCTTCAAGTCAGCCTGAGACATCCTCTGATCATGCGAGATCTCGTTTGCATCTTTCGAGTAACCTTCTATATCGATGACTTTCTGCCTCCCGACCTTCTCTGCCTGAAGCTTGTCAAGCCTCTCTTTGTCTGCCTGGGAGAACTTTGGCTTTCGCGTAACCGGCTTCCTGTGCCTGTTCGTCCTGTGTCCCCTGATACCAGAGCCAGGGCCACCCTTGATGATAGAAGACAAACCTTTCACATCGCCAAACTCATCATAAACAAAATCATCATCATCGGCTAAAAAGACCATCCCAAAATTAATAAACTGGTTTTCAACAAGATTGTCCAACCCCAATTCTTTCTTATGAAGTTTCCTTCGTGCAGAATAATCCAACCAATTAACATCAACTCCCTTTCCAATAGATTTTATTATCTTTGGATCAGAAACAACAATGAACTCATCAGTAGATGTCTTGACTCCTTGACGACCAGCCCTCATTCTTGCCATACTCTTCTTTGTATATGGATTTGTCTCTGAAGAATAAATTATATGTTCTAATCCAAACTCGCCTTCATACACATTGCCATTCTTCCCAGCATATGCCTGTGCCATCTCTCTGCTTGCTGTCCAATAAGTGACGTTCTTTTTCCTCATCGTTGTACTATGCTTCGGAACGCCACGATATAACACCAGGCTTTGGATCCCTTTTTGCCTCATAAAATGATCCGATGATTTTTTTGATATCTTAGCAATACTCTTAAAGAACTCGACCCTATCCATTCTTGCTGTTGTGGCATCGCTGGAGATTCCTGACCTTTGAACTGGTTTCCCTAAAATTACTCGCGCCAAAGCATAATGAAGAGCTTTAGATGCTGGGAGCCCCGGCCATTCCATCTTCTCTCCCCAGACATTATCAAACTGCTCACGAGAGATCTTGTATTTCTTCAAAAGATTATCGGTAAATAATTCCACATCTGTCAATGAAGTCTTGAAAGCAAATCGAGGATTCCCTGGCCCTTCCCAATTCCCAGAGCCAGGGCCACCCTTGATGATAGAAGACAAACCTTTTACAAGTTTTTCATCATCAATATAATCCTCTATATAATGATAATTCTCTCTGTCCTTTGGCTTGTCCAAGATCTTATCTAAGTTAACCTTCTCCAATTCTCTCTTGAATGCATCTTTATCAAATCCATTCTTGATCGGATTATACTTATCTGTAGGATAATCTGGGATCATGCCGTAAACTTCTGTCCTTAATAACGTCTGATTTAAATATTTCTCCGAAAATGCTATCCCATAATAAGATTGCCCGACAGTCAACTTATTCTTTGCTGACCATGTGGGATCAACTACCTTACCTGTCTTGTTGTCTATACAAAAAGCATGATTAATCGGGAATGGTAAATTTGAAGATAACGATACGCCTTCTACATAAGTATATTTATCCGGATAATTTATAGCAAGTTGAGATGCATTCCTATAACATTCTTTAACCTTCCCAGATTTCATGCCTGCCGGGAGCTCCGCAGGTTCAAAGAATCTGCCGTGCTTTTCTATCAACTCATAGCCAGATGCGTTCTTCCATCCTTCTAGCCTTCTGTTTCCCGCATACAACTTGGACATCTGCCCGACGACCTCTTTTAGCTGCTTGTCTTGCTCAGTCATCGGTTCTTTGTTGCCATGGGTAGATTTACTGCCATAGGAGGATTGATCATGCTGGCCAGCAAGATGTTTCATTGTCTGGAGACCGATGGATTTCTTCCTGTCGAATGTCCAGCCGGAGAAGTCGAAACGATCTTCTAATGCATTTGGTGAGGCTTTGACGATTGGAAAAAATGATTTATAAATATCGGGATTATCTTTTGAAAAAGATCCCTTATTATAAATGCTTTTTATCTGATTTGGTTCAAAAGCAACCCATTCAAAACCCCCTTTCAAGAATTTTCGATAAAATCCATCATACCCATTAGCCTGCAAAATCTCAGTAAATTTTTTAGAGCCTATCACTTTTTTAACAAGCCATGGGATCTCAAATTCGCCATCACTTTTCTTAAAAATGCTCATCATAAATTCTTCCCCAAACATCCTCTTAAATTCTAACAATGCTGGATGATCTTTTGTCATATGATCTCCATTGGGATTGCTTTCATCATCTTTTATCACAAATGGATTTTTTATAGATAGATAGACAGGTATTGTTTTTCCTTGCTTGCCAGTCGTATAATCTATACTATAAAGTTCTGCAGAACCTTTAGTACCAAAATAAAAACCATATCCCCAATCCCCAGGGTCCAGATGACTGCCGATTTTACTCTTATCAAACTCAGAAAACTCTTCTTGAGTCCCATGAAAAACAATCAACGGCTCAGCCTTATTGGCATCTTCCAATTTTGCCCCTTTTGGGAGATTATGAGTTTGTTTTGGTTCCATATTATTGGTTATGACTTTTGAACCACGAAACCATTGTTTAAATTCAGGCAAATCAATATCTGCTAAAACATCATTTTTATCTCCCCCATGATCTTGTTGTTCATGCAGACCAGGGAGGTGTTTGATTGTCTTTTGAAGACCGATGCTTTCTGAGAGAGACTTGATTTCCTCTGCAAACCATGGAACGAGAACGCATCTACAATTCGGATGCAAAGGTGGTGCTCCCACGTCCTCATAGTCAAGCTTCATTGTGATCTTGCTATCGCCATCCCCGAACGTGACGCTGTCTCCCTGGTTGAAGAAGTTCTTATCGAGATCGACTATCTTGCCTTGCATCGGCCAACATGCCCAACAAGTTCTGTCATCTTTTGTGACAAGCCACTCTTTACCATCCACCACCCCGCTCTGCCTGTAAGCTTCATTAGCGGCATAATTGCTGGCCCTGATCGTCTCTGTGCGCGCTATAAGCAGTGATCGCCACTTGTCCCAAGTCCCATACAAGCCCTCGATCTTCGACGCTATTCCTAACATCCCAAGACCTTCTTCCATACCTGCCTTCATCGCCCCCCTCAGAAGTTCCTCAGTCGTGAGATTGATATTCTCTGCGAACGTGAAGACATAATTGTCGAGGAATTCCTGGACGAGCGGCTCGTCTATGTTGAAGGCACCTGCGAGATCCGCTATCCAATACCTTAGTCCATCGTATGCCCTGATCCCCTCCCTATCATACATCTCCTTGATGAACAGGCCTCCCTCCTTCTGGAGGCGTTTATTCCATTTCTTCCTGTCGAATGTCCAGCCGGAGAAGTCGAAACGATCTTCTAATGCATTTGGTGAGGCTTTGACAGAAGCTTTGGCGATTGGAGTAAAAGATTTTTGTTTTATCTGGTGAGGGACAGAAACAACAACAAATAATGTTATTCCTTCATCAATCTTCAAACTCTTGATTTCTACTGAATTCCAATCGACATCGTTTAATTTATTTTTTACCCATGCTCCAACAATCCAATCTTTTAGGATGTCTTTTAAAAAGGTTTTAGATTTGCTATCGTTAAAATTCTTATCTGGAATGACAAAATTTGTAAATTCCTCCGGAATTCTTACCTCAACAACTGCAAAATCTGCTGTATTAGTTATTCCCGCATGATGTTCTGCCCAATATTCAGCTTCTTTTCTATCTGTAGAAATATATACACGACCAGGCTTAGAAAAAGCTGGATATGCCTCGCCAGAATACGAAAGCAATAATCCATCCTTCAAAATCGATTGCAATCGAGATTCTATAGTCCCATGATAAAAACTTTCACCAGCATAAGATTGCTGGTCACGTGCAAACCTTGGATCTCCTGGCCCTTCCCAGGAGCCAGATCCAGGGCCGCCCTTAAAAACCATCCCAGGAAAAGCCTTAGCCAAACCTAAGGGTACAGATAAAAGCCTGCCCTGCTTTGTCTCAGGCTGGTTAAATGCCTTTTTAACACCCCCAAGTACATCCTCTGCCTGATCCCTGAAGAAGTCCTGCATGATCTTCTGGAACTGCTTTTCATACTTCGAGGTTGTCTCCCTAAACTGGAACTCAATCTTGTCCTTATCGATCTTTTTCAGGGTCTTGGATTTAGTGATGAATAAAGATTGCCGTTTCTTTCCACCAGACAGTTTCTTCATCTCGGAATCAAAATGATTATGCAATTTACTCAAACTGTCCTTATCCATCCCACCTATCCTATATCCAGACGAAGTGCCTGTATTCACATACACAACAAACATATCAGCAAAGTGTTCAATCATTGTTTCTCGATCTGCTTTGTTCCCAAACTTTCCGAACGTCTGATCCGAGAAATAAGAAGGGGCGTGCTTTCCATCTACAATATCATTCTTTCTTCCCCCAAGATACCAATCCACAAAATGACCATATTCATGGATAAATGTATTCGTTTTATTATAGAGTTTGTTCCCAAGCATTATAGAAGGCTCAAACTGCTTTGTCTGATCAGTTCCCTGAATTCTCCTAACAACGCCTTGAATGAACAAAGCATCAGCACCAGACCTAACCCCTCCTTGATTGACATACAAAACCTGCTTATCTGTGATATCCAAGCCTTTATCTCGTATCTTTGACATTCCCTGCTTGATATACTTCCTGGCAGAGACACCAACCATCTTGCCAATTTCCAATCCGGTTTTCCCGCTCGGAACAAAATTTAAATCACCACTATGGCTCTGCTGGTCATGCTGGCCTTGGAGGTGTTTGATTGTCTTTTGAAGACCGAAAGATATAACACTTCCTCCAAAAGACTTCACCCCAGCGATTTCGACCGCTCTTTTAAAATATTTAGAAGACTTAAGATTCTCCTTTGCAAACACGTTTCTTAGATGAGGAATACCAGTAATGACCGTTGCCCTCATCTTGCCACCAACCAATACAACCTCATCCTCTCCTGTACAACCAATTCCAGTGTTCGGCATCGCGAATATCTTGCTTGCAGGAACTATAGAAGCGATGACTGAAGGTGATTTTGATGGATACCTATAATCATTCGTTGGATCCGCAAAAGACTCAGCATCATATGGATTTAATGAAAAACTTGACAATGGTTGCATGTCAATCTCAACGCTTCTACCTTCCTGCAATTTTGACCACTTCCCTTCTTGCCCTCGATAAACTACAATCTCTTTTATGTCATTCTCCTCCAGATATTTCTGAGTGACATCATATTGAACCTGAAGGAATACCTTTCTGGCAGGGGTGTAAACCAACTCTTTCTTTAGCATCTCCTTCTTCATTGGGGAGATGTCTGGAGATTCCAATGATCTCTTCATATGATCAGTCATACCATCCCTAAGCAACTCCTTAGCAGCAATCTGCATTGCTATCGCCTTTGGATCTGAATCTCCAGAAGTGCTTGCCCAAAGGTCGACAGAATTCCTAATCTCCATCTTAACAAGATAATCCTGGATCTGCCTGTCTGTCATATTTTTAGTATCTTTATGGAACTTCTCTGCAACTTTAGAGGAAATGCTTGTCTCAAAGTTGTGAATTGCAAACTTAATAAAGTCATCATTGTCCTTCAGCTTATCAAACAACATATTCTGAGACTCGAACTTATTGATACTTCCTAACATATTTCCGCCCCTTACTGCCATATCTATCACATCAGGATCATCCTTAGCTATCTGCTCCAACTCTTCTTTGCTAATATCTCCAAGCTTTTCCCTTGCCACAGATTCATACTTTCCACCGGGATAAAAGTCCTTCTTATCCAGTTTTCGATTGAAAATGTCACTTTCAAGCTTATCACCATTCTTGTCAGTGAAATCTAATTCTTCATCGGTCTTGTCAAACAATCCAGAGGTCTCTCGGGATCCACCACTTCCCCCAACCTCTCCTGGTCGACCTTCATGGCCATAATTACCAGAACCTGGACCACCTTTGATGATGGTTTGATCTTCTACATCAGATCCACCATATCCAAGCATTTGCTGACTATGTTCTCCAGCCAGGTATTTCATCTCCCCTACTATCACATCTGATATCATTTCTATAATCTCATTCTCTTTCATTCCCAAACTTTATATATTTTATCCTTCTAAAATCTTTTAAATTAAATTATTAAGTTATTTCAAGTTGTTACAATCAAACTACAGGTAAATACTCAGAACAAACTTCTTAATTATCACCACTGCACACTTACCATCCAAGTCATTATGCAAATCATTTAATCTCCTTTCTCTTATGATACCAAATGATTCGGGAAGATAGATCATGTAGATCATCTTATCCTCTCCATGGAAAATATCCATCATCATCTCTCTTCTCATCAAAATATTTTATCCATTTCTTCTTATTGAATTTTACTTTCGTATGACAAGAATGACAAAGAGAAATCAAGTTTCTTTCATCTGAATCTTCCTTGATGTAATTCACGTGATAGATCAGCCAATTCATTCTTCCCTTATCTCATCAATATCTTCCTGAACATCCTCTATCTTGTCACTGATGTCCTCTATGCTCTTGGTATTCTTGTTTATGGTCATCTGGATAAAAATCGACAGGTAAATTGCCTCCAGAGAAACAATAGTCGTTATTCCCAGCAAAATAGATGTAAATGAAATATCAAGAAACAAAAACATGAATGGAATTCCGAACGCGATCGTATGCATCATGATACTCTTTGGAGAACCGATCCAGTTTATCACATTGAATGCTATCTTATCAAGATCAATCATCATCTTACCAAATCATCTTCCATGCCCTTCCATCCACAATTACAATATGCCTTATTTGGATTCCTATAGCCTTCTTCAAATATCCACCATCCCATTGTTGTGGTCTCAATTATATTTCCATGACATATAGGACAAAACCTATGATTATCATAATATTCTCTCACACTCTCACCTCTTGGACATCTACGACATCCCTATCCTGCACAACGATCTTGATGTATCCTAATTCTGTTGGGGAATATTCAGCAATCTCGGAATAAGTGGAAACCCCAATCTCAAAAGCCTTCAAGAAACTCCCCGTACAGGCATACCAGCGATTCTCTGGAGGAATATAAAAATTTTTCATACCACTTCCTGCCTTTGTGTAATGCTGATGAATCTTCTCATTAGAACTGGTGAGATAAAGAGTCGGCGTAGGTTTCTTTACAAGAAGCTTGTGGGCATGTCCCTTAGCCATCACTAGACAGTCACCAAAAGTTCCTTCCAATTGTCTCTGAAGGATAAATTCCATATATGCTCGCCTTCGTCCCGAATCAGGGGAAACAGAATTTATACTTTTTCTCCCGTGCGTGACATAAAGTTTAAACTGTAATCCATTCCTGTCTCGAAAATCTACCTTGGAAGAATATGTTCCATAAAGAGGAAATTTCTTCCCAGTTTCTTTCTGAATTTCCTCACAAATAAATTTAGTAATATTCCCCCCTTTCTTCATAAATGCAAGTTCATGGTTCCCCATCAGATAAACTAACAATCTCCCACTTTTTGTAAGGGGCTCAATGGTTTTCTTGAAATTTCTCATTTGCTCTAAGGGAGGATCAAGACAAGTATCTTTCTGGTACCTGTTGTCTTCGATCCAAAATGCTTCCATCGCATCTCCCATGTGAATACAATATCTGTTTGGCTTGTCTATTATATAATTAACACAATCCTTGAACTTATCCCTTGACTGGGCGATGTTGCCCTCCTGGTTGTCCCCGAACAATATTAATTCATAAGTCTTAGG
>Ga0208375_1001480_pt1 | contig 26153 bp, 28 predicted proteins | sample RifOxyD1_FD_184038 | JGI IMG/M metagenome (GOLD analysis project Ga0208375, IMG submission 184038) | Soil microbial communities from Rifle, Colorado - Rifle Oxygen_injection D1 (SPAdes) | ecosystem: Environmental > Terrestrial > Deep subsurface > Rock core/Sediment | place: Rifle, Colorado...
CGTCACCGCCGCGTTCAACCTGAATTTGCTGGCGCGTTTGAACCGCGAACTCGACGCCAACTTCGACCTCAGCCAGTTCCGCCACTACGCCTTTTACAACCTGATCGCCGGGCGCATCGAAATGCACCTGGTCAGCCTGGTTGAACAAACCGTCAGCGTGGCGGGCCAGCGTTTTCATTTCAATCTGGGCGAAGCGCTGCACACCGAAAACTCCTACAAATTCCGCAGCGACGAATTCAGTGCCATCGCGGCAAGCGCCGGCTGGAAACTGATTCGCGGCTGGGAGCGGGAGGGGTTTGCCGTTCAGTTGTATGGGTAAGACAGCCGGGTTTGAACTGCGCGAGTGGCGGTAGTCGGCCAGAAGCGGTCATCTGAGCCTTTCTCCCACAACAGACATTTGGTCCGGATTATCATTGCATAAGCGGACAAACAACGCGGCGAACCAACCATGAATCAAGCAGTTACGGCACATCGGCATGTTCTGCGAATTCAGTTGCCGGCTGGTCTGGTGAATAATTGTTAGGCAACGGGAACGCACATGAACCTGAGCAGGCTCAGTAAATTCACTCCAGTAGCAGTTAGTGCTCTTGCCTTTGCTCTTCTGGTATCTCACACCTTCGACTGGGGAAATCTTAGTGTCGATACAACGAGCATCTTGCTGCTCGTTGTAATCGTTTTGGCCCCGCTGAGTGAGTTGGTCAAAAAAATTAAAATTGGGGACTTTGAGGCTGAAATCGGATCAAGGGAAGTCGAGAAGGTTAGCGAAAACCTGAAGTCTTCAGAAATTGGCGAACCTGAAAAGCCAAACCTAATTCATTCTGATATTCCAAAATTGGTCGAATCAGATCCTCAGCTTGGTATGGCAAAGCTCAGGATAGAGTTGGAACGACTCTTAAAAGCCATATATTTCCGCGTCGAACAACCTGAACTTGATATTGATAAGGTGCCTCTAAATAGGCTGCTGAACGAGCTCGCAGAAAAGCGGGTGATTCCTGTTGCGCTACAGTCCAGTGTTCGAGACGTTCTTTCTCTGGCAAATCGAGCGATACATGGCGAGTCTATCAAAGCCCAAGACGCGGAGAGTTTGGCTAACCTGGGGGTAAAGGTCATAACGGAGCTTCGTCGAATATTCAGGGGGTTGCCTGGTAAAGCAGTTGAAAAACGCCCAATCAGCAAAGAGCAAGAGAAGCGTTACTCAGGGGCAAAATACAAAGTCACAGCGATCACTCCCTATGTTGATGAGCCTTATCTCAGCACCTATGTCCTGGACAAAAAAGGTATGGATGAATTCCTCAATGGCTACCATGAATACGCGCAGTACATTGTTGGGGTTGAGGTTTTCGATGACACCCATAACGCCGAATAAATGCAGGCAAGGGACGCTCCTGACGTCGCGCCTCTGCTGCAAGCGTTGAACGTTTGCTTTTCGAACCGACCAATATCCGCTTTGGGTTGTAGGTTCAACCGATCGACGCAACAGATTGGGTAAATCGTTCAGCCTTCCCCCAAACCTTCCCGACTCGCCTGAAACCCTCTCGTTCATGAACCCCGTGACCCGCTGCGCAGGTCGCGGGGTGGTGGCTGTTCACTCCAAACTGTCCAGCGGCTGCGGTTCGCCGATGAAATACCCCTGCACGCAATCGACCCCCATTTCGACCAGTGTGGCGAGGAGGTCGGGGTCTTCGATGAAGCCAGCCACGGTCTTGATCCCCAGGAAGCTGCCGGTTTCCAGGATGGATCGCACCAGGGCTTCGTCGATCATGCTGGTGCCAATTTCGCGTACCAGGGTGCGGTCGATTTTCAGGTAGTCGAGCTTCATGCTCTTCAGGCTGGTGTAGGAACTGCTGCCGATGCCGAAGTCGTCGAGGGTGAAGCGGCAGCCGTGGCGCTGGAGTTGGCGCATGAACAGCTGGGTCTGGGCATGGCCTTCGACGGCATCGGCTTCGCTGATTTCGAAAATAAGCTTGTTGCCGGGCAGGTCGCCGCGCACCAGTTCGGCCAGCAGGAACTTGAGGAACAGCGGATTGGTGACCGACTGGCCGGACAGGTTGATCGACAGGCCGCCGATCGACGCGACCTTTTCAGGGTGGTCGCGCATCCAGTGCAGGACGGTTTTCACCACCCAGCGATCGATCTCGGTGATGCGTTGCAGGCGGGCGGCGACGTCGATCAGGTCGCCCGTGGCGATGGCGCGTTCGTCATGCGCGGTGGGGTGTAGCAGCACTTCGTAATACAGCGGGGTGCGCGTGGCGTCGGCTGCAGCCACCACCGGCTGGCAGTTGAGGCTGAGCTGGTTGTTGGCGAGGATGGCGGTGAGTTCGTGCGCCCACTGCGCCAGCGCCAGCACGCCGCTGTCGTTGACTTCGCTGCTGTACAGCACCACCGCCTGCCCCGATTCGCGGGCGCGGGCGCTGGCAGCGTTGGCGTTGTCGAAATAGGTTTCCGGGCTGAGGCAGTCGCTGGCCCACATCAGGCCCGCCGCCATTTGCACGCGGTAGCGTATGCCATTGATTTCCTGCGGATGGGCGGTCAGTGTGCTCAATAGCGTTTCGGCCTGGGTTTGGGCAGCTTCGCCGTCGGTGGCCTCGATCCAGAATGCCAGACCGGATTCACCGGCGCGCGCCAGTTGGGCGCTGGCAGGCAGCAGGGTCGGCAGCAGTTGGGCGAGATCGCGCAGGATGGGAATGCGCGTTTCACTTCCCACCGCCTCACCCGCCGGGTTGTGGATGTCGAGCTGGATGACGCCGACGGCATAGCCGCCCACTGTTGTCTGGCTGCGCAACCAGGCGCGACGGATCGCGCGGAAAAAACTCTTGCGGTTGGCCAGGCCTGTGGCGGAGTCGTGCGAGGCCTGCCACAGCAGGTCGCGCTGCATTTTCTGGATCATCGCGCTGTAGGAGCGATCCATCAGCGGCAGCTCGAGGTCTTCGGTCCATTCCGCATCGCCTTCTTCCAGCGTTTGCAGCAATTCGGGTCGCTTGAGGTCGAGTTTTTTGATGCCGCGATAGTTGGCGAATACGTACACGTGCGGCTGGTCACCGATCCAGATCAGGTTGAGCGGCGTGTCCTGCGACTTGAATTGCAGCCAGTCGCCAACGCGCAGGCGCTCGGCCAGGTTGTCCTGGGCTTCGCTGAGCGGCTCGCTGGCGGCATCGATCAGGCGGGCGGCAATCGCGGTGCGCGGGTGCTGCGATTTGTCGGTTTCGAACAGCGCGGATGCAAGCTGGTCGACGATGCGGTCCTGCGCGAATTTGTCGGCGCAAACCTGAGTGAGTTCCTGGTCGATACGCTGCAGCAGGGCCTGAATATCGGTGGCCGTCGGCGGCTCGGCGAGATCCGGATCCAGCCAGCCACATAATTGCCGCAACACCTGCCAGGCTTCGCGTGCTTCGTCGCTGTCGATCCCGTGGCGCATTTCCGCAATGAACAACACATTGCGCCAGCCACCGTTCAGCAGTTCGATCACGGCGTTGGGCACCGGCTGGGTGTCCAGCCGCGCCAGCAGTTCGCGCAGGATGCGCTGCTTGACGATTTCGGCGTTCTGGCGGCCTTCGCACATTTCCTGCAAACGGAATACGCGTGCGGCGCGCTCGCTCAACAGTGGCTTGACCACGCGTTCGAGCTGGGTGCGCGCCTCTTCGAACACGCCCGGGTTTTTGTCGGCTTCGGCATTGATGCGGTCGGTCCAGCGGCTCATCAGCCGCATCAGACGCGCATCGCCGATTTTGCCGTCGTCGCCCGCCACCATGCTGATGCGGTCGAGCGTGTTCAACACCTTGTGCGCGGGATGGCTGGGCGAGTTGAGGAACTGCGGGTCGGACATGGCCAGCTTGACGAGGCTGGTTTCAAGCTGCTGGAAAAACGGCCGCATTCCTTCGCTGACGGTTTTTTCGGCGTGCATGGTGTCGAACAGCGCGCCGAACATGTCGACCGAACGTTGCATCTCCTGAGTAACCGCTGGCGGCAAGGCGCCCGCTGCCGCCAGACGCTGCAATACCGGTGAATGCGCCACGCCGGGAACGCCCATCTGCATTGCTTGACTGCCGCCCGCCCCGGCTGGCTGCGCGTAGCCACCCTGGTTCGTCTGCGAAGCCGGTGCGCCCGAGGGCATCGGGGCGCCGGGTGCCGCGTTGCCCTGGGCGCTCTGATTGCGCTGAAAAAAATCCATCAGGGAACTGGTCAGGCGGCTGAGTGCGCCCTTTGGAGGCGAGGTGCCGGCCGGACTTGCTTCCGCTTGGTCTGGCACAGCCTGGGGGGTATTGGCAGGCGTCGGGGGCGCTGTCGGGGTGGCGTGCTGTGACTGGGTTTCCACCTGCGAAACCGGAAGCATCGCCAGCAATTCCGAATACAAGGGGGCGAGCTGGTCGGACAACACGTCGCGCAAGGTGGCATAGGTTACTTGCCGGGCGCGCGCCGATACCGGAACATCCTGCACCGCACTGCGGAAAGCATGGCCGATGACACTGGGGCCGAACGGATTGGTGTTGTGGTCGCAGGCAAAGCCGAATAACTGGCCGATGCGCGGTTCGATATCGGCCAGTTGCTCGTGGAACTGCTCTTCCAGCTTGTGGGCATCGGTGGACGTGGCAAGCCAGTCTTCAAAATCCAGCTCGTCTACCAGGGCCAGGCCGCCGTCGTTGGGGCTTGATTTGATCTGGGCCTGACGGGTTTGATTCTGCTTTAGCGCGTCCATTACCTGCTGCACAAAGCGGGTTTGCACCAGGGTGGCGTGCTGGTTGAATTCGTGCATCGCGCTCAATAATCCGCTGTGCTCGACAATGCCGGTCGCCAGAATTGCCGCCGCGCCGAGTTTGTCGCCCAGCGCACGCATCATCTGGTCGTGTGCCTGCAGCAGGGTTTCGTTCAATAGCGTAGTGCTGGCTTGACGCAGATGAGGGAAGGCTTCCGAGGTGGGCAACGCAGCGAGTTTCTGCCGATGACTCGCCATCCGCAGCTTCTGCAGCGCACGCAGCGCGTCGAGCGGCTGGCGGATGAAGGCGACGCCGACGCCGAGTGGGCTCAGCCGTTTAAGCAGCGCGGGCACCTGGAAGTTGAGCGTGGCGTTGCTCGACGCCGAGGTGAAGACAATTTCCACCTCGGCATTGGCACGCTTGGCCAGCGCCGCGATGGCCACTTCCGGATTGGTGAATTTGAGGAAAAGCCCGCCCACGCAAAAATCACGAATCTCGCAGGCGATTTCGGGATGCCCGGCTTGCGTGATGATGGCCGCCTGGGATACCTGAAAACGCTTGTCACGCCGCAAGTCCTGGCCGGCGTGCCGGCTGTCAATCTCGTTGTTCATCATTCCCTCTGCTTCGCTTGATTTTGCCCCGATTATAGGGTGGGGCGCCCGGGTTTGACGGGGTGCCGATAACGTGACATGCGCCTGCGGTTGTCGCAGGTCGGCGGGTTTTGATAGACTGGCGCGCATGACCCCGGCCATGCTGTCCTTTTTTAGCTGCTTTTATCCCTCGCCCAAGGCGGTCGGGAGGCGCTGAACTGGTCAGCTTGCTTAACGAAACCGCCAGCCCGCTGGCGGTTTTTTGTTTAAGCCGCCGCTGCATAAACCCAGGAGCCACACCATGACGACCACCCGCACCGACGACACCCGCATCGAGCAAAGCGGCGAACTGCTCGCCCCGATGCAGATCATGCGGGAACTCCGCGCCAACGAAACCGTGCTGGCGCATGTGACGCGCGCGCGCAGCGCCATTCATGATGTGCTGCGTGGCGCGGATGACCGCCTGTTCATCGTCGTCGGGCCCTGCTCGATCCACGATCCGGCTGCGGCGATCGATTACGCGAAAAAGCTGAAGCTGCTGGCCGATGAGCTGGCGCACGAAATCATCATCGTCATGCGCGTGTACTTCGAAAAGCCCCGCACCACCGTTGGCTGGAAAGGGCTCATCAACGACCCGCATCTGGACGAAAGCCACGACATCAATGAAGGCCTGCGCCTGGCGCGCAAGCTCCTGCTGGAAATCAACGAAATCGGCCTGCCCTGCGCCACCGAGTTTCTCGACCTGATTTCGCCGCAATACATCGCCGACCTGGTGAGCTGGGGCGCCATCGGCGCGCGCACCACCGAGTCGCAGTCGCACCGCCAGCTGGCTTCCGGCTTGTCGTGCCCGGTCGGCTTCAAGAACGGTACCGACGGCAGCCTGCGCATCGCGGCCGATGCGATCAAGGCCGCCGCCGCGCGTCACCATTTCATCTCGATCACCAAATCGGGCCATGTCGGCGTGTTCAGCACTTCCGGCAATGAAGACACCCATGTGATCCTGCGTGGCGGCAAAACACCGAACTACGATGCCGCCAACGTCGAGGTGGCCTGCCAGGAACTCGCTGCCGCAGGCTTGCGCCCGCAGGTGATGATCGATTTTTCCCATGCCAACGCCAGCAAGCAGTACCAGCGCCAGATCGACGTCGGTGCCGATGTCGCCGCGCAGGTGGCGGGCGGCGACACCCGCATCATCGGCATGATGGTCGAAAGCCATTTGACTGCGGGACGGCAGGACCTCATCCCCGGCCAGCCGCTGGCCTATGCGCAATCCATTACTGACGCCTGTATCGGCTGGGACGACACGATCCCGCTGCTGCGAATGCTGGCGGATGCGGTGAAAAAGCGCCGGTTGGCGGTGCCGGCGGATGAGGAATAATCCCGGTCTTTGCTCGCAGCAAGGTGGCTTTGGCCCGATTGCGCGTTAAAGCGCCGCTTCAGCATGGCTTTGCCGGTTTTTCTATAGGGTGCGCCGCGCATCTGCGTTAAAATGCTCGCGGCGGGTCTCCCCGCATGGCTAGTTCGTGAATCGGGTCAGGTCCGGAAGGAAGCAGCCCCAGCGAGCGATGCCAGTGCCGGGGTCAGGCTCGCCACTTTTTTTCAGGATTCAGGGGTCAGGATTCAGGGATCAGGATGTGACGCTTGCGCAAGCGCAAACCGTTGAAAAATCGCTTTTTCCTGACCTCTGAATCCTGGCCGCTGACCCCTAGCCCCTCACCATGACTGATCTCTTCGGCGAATCTGCTTCTCCCGCACTGGCGCTGGCGCGCAAGTGGCGGCCGCGCGTGTTCGCTGATCTCAAGGGGCAGGAGCATGTGGTGCGGGCGCTCTCGAATGCGCTGACGCAGGGGCGGCTGCATCATGCCTATCTGCTGACCGGTACGCGCGGGGTGGGCAAGACCACGCTGGCGCGGATTCTGGCCAAGTGCCTCAATTGCGAAACCGGCGTCACCGCCACGCCATGCGGCGTGTGCTCGGCCTGCACCCAGATCGATGCCGGACGGTTTGTCGACTTGCTGGAGCTCGACGCGGCGTCGAATACTGGCGTCGACAACATGCGTGAAGTGCTCGACAACGCGCAATACGCGCCGACGGTTGGTCGCTACAAGGTCTACATCATCGACGAAGTGCACATGCTGTCGAAACCCGCGTTCAACTCGATGTTGAAGACGCTGGAAGAGCCGCCCGCACACGTCAAATTCATTCTCGCCACCACTGACCCGCAGAAGATTCCGGTGACGGTGTTGTCGCGCTGCCTGCAGTTCAACCTGAAGCCGATGCCGCCTGCGCTGGTGGCGCAGCATCTGGCCGAAGTGCTGGCTGACGAAAACGTCAACGCCGAGCCGGCGGCGTTGAACCTGTTGGCGCGCGCAGCGGCGGGCAGTATGCGCGACGCGCTTTCGCTGACCGATCAGGCGATCGCCTACGGTGGCGGCGCCATCGAAGCGGCAGGTGTCGAGGCGATGCTCGGTACGGTGCGGCGCGATTATCTGTTTGATCTGCTCGATGCGCTGGCGGCGAACGATGCCGATGGCCTGATGCAGCAGGCGCAGCAACTTGCCGAAGGCGGCATGGCGTTCGATGCGGCGCTGCAGGACATGGGCAGCCTGCTGACACAGCTGGCGTTGATGTTGCATGCGCCCGACTCAATTAAAAGCGGCGCGCTGGAAGCCAGCTTTGAGGATGAACGGATGCAGATGGCGGCGAGCCAGCTCAATGCCGAAACCGTGCAGCTGTATTACCAGATTGTGCTGAATGGCCGCCGAGATTTGCCCTATGCGCCGGATGAGGTGTCGGGGTTTTGCATGACGCTGCTGCGGATGCTGGCGTTTGCACCGGGCGCGGGGAACCGTACGCCGCAGGAGCGTCCGGCGCCGGCGCGGGTGGCGACAGCATCACGGGTTGAACCCGCGCCGCGTGCGGCTATGCTGGCGGCCGCACCGGTCGCCGCACCTGTGGCTGTGCCCGCTGCGTCACCTGCGCCGGTTATTGCAGCGCCTGATGTGGCGTCGCCGGTCGCTGCTCTTCCGTCCGCACCCGAACCCGCATTGATCGCCAGTGAACCGACGCCGCATGCAGCCTGGGACTGGCTCGCCGTTGTCGCGTCCCTGCGCCTCGGCGGTATGGCCAAGATGCTGGCTGACCACTGCGAGCTGGTAGCGCAGACGGACGCGTCGGTGATGCTGCGCGTCGCCGAAGCGCATAAACATCTGCTCGACCGTGCCTATCAGGACAAGCTGGTGGCAGCGCTGCGCGACAAGTTTGGCCCAGCCCTCACCGTGTCAATCGAGCTGGGCGCGGCGGTTGAGAAAACCCCGCAGCAGGTACGCACCCGCATCAAGGATGAGCGCCAGGCTGAAGCCGTGGCGGCCATCGAGTCCGATCCATTCGTGCGTGAGCTGGTCGAGCAGTTTGGCGGCCAGATCGACGCCTCAACCATTCAACCCTTAGGAGAATCAACATGATGAAAGGCGGCATCGGCAACATGATGAAGCAGGTTCAGCAAGTGCAGGAAAACATGGCCAAAATGCAGGCCAAGCTGGCTGAAATCGAAATCGAAGGGCAAAGCGGCGCAGGCATGGTCAAGGTCACGATGACCTGCAAATACGACGTGCGCCGCGTCACCATTGACCCCAGCCTGATGGGCGATGACAAGGAGATGCTGGAAGACCTGATCGCCGCCGCCATGAACGACGCGGTGCGCAAGGTCGAGTCCACCGTGCAGGAAAAAATGGGCAGCGTCACCGCCGGCCTGCCAATTCCGCCCGGGATGAAGCTGCCTTTCTGAGAACCCACCGAGATGCAACCCGCCGCGCTGGAAAACCTGATCAGTGCGCTGCGCGTGCTGCCCGGCGTGGGCCCCAAGTCTGCCGCACGCATGGCGTATCACTTGTTGCAGCGCGACCGGCGCGGTGCTGAATCGCTGGTGGGCGCGCTCAACCATGCGCTGACGCATCTGCATCATTGCAGCCTGTGCAACAATTTTTCCGAAGCCGAGGTGTGTGAGGTCTGCTTGAGCCCGCGCCGCGACAAACGGCAACTGGCTGTGGTCGAAATGCCCGCCGACTTCAACATGATGGAAGCCACTCAAAGCTACAACGGCCTTTACTTTGTGCTGATGGGGCGCTTGAGTCCGCTCGACGGCATCGGTCCGCGCGAGATCCATCTCGATCGCCTGATCGCCCGGGCGCTGGATGGCGTGGTCGAGGAAGTGCTGCTCGCCACCAACTTCACCCCCGAAGGCGAGGCCACCGCGCACACCATCGGCGAACTGCTGAAAGCGCGCGGCATCAAGGTCAGCCGGCTGGCGCGTGGCGTGCCGGTCGGCGGCGAGCTGGAGTATGTCGACAGCGGCACGCTGGCGCAGGCCGTGCGCGACAGACGCACCGTTTAACGTGACGCGCAGGCGCACTGTTTAACCAATCTAATAACCAATACCGGACAACACGATGGAACTCACTGCACTCACCGCCTTGTCGCCGCTGGATGGCCGCTACGGCAGCAAGATCGAAAGCCTGCGCGATTTTTTCAGCGAATATGCGCTGATCAAATACCGCGTCATTGTCGAGATTGAATGGCTGAAGGCGCTGGCGGCTGAAACCGCCATCGCTGAAGTCCCTGCGTTTTCCGAAGCGGCCATTGGCTTGCTCGATGGCATCGCCGACACCTTTTCGGTGGCGGATGCCGAACGCGTCAAGGCGATCGAGGCGACGACCAATCACGACGTCAAGGCGGTCGAGTATTTCCTCAAGGAAAAGACCCAGGACAACGCCGAAGTCGCTGCGGTGTCGGAATTCATTCACTTCGCCTGCACCTCGGAAGACATCAACAACCTGTCGCACGGCCTGATGCTCAAAGGCGCGCGCGATGGCGTGCTGTTGCCGGCGCTGGAAAAGCTGATCGCCCGTCTGACCGAACTGGCGCACGCATTCGCCGACCTGCCGATGCTGTCGCGCACCCACGGCCAGCCCGCTTCGCCGACCACCGTCGGCAAGGAAATCGCCAACGTGGTGTACCGCCTGCGCCGCACCTGGGATACCTTGAGTTCGATTGAACTGCTGGGCAAGATCAATGGCGCGGTCGGCAACTACAACGCGCATCTGGCGGCCTATCCTGATTTCGACTGGGAAGGCTTTGCGCAGGGTTTCGTGCGCGATCTAGGGCTCGGCTTCAACCCCTACACCATCCAGATCGAGCCGCACGACGCCATGGCCGAATTGTTCGACGCCATCGCGCGCGCCAACACCATCCTCATCGACCTCAACCGCGACGTCTGGGGCTATATCTCGGTCGGCTACTTCAAGCAGAAGGTGAAAGCTGGCGAGGTCGGCTCCAGCACCATGCCGCACAAGGTCAATCCCATCGACTTCGAAAACAGCGAAGGCAATCTCGGGCTGGCCAATGCGATGCTGCGCCATCTGGCCGAAAAGCTGCCGATCTCGCGCTGGCAGCGCGATCTCACCGATTCCACTGTGCTGCGCAACATGGGCGTCGGTTTCGGCTACAGCCTGCTGGCCTACGAGTCCTGCCTGCGCGGTCTCAGCAAACTCGAAGCCAACCCGGCTGCACTCGCTGCCGACCTCGATACCAGCTGGGATGTGCTCGCCGAGCCGGTGCAGACCGTGATGCGGCGTTACGGCATTGCCAATCCCTACGAACAATTGAAAGAACTCACGCGCGGAAAAGGCGGCATCACGCAGGATGCCTTGCATGGTTTTATCGATGGGTTGAGCATTCCCGATGCCGAGAAGTCGCGCCTGAAGTTGATGACGCCGGCAAGCTACATTGGCGTGGCGGCGGAACTGGCGCGACAGATTTGAGGGAGGACAGCCATGTCTGATGTTGATCTTGATGTTAATTTGGCCGACTTTCAGGTCGCCGTCCTCGACGAGTCCCGCACCCGTCCGGTCGTGGTCGATTTCTGGGCACCGTGGTGCGGGCCGTGCAAGTCGCTGAAGCCCATCCTTGAAAAGCTCGCCGCCGAGTATGGCGGCAAGTTCCGCCTCGCCAAGGTTAATGCCGACGACAACCAGGCGTTGTCGCAGCAGTACGGCGTACGCGGGATCCCTGCGGTCAAGGCGTTCGTCAACGGCGAAATGGTTGATGAGTTTTCCGGCGCGCTGCCGGAGGCCGAGGTACGTGCATTTCTGGATCGGCTGGTTCCCGGCCCGGCCGAGGACCTGCGTGCACAGGCCGCAGCGGCGCACACGGCGGGCGATCATGGCGCGGCACTGCAGCTGCTGGCCGAAGCGTCAAAGCTCGATCCATCGCACATCGGCGTGCGTCTCGACGCTGCCGAGATCATGCTCGACCTGAACGAAGCCGACGAGGCACAGCGTTTGCTCGGCAGCGTGCCGGACGACGCCGATCCGCGCGTGGCACAACTCAAGGCTCGGCTGCAATTCATGGCGGCGGCAGACGCTGACGAGGGGGCGTTGCAGACGCGCATCGCCGCCGACGGCAATGATCTCGACGCCCGGCTCGCGCTGGCCAATCTGGCGATTGCCGGGCAGCGCTACGAGGACGGCATGGAGCAGTTGCTGGAAATCGTTCGTCGTGATCGCGCCTTTCAGGACGATATCGGGCGCAAGACGCTGTTGTCTGTGTTCAATCTGCTGGGCGGCGGTGAGCTGGTAAGCCGCTATCGGCGGCTGCTGGCCAGTGTGCTGAATTAAGCCTTCTCAGGCTATCGCCTGGCTGGTTTGAACACGTATCAGGCGATTGTCTGATACCGCACTTCGATGATTTCCACTTCACGCCGTCCGTCTGGCGTCTGCACGCTGACCGTGTCGCCTTCACGCGCTTTCAACAGTGCATGCGCCATCGGCGAAATCCAGGCAATGTGACCGCGCCCGGCATCGGTTTCGTCTGTGCCGACGATGGCGTAGGTGGATTCGCTGCCGTCCTGATCGGCGACGGTGACGGTGGCGCCGAAAAACACCTGGTCGGTGTCTTCGCGGGTTGCCGGGTCGACCACTTCGGCGTGTTCCAGGCGTTTGGACAGGAAACGGATACGGCGGTCGATTTCACGCAGGCGTTTTTTACCGTAGATATAGTCGCCATTTTCCGAGCGGTCGCCATTGCTGGCCGCCCAGTAAATCGTTTCCACCAGTTTTGGGCGCTCGACCTTCCACAACTCATTGAATTCGGCATCGAGCCGCGCGTAGCCTGCTGGCGTCATGTAATTCTTGGAACCGGCAGGCAGCACGGGTGCGACGAGCTCTTCTTCGTCATCTTCCGCCGCGTCGGATTCTTTAACAAAAGCTTTGTTCATCGACCCAATAGATAAGCAAGTAAGGAAAGCAGCAGCGACATGAGAATGACGCTGGTGAAGGGGAAGTAAAATGCGCCACGCTTGCGTTTGATCTGCAGGTCGCCGGGCAAACGACCCAGCCCCAGACGATTGAGCCACGGCGTGAGCAGACCTAATATCAGCAACGCCAGAACCAGTGTTACCAGCCATTTAACCATGAAGGAATTTTAGCCGATGGACGCCGCCCAGCTGCCGCAATTTGAACGTACCCGGATTCTGCTGGACACCAGTGAGCAAGCGCGGCTCGCCAATGCACACGTGCTGGTGGCCGGACTCGGCGGCGTCGGTTCCTATTGCGCCGAGGCGCTGGCGCGTGCGGGCGTGGGGCGGCTGACCCTCATCGACCACGATGTGGTCGCCATTTCGAACATCAATCGCCAGTTGCCCGCGCTGCTGTCCACCGTGGGGCAATCCAAAGCCGAGCTGATGGCGGGGCGTATCCGTGACATCAACCCGGCGTGCAAACTTACGGTGATCTGCGAGTTTCTGGTGCCCGAAACCGTGGCCGACATCGTGCCGGCCGATGTCGATTACGTGATCGACTGCATCGATTCGCTCAACTGCAAAGTCGCGCTGGTGGCCAGCAGCTTCGAGCGCGGCTTGCGCGTGGCGTCCAGCATGGGGGCCGGCAACAAGCTCGATCCCGGCCGGATCCAGCTTGCCGACATATCGAAAACCAGCATGTGCCCGCTGGCTTCGGTCATGCGCAAGCGGCTGCGTAAACGCGGCATTCCCGAAGGCGTGCTGACGGTGTTTTCGGACGAACCCGGCCGTGCCCCGTTGCCGCCGCAGCCGGTGGAAGGGCGCGGCCGTGCGCGTGCGGTGAACGGCACCATCAGCTACATGCCGCCGCTGTTCGGCCTGATGCTGGCGGGGGCGGTGGTGCAGCGCTTGCTGGCTGAGGTTGGAATTGTGGCAGCCGACGCGATTGCCGAAAATGTAACGGAAACAAAAAACGCCGACTCAGTCGGCGTTTGAAGTGTAAAAAATTCCGACTCGGTTGGTCGTGGCTTATGCGAGCGCAGCGGCTTTGCGACGCAACTGCAGACCGACTAGACCGAGGCCGGCGAGCAGCATGACCCAGGTTTCGGGTTCCGGAACGGGGACGGTGACCGCGGCGACGGTGTACGCGCCGGAGGGGATGAGGCCCCCCAGCCCCGTCCCAGTGGCCTGGCCGCCGATCTTGAGCGTGTAGCTTCCGATGCCGAAATAGGTCCCGAGAGGAAGCACCAGGAGGTCTCCGCCGATCGGCGTGAAGGACGCATAGGGGGTGATGGTGTTGCTGGTCGTGAAGATGCTGGCGGTGAGGCTGTCGATGTTGATGATGTGAGCCAGAGAAAGATCGAAGACTCCCGACCCCGCATAAAGGTCGCCGGTGATGTCGAAGGTCAGGCTGTGGTTGATCGTGCCGGCGGTCGCTACGGTGAAGGTGTTGAGAAAGATCTCCCCGCCGTCGAAGTCGCCCAGATCGTGAGTGGCGACAAGGTCAAGACTGGTCGCGTAGGCATTTCCAGTCATCGTGAGAATGGCAGCCAGGGCCAGAGCGCGTAATTTCATTGTTGTCTCCTCAAAAAAATCTACAGCTTGTTGGATTGAAACAGGTCACTACAAACATCCAGACGAACCTCAAGCAATACCCATTCCAGAATCGCAAGTGGTTGTTATTTATGGGTGTTGGCTCTCCATCCCGGGTTGGCGTGTAAAGAAAGCCGACACTTCCTGTGCGAGCCCGTCGTGCTTGAGCTGAATTTGCCCTGTCATTGAGTCGCTTCTTCCACCTGTTTGCGCTGCGCTTCAGCTGCATCCAGCACTTGCCCTTCGACTGCCTGGGCTTTTTTCATCGCCTGAATCTGCGTTTCAAACACCGGGTTGGGTGGACGCTCGGTTTGCGGCTGGGGTGGCGGGCTGACATCACAGGCGGACAGGCACATCACCAGGAGGATCAGGGTACGTTTCATCAGGTGTTCTCCAGTAAGCCGGACGTCAGGCCGTCGATGCTGATCTGGTTTTTATCGCGCCAGTAATCCAGTAAACCGACTACGCCTTTTTTCTCGGCCCAGCGCGCCAGCGTATCGCGTTCACCGGTGTAACTGTACATCGGCACGGCATAGCCGCACGAGGTTTGCACCGATTCGATATCCAGAACTATCAACTGACGCTCACCGGGCAGGGGCGAAAAGTGGCGGTGCAGCCCACCCCATTCGGCATCCTGCCGCCGCACCGCACGACCGCGCCCGTACACCCGCAGAATCAGCGGATCAGAGTCGAAGCTGCACCACATCATCGTCATGCGGCCATCGTGCTTCAGATGGGCGGCGGTTTCGTTGCCGCTGCCGGTGAGGTCGAGGTAGGCGATGTGTTGCTCATCGATTACGCGCAGGCTGTCCATACCTTTTGGTGAGAGATTGATGCGGCTTTCGGGGGTGCCGCTGGCAGTGAAAAACAGTTTTTGCGCGGCGATGAAGGCGCGGTGCTTCGCATCGAGTGCGGGATAAAAGCGCGCCATCAATTGATCTGCTTTTTAAGGATTTCGCTGAGGATGCGCAAGCGTTCCACGCTGTCGTTCATTTCCAGCAAGTCTTGTTTGGTGCCGAGCTTGAGTGGCAGCACTTCGGACAGGCGGTAACCGACCCACACCGCATCGTCGAAGGCGTGTGGCGCGGGGAAATGCGACTCACCATATTCGTTGATGATGTGGCGCAGGATTTCGGCGGCAAGCAGGAGGTCGTCAGGGATGGCGGTGGCGGCTTCGATGCTGACGGGCTCGACCGTGCCGACAAGTAGGCCATTGGGTTCGGTATGGCTGCTGCGGATGACGAAGCGTTCCTGCGCCTGGGTATCGATGTGCAGGATGCCGGTTTGCGGCATGTCCCAGTCGGTGATGATCACCCGGGTGCCGATGGTGTACGGAACGGCCGGTGCGCCGACTTCGGCGCCGTCGCGAATGGCGCAGATGCCGAACGGAGTGTTGTCGGCGATGGCGTGCTTGACCATGTCGAGATAACGTTGCTCAAAAACGCGCAGCGGCAGTCGGCCGCCGGGAAACACAATTGCATTGAGCGGGAATAGCGGCAACACCGTTTGCTCAATGCCGGTGCTCACTGCTCGTCACCCCAGCGCGCCATCAGCGCATGCTCGATGCCGAGCTGGTCGAGGATGCGTGCAACGATGAAATCGATGATGTCCTCGACGCTTTGCGGCCGGTGATAAAAACCGGGATTGGCCGGCAGGATCACCGCATTCATGCGCGACAGCTTCAGCATGTTTTCCAGATGCAGGGTGGAAAACGGCGCTTCGCGCGGCACCAGGATCAGCTGCTTGTGTTCTTTCAGCATCACATCGGCGGCGCGCTCGATCAGGTTGTCCGACGTGCCATGGGCAATCGCGGCGAGCGTGCCCATCGAGCAGGGGCAGATCACCATGGCATCGGCCGGGTTGGATCCCGAGGCGACCGGGGCATTCCAGTCTTCGCGGCCATACACGCGCAGCTGGCCGTCGCGTGTGTTGAGGCTGTCTGACAATTGGCGTTCGAGATCGCTGGCGCGTGCGGGCAACGCCACGCCGAGTTCCTGTTTGGTGACCAGATGGGCCGCGTGCGACACCAGCAGGTTGACGTCAATGTCGGCAGCCAGCAGGCATTCGAGCAGACGCAGGCCATAGGCCATGCCGGATGCGCCGGACAGGGCAAGGGTGACGGTGTTCAGGGAAATAGGCATGGCGCGGATTGTCGCCTGTCTGATGTGGAGGCGGCAAGCACGCGCATGACGATCATGCCGTTTACCGCGCCAAAAATCAGCGCGGCCGTGGCGAACACGGGCAGCAGCTTGATGAGTGCGGCGCCCGGTAACAGCCACCACCCGGCCAGTGCGAGTTGTCCGCCGATGTGGCCGAACGCCGCCAGCACGGACAGGCTGACAGGACCAAAAAAGGCCTGAGGCAGATGACGTGCCAACGCTAGTACCAGCAGGCTGGCGAGCGCACCGGCGGCCGATAGCCAGAAGCCCGGCGCAAACAGACTGCCGAACAGCAAACCGCCGGCCAGCACACGCAGGGCGGACACCCAGGCTGCTGCGCGCCAGCCGTGTTGCAGCAGCACCAGCAGGATGACGATATTGGCCAGCCCGGGCTTGACGCCGGGGATGGGGCTGGGAAGCGCGGCTTCGGCCAGGGTCAAGCCGATTGCCAGCGCGGCGAGGCGGGCAATGCGGCGGTCGTCGGCGTGGACCGGCAGTTCAATAACCGAGCGTGTCATAGGCTGCGGCGCGGCCGCGGATCTCGAGGCTGACCTGGTTGGGCAGACACAGTGCCGTCTGGCCGGACTGGGTGAGCCAGCCCTGTTTGACGCAGAACTGGCGCGGCGACGGGTCAGCTGCTACGCGGGCGCGGCCGGGCTGAATTTCGACCTGGGTGATGCCGAGCGGACCGTTGATGGAGAAGGTTTTCGCGCGGGTGAGGGTGGTGGTTTCGACTATCTGCCCGGCGGCGCGGATGACGGCGGTATCGCCCTGTGAGCCGCCCCAAGACCACAGCGTCAGTCCGGCAATGCACGCTGTACCCGCCAGCAACACGCCGATGTCGCCGATGCGAAATCGGGTTCCCGGGCGTAGCAGGCTTGGTTGCGTTTCCGGCATGGCGGCATCAGGCCAGTTCGCGGTGCCGCACCAGCACCTGCTCGCGTTCACGGAAGGCAGCCGCCAGCGTTTCGGCGAAATACACGCTGCGATGCTGGCCACCCGTGCAGCCGATCGCCACCGTAAGGTAGGCACGGTGATCGCGAATGAAGCAGGGCAGCCAGTTTTCAACAAACGCGCGGATGTCTGTCAACAGCGCCATGGCATCGGGGCTGGCTTCGAGGTAGTCCTTGATCGGCTGGTCGCATCCCGTCAGCGGGCGCAGTTCTGTGACGTAATGCGGATTGGGCAGGCAGCGTACGTCGAACACCATGTCGGCATCGAGCGGGATGCCATGCTTGAAACCAAACGACTCGAACAGCAGGGTGATGCGCGAACGGTCCTGTCCGATCAGATCCTTGATCCATAGCCGCAGCGCCGAGGGAGACAAGTCGCTGGTATCGATGCGGTTCCCCAGCGGCGCGATGTCGGCGAGCGTTTCGCGCTCGAGCTGAATGGCTTCCTGCAGCGAGACGCTATCACTGGAGAGCGGGTGGCGACGCCGGGTTTCGGAAAAACGTTTGACCAGCGACAGGGTTTTCGCTTCGAGAAAGATGATCCGCAGGTCGGCGCCCTGTTCGCGCAGCATGGCGGAAATCTGCGGTAACTGGGCAAAGCTGGCACCGCTGCGTGCATCGATGGCGATGGCAATGCGGGAGTGGCCTTCGCTGGTCAGGTATTCGACCAGCGCGGGCAACATGGCCAGCGGCAGGTTGTCGACGCAGTAAAAGCCGATGTCTTCCAGCATCGCGATGGCGATGCTCTTACCCGAACCGGACAAGCCGGACACCAGAACAATTTGCACTTAGCTTGCCTCGTCGATCGCCGCCTGCTGGCGCTTGATGAACTGCTCGACCGGATTGATGCCCCGGCTTTTAAGAATGTTGTTGCGCACGGCGACTTCTACCAGCACGGCGAGGTTGCGGCCTGCGGCAACCGGAACGCGCACCTTGGGGATGGCGACACCGAGTATGGTTTCGGCCGAGGCGACCATGTCGATGCGGTTGAGTCCGACTTCGCCGATTTCCTGCGGGTGCACCAGTTCGACGATGAGCTTGAGATTTTTTTGCAGTTTGACCGCCGTTTCGCCGAACAGAAAGCGGATGTTCAGGATGCCGAGGCCGCGTACTTCGAGAAAGTCGCGGATCAGCGCCGGACAGGTACCTTCGAGGATCTCCGGGGCGACATGTTTCAGATCGACCACGTCATCGGCAACCAAGCGGTGACCGCGCGTGATGAGTTCCAGCGCGAGTTCGCTCTTGCCGACCCCGGCATCACCCTTGATGAGCACGCCGGTACCGAGCACTTCGAGGAACACACCATGAATCGAGGTGGTCTCGGCCAGGCGCTGCGTCAGGTAATGTCCCAGATGAGACATCAGAACCGGACTCGCCAGGTTCGAGGTGAAAAGCGGTGTTTCGGTCTTTTCTGCGCTGTCGTTTAACGCCGCCGGAACGGTTTCACCGTTGGAAACAATAATGGCAGCAAGTTCGGTCGAAAACAGATGGTTGATCGCGTATTGCAGGCCGGCGGGTGACAACCCGCGCAGGTAGTCCATTTCGGCACAGCCCAGGACTTGTACCCGGTTGGGGTGGACGAAATTCAGGTGGCCGATGAGTGCCAGTGTCGGTTTCTGGATGGTTTCTGAGGACAGACTGCGCTGCCCGCCGTTGTGTCCCGCAATCCACTTCAGGTCAAGCTGTTCCGCCATGTCGTGGAACAGGGACTCGACGGAAACATGGGTGAATTCGTCCATGCACTGCGTGCTGCGTTCAGCTGGTCCATGCGCTGAAAAGCGCAATCAGATCATCCGGGGTGGCGATTTTCAGGAGTTGGGCGCGCATGGATTCGTCCCCGAAAAGCTGCGCCAATTCGCCGAGAATTTGCAAATGCTCTTCGTTGGCGTCTTGGGGAACCAGCAAAATGAAGCAGATCGAAACCGGCAGGCTGTCGGGCGCATCGAATTCAAGTGGCGTTTGCAGGCGATAAAACGCGCCGCACGCATGCTTCAAGCCCTTGATCCGGCCATGCGGAATGGCGATCCCGCAGCCAAGCGCGGTCGACCCCAATCGTTCGCGTTCGAACAGGCTGCTGAAAATATCGGCAGATTTGAGGCCGTAAATCCGGGCGAACAACTCAGCCGCGTGTTCGAACAGCTTTTTCTTGCTGGAAAAGCTCAAGTCCAGCAAGGCGGTGTCTGCGGTAATGAGGGGAGCGATGAGGTTCATGCTGAAGGCTGGGCCGGTTGAGGGAGTCCGGTGCCTGGAAATTATACGCCCGGAGGTGCTAATCCATCTCCGGGGCGTGTGTTCAGGTCGGACTCTCGGTCGTTTGGTGCTTCAAACCGCCATCGCCCTGGTGGACATCGGAGGTTTTTTCCTTGTGCTTGACGATCTGGCGATCGAGTTTGTCGGCCAGAAGATCAATGGCCGCGTACATGTTGCCATCTTCGCTGTGTGCATGGAAGTCGTGGCCTTTGACGTGCAGGGTGGCTTCCACCTTATGCACCAGCTTTTCGACTTGCATGATGACATTGATGGTGATGACGTGGTCGAAGTGACGTTTGACTCGGTCGAGCTTTTCGGAAACATAGCTGCGAATGGCAGGGGTCACTTCCAGGTGATGGCCGGAAATCGTCAAGTTCATAAAGCCTCCTAAGTCTACTGATAAAAACTGCAACGGGAAGTGGAAACCCCGCTCCAGAAGCGAAACGTCCCGCTCACTTTCATTGTGGGGCGAAAGTGGGGCACATTCAAGCGCAAGTCGGGTATTTGCACCCAATGAGCCAAAAGTATTTGCCCGGTCAAAGTGCACGCCGCATGTTGGCGGTCGGGATCTGCATGGATTCGCGGTATTTGGCTACCGTGCGGCGTGCCACAACGATGCCCTGGCGTCCCAGTTCATCGGCCAGTTGGCCATCGGACAAAGGTCTGCGGCCGCTTTCGGCGGCGATCAATTGCTTGATGAGCGCGCGGATGGCGGTGGAAGAACAGGCCCCCCCGCTGTCAGTCGAGACATGGCTGCCGAAGAAGTATTTGAGTTCATACAGGCCGCGCGGCGTCATCATGAATTTTTGCGTGGTGACGCGTGAAATGGTCGACTCATGCAGCTCAACCACATCGGCAATTTCACGCAGTACCAAGGGCCGCATCGCCACTTCGCCATGTTCGAGAAAGCTTTTCTGGCGGTCAACAATGGCTTGCGATACGCGCAGGATGGTATCGAAGCGTTGCTGCACGTTTTTGATCAGCCAGCGGGCTTCCTGCAATTGACTGGCCAGTTGCTGGCTGCCGCCATTTTCACGGTGGCGTGACAGGATGTCGGCGTAGACACGGTTGACCCGCAGCTTGGGCATGGCGTCGGCGTTGAGGCTGGCGATCCACATACCCTTGATTCGGCGGACATAGACGTCCGGGATGACGTAGTGCGTCTCGTCTGCGCCGAAGCTTGCGCCCGGACGCGGGTTGAGGGACAGGATCAGGGCGCGTACGGCGCGCAGTGTGGGGTCGTCGATGCCGAGGATTTTCTTGAGCTTGCCGACGTCGCGGGCGGCGAGCAGATCAAGATGGTTCGCGGTCAGTTGCATGGCGATCGTGCGCAGCGGCGTGTCGGTCGGCAGGGCGCGCAATTGCAGGGTCAGGCATTCGGCCAGGTTGCGGGCGCCGACACCGGTCGGGTCCATGTTCTGCAAGTGCTTGAGTGCGGTTTCAACTTCTTCCGGCTCGAGTTCCTCGAGTTCGGTTTGCAGGCTGGCGGTGATGTCGGCCAGCGGCTGGGTGAGGAAGCCAGCCTCATCCAGGTCGTCGATCAGCGCGGCCACCAGGGTGCGGTCGCGCAGGGTGAGTGCGCTGACGATCAGCTGGTTCAACAGATGCTCGCGCAGGCTTGCGCCTGAAACCGAACCCTGCGAGGAGTCCGTGTCGTCGTCGTCCCCGCCGGCCGAGCTGTAATCATTCCAGTCGGAGTCATCCAGGGTGGTTGCAGATTCGGTGTCCGCACTCTCAACACTTTCCGTTGGCGGCGTCTCGGTGCTTTGTGCTTCGGCTTCGGCGGTATGGGCAGGGGGTTCGGCGGCGACGAGGCTGGAATCGTCCTCTTCCTCGCGCTCCAGCAGGGGGTTGTCCTGCAGCATCTGCTCCAGCTCCTGGTTCAACTCCAGCGTCGACAACTGCAACAGCCGGATGGACTGCTGCAGCTGCGGTGTCAGGGTGAGGTGCTGGCCAAGTTTTAGTTGGAGGCTGTGCTTCATAGCTTGGGTCTACGGCAAAAACCGTGCCGTCTTGAGGAGGTCGTGACGCGATTGTCCGACAAATAAATCACTACAGGCGAAAGTTTTCTCCCAGATAGACTTTACGTGCGCTTTCGTCCTGAATGATGAGGTCGGGGGCGCCGGAAATGAGCACCCGGCCTTCGTTGATGATGTAGGCGCGGTCGCAAATGCCCAGGGTTTCACGCACATTGTGGTCGGTAATGAGTACGCCGATATCGCGCTCCACCAGGAAATGCACCAGTTTCTGGATGTCGATTACGGCAATCGGGTCGACGCCGGCAAAGGGTTCATCGAGCAGGACGAAGCGTGGGTTGATTGCCAGTGCACGGGCGATTTCCACACGACGGCGCTCGCCGCCGGACAGGCTGACAGCCGTTGCATCACGCAGATGTTCGATATGCAGGTCGTTGAGCAGATTATCCAGGTGCTCTTCGCGTTCGCTTTTGCTGTAGGGCTTGAGCTCGATGATGGCGCGAATGTTTTCTTCCACTGTCATCTTGCGAAAGATGGACGGCTCTTGCGGCAGGTAGGACAGCCCCATGCGCGCGCGCTGATGGATCGCCATGTGGGTGAGGTCGTGCGTATCCATTTGCACGCTGCCGCCATCCACCGCAACCAGTCCGATCACCATGTAGAAACAGGTGGTTTTGCCCGCACCGTTGGGGCCTAGCAGGCCAACGACTTCGCCGCTGTTGACGTCGAACGAGACGTCATGCACCACGGTTCGCTTGCCATAAACTTTTTTCAGGTTGTGGGCGGAAATCTGGCTCATGGCTTGGCTGCAGGCTGTTCGGCGCGGGGTTTCGGCATGATGGTGGCGCGCACACGGCCGGACGGGCTGGTGGCGTTGGGCTGCCCGACAACTTTATAAAAGCCGGTGTTGGCATTGTATGAAATTTGCGCGCCACGCAATTCGTCGCCACCGCGCTGGAGTTGCGCCTGGCCGATCAGCTCGAGCTGATTGTTGACGCTGTCAAACTCGATGCGGTTGGAAACGCCTTCGATCACATCGTCGCTGTTGTCCAGTTTCTGGCGGAACGACACCGGGCGGCCGGAGGCGCTGAGTTTGTCGAGTCCGGTGGCGTTTTGCGTGGCCTCGACGCGATCGGCACGCAGCATCAGGGTGCCTTGCGTGAGGATGACATTGCCGGAGTAGACACTGATTTTCTTGACGTCATCGAGGGTGACGGTATCGGCCTCGATATTGACGGGCTTGTCGCGATCCGCTTTTTCGGCGTGTGCCGGGGCGGCGAGCAGGCTGGCGCAAAGCGCGGCGTAAATCCCTGTTTTCATGATGTGCATGGTGCTTATGGCTTTCTGGGAAAGTAGCGGGCTTTGACGCGCCCGGTCAGGATGATGAGGCGTTGATCGGCGCGATATTCCATGGCGCCTGCACGCAAGTCCATGAGGTCGTCGCGAACCTCGACGTTCCCCGGTGAGCGCAGCAGGTTGCGGTCCGGATAGGCCAGCAAGCGTGCCGTACGCAGCGTCATGACGGATTGCCCGGGTTGAGCGGCTCGCACGATGACCACGTCGCCCTGCAAATCGACTTCATCGCCTGCAGGTGAAACGGTGGCCTGCTTCGCCGTCGTGTCGATCTCGCCGGTCTGGGCGCTGAGCTGGATCAAATGTGGCGACTCCATTTCGGTGCGCTTGGTGCCGGTGTAGTGCTTGAGGCGTTTGGCGGACAAACGATATTGTGGCTGACCAGCCAGATCGGTGCGCATGGCCTCGAAGTTTTCCATGATGCCTTCCGGACTGCTGTTTGCCGTTTGCGGGGTGTTCAGCGGCAGCTGCACCACGTGATCAATCCAGTAGCTGAGACCCGCCAGCAACAACAGGACGACCAATGGCAGCCACAGTGACCCGCGTGCGTTCATGCCGCATCCAGCATAGGAGCGTGGGTAGCGCGCATCACTTTAAATAGGGGGCCAGTGCGGCATCGAGCGTGCCCTGTGCGCGCATCAGGAACTCGCAGGCCTCGCGTACCGCGCCGTGACCGGCGGCGCGTGCGGTGATGAAGTGGCTGTGTGCCTTGACCAGTTCGGGCGCGGCGGGCACGCTGATCGCCAGGCCGGCGCGCCGCATCACGGGCAGGTCGACCACGTCGTCGCCCATATAGGCGGTGGCGTCGCAAGCGAGTTTGAGTTCGCGGCACATCGCTTCGTACACCACCAGTTTGTCGTGCGCGCCCTGATGGACGATTTCGATACCGAGGTTTTGCGCGCGCTGCGCCACCAACCTTGAACTGCGGCCGGTAATGATGGCGAGTTGTACCCCACTGCTTTTGAGCATTTTCAGGCCGTGGCCGTCGAGCGAGTTGAAGCCCTTGTATTCCTGTCCGTCGTCGGCCAGGAACAGGGTGCCGTCGGTCATTACGCCATCGACATCAAACGCGATCAGCTTGATTTTTTGTGCGCGGGCGATCAGCGACGCGTCCATGGATTGAGCATGCATTACACCACTCCCGCTTTCAGCAGGTCGTGCATGTTAAGCGCGCCCACCAGGGTGTGGTCGGCGTCGACCACCAGCAAGCCATTGATTTTGAGGGTTTCCATTTTTTCTACCGCCGCCACGGCGAGTTCGTCCGCGCGGATTGTTTTGGGGTTGGATGTCATCAGGTCAGTCACGCGTGCCAGTTGCAGGTCGAGCGCGTGTTCCAGTGCGCGTCGCAGGTCGCCGTCGGTGAACACGCCGGCCACCTTGCCTGCCGCATCGACTACGGCGGTCATGCCGAGTCCTTTCTGCGTCATTTCGAGCAGGGCGGTTTTGAGCGAGGCCTCGCGATCGATTCGGGGCAGCGCGTCACCCGTGTGCATGACGTCGCGCACATGAATCAGCAGGCGCCGCCCCAGGGTGCCGCCGGGATGGGTACGGGCGAAGTCGTCGGCGGAAAAACCGCGTGCATCGAGCAACGCCACCGCCAGCGCATCGCCCAGCGCGAGCGCTGCGGTGGTGCTGGCGGTGGGGGCCAGGTTGAGCGGGCAGGCTTCCTTGTCGACGCTGGCATCGAGATGCGTGTCGGCCTCCTGCGCCATGGTCGAGTGGCGGTTTCCGGTCATCGCGATGAGCTTGGCGCCGCGCCGTTTGATGAGCGGCACGATACTGACGATTTCGTTGCTTTCGCCTGAATTCGACAGCGCCAGCACCACGTCGTTGGGCGCGATCATGCCGAGGTCGCCGTGGCTGGCTTCGCCCGGGTGCATGAAAAACGCCGGGGTGCCGGTGGAGGCCAGGGTGGCGGCGATCTTGCCGCCGATGTGCCCCGACTTGCCCATGCCGGACACCACGACGCGGCCAGTGCACGCCAGAATCATGTTCACGGCATCGGCAAAACCGCTGTCGAGACGCGAGGAAAGCGCACGCAGCGCATCGGCTTCGATGTCGAGCACCTGGCGCGCGAGCGTGAGCAAATGTTCGGAAGAGGGGGCTTGGGGTCGCATGGGTGGCAAGTATACTAAAGCCTTCCTTGCACCCGTGAGCTTGTGGCCGCATTTGGCCGCTTGCCACGATGTCCCGCAACACGGGGGCTCCGACTCAAATATGGGCGCAAGCCCATGAAAGACCGTATGCACAGCAGCCTCCAGCTTGTTCTCATTCTGCTTGCGGTGGCCGTCCTGGTGACGGCCGCCGCCCGCGCGTTGCGCTTGCCGACCATGCTGGGCTATCTGGTAACCGGGATTGCGATTGGCCCGTTTGCGCTGGGCTGGATTCCGGACAGCGAAGAGGCGCGTTACCTGGCCGAATTCGGCGTGGTCTTCCTGATGTTCTCCATCGGGCTCGAATTCAGCCTGCCGCGCCTGATGACCATGCGCATGACGGTGTTCGGCTTCGGCGGTGCCCAAGTCGTGCTGACGATCGCGTTCACCACGCTCATCGCCTGGCTGCTCGATTTGCCGCTGCTGGCCGCGATTGCGCTGGGCGGCATCATGTCGATGTCGTCCACCGCGATTGTGTCGAAGATGCTGGCCGAACGGCTGGAAATCCAGACCCCGCACGGCCGCCAGATTTTTGGCGCGCTGCTGTTCCAGGATCTGGCGGTGGTGCCGCTGCTGATTCTGATCCCGGCCTTTGCCCGGGAATCCGACGAGATGGCCACGATTCTTGTCTGGGCGACGGTCAAAGCGGTTCTGGTGCTCGGCTTTCTGCTATTTGTGGGGCAGCGTTTCATGCGCCCGTGGTTTCAGTGGGTGGCCGGGCACAAGTCGCCTGAACTGTTCACCTTGAATTTGCTGCTTTTCACCCTCGGGCTGGCGTTCCTGACCGAGACTGCCGGCCTGTCTCTGGCGCTGGGCGCGTTTCTGGCCGGCATGCTGATCTCCGAAACCGAATACCGCTATCAGGTGGAAGACGACATCAAGCCTTTCCGCGATGTCTTGCTGGGCTTGTTCTTCGTCACCATCGGGATGCGGCTCGATCTGATGCAGGTGATGCTGAACTGGGGCGACGTGCTGCTGCTGGTGGCGGCGATCGTGATCGGCAAGGCCGCATTGGTAGCGGTGCTGGGCATGGCCTTCGGCAGCACCCGCCCCACCGCCGTGCGCACGGCATTGGGCCTAGCGCAGGCGGGCGAATTCGGCTTCGTGCTGCTGGCGCAGGCGGCCGACCTGAAACTGCTGG
>Ga0208375_1001482_pt1 | contig 26142 bp, 27 predicted proteins | sample RifOxyD1_FD_184038 | JGI IMG/M metagenome (GOLD analysis project Ga0208375, IMG submission 184038) | Soil microbial communities from Rifle, Colorado - Rifle Oxygen_injection D1 (SPAdes) | ecosystem: Environmental > Terrestrial > Deep subsurface > Rock core/Sediment | place: Rifle, Colorado...
AAGTTTTCTTTCTTAAAGAAAAGCTCAAAGAAAGCTTCATTCATAAAAGAAGAAAAACATTTCACTTTAAAAGTATTGTTGGAAATAAATGTTTATATTCTTCTTTCCTGAAGTTATCTTGCTTCTTTTTTCCCAAAGGTTTTTTCTTCGCAAGAAAAAAGCTTTAAGCACATTGTCGTTGAAGGTTTTCATGTAAACTTAAAGAATATCTAACCAGCATCCTATCAACAAGATTAGGTTCTTCTTGCAAGACTGCTTTTTTTACTAATCTTTGATGAATCCTTCCTCTTAAAAAAACCTTAAATTTATTAGTTTTAGTTACATTTTCATTTGGCAAACCATAAACTTCAGTTAAAACTCTGCTAAAATAAGCTGAAATTTCTCTCATTACAATATGATAAATATCTCTTTGATTTTCATCACAAATTTCAATTAATTCTCTAGTTATTTCAGGAAGAATTTCAATATCAGAAGAGTTTTGTTCTAATTTTTCTCTCCCTCTTGTTAAAATTTCAGATTCTCTTTCTTCTCTTGTCCTTATTCTTCTTTTTAATAAAGCACTTTCAGCTATTTGCTCTGGTGAACGTTTAAGCCCATAAGGACTAATTGTTTCATTATATCCTGGAAAGTTAGCACTAAAATAACCATTAGTCCTGTCTTCTACCCCAGAAAACCTAATTACCCTTAAATTAACCATGTTTACCCTAATTGAGAAAACTTTATATAGTTATTTCTTATCCTAAAAATAGAGGTGGTGTTATAATATGGTTAAAAAAAAGAGTTCTAATAGAAAAAAAAGTTCTGATATTAAATCCAATATAAAATCTTTGAGACATGCTCTTAAGGATTATATGAAACATGCTTTATTTATTGTTCGTGGAAATCAAAAAGCAAATAAAAGTATTAGGACACATACTAAATCAATTCATAATGATTTAAACAAACTTGAAAGTTTTTATCATAAAGCAAGGAGGGTGAAATAAAATGGGATGGTTTTCTAGAGGTGGAACAAAATTTGATAGATTATTAGATCAAATGTCAAAATTGCCTAAAGCAGAAGCTGATTTACTTCTCGATCAAACAACAGAAGAAAGAAAAGAAATACCTGAAAAAAAAGAAGAAGAAAATTTTATTGATAAAATAAATGCAACCTATAAACAAAAATATGGAAGAACTTCTGCAATTTCTGTAAGTATGCAGGCAGCTGCAATAAAAGCGAATGCATTAAAAGCAACTGCAACCGCAGATTTAAAAAGATTTAAAGAAGGATTTTCAAGTTTTATTAAAGCTTATAGAGCAAAAAAAGGTATAAAAGCTGCTGAAGCTATAGGTGCTGATACAACGGCAGTACAAGAGCAACTAAATATTTTCACACGTGAATCAGAAAAAAAAATGGAGCTTATTAAAAGTCTAGTAGATGAACAGATTGTACGGGACAAAGTAGAATTAAGAGCATATGAATCTTTTTTAAAGGATTTACAAGAACAAATAGGATCTGTTTCTCAATATCATGACTATCTTAAAAAACAAAGAATGAGAATTTATAGCTTACAAAGTATAATAAAAAAGAGAATTGATTTGGAAGTAGCAGAAGCTGCAGCAACAAGAGAAAATATTGAAAGAGATTTAGCAGAAATAATATCATCTAACAGAGCTGTTGCTTAAATTTTTCTCTTTATTTTTTATTTTCTTTTATTTCTAAATTTATTTAAAAAAAGAAAAAAAGAAAAAACGCAGATTCGTAAAAGGTGCTAAACCCTTACTACCATATCTCAATCTCCTTGCCTTCCTTAGCAAAGAAGACAGGTATCATTCTTTCTCCTAGTGTATCTTCCATATATCTCTGTGCACTCGCTTCAAGTTGTTTTAAAGTTTCATCATCATGCATAGGCTCATGATGTGTTATATATAATCTTTTTACACCAGCTGCTTTAGCTAGTTTACATGCTCTTTCAATGCTTGAATGTCCCCAGCCTTTTTTCTTAGCATACTCATCATTAGTATACTGTCCATCCATTACCAAGATATCAGCATTCCTGGCCCACTCAATCATTTTTTTATCATTCTCAGCTTCATCGCTTTCATAATCTCCAGTAATGACAACTGTTTTACCATTTTCCTGGATTTTATAGCTTAACATTCCTTGTGGATGTGCTTCATGTCTTAAACTTCTAATATTTACACCATTCTGAAAAACATCCCCATCATTAAATGGCATAAACCTCATTGTAGCAGCCATCTGTTCCAAGCCTACAGGAAAATATCCTCTTTCTCTGTCTTGCTGTCCTGCAAAAGTCTCTCTTATTGCATCAGACCCATATATATCTATCTTGCATCCAGGTACATAAGCAGGTGTAAAAAATGGAAATCCTTGTATGTGATCCCAATGCTTATGTGTTAAAAAAACACTTGCATTTACTCTTCCTTGCATTCTCTGCATTAAATCATTTCCAAGTCTTCTTGCTCCAGTGCCAGCATCAAAAATATATTCATCTCCGTGACTAGAAGTAACTTCAATGCATGTTGTATTTCCGCCATATTGTTCAGTCTCCTTTCCAGGAGTTGGTATTGAACCTCTTACCCCATAAAATTTCATTCTCATTTTAGCCTCCATCACCACTTAATACTACAAGTAAACACAATTATATAAAACAAAAGATTTGATTCTTAGTAAAAAAGCAAAAATATTTAAATAAATTCATCTATTTTAATAACATGAAAGTATTAAATCAAGAAAATATTAAAAATAGTAAAGTTATTCTTCAAAAAAAAGATAAAGAAATCCTTCATTTATTATCCCACAATGTCAGAATTCCTATTTCAAAATTAGCTAAATTATTAAAAATGTCTCGACAATCAGTTGAATATAGAATAAATGTAATGAAAAGAGAGCATTTGATTGCAGGCTCAAGAGCAGTAATAAATATAAAAAAATTAGGATTTTCTTCATTTCATTTTTTTGTTAATTTATCAAAAGAATCAGAAAAAGAATTAATAAATAATTGTAATAAAAGCAAATATGTCAATGCTTTAATTAGCTACTCTGGAAAATATAATTATGAAATTTCAATAATGGCCCAAAATCCAGAAGAAGCAACCCAGGAGTTTTTTACTTTAATTAACAAATTAAAAGTAATCGATTACTTCCCGTCATTATTGATAAAAACAATTACCTCAAAAATTCTTCCAGAAGTAGAATCTGAAAAAGATTTAACAATAAAAAATATAAAACACGACCCTTCTTTTCAAAAAGATTTCATTAAAAAATCAGATTATAAGCCAGATTTAATTGACTTAAAAATATGTTATTTATTATCCCAAAATGCATCTTTATCATTAATAGAAATAGGTAAAAATCTTAGAATGACAAAAGATGCAATTTCTTATAGAATAAAAAAATTAATCTCCTCAAATATTATCTTAAATTTTCGCCCAGTTATTGATTTCTCTGTTTTAAATCTAAAAGTCCAGACAGTTTTAATCAAATCATCTAATAGAGACAAAGAATCAGATAAAAAATTTGAAAATTATTTAAAAAATTCAAATTCAGTTTTATGGGCAACAGAATTATTCAGTGAATTTGATTACTTAATCTATGTAATAACAGAAAAACAAGAAGAAATCCATGCTTTTGTTCAGGATTTAAGAGAATATTTTAGTGATTACATAAAAACATATGAAATCCTGTTTGCTTACCAGGAATACAAATATTCTTTCATGTCAGAGAAAATAATCGAAAAAAGTTAAACTTTTAAGATTTTCTATCTTTTAAATAAAATGAGAGAAGACAATAAAAAACCAGAAGGAGAATATATTTCCACATCCACCAGACGCTTTTATGGTGCTCTTAGTTTAATAACAGGAGTAGCATTAATATTTAGCACTTTAATTTGTTATTCTCGAGGTTCTCAATTAGAAACACAAGGAAAACAAATAGAAAATCTAAAAGCACAAGTTTTGTTTCAAAGAACAATTCATAGTCTAGATAGTACAACAATTAAAAGTTTAGAAGATATAAGTTCAAGAGCTAACAAATTATACCAGCAAAGAGATTCATTAGAAAGAAGCTTTCGTTTAAAACTAAGGCCTAGACCAGGAATCAACCAAGAAGAATATCCAGTTCAACCCGGGCACAATATTTAAATAACTTGATTATTTCTCGTTCTTATGCAATCATATAATCCAATAGAAGTAGAAAAAGAAATCTTAGCCTATTGGGAAAAGAATAAAATCTTCAACAAGTTAAGGAAAAAAAATCAAGGCAAAAAACATTATTCTTTCATAGATGGTCCAATTACAGCAAACAATCCAATGGGTGTCCATCATGCATGGGGTAGAACCTACAAAGATTTATTTCAAAGATTCAAGGCAATGCAGGGCTACGACCAAAGATATCAAAATGGTTTTGACTGCCAGGGTTTGTGGGTAGAAGTAGAAGTAGAAAAAGAACTCGGATTTAACTCAAAAAAAGAAATTGAAAATTATGGCCTAGATAAATTCTCAAGAGCATGCAAAGCAAGAGTAGACAAATATTCAAAAGTTCAGACAGAACAATCAAAAAGATTAGGTCAGTGGAATGATTGGGATAATTCTTATTATACTTTAACAGATAATAATATAGAACATATCTGGCATTTCTTAAAAAAATGCCATGAAAAAGGATGGTTATACAAAAACACCAGAGTTATGCCCTGGTGTTATAGATGTGGAACATCATTATCACATCATGAATTATTAGATGGTTATACCGACATGGAGCATGATTCAACTTATGTTTTCTTTAAAATAAAAAACAAAGAAGAATATCTTTTAGTATGGACAACTACTCCCTGGACCTTGCCTGCTAATATGGCAGTTGCAGTAAATCCAAATATTGATTACATAAAAGTAAAATTAAACAAGAAAATTTTTTACATTGGTAAAAAAATGTCAGAATCAGTTTTAAAAGAATTTAAAGACCATAAAATTCTAGACATGCTTCCAGGAAGAGATTTAGTAAACATAGAATATGAAGCACCTTTTGATTCTCTACCAATAAATAAAGGCAATAAGCATAAAATAATTCCATTTGAAGGTGTAGGCGAAGATGAAGGAACAAGTTTATTGCATGTAGCTCCAGGATGTGGAGAAGAAGATCACGAACTAGGTAAAAAATATTCATTAAAAGAAATCGCTCCATTAGATGAAGCAGGAATATATGCAGATGGTTTTGGAGAGTTCTCAAACAAGCATGTAAAAAAAGTAAACAAAGAAGTTATTGAAACCTTAGATAAAGAAGGAAAATTATTCCAAATTAAAAAATATCTTCACAGATATCCAAAATGCTGGAGATGCAAGGAAGAATTAGTTTTCAGATTAGTAAGTGAATGGTTTATTTCAAGTGATGAAATTCGTCCTTTAATGAAAAAAGAAGCAGAAAAAGTTTACTGGTATCCAGAACATGCTTCAAAATTAATGCAAGACTGGTTAGATAATATGCAGGATTGGGCAATTTCAAGAAAAAGATATTGGGGCTTGCCTTTAATGTTTTATGAATGTCAATGTGGTCATCTAGAAGTAATAGGAAGCAAAAAAGAATTAAAAGAAAAAGCAGTAAATAAAAAATTAGTTGACAAACTTCCAGAATTCCATAAACCATGGATAGATGAAATAAAAATAAAATGTCCTTCTTGTTCTAGTGAAGTTGAAAGAGTAAAAGATGTAGGTGATTGCTGGTTAGATGCAGGTATTGTTCCTTATTCAACATTAAATTATTTAACAGATAAAAAATACTGGCAAAAATGGTTCCCAGCTAAATTAATAGTAGAAATGAGAGAACAAATCAGATTATGGTTTTATTCAATGTTATTCATGTCAATAACATTAGAAAATAAAACACCTTATGAAAAAGTTTTAGTCTATGAAAAAGTTTATGATGAAAAAGGAAAGCCAATGCATAAAAGCTCAGGAAATGCAATCTGGTTTGATGATGGTGTTGAAAAAATGGGTGCAGATGTAATGCGTTATATTTACACTTCCCAAAATCCCCAATTTAATGTAAATTTTGGATATTCAGTAGGTAAAGAAGTTTTAAACACATTAAAAATAGTTTGGAACCTGGCTAATTATGTTCAAACTTATTGTAAATCAAAAAAGTATACTAAATTAAGAGTAGAAGATCGCTGGATTCTCTCAAGATTAGAAAATACTAAATTACAAGTTTTAGATAACCTAGAAAAATTACAGGTTCACAAAGCTCATGAAGCTTTGCAAAGATTCTTGATAGATGACTTATCAAGAGGTTATGGAAAATTCATTAGAGATAATTTAGATGATAAAAATACACAGGCTGTTTTGCATATTTGTTTCTTAGATGGAATAAAATTATTAGCACCTTTTTTGCCATTCATGACAGAAAAATTATACTTAGAAATCTCAAATAAAAAAGAATCAATTTTCCTGGAAGAATATCCAGAGCCAGATAAAAAATTAATTAATCCAGAATTAGAAAAACAAATGGAAATTCTTCAAAAAATAATCCAGGATGCATTAGCAGAAAGAGACAAAGTAGGAATAGGCGTAAAATGGCCTTTATCCTCATTAAAAATATTTTGTGATAAAGACACAGAAAAAGCAATTTCAAATTTAGAATCATTATTAAAAAATCAGGTTAATATTAAGAAAATTCTAGTAGAATCTTCAAAAGATTACAAACTAGAGTTAGATACAAAATTTACAAAAGAATTAGAAAAAGAGGGTTATACGCGTGAAGTAATAAGAAAAATACAAAATTTTAGGAAAGAAAGTGGTTTAAAAAAATCAGATAAAATTAATTTAGGAATAACAATAAATGAAGAAAATATTGATGACTATCTAGACCTCACTCATTTAAAAAAGAAAGTAGGGGCTAAAATTTATTCACAAAATCCAGATAACAAAGAATATATGCTGGATTTTAAAGTAAAAGACATAAAATTTAAGATAGGATTTAACATTATAAGATTATAAAAATACAACAGAAAAGTTATACAAAATCAATAGTATTAAGAAAAAACTTAACAATCATTTTAAGAGTAAAAAATAAAGGAAGAACTTAATTAACATGAACAACGATAATGGACTAGTTGATGAATTTTAAAAACTGCAAAACTTAAAAAAGGAAGTAGAAGCAAAAGAAGCAGAATTAAAGGGAAAAATTATTGAATTAGCCAGACAAAAAAACACTGATATTTTATTTGGAACAAATAAAAAATGCTCAATTAAAGAATATACTAAAGTTATCTATCCAGAAGATAAAACTTTTTTTGTTGAGCTGATTAAAAAGAAAGGGTTTTATGATAAGTTTTCATCTGTTAATTATTTAAAAATAGGTCCTGCAATTATTAAAGGAGAATTAGATAAAGAAATTATAAATTTGACTAAAAAAGAGAAAGCATTTAGGCTTTCTTTGAAAGACATTCACTAATTACATAATTTGATAAATTGAAAATATTAGTGAAGATTACTTCACAATTTTCTTTCTTTATTCTTTTTTCTTCACCTTTGTAAAATACAACTAATGCTTTTTTTGGTTTATATTCTCTAATGAAAGATAATAGTCCTCTCCCAATTTTTTCCGGATTTGTCATTTTTACTTCAATAGGTAAAATTATTTCTTTTTCTATAATAAAGTCGACTTCTGAACCCGATTTTGCTCTCCAGTATTTTGGAAGCAAGCCTATTTTGATAAGTTCACTTAGTACATAATTTTCAAACAATGCTCCTTCAATTTCAGAATCAAATTTTTTTGAAGTATAATTTCTTATTCCAGAATCAACAAAGTAAATCTTTGGTTGTTTGGTTATTTCTTTAAGTTTGTTTTTAAAAAAAGGAGTTACTACGAAGATTAAATTGCTTTTTTCTAAAGCACATAAATATTTTTTTATTGACTGGAATGAAAGATTAATATTTTTTGAAATTTCATGATAAGATATTAAGCCACCAACAGATAATGAAAGATATCTTGTAAACTCCTCTAGAGACTTTATATTTTCTATTAAAAAATTTTGAGCAATATCTTTTAACAACATTGTTTCGTATAAATCTTTTAGAATAATCTTTTTGATCTCTATTTCACTATTAGCTATTACTTTGGGATAACCGCCATAAATAGAATGTTCCCAGACTAACCTTTCTGTTATTTGTTTATTAAATTCTTTTTGATGCATTGCTTGGATAAATTCATTTAACGAAAATGGATATAATCTTAAAATAGATACTCTTCCGACAAGATAGGATAAAACAAGCTTTCCCAAAATTAATTCAGATGAAGAAGTAACCCAAAGTTTATAGTTTTTATCTGCTAAATACTTTAAATTTTTTCCTGCTTCTTTGCAATAATGAACCTCATCTAAAATTGTTATTTCATTGCCTTCTACATATTGCTTTTCAAATTTCTTTATATCTTCTTCAAATAAATTTCTTGCATCAGGGTCATCAAAAAGAACATAATTTGATTTCAGATTTTTTGCCTGCTCCTTTAAGAAAGTTGTTTTACCTGATTGTCTTGGTCCAACTAAAGCAATTATAGGATAAATTTCTTTAAGCTTGTCAAATTGTTTTTTTATCTCTCTTTCAATATACTCTACCATGAAATTTTTATAATCTGCCTATTTATAAACCTTACTATTATTAATATGGAGTTTAACTTTAGGGTAACTATTATTAACATTTAGTTTAATTTAAGTATTATAAAGAAACAAATGCAAAAAAGTTATCAAAACTAGAAGGCAAAAAGCATTTAGACAAGTTCAAAGTAAAAGAAGAAGACTTTGAGATTGGATTGAATGTTGTAAAGTAAGAAAAACTTAAAAGATATTAAACAATATAATTTAAATGAAATTTACCTTAAGTTTAGAAATTTTAGTTTCAATATTTTTTATTATTTTAATATCAATAATCCTCATTTATATATTAGCAAAAAAATTAAGTACTTTAGGTGTAAAAAATAAAGATACAAGAAATAAAAGTGTACTCGAATTTTATCTCAAATCACATTTAGAACATTGGAAAAAATATTGGGTTTTTAAAATTTTAGTAATCTCGCTTTTAATTTTCTTGATATTTGAGTATAACCAAAATAAGCCAAGCACTGAAATAATTCTTTTTACCATAGGAATATGTCTTTTTTTAATAGGAATTTATCGCTTAAATCTTGATTATAATAAGAATAATTTAGTTACTACAAGTCCAGATTATAAGTTTTGGAAAGAAACAGGAAATGAAGAATTTGCAAAAAAGTTTAACAAAATAAGCAATATAATATTAATAATTTTAGCAGTAATTACAATATGTATTAGTATCTGGTTAATACTTTTTGTAAAGTAACTATTTTTCAAGTTTCTCAATAAATTCTTCCATAGAATCATAACTGAAGTATTTCCCTTTTCTTATTTTCTCAAGTTTCTTTAAGTATTCAGGTTTAATCTTCATATATTTTGTCATGATGTTGAAAATCTAAAAATATAATTTTGTTTTCTTCCTTAATAAATTTAAAGGCTAAAACAAAAGGTCCAACATGAACTCTTTTTCTATCCTTTAAATCATATCTTAAATTTTTATAATGTTCAATATCAGAATTATTTAATATTTCTTCAATCTTATTTAGCACTTGTTCATATAAACTTTTGTCTTTTTTTGAAAGTTTATTAAAAATTTCTCGTAAAGTAGGAATTATTTCATAATTATGCATTAGTTTCAGCCTTCAATAATTTTTCTTAATTCAGCCATATTTCTAAAAGGAATTCCTTTTTCTTTTTCTAACTTATTTAATCTTTCAACATATTCCGGCCTTAATTCAGGCTCTAAGCAGTTTTCTTCATATTTTTTTGCCATAATATTTATTGCCTCTGATTTGTCTTTTAGATTATATTTCGCTTTAATTATATTAAGAACTTGATTCGCCTTTTCATTTATATCTATCATTGCTTGTACCATATATACCATGTATACTCCATATATATAAAGATTTCTATTCAAATTAACCCCTCGAAGATTAAAACATCCTTTTAAATACCTTTATAAATCTTTTTTTAAGTTGTTTATAAACAAGAGGGGGTATTTAACAATGAATAAACATAGAACAGAAATCAAAATTCAGAATATTGTAGCTACAACAGATTTAAAGCACGATATTCCATTAATAAGATTAGCAGAAGTTCTTCCAAATACAGAATACAATCCAGAGCAGTTTCCAGGATTAGTAATGAGGATAAAAGAACCAAAGACATCAGCTTTAATCTTTTCATCAGGAAATGTAGTCTGTACAGGAGCTAAATCACTAACAAAAGTAAAAGAAAGCATCCAGCAAATAATAAAGAATTTGCAAAAGATAAATATTAGAATTAAAATCAAACCACAAATAAGTGTCCAAAACATGGTTGCTTCAGGTAACATAAGAATGGACTTAAATTTGAATGAGCTTGCATTAAAATTAGAAAACACAGAATACGAACCAGAGCAATTCCCAGGTTTAGTTTTCAAATTAAAAGGAACCCATGCAACCTTCTTATTGTTCAGCAATGGAAAAATAGTCTGTACAGGAACAAAATCAGAAGTAAAATTAAGAGAAGCAGTTGCTTTATTAGTTAAGGTTTTGAAAAACGTAAAGTAGTTTTTTTCTTTTTAAGTTTCTCATTTTCGAAGTGTCCAATTTGTTGAATATTTGAAAAGTTTTGCTTTTTATTATTTTTTCTTTAGAAAGAGAAAGTCTCAAACCAATACATTTATAACTTTTTAGTAATAAGTAAAATATAGATAAAACAAAATGAGAACAACTCAAACAAGTTTAGGTTCAATTGCAAGAAAAACATTAGCAGGAATAGTTTTAGGAGCACAGGCATTGAGCATGGGAGCTTCTATTTTGAGTTTGTCATCTTGCTCTCAAAATTCTCAAAGAGAAAGTGAAGAAGTAAGTTATAATACTACAGTAATGGATACAGTAACTAGTTATTATGATGAACGAGTTGATACAGTAACTAATTATACGCGTGATTTAGCAGGAAGAGTAATAAAAGAAGAATGGGATGTTAATGGTGATGAAGTAATTGATTATATATACCAATATACTCGTGATTCAGCAGGAAGAATAAAAAAAATAGATTTAGATGTTAATAGTGATGGAATAATTGATGAAACAATCAAATATACTCGTGATTCAGCAGGAAATATAACCATTAGTGAATGGAATAAACATAATAAGGGAGTAATCAATAAATGGATACCTACCTTCGATTCAACAGGAGCAATAATAAAAACAGAAGGAGATGTCTGCGTCTGCCAATAATAGTTTCAAACAGTAAAAAGTAGTTATAATAAAAATTATTTATATGTCCCCCTTAAAATAAATGTTCAAATAGGGGAATACAATTATAAATAAAACCTATATACCATAGCAATAAAGATTTTAAACTTCTTTTCTTTCATTTTTTTATGGATGTTCATGAACAAATAGGCAAATGTAAGGAATTTCTAGAAACAAGCTATAAAACACAGCTTCATGATGCAGCTACAAAAGGAAAGAAATCACTAATAATAGATTTTCAGGATATAATCACTTTTTCTCCAGAATTAGCAGACTTCATAATAGAATCACCAGAAGATGGTGTTATAGCAATGGAGCAGGCAATTGAATCATTTGATTTAGGCCAGTATAAAGCAAGATTCCATAACTTGCCCCAGGTTCAGTTTACTATGATTAGAGATATTAGAAGCGTTCATTTAGGCAAGTTTATTTACACAGAAGGATTAGTAAGACAGTCTTCAGATATCAGACCCCAGGTAACAATAGCAAGGTTTGAATGTCCTTCTTGTGGAAATGTTCTAACAATACCTCAATTAGACACAAAATTCAAAGAACCAAGCAGATGTTCTTGTGGAAGAAGAGGTAAGTTCAGAATGTTAAGCAAAGAATTAGTTGATGCCCAAAGAATTGTCCTAGAAGAAATCCCAGAATTATTAGAAGGAGGAGAACAGCCCAAAAGAATAGCTATTTTCCTAAAAGAAGATTTAGTAGAGCCAGTAATGGAGAAAAAAACAACACCAGGAAGCAAAGTCAGGGTTTTTGGAGTAATAAAAGAAGTTGCAATTCCATTATCATCAGGCGGTCAGTCAACAAGATATGATTTAATGATAGAATCTAATTTTATTTTGCCTTTAGAAGAAACATTTGGAGAATTAGAAATAACAGATGAAGATAAAAAAGCAATAATAGAAATTTCCAAATCACCTACATTAATGGAAGATTTCATTTCATCTACAGCTCCCTCAATTTATGGTCATAATAAAATCAAAGAAGCATTAGTTCTCCAATTAATGGGTGGAGTAAAAAAAACAAAGCCAGATGGAAATAAAACAAGAGGAGATATGCATATTTTGTTAGTAGGAGACCCTGGATGTCTTGTTGCAGATGAAAGAATTGCATTAGGAAATGGAACAATAGTTAAAATAAAAGAACTTGGAAGAGAACATCTTCAAAAAATTAATGTACAACTATTAACAGGCGAAGGCAGTAAAAAAAGAGATTATGCAAAAGTATTCCATGAATACAAAAAACAACCAGTAATCGAGATTATAACTGAATCAGGAAAATCCATAAAAGGAACTTATAACCATCCTCTTCTTTGTATATCTAAAGAAAATGATAAATTAAAAAGAAAATGGAAAAGGCTTGATGAATTTAAAATAGGAGATAAAGTTGCAGTTGTCACAAACATACCCTGTACAATTAAAAAAGATATTGCAACCGGATTTAAGGTTAATGAGAGAAAATATGGACCAAGATTTAAATTAAAACTTCCCAAATACCTTAATTCTGAATTAGCTTCATTTTTAGGTTATGTTTTGGGAGATGGATGGGTCTCTAAATATAAAGTTGGCTTTGTAGTGGCTGAACCTGAAATAGATATTTTAAATCCTCTAATAGAAATCTGTAAAAAAAATTTTAATACTATTCCAAAAATAATGAAAAGAAAGCCTCGTGAAGGCAGAAAAATTAGTCTTACTTACGTTGAAATAAATTCTTCAGATATAGCCAATGCTCTTGTTTTTTTAAGAGAAAAAAGAGTTCCAGAGTTAATATTAAAATCAGGAAATAAAATTGTTTCTAATTTTTTAAAATGGTTGTTTGAAGCAGATGGGACTGTTTTTAATAATGGAAGAGGAAGAAGAGCCATTTCACTAAAAGCTAAGAATCTCGAACTGCTTAGGGATGTTCAGACTCTTCTTTTAAGATTTAGTATCCACTCAAGAATTATAGAAAATGCACTTATGATAAGAAGAGGAAAAGATATCATAAAATTTGCTGATAATATAGAATTTGTTTCAATAAAAAAACAAACAAAACTAAAAGACTTAAAAAAAGATGCAGAATTATTTAAAAGAATAAAACCAAAAAGAAGTGAAAAAATAATTAAAATAATTCATCATGAAAAACCAGAAGATGTTTATGATGTAGAAGTTCCAAAATCTCACAGATTTATTGCAAATGGAATAATTTCTCATAATACAGCCAAATCTTCTTTAATAGCATCATTAGCAAAAGTAGCTCCCAAATCAAGATTAACAGGTGGTAAATCAGCAAGTGGTGCAGGATTATGTGTCTCTCCAAATAGTTTAGTAATCACAAATCCAGGTAATTTAGAAACAATCCAGAATATTGTAGAACCAAGATTAAAAAATGAAATAGAAATTAATGATTATGCATTAAAAAAAGACAATATTTCAGATATAAAAATTCAAAGTCTTTCTCATGATTTAAAACTTCATTCAAAAGCACCTTCATCAATCTGGAAAATTAAAGCACCAAAAAAAATGATAGAAATAACCCTATCCTCAGGCAAAAAAATAGAACTCACAGAAAATACAAAATTATTAACAATAAAAAATGGTAATTTAACATGGAAAAAGAGTAAAGATATAAAAGAAAAAGAATATATAGCTACTCCCAGGACATTAATATCCGGAAATATAGAAAAATTATATTCGATAGACTTAGTTGATTCAAATCCAGTAATTCATAACATAAAGCCATTTGTAAAGGAAATAAAAAAAGAATTAGTAAATAAATATAAAACATTAAGAGAAGCTTCTAAAATATTAGAAATAAAAGAAAATCAGTTATACTTTCATTGGTCAAATGAAAAAGCTAGAGGCAATATAAAATTAATAAATTTAAAAAAGCTCTGTAATGAGGTAAATATTGATTACAAACCAAAAATTAAAGAAATAAGTTTATACAACGGCAAGATTCATAAAATTCCAGAGTTTATAACAAAAGATTTCTTATATATTTCAGGATTAATAGCAGGTGATGGTGACATAAGAAAATCAAATGAAACATTCAGCATAAGACTCTCAAATTCAAATGAACAATTAAGAAATATTTTTGAAAAAACATTAAAAAATGAATTTGCTTTGAGAACAGATTCTCAAACAGGAAATGAGAAAAGACCCACAGCTATAAGAGCACATTCAAAAATTTTAGCAGAAATTTTATTTAAATTAGGTTTGTGTATTTCTCCAAAATCAAATAAAATAAAGATGTCAGAAACACTTCTCCATTTTTCAAATGAATTGCTATCAGAATATATCTCTGGTTTATATGATACAGATGGCTCAATAAATCTAAGAAAAACAAAAGGCTCAGATTGCATAGACTTAACAACATGCTCTGAAAAATTAGCACGGCAATTGCAACTAGTTTTCTTAAGATACAATATTCATGCATCATTAAGAACAAGAGAGCCAACAACAGGAAAAATAAAAGGAAACTATAAAAGACATGTTTTGGAAATAAGAGGTTTTGAAAATATTAAAAAGTTCTCAGAAAACATTCAATTAAGACATCCTGAAAAAGCAGAAAAAATAAAAAAAATCTTAAGTAAAAATTTAAAATCAAATACTAACATAGATATTATTCCTGGAATTTCAAATAAATTAAAGGAAATATTGCAAAAAAATAAGATTTCATTGAAAAAAGCAAAATTTACTGAGAATTTATCAAGAGAAAAAGCCCAAAAGATTTTAGAATCATTAAATGCCGATAAAAACCTGAAAGATTTGGTTTACAGCGATATTTTCTGGGAAAAAATTAAAGGAATAAAAGAAAAAAAATCAGAATTTGATTATGTTTATGATTTAACAGTAGAAGATTCTCATAATTTCATAGTAGATGGAATTTTAGTTCATAATACCGCAGCAGTAGTAAAAGATGAATTTCTAAAAGGTTGGGCATTAGAAGCAGGAGCAATTGTCTTAGCTAATGGCGGTTATTTATTTATTGATGAATTAGATAAAATGTCAACAGAAGATAGGAATGCTTTGCATGAAGCATTAGAGCAACAAAGAATATCAATTTCAAAAGCAAATATTCAGGCCACGTTGAAAGCCGAGACAACAGTCCTAGCAGCAGCAAATCCAAAATTAAGCAGATTCGACCCATATACTCCAATAGCAGCACAAATTGATTTACCAGCTTCATTAATTAACAGGTTCGATTTAATCTTTCCAATTAGAGATATCCAAAACAGAGAACAAGATGAAAAAATAGCATCCCATGTTTTAAACATCCACAAAAATCCAGATATGATCCAGCCAAAAATTCCAGCTAAATTATATAAAAAATATATTTCCTATGCAAAACAGCATGTTTTCCCAAAATTAGGAGACCATGCAATAGAAGAAATAAAAGAATTTTATGTTAACTTAAGAAATAGCAATTCAGGTGGAACAGGAGAAGAAATAAAACCAATTCCAATATCAGCAAGACAGTTAGAAGCACTAGTAAGATTAGCAGAAGGTTCAGCCAGATTAAGATTATCAAAAAAAGTAACAAGAAAAGATGCAAAAAGAGCAATCGAATTATTAAGATATTGCTTAATGCAGGTTGGTTTCGATAAAGAAACAGGCCAGTTTGATATAGACAAATTATATACAGGTTTACCAACATCAACAAGAACAAAAATAATTACAGTCCGAGAAATAATAAATGATTTAGAGAAAAAAATAGGGAAAAATATTCCAATAGAGAATATAATGAAAGAAGCATTAGAACATGGTTTAGAAGAAAACAAAGTAGAAGAATATCTTAATAGGCTAAGAAAAGAAGGCGAGATATTTGAGCCAAAACAAGGCATAATAAGTAAAACAAGCAAATAATTTTATTTTATTAAAATCCCTACAACAAATAATATAACTATTAAATTATCTAAACCTATATAAATAAAAAACAAAGCTTATTTTCATGCCAGATATTCAAAGACAAACAGCATTCAAGATATGGTTATCTGAATTAGATGATTCTACTTTTGTCAAATCTTCAAAAGAATTCGAGCCAAGTTATTTTTTAGTAAAAGATAAAAAAATATCAAGAGTAAATGTAATAGCAACAATAGTTAATAAAAATATAACAGAAGCTTATGGTTTCCTGACATTAGATGATTCAACATCCCAAATAAGAGTTAAAGCCTGGAGAGAAGACGTAAAAATATTAGATAATGTCTCAATAGCAGATACAGCCCTAATTATTGGAAAATTAAGAGAATATAACAATGAAATGTATATTATTCCAGAAGTTGTAAAAAAAGTTAATTTAAACTGGGAACTAGTCAGAAGATTAGAATTAACAAAAGAAAGAGGATTGCCTGTAATCTCAACAAAAGATTTCAGAAATGAAGAATTTACAGAAACAATTGCAGAAATGTCCCCTTCAAACCTACAATTGCAAATTATCTCAATAATTGATTCTTCAAATGACAACGGCATTGAAATAGAAGAAATTTGCAGAAGTTTAAGTAAATCAGAAGGAGATATAATGCCTTCAATTAAAAACTTATTAATGGAAGGTCAAATATTTGAAATTCTTCCTGGAAGATATAAAGTTTTAAAATAATTAATCATAATTTTTTACTTTCCACAAACCAAAAGCAAACATATCTAAAAACAGCCCATATACCTGATGTATTCTATCAGGAGAAAGAGTTGCAACCTCTTCTAAAGATGGAATTCCTTTTACATCATATTCTGAATCTAACTTAGCTGCTTCAATAAATTGTACTAAAGTATCTTTAATAGCTCTTCTTCTAATTTCAATAGTAATTTCTGAAGTCCTAAATTTCTCATATCCAAAATAAGAAGCAAAAATTGTTCTCGCACTGCAATAAAATTTTTCAGCTTCCGAAATAATTCTTTCAGGTCTAGGCGGGTTATACTGCATCTATAAAGATGAACATAAAACCTTAAATTCTTATCTAAAACTTTTTTCTTTACGAGGTTATTTTCTTTACGAGGTTTCTTTTTGTAAAAAGAAAACTCTTTTAAATCAAGCTTCTCGAATATATATTATGAATTACGAAGAAATGTTAAAACAAGCTTATGGAAAGCTTCCAGAAAGAAAAATTACAACAGAAAGATTTGAAATCCCTAAAGCATTAGGTCATATTCAGGGAAATAAAACAGTAATTTCAAATTTTGTTCAGATTTGTGATATTTTCAACAGAAGCCAGGACCACTTATTGAAATATTTGCAGAGAGAACTAGCAACACCAGCAATAATAGATGGCCCAAGATTAGTCTTTGGAAGAAAGTTAAGCGCTTCTTTGATTAATGCAAAAATAGAACAATATTGCAAAGAAGCTGTTTTATGCAGTGAATGCAAGAAACCAGATACAAAGCTAGAAAAAGAAAATGGCATTACAATCATAAAATGCATGGTCTGCGGTGCAAAACATCCTATAAAAACAAAAATATGATATTAATAAAAATTCATTCATCAGAACATACAGAAATCTTGACCTTGTGCGATAGTGATTTGATTGGGGAAAAATTATTCAATATAACTATAAGCAAAGCTTTTTATGAAGGTGAGAAATATGAAGAAAAATATTTAAAAGTATTAAAAGAAGCTCAAAATATTAATGCATTAGGAAAAGAATCAATAGAATTATTATTAAAACATAAAATAATAACAGAAGAAGACATAAAATATTATGATAAAATTCCGCATGTTCAATTATTTTTAATATGACACTATACACAGATAACCAATACTATGAAGCTATAATCCAAATTCGTCCAAAAGACAAAGAGTTAGAGACATTTATAAAAAATCAGATAGAAAAAAATGATTATGTTTTTATCTCAAAAGAAGAAACAAAAAAATATGGCATAGATTTGTATATAAACTCGCTCAAATTTGCAAAGAAATTAGCACCTTTAGTAAAAGAAAGATTCAAAGTTAAACCATTGTTTTCAACAACATTATTTGGAATGAAAGACGGAAGAAGAGTTTATAGATTGACAGTTTTGTTTAGATTAGAAAGAAAACGAAGAGAAGATTAAAAAGTAAGAGTAGCAGGTTCGTAAAGGGTGCAACCCTTACATAGGAAGCATTAAAAAACATAAATAACAACTAAAAATTCAAATGGAAAGAAAAAAACAATATGTTCAGGAAGAAGAAATAGTAACCAGAGTTCCTACGCCAAAAGGAAAGCAATCTTTAGGAATAGTAGAACAAAGAGTAGGTGGTTCTAGAATGTTAGTTCGCTGTTTTGATGGAAAAGTAAGAAACTGCAGAATTCCAGGAAGATTAAAAAGAAAACTCTGGATAAGAGAAAATGATGTTGTAATAGTTGAACCATGGGAGTATATTCCTGAAACAAAAGGAGATATTATTTTCAAATATCGTCCAAACCAGGTTGAGTGGTTAAAGAAAAAAGGCATGTTGAAGACATTGGAATCAACAGAAGAGTTTTAAAAAAAATTAAGTTAAAGCATCTTACGCAGGGTCGTAAGGGATGCAATCCCTACTATGCAAGAATTAAAAATTCCTCAAGAAAGAATCGCTATGTTATTAGGTAAAGTGGGTTCTACCAAAAGAGAACTAGAAACAAAAACAGGAACAAAAATAAGAGTTGATTCAGACGAAGGCGATGTATTAATAGAAGGTGATGAATTAAAGTGTTTTATTACTTTAAATATTATAAAAGCAATTGGCCGTGGTTTTAATCCAAAAATAGCATTAAGATTGCTAAATGAAGAAAATATTCTAGAAATAATCAATATGGAAGATTATCTCGGCAATAACAAAAAAAAGATTTTAACAGCCAGGTCAAGATTAATTGGTACTGGAGGAAAAGCAAGAAGGTCAATTGAAAGTTTAACATTTTCAAATATCTCAGTTTATGGAAAAACAGTTGCAATTATTGGAGAAATAGAAAAAGCAGAAATTGCAAAGCAGGCATTAATCAACTTAATAATGGGAAGCAAGCATGGAAATGTTTATGCTTTTATTGATAAAAGAAAAAAGTCATTAGATGAAGAAGAAATCAAAGCAAAAGAATAATTTTAAATATTAATCTATATTTATTAAAACATGAAAATCAGTTACATTTTAGCACTATTTTTTTTATTATCTGTATTTAATGCAGATGCATCAGAATTCATTGGTATACCTACACCAGTTGACCCAGCACCAAATCGAATAGAACTGCCAATACCAGAGCAAAATATTGTAGTAGACATTCCAAGTAACACAGAAATTAATGGAGAAATGCCAGAAGTAGTTCAGCAGGATAATAATGTAATTATTTCAAATCCCCCAGCAATAGTAATTAGTCCTGAAGAATCAAATTCATTAAGAGTTGGAATGATTCCAATAGAACCTAAAAAAATAGAGAATCCAAAAATAGAAATTATTCAAAACAATTATACAAACAGCATAATAGCAACTTCAAATAGTGTTCTAAACCAAGATGAGTTAAAAATAGTAAAAAAGAACAATTTTTTTGAATCAATCCAAAGTTTTTTCATAAAACTATTTTCTTGATAAAAACTAATTAAATAAAATCAACATTCTTTCTATACCATCTTTGTCTTTCTCTTCTTTCCTTACTTTCAAGATTCAAATAACCCCATTTACATTCTCCTAAAACTTGATTTGATGTAAAAACTTTATATCCATTATAGAATAAAGATCGTGCAGTTGCATAAACACAAAACTTAGCATATATTCCCATTAAAAAAATTCGAGATAAATTTAATTTGCTTACTTGTCTAAGTACATCAGGATTAGATAATGCATCATCCTTACTTTTAGTAAATAGGAAATGCCTTGGTGCTTCCAATATTTTTCTTCTCACTGGACCAATAGTTTCACCATAATTATCCACTTCGGTTTCAGTTTGCACCTCAATCAAAGGAATATCATTATCAATAGCATAATCTAAAACGCATCTTATATTAGAATGCAACATCAATTCTGTAAAGAAAAAAACTTGGTCTAAAAAATCAGGTTGCATATCAATGACAAAAATTCCAGTTTCTCCTTGCCTGCATAAATCATCCAAGCCCCGTATTAGTCGCTTCATATAAATTTTTAATAAGAAAAATTATTAAACTTATTGATTAAAAAACATTATAAAAATTTATAAACCCCAATCTTAAATTTCTAAGTATGTCATTAACAGCAGAAGACCTGGCAAAATCACAAAGAGAAATTTCAATCTCAGAATTTTTTGTAAAAAATAAGCATTTGCTCGGTTTTGATAATCCAAGAAAAGCATTGTTAACAACAATAAAAGAAGCAGTAGATAATAGCTTGACATATGATATGCCCATTCTTATCAGAAAAAAAGGAAAAATATTACTAACAAAGATAGGAGAACTTATCGACACTGAACTAGAAAAAGCTCAAAATAAGGTTTATACATTACGAAAAGGTAATTTAGAAAAACTTCCAGTACAGGAAACTATCGAAGTCTTGGCTTTTGATAAAAAAACATTAAAATTGTCTCTTCATCCTGTTTCAACATTATTTAGGCATAAAGTAAATAGCAAAATCTATAGGATAAAGCTCACTTCAGGAAGATATATAGACCTTACTGCTTATCATTCAATATTTACAATAAACCAGGGAGAAATAATTTCTATTCCAACATCTGCCATTAAAGTTGGTACTCCGATAATTGTCCCAAGAAAAAGCTGGAACAGTAATTATGATACAAATGAAATAAATTTAATTGAAGAACTTTTAATGCTTGATCCAAATCTCACTAAAAAAATATTTCTCCATGGAATTAATAATATTTTTACAGATGATATAAATAATCAATTAAAAGAGCTTTTTTCAGAATCCAGATACAGAATTAATGATTTTAGAAGATTCAATTATATTCCATTTAATGTTCTTAGGAAACTTAAAATAGATATTAATAAACTTTCAGATTCCAAGTTGGGTTATTTATATAGTCCTCATAAAATACCAGTAATCATAAAAGTAAATAATAAATTCGCAGAATTACTTGGATTTTATGTATCAGAAGGGTCTATGTTAAAATCATTAAACAGAATTCATTTTTCCTTTGGCATTCATGAAAAAGAAATAGTAGATTATTTGTCTGATTCATTCGAAAAGATTTTTAAAGTTTCTCCGAAAATCAAAAAAGCCCATAGTACAGCATATAATATTATTGCTAATTCCAGCATAATTTGTTTTATTTTTAAGCACATTTTTAAAGTAGGAGATTACGCAAACTCCAAGAGAATACCGGATATTGTGCATAATTTTAGTTATAATCTCAGATATTCATTCCTATTGGCATATCTTGCTGGCGATGGTTATCCAAGTAAGAAATTATTTGAAATATTAAAAAATGATTTAACATTGGATGAAATCGATGCAAAGAAAATAACTTGCGCTACAGCAAGTTTTCAGCTATTTACTGATTTACAATACTTATTATCTTCCATGGGTTTTAGTTATAGCACAGGCATGACAAAAGAAAAACCACGAGTAATTAACAATATTAAAACATTGTATGGAAAAAGTTATCAAATATATATCTATACAAATCGTGAAAGTAGTCATTTGAACTTACTGCCAATTAAAGATACAATAATTAACACATCAGATTCAAAAATCAGCTATTCTATAAATAGAAGCAATCAAAATAATATTTCTTTCAAAGTCTTGCAAAATGGATTATGCGCTCAAAGCATAAACATTTACAAAGGAGTAGAAACTCTTTTGGAAAGTGACCTTGGTATTTTGCGAGTTAAAAGCATAGAAGAGATTCAATATAATCATGAATGGGTATATGATGTTTCAGTACCTAACTGTGAAAACTTTGTTGCAGGTGTTGGAGCAATACTTTGTCATAATTCTTTAGATGCATGTGAAGAATCAAAAATATTGCCAGATATAAAAGTAGAGGTAAATCCAGTCACAGAAGACAGGTTCATAATAGTAGTAGAAGATAATGGTCCCGGAATAGTTAAAGAGCAGATTCCAAAAATTTTTGGAAAATTATTGTATGGTAGCAAATTTCATAGACTAAGAGTTTCAAGAGGCCAGCAAGGAATAGGAATTTCAGCATCAGCAATGTACGGTCAGTTGACAACAGGAAAGCCAATAAAAATTATTTCTAAAACAGGAAAAAACAAGCCAGCTCATTATTTCGAACTTCATTTAGACACAAAAAAGAACGAGCCAGAAATAGCAGCAGAAAGAATAATTGATTGGGAAAAAGAGCATGGAACAAGGATTGAAATTGAACTCCAGGCAAAATACCAGAAAGGAAGGCAATCTATAGATGAATATTTAGAGCAAACAGCAATAGTAAATCCTCATTTATTTTTAATTTACAAAAATCCAGAAAATGAAATTAAAGAATTTCCTCGAGCTACTAATCAATTACCAAAAGAATCAAAAGAAATCAAACCTCATCCTCATGGAATAGAATTAGGCATTTTAATAAAAATGCTTAGAGAAACAAGTGCAAAAACACTCCAATCATTTTTAGAAACAGATTTTTGCAGGGTTTCATCAAAAGTAGCCCATGAAATTTGTCAGACAGCAGGATTATATGAAAAATCACATCCAGATAGAATAGCAAGAGAAGAAGCAGATGCATTATACAAAGCAATTAATGCAACAAAAATAATGTCTCCTCCTACTGATTCAGTTATTCCATTAGGAGAAGAATTAATACTGAAAGGATTGAAAAAAGAAATCCAAGCTGATTTTTATACAGCAGTTACAAGGCCAACATCAGTCTATAGAGGAAATCCATTCATTATAGAAGTTGGCTTGGCTTATGGTGGAAATATTCCAAAAGATGAACCAGTAGATTTAATGAGATTTGCAAATAGAGTTCCTTTATTATATCAGCAATCAGCATGTGCAACAACAAATTCAGTTGTAAAAACAAAATGGGTTAATTATGGCTTAAGCCAGAGTAGAGGAGCATTGCCAGTAGGTCCTTTGGTTTTGTTAATTGAAATTACATCTGTCTGGGTTCCATTTACATCAGAAAGTAAAGAAGCAATAGCCCAATATCCAGAAATAATAAAAGAAATTAAACTTGCCTTGCAGGATGCAGGAAGAGAACTCGGTTCTTTTATAAGAAAAAATGTAAGGGCAAAAGAACAAAGAGAAAAAATTGATTTGTTTGAAAAATATATTCCAGAATTAGCAAATGCATTAAGCAATTTAAGCAATGAAAAAAAATCAGAAATAGAAGAAAATCTAGAAAAAATACTAAAGAAAGGTCTTAAAGATTTATTATTAGAAAATAACATAGAAGCTAAGCCAGCAAAAGAGCAAAAAGAAAAAATAATGGATGAAATAGAATGACAAAATCAAATCAAAAAGAAGTATTGGAAAACTTAGGTAAAAAACTAGTTGACCAGGTAAAAAAAGGAAAAAACCCGGAAATAGTTTTTAGATTAAGAAATTTAACAAATATAATTTATGATAAAAAAACAAGAACATTGAAATTAGGAGATAAAACATCTTCAAGAAGTTTCTTTAATTTAGCTCATGCAAAAAAATTTCTCCAAACAGTAGAAGTCGCTTCTGTAATTAAAAAAGAACTTTTAGAATCAGGAAAACACGAGCATCTTAGAGGTGTTTTCTATATGACTAAAAGAACTATCCCTAAAACAAATGTAAATTTAGTAGATGAACAAACAGAAACTGATAAAGCAATAGAAGATTTAGAAGTTATTACAGGACTTTCAAGAGAAGAGCTTCATGTATCAGCAAATAAAATGGGTAGCATGGTTGGCAATGTTATTTTAGGAGATTCAGGAGATGTTATAGATTGCTCAAAATTAGGAAAAGGTGGTTACTCCATTCCTTCAATTACAGATGAACTAGAATTAAAAAAAGTAAGTGCAAAATACGTTTTATACATGGAGAAAGCAGCTATTTTTGAAAGATTAAATGAAGATAAATTCTGGCAAAAAAATAATTGCATCTTAGTTACTTCACAAGGCCAGACAACTAGAGGAATAAGAAGATTACTTCAAAGATTAGCAGAAGAAGAATCTCTTCCAATTTATGTTCTATGTGATGGTGATGTCTACGGAGCATATATTTATTCAGTTGTTAAATATGGTTCAATAGCATTAGCTCATGCATCAGAAAGATTGACAATTCCAAGTGTTAAATATATTGGAATAACAATGGATGATGTTATTAAATATGATTTGAAAAGGCACTTAATCAAATTAACAGAGCAGGATATAGCAAGAATAAAGCAAGTAACAGAATACGATTGGTTTAAAGACAACAAGGAATGGCAGCGCCAGTTTAAAATAATGAAAGAATTAAATGGAAAAGTAGAAATTCAGTCCTTATCAGCAAAAGGCATTTCATTCATTTCAGAACACTATCTTCCTGAAAAGATAAAAAACAAGGAATTTTTAGAGTAAAAGTTTTCTTAGTTAATTTTCTTTTTCCTTAAGGTTTTTCTTTTCTAAAGAAAAAGCTTAATAAAAAAGAATTTAAATCAATACGATACATATCGTATCATGTGGACATTAAAAGTTTCTCTCAATGGAAAATCGGCTTTAATAGGAAGCAGGACATTAAAGCATAAAGTAAATTTGTTTGTTTTTCCTCTTTCTTATTATTATGAAAAAAACTGGGTAATAGTAAATCTTACAGGAATTATTTTAGGTTCTGAAAAAAACAAGAAAGATTTTGAAAAAGACTGGAAAAATTCAGGAAGATTAATCAATATTGAATTTAATAAAGATTTTTTTATAGCAACTATTAAAGAGCCCATATTTGCAAAAACAATCTACAACAAAGATATAATTCACCTTTCACCCGCTTTAATTGATGAGAATGGCTGGGAAACATTATACATATCTTCCTTTAATAAAAAAATAATTGAAGATTTTTTAAAAACATTAAGAAAAAATTATGAAATAAAACTACATTTTTTAAAACAAGAAAAAGTAAAAAATATTTCAATATTGCAGCAAAATCCAGAGCTAACAGACAAGCAAAAACAAGCAATGGAGCTTGCAATTAAAAATGGTTACTATGAATATCCAAGAAAAACTTCAATAAAAAATTTAGCCAAGATTTCAAAGTTGTCTTTCTCAACTTATCATGCTCATTTGAGAAAAGCAGAGCAGAAATTATTGCCCTTCTTCTTCAATAAATAAAAGAAAACACGATATGTATCGCTATAAACTTTAACTAATTTCTATAATCATTTTATAGTGATTAAAATGAAACCAATAAAAACAGCATCAGATATTTTAACACCAGAAGAATATAAAAGATATCAAAATGAATGGAGAGATTTTAAAGGAAAATATACAAGAAATTCTCATTACAATGTAAATTCTAATACTCCTTTTATTAGCTTAGTTTATCAATTTCAGGATAAGCCCTTATTTCGTGCAAGAGTCTTTAATAAAGAATTAAGAAAATTTACTCCTTATTTTAATGCAGGAGAACATTTGCTTCCATTTTGGGATGGAACCCATCAATTAATAGTTGGAGTTCAAATGTATACTGCAAGCTCTCGTTTGGTAAGAGATGATTATGATACAACAGAAGCATTAGAAGCAAGAACCTCATTAAATTTTAAAGCCAGAATCTACTGGGATGATAGAATTTCAGTTGAATTAATAATAGAACAGAGAAATTTAATTTCGTCAATATATGGTACATTTTATTCAGATAAAACAAAAAAATTGTTGGCACAAGGCATTTCTTTAATTGTTTTACATTCAAGAGCATATTATGAATGCATTGAAAGAATTAAGAAAGGAAAAAAAGGAGAAATTCCTGATTTAATAAGAAAAATACAAATGCAGGAAATACAT
>Ga0208375_1001483_pt1 | contig 26137 bp, 12 predicted proteins | sample RifOxyD1_FD_184038 | JGI IMG/M metagenome (GOLD analysis project Ga0208375, IMG submission 184038) | Soil microbial communities from Rifle, Colorado - Rifle Oxygen_injection D1 (SPAdes) | ecosystem: Environmental > Terrestrial > Deep subsurface > Rock core/Sediment | place: Rifle, Colorado...
TATGCGGACATTGCCGGATATATTGAGGGTGTTGGTCCCGTGGATGAAGGTGCCAAGCACGGTGAGAGGTCCATTGATGTCTATGGCGGCACTGCCTGCAGTAAAGGTGGCAGAGGCCTGTATCGTTACTCCCGAACCGTCAACAGTGACTGCGTCGCCCGGGCTGAAGTTCGTGCTGTTCCAGACAACGAGTGTCTTGTCTGCCGGCACAGTCAGCTGATTACTGGACATGCTGTAGATATTCGTGATGTCAGCATCCGGTGTACCACCCATGTCATCTGCAATGACCAGATCTGCATTGGTAATGGCTGCCGATCCTGATTCTGAGCGCACGATGAGGTGATCACTGTACAGGTGCATGCCAGTCATGGATCCGCCAGAGCCGAGGACAACCGTGACAGCATCCTGCGCGGAGTCCTGCACGAAGACTGTCACTACTGTGCCGCCGGTCATGGAAGCACCGGAGAGCGTGAACTGCCCGCCTGCATCAGTGGGTGCTGTATCTGTAATAGCGCCGCCGTTGTAACTCACGGAGATACCCACCCCTGCACCTGCCGGAGTCTGCCCTGCATCGAGATAGAACGTACCGGCAACGGTCGGCGTGCTGAAGATCCAGTTGAGGTTGTTCAGGCTATCGGTACAGCTCGTACAATTCAGCTGCTGTCCGTTGCTCGCATTGGAACGCTGCACATCCAGGAACTGGAGCGTGTAAGAGCCACCCGTATCAAGCGTGAGTAACGAGGAGATACCACTGTTGCTTGCACGCAGGCTCAGGAGTTCTGTAAGTCCCCCACCCTGGAGAATAAGTGCCCCGCTCACGGCTGTTTCTTCGCCAGAGTAGAATGTGAGTGTCCGGGCTACAGTGACTGATTTCCTGAGATTGTAGAAGACCGTGGAACCGGAGATGGTCTGGTTTCCGCCATCGAGGGTGACAGAGCCGGAACTGTGGTTGAAGGTGGCATTTGCCCCCTTCGTCCAGGAACCCGAGAGGGTGATGGTTCCGGGAGTAGAGGTAAAGGTGCCTGCGGAGAGCTGCAGGTTCCTGTTGATATCGAGGGACCCTGTTGCTGTATACGTTGCTCCGGTCCCATTGACGATGAAGTTGTAGAAGGCACCGGAAGCAGTGATATTGTGGCTGCCGGAGGTGCCATCGAAGAGGACAGTACTTGTCCCTGCAATGAAGTCTCCCGTGCCCGTGGCAAGCCAGGAACCAGACACGGTGATGACGGAGTTGTCCGTGCCGTTATCGGAGGCATTCAGCAGACCGTGGATGAAGAGACCCCCTGTCCCCACGAAGAGGTTATTGCCGGAGAGCACGAGGGTGTCTCCTGTCCCAACGGTGAGCTTGTGGACGCGCAGAGAGCCGGAGAGGGTGACGGTATCGGGGCTGGTGCCCACCTGAACGATGCCGAGGCGTGTGCTCGTCTCATCTTCAAGGATGAGATCTCCATTGAGTGTGAGGGTTCCTGTGTCGAACACCGTGCTGTATACCGCACCGTTTGCAATGCGGAGATCTTCGGCAATGCTCACGTTCTGGCCATTCTGGGCGAATGTACCGCTTGAAAGCGTGAAGGTACCATTGACGTCCATGGCATCCTGGAGCGTCCAGGTACCACCCACGCCATTCAGAACGATGCCCGAGAAGCTGTTGCCATTACTCGTGATGTTCTCGGAAGCAGTGGAGTCGAAGGTGACGGTGCCGCTGGAACTGAAGGTTCCTCCCGTTGCATCCCAGGTACCGCTGACGGTGACCGCATTGGTAGTGGGCCTGAAGGTTCCATTGATGTCGATGTCATCGACGGTGACGGTGCCTCCCGGCTGGAAAGTATCGCCGCTCCAGACGAAGAGCTCACGGTTATCTGCGACGGTGACTGCAGAAGGGCTTGCGGCGGAGAGAACACCGGTGATGTCACTATCTCCATTATCATCCGCCACGCTGAGATGCGCGTTGGTGATGGCGGCGCTTCCCGATTCTGAGCGCAGGATGAGACGGTTCTGGTACAGGCTGATGCCTGTCATGGCAGAGCCGGAACCAAGCACGACGGTGACACCGGTCGCCGTTCCTCCGTTCAGGTACAGAGTGATGATGGAACCGCCGGTCATGGCAGCACCGGAGAAGGTGAACTGGCCGCCGGCATCGGTGGTATCTGTATCTGTGGGTGTCCCGCCGTTGAGGCTGAAGGACACTGTTGCACTGGCCAGAGGCGTGGTGCCCTCGTCGCTGTACGCGGTACCGGTAATGGTATGGAAGGCCCAGTTTAAGTTGTTACCGCTGTCCGTGCAATTGGTACAGATGAGTGTCTGGCCGCCGCGTGCATCACTATCCCGCACATCCAGGTACTGGAGGTTCTGTGAACCTGACGCCCTGCTGAGAATGAGCTTGCTCTGCCGCCCCGCTTGCGAAGAGCGCAGGGAAAGCAAATTGGATGCAGCTCCATTGAGGGTGAGCGCTCCACTGACGGCTGTCTGCTCCGTGGCAATGAAGGTGAGCGTCTGGCTTGCGGTGACGGTCTTCGTGAGATTGTAGAAGACGGTGGAACCCGAGATGGTCTGATCGGTACCATTCAGATTCACGGTGCCGCTGTTATGATTGAACGTGGCATTCCCCCCCCTCGTCCAGGAGCCGGAGAGCGTCATGGTTCCGGATGTCGCCGTAAAGGTGCCAGCGGAGAGTTGTACGTTGCCATCAACGTCTATGGTTCCTGCTGCCGCATACGTTGCTCCGGTGCCATTGATAATCAGATGGTAGAACGCTCCTGAAGCAGTGATATTGTGGCTGCCGGAGGTGCCATCGAAGAGGACAGTACTTGTCCCTGCGATGAAGTCTCCCGTGCCTGTAGCAAGCCAGGAACCCGAGACGGTGATGGTGGAGTTGCTGGAGTTGTAATCCGCAGCATTGAGCAGACCGTGGATGAAGAGACCACCGGTGCCTACGAAGAGATTGAATCCTGAGAGTGTGAGAATGTCTCCTGTGCTCACGGTGACTTTCCATGCGACGAGGCTGCCGGAGAGCTGGACTGTATCTGGGCTGGTGCCGATCTGGACATTGCCGATACTCACTCCCGTCTCATCTTCGTAGGTGAGATCGCCATCGAAGATGACGCGGGAATTGTTGCCGGACCTTGTGAAGGTGGAACCGGCTGCTATGCGGACATTGCCGGATATATTGAGGGTGTTGGTCCCGTGGATGAAGGTGCCAAGCACGGTGAGAGGTCCATTGATGTCTATGGCGGCACTGCCTGCAGTAAAGGTGGCAGAGGCCTGTATCGTGAACTCCGGCGTTGTCACTGCGCCACCAGGCACAAAATTCGTACCCGGCCATACGTAGAGTTTCTTCCCACTGGCAACCGTCAGAGCTCCTGCAGAAACGGCATAGATGGCAGTGACATCTGCATCGGGCGTGCCATCCATGTCATCTGCGAGGGCAAGCACTGCGTTCGTTATTGCTGTGGAGCCTGATTCCGAGCGAACAATGAGATGATCCTTGTACAGATGAGTCCCCGTCATGGAGATTCCCGAACTCAAGACGACTGCCACCCCATCCTCTGTCTCGTCTTGTATATAGAGAGTCACGATGGTCCCGCCGGTCATATTGGCACCGGAGAGCGAGAACTGTCCTCCTGCATCGGTGAGATCCGTATCCGCAATAGCACCGCCGTTGTAGCTGATGGAAACCTTCTTTCCAGAAAGCTCCGTTGTCCTGTCATGGCTGTAGAGCGTGCCTACCACTGTTTCCGTACTGAAGCTCCAGTTGATGTTATTCCCGCTGTCAGCACCATTGGCACACACGAGCGTTTCCCCATTGCTTGCATCGGACCGCTGGACGTTCAGGAATTCCAGATGCTGCGAACCCCCCGCATCCAATGTCAGCAAAGCGGCTACCGCACTGTTACTTGCCCGGAGCAGAAGCATGTTGCTGGCATCCGCACCACTGAGTGTGAGTGCACCGCTCACAGTCGTCTCCGAGGTGGATTGGAAGGTGAGCGTCTGCTGGGAAGTGACGCTCTTCGTGAGATTGAAGAAGGCCGTGGAACCGGAAAGTGTCTGGTCAAGGCCATCGAGAACAATAGAACCAGAGTTGTGTATGAACGTCGCATTCGCCCCTTTCGTCCAGTTCCCCGCAACAGTCATTGTCCGCCGCAGCGGCGCAGTGAATGTCCCCGCTGAAAACTGGATATTTCCATTGATATCCAGCGATCCGGTCGCAGTATAGGTAGCTCCGGTCCCATTGAGGGCTAGATTGTAGAAAGAACCCGAAGAAGTGATGTCATAGCTGCCGGAGATGCCGTCGAACCGGACGGTAGACGTGCCTGAAATGAAATCGCCGGTACCCGACGCAATCCAGGAACCACTCACCACAATCACCGAATTGTCCGTATCGTTATCCGTGGCATCGAGTGTGCCATGGATGAAGAGACCACCCGTGCCAACGAAGAGGTTATGACCCGAGAGGACGAGAGTGTCTCCCGTGCCAATCGTGAGCTTGTGGACACTCATGGAACCGGAAAGTGTGATGGTGTCCGGGCTCGTTCCCACCTGCACGGTACCGAGTTTCACTCCAGCTTCATCCTCGTACACAAGATCGCCATCAAGTGTGAAGGTGCCGTTGTTGTACGGAGCAGTGAACACTGTACCGTTCGCAATGCGCACATTCCCCGAGACGTTCAGGTTCTGGCCGTTCTGGTTGAACGTTCCTGCGGAAAGAGTCAATGTGCCGTTCACGTCCATGGCGTCCTGCAGTGCCCAGGTGCCGCCATTGCCGCTGAGCGTGAGATTGTTGTAGGCACGTCCTGCGCTGGTGATGGTTTCAGATCCCGTAGAAGTGAAGGAAATAACGCCATTTCCTGATGCGGTTCCCCCCGTTGCATCCCAGGACCCGGTCACACCAATGCTGTTGCTCTGGTAGTTCAGCGTTCCGTTGATATCGAAGTCATGTGCTACAACGGTCCCCTGCGGCCGGAAGGTGTCCCCGCTCCAGATGAAAAGTTCCTTCGCGGAAGCAACCGTCAGCGCAGAGGGCGTGGCTGCAGAAATAATATTCGTAATATCCGAATCTGCATTCCCCGCTTTGTCGTCTGCAACGGCAATATGTGCATTGGTGATGGCAACCGATCCGGACTCCGAGCGCAGAATCAAGCGGTCTTCATAGAGAGAAATACCGGTCATGGAACTCCCCGAACCAAGCAAGATGGTGACAGCATGATCGGAACTGTTGTTCACGAAGAGCGTGATGATGGTACCGCCGGTCATCACCCCGCCGGAGAGGCTGAACTGGCCGCCTGCGCCCACAGCTACCTGCTCGGTGATGGTTCCTCCGTTGTAGCTGATGGCAACGGTTGCGCTCGTAATAGGTGTCGTCCCTTCGTTGCTGTAGAGCGTCCCTGTGACCACCGGCGACGTGAACGTCCAGTTCTCGTTGTGCTTCTTATCGGCGCACTGTCTCGTACAGTTCAGTGTCTTTGCTCTGTTGGCTACCGTCCCGCTGCCGCTCATATCCTGCACACGAAGTCGCTTGATGTCCTGGAACGCGTTGGAATAGCCAAAGAGCACCAGTTTCGCGAGGGTGCCGGACTGGCTTGATTTGAGCTCCATGGTGGAACCGGTGGCGCCCTGGATGATGAGGGATCCGCTCACTGCCTGTCGCATCCCGACCGCGAGTGTCAATGTATCCCGCACAGTCGCCATTTTGCGCAGATGATAGAAAACTGTGTTCCCCGTCATACTCTGGTTTGTTCCGTCAAGGATGACCGTGCTCGTGCCCTTCACAAAGGACCCGCTGGATGTGTTGATCCACGCACCCGAGAGCGTCACTGTATTTGATCCGGCATTGAATGTCCCCTGGAGGACAATACCGCTTCCCACGTTCACTCCTGCGCCCGGGGTATAGGTCGTCCGCTCCCACACGAGCAGATCTTTTCCTGACTTCACGTTGAGCACTCCATTGTCCACCGTATACATCTCATTGATGCTCGCTCCGCCGTTGGTGGCGGCAGCAATCCTGCCGTTGGTCATAGCCACCGCACCGGAATCTGAGCGCACGATGAGATCATTCTTGTAGATGTGGAGATTGGTGATGGAAGACCCCGATGCCACTGTGACAGTGGCGCCTTTCTCCGATTCTCCCGTGATGTATACGGCAATAATCGTTCCCCCCGTCATGACCACATTGGTAAACGAGTACACACCGTTCGCGTCAGTATCTGCAGTGGTTTGAGCAGTACCGTTCTTGACGAGCTGGATGGTCTTTAAGGCCCCGATATCATTGGTTCCATTGTCGGTGTACACCGTACCCGAAATCGTCCCCGTTGCGTCGTTTGCGATCTGCCACGTACGGCGTTCCTCGTACAGAGTGCCATCCTGTGCCGCCAAGCGGAGTGGCCCCACAAGATAGAACTCTGGTGATGTATCCGGAGCATCGTACTGGTAACTCAGTGTCACACTCTCACCTGCACTCCAGGATCCCTGCCAACGCATTGCCACACCATCTTCCCCCACTGTCACCGCACCCCCATTGCTCACATCCTGGACAGTGAATCCTGCCGGGAGCGTGTCCGTAATCGTGCCTGCAAAACGTTCTGCGAAGTGCACCTCAATCGTCATGGGAGAGAGAGCAGCGGGCCACAGACGGGTTGCAGCAGTACGCTCGACAATGATTGCCGGTGCGGTTTCCACTTCGATTTCCGTCCGTGCCGTCCGTGTGCCGTTCGCCGTAGTGGCCTGCAGCGTGAGCTCGTACGTTCCCGCCTGGCTCAGGCGGAAGTACGTCTCGTAGTCAGGATCTATGAGTCCAGCCTCGTAGAGCGCACACGTGTCGGATACCGTGATGGATTCGTCTTCCGTCGAGAACACAACGGTGCTGCCATTGGGCTCTTTCACAACCAATTGCACAGTTGCGTCGCAGACCATTTTTCCTGCGTCATCCAGCACGCCGATTGCGATGTTTGCCACCTGATCTGGCCTGTACACGTCCTGGTTCGGGTTGAGGGCAAGAACACCCCAGGTGAAATCGCGCGTAAGAACCTGTTCCTCACCGGAGAGAGGATCCTGCACCGTTGTCGTTATCGTGTACTTGCCCGGCCTGAGCGCATTTTGTTTCTCGATAACGAGCACGGTAGCACCGTCTAGCTCTTCGAAATGGTACTCCGGCTCAATGGCTGTTCCAGCAGAATCAGTCACCGATACCGTAATGATTTCCTCGCCATCACCCTCTGATTCCTCTGCAAGCATTTCCGGCTGCATTGCCGTTTCGTATGCAGAATTCTGGACCCCAGCATCTTCGGCAAGAGCCTCGGAGAGAACCGCAATTGTCTCTGCATCCACCACTTCGCGCACGGCTTCCATCACATTCTGCATATCTACTGTTCCGTCTTCCATCACTTCTGAAGCAGCGGTTTCAACGATCACCTGCCTTGCCGCTTCCGTCGTTTCCTGACCCACAACAACGCTGACAATTTCCTTCGCCTGCTCGGCAATTTTCCTGGCACCCTCCTCCGAACTCAGCTTCTCCACAACCTCCTGTTCCACTGCGTCCATAGTGGACGCCCGTGTCCGCGTCGCATCCGGCACAAGCACCTGTTGAAGAGCTCCCGCCCTGAGAGTGTCTTCCATGAGGCGGCTCGCTACTTTTTCCTGCACTTCCGGAATGTTCATAATGGCCTCGGCCACGACTGTCTCCACGTCGTTCTGGCCAATCACCGCACCGAGAATTGCCGCAACCGCGTCCTCCTCTGCAAGGGGAATCTGTCCTTCTCCTCCGGGACTGGAAGCACTTTCCGCACCCTGCACGATGACGAACGTGGGTTCCTGGCCCATGGTAAATGTGTCCTGCTCCTCCACAAATTCGAGCACAAGCTCCGCAGGAGACGCTGCCTCCGCACCTGCATCGGCCTCCACGAACTGGAACGCAGTATCGCTCTTCACAACACCAACCACCGTACTTGCGGAAACGAGCTGCCACTGCCGATCTTCACGGAAACGCAGCTGCCTCTCCACCGTGCCTTCTGCCACTGCTTCCGGAACAAAGAGCCGGAAGATGCTGTCCCAGAGAACGGATACTGGTTCGGAGGATCCATCTCCTTCCCCATCCGCTTCGGTATCCTGCTCAACCGATTCTGTATCGCTACCTGTGGCCTCCCCCTCTGCTGGCAGAGTTTCCTCTTCCTGCAGAGGCACTTCCTCGATCGCTTGGGAAGACGAAGAGAAAGATGAGAACGTGCCCTCCATCGGCAGGCCAGATTCTTCTGGCAGCAGTGGGACCTCCCCGCTGCTCTGCTCACTCTCGGATGAGGACGAGCTAAACTCCATCTCCGGTATTTCTGCAACGTCCACTACTGTCCCTTCCGCTTCCACAGGCCCAAAAAGCCACATCTGTGCCTCGCCGTGCGGGATCTTGTACGTGTAGCGCAACTCGTAGGAGCGCCCTGCATCCCACTGCTTCTTCCAGGAGAGAACACCGCTGCGTACTTCCGCCTCAGGATCACTGGAAAGAATTTCCAGATCTGCAGGAACCGTTTCCGTCACTTCTCCAACGAATGTATGCGATGGCGTGAGCACGAGAACCATTTCCCCCTGCTGCCCGTACGCGGTGGCACTCGCACCTCTGCGGCTCACAGTCACTGGCACCGCTTCTTCCGAAACAATGATGGATTGCGCCGCGAAGCGCTCTCCGTCTGCGGTCTGCGCATTCACGGCAATGGTGTATGTCCCGGGCTGCTGCACAGGCAATGCTGCGGTGAATACGGGGAGTGCACCCTCGTGACACTCTGTGGGGGAATGCAGTATTTCCTCTCCGTATGACTCTTCTGTTCCATCCGGCAGCGTGACCCGTATGTCGAAAGACGCCTCGCAGAACGGATTGCCGTTGTCGCTGAGAACGGAGAGTGCCACCTGTACGGAATCGCCCGGCAGGTACTGTGAACGATCTGTATTGAGCGTGATAAGACCCCACTGTACTTCCGTATCCAGAAGCACAGTATCGAGCACTTCACCCTCTGTTTCCCGGAAGATACTCCGGAGCTTGCGTGAAGCCCCGCGGGTGCCATCGAGGAGCGCAGTCATGCCGTAGAGACCCGGCGAGAAATGGGAACCTGGCTGTACCGTAACGATGTACTCACCCTGTGTCTGCGCCACCTCAAATTGCGGGAAAAGCACCTCGCCGTCCGGACGGTGCATTTCCACCCGTAAGCGGTTGGAGAGTTCTTCCGCGCTCTGGACTTCCGCGCTCTTCACCAGAGTGAACGTGGGATAGATGTGTGCAGGTTCCTGCAGAGAACCGACGCTCACGAGTGCTGCAGGTTCCGTTGCCTCAGGCAATACTTCCTCCTGCTGCTGTTCCTCCGAAACCTGCGATTCCTCCGAAGAACTGGAGCTCTGCTGCTCCTCCAGCACAGGAGAAACGGAAGATGACTTGCTGTTCTCACTCTGCCCTTCACTGCCAAATGAGCTGCTGGCATCTTCCGTCCCTGCATCGTCAACCCCCGTACTGCTGACCCCTTCAGGGGAAAATGACTCCAGAGAAACACTGCTCGCTGCGCTGCTCGTGGACGCAGCGCCGCCCGAAATCTCCGGCTGCTCCATGCTCTCAGCGAACACTCTCGGTGAAATGAGGTTGGTCGCGAAGAGGCTCACGAGCAGAGCTCGGGCAATAATTTTCCGGGACCTCGTCATGAGGTCTTCATCTGCGCCCGGAGATGCTGGCACGCAATTTGGAGTTTGTGTGTATAAAATCCAGTTATTTTACCAGATTTACTCACTTTGAACAATGCTCAAGACACCAAAATTATCTGTATGACAAGTGTACCTCACCACAGGAAAAATTCCCGAAAAATCCGGGAGGAATGTAAAGCAGCTTTTCAGCTTACTACTGCGCTCCCCCGAACTTCTTCCTGCCACGCAGAGCACCGCTCAACCCCAACGCGACAGCGGCCACCGATAGACCAACGCCAGAACGTGGCAGTTTTGGCAAATTTGCTGCGACAGATTCGGTTTGTCCTCCCACACTTGCAAGTGTGGATGCAGCCGGAGGTGTGTACCCCATCTGCACGTCGGAAGAAGAGGGAACGGTGCTGGTGAATCTCTCACGCTGCGAACGACGAAGCTCCACATTCTGTAACGCAGCATCGACAGGCTCAGATTCCTGCACTGGCACCTCTTCGGGTTCTGACAAGACAGGATTTTCCTCCGTCCCAAATCGTCTATTCGTGTACTGCTCCGCCAGGTTGCGTGTCTTCTCGGCAAGCTGCAACTGTATCTGCTCCTGCTCCCGCGAAGGAGCTGACGGACGTGCAGTAGCCTCACGCACGTATGCCTCAGCAGTTGGTGCAAATAGAATGCTCCCCAGAGCGAATGCGGATGCAGTGAGCGCGACAATGCCCTTCTTCCTTTCGACCATAGCAAGAGGTGGTATGTGTGTATTCACCATTATTATAGCAAAATCCTCCCATCCAGCCAAGAGCAAGCTTCCATCCGCCATGTATACAATCCCCTTCAATGAAGAAAAGTGCATTTTGCTGGTCACGTTTCGATAGCGCGGTACTCATCTGCACCCTGCTGCTCTACGGTGCTGCCTTACGTTATCTGCAGCCAATCATTCTCCCAAGTACCTTCATCGCGCAGGACATGGAGGAGCCAATTGCCATACAACATGCCCCTTTTCCCACAGTATACAAAAACACCATCGACCTGGACCTCCGCGTCTGGATGCGGCAGATTCGCCCTTCTGCACTGCGCATTGAAGTCTACGATTGCATCCGGAGTCTCAGCATTAACGGCAAAAAAATTACGGACAAAGGCTTAATGAAATGCCACCGCACAGCCGAAGGCTTCGTACTGAAAGACACAACTATGCTGAGACGAGGTGTAAACATCATGCAAATCACAGCGCTCAGCTGGCGAAAAAACGGGATCCGCATCACGGTCCCTCACACCGATCCGCTGAAGTTTGTGCTCCATTTTGCACTGCTCTGCATCATCGGGTTCTACGGCTGGAAAGGCATACGCAAGACCTTCCTCTGGCAAAAGCACCGGGATCTCATGGGGATCTTCCTCATTGGAGCACTCCTCCGCAGCATCTACATGCTCTCTACACGCATCTGGGAACGGTCCTACGACTGGCAGGGACACTGGGATTACATCCTCTATGTGCTCCAACATTGGAATATCCCGCTTACCTCCCAGGGGTGGCAATACTACCAGCCACCGCTCTTCTACTTCATGAATGCTGTCGCGTTGTTCCCGGCAACGCTGCTTACCGGGAATGAATATCCGCTCATGCGGCTTGCGCAGGCGTTCTCACTTGGGATAAGCATTGCCGCGCTGGGTGCGGGAATATGGATCGGCACGCTGCTCTTTCCTGAAAAGGAAAACCAGAAAAGGTTGCTTTTCGCAGCTGGACTGGCCTTCTTCCCGGGTCTGGTGTTCCACGCTTCCCGCGTGAGTAACGACACACTCCTGCTCCTCATCTCCTTCCTCTTCTTCGGGTTCCTGTACCGCTGGTGGATACGTGGTTCTGAGCGGGATCTCCTCATCGCCTCCGTGTGCGTTGCCTGCGGGCTCCTCACCAAATCCAGCGCCCTGCCACTCGCCGCGCTGCTCTTTCTCTGCATCCTCATCCACCAGCCACGCCACTGGCGTACTTCCCTCAGGAATGTTCTGCTCTGCTTCGCCATACTATTTGCGCTGACAGGATGGCACTACACTCTCCGGTTCATGGTAGAGGGAAATCAACATATTGTTGGAAACATCGACAGGAACGGCCCGACACTCTACATCGATACAATCGAGAAAAAGAACTTCTACACGTTTCGCCCGATCGCAGTACTCCAGCAGCCATTCAACAACCCGCTCAACGACAGGAGGGGGAGACGCTTCTTCTGGGAACATCTGACAAAATCTTCCCTCGCAGGAGAGTGGGAACTCGGCGATGAGCTCTACACCACCATGCAGTTCCTGCTCATGCTGATAATGCTCTTCGCTGTCCTCGGCATCGCAGGGCTCATCCGTACCATCCGGCACCAGCTGCATGCGAGCCTGCCCATTCTCGCGACGGGAGTTGTGCTCACCGGCTCCATGATGGTCCTCGTGATGCAAAAGCCCGTCGGAGGGTTTCAGGACTTCCGCTACATACCGCTCCTTGCCGTTCCGGTACTGTACTGCATACTCCAGGGGACAGATGTACTTCCAATACGCATACGCAACATCCCAGTGCTTCTTCTCCTCCTCTTCTACACATTCTGCGTAGCGTTTTTCATGATACTTCTGGCACACTGAGTTCACATGCCAGACTGCAGACAACCACAGGAAAAAATGCACACACCCTGCGATCTCACGATCCTCCTCCCATGTCTGAATGAATCTGAAACGCTCCCCCTGTGCATTGCAGAAGCCCGGCAGTTCCTTCTGAGAGAAAACAGTACGGGAGAAATCCTGGTTGCCGATAACGGCAGTGAAGACGACTCCGTGCAGGTTGCCCGCTCCTGCGGTGCGCGAGTGGTTTCTGTGCCGGAACCCGGCTATGGCAGCGCTCTCCGAGGCGGCATAGAGGCTGCGAACGGAACGTTTACCATCATGGGTGATGCAGACGGCAGCTATGACTTCTCCTCCCTTGGGATCTTCCTGAAAGCACTGCGGGAAGGATGTGACCTTGTGGTCGGCAACAGGTTTGCGGGCGGCATAGAACCAGGTGCCATGCCCTTTCTGCACAGATACATCGGGAATCCTGCACTTTCTGGCATTGGCAGGCTCTTCTTCCGGTCCAAGCTGCACGACTTCCACTGCGGGCTGCGGGGATGCCGCACCGACGCAATCGGGTCACTCCGCCTGCAAACGAAAGGCATGGAGTTCGCGAGCGAGATGATTGTACGGGCTTCCCTCGCAGGTATGCAGGTGTGCGAAGTGCCCACAGTGCTCCGGAAAGACAGGCGGAGCAGAGGGCCCCACCTGCGCACCTTGCAGGATGGCTGGCGGCACCTGCGATTCCTCTTCCTCTTCAGCCCCTCCTGGCTCTTCCTCTACCCGGGCATCATACTGGTGCTCCTCGGCATTGCCGGGAGCCTCTGGCTGCTCCCGGGACAGCAGTACATATTCGACGTCCATACGCTGCTCTACTGCGCGGTGGCAATCTTCGTCGGCGTGCAGGCAGTGAGCTTTGCCGTCATCACCCGCATCTACGCAGGGAAAAAAGGCTTCCTGCCTCCCCACCCACTCCAGCACAGACTGCGCAATTTCCCGCTCCTGGAAACAGGACTGCTTCTTGGTGCCGCCGCTTTGATAGGAGGCATCGCCCTCACTGTGTATGCCTTTCTCTTCTGGCAACAGCGCACATTCGGAGACTTGAATCCGCAGAGCATGCTGCGGCTTGTGATACCGTCTGTCAGCCTCATTGTGATCGGCATGCAGATCATGCTCAACGTGCTGCTGCTCGCAATACTGGACATGGAATGAATGGGCGCTTCCTGCGCAATTACTTGACTTTTAAGTTAATACAACTACAATGCTTTTGCGAGTGGCGTTGTGCACAACCCCGCTCGGAAGATACCCCCATAGATCGATCCTAGGTCCAAAGGGGCTTCTTTTAAAATGCAGCTTTTTCCTATCCTGTCGCAAGGTCGGAACAATGCCGAAAAAACGATGATTGACAATACTTACTCCATGGTTACATTATCGCTATGTCACTCTCCCTGATCCCGGAAATCAAAGCATGGGTACAGAAGAAGAAGGGCGGTCACGCAAAGCATGCTGAGTATCTTGTGGAGAGAATCCGTGGAGATCACCTGCAGCCGGGAGTGATTGCTGACCTCGGCTGCGGAACCATGACAGTGACACGGAGGATTGCTGAGCTTCTTGGGGATGTGGAAGTGTACGGATACGACGTGAAGGATCACGCTGCAAAACGTGATGATGATCCTGCGAACCTGCGTTACTCCGTCATAGAGCCATTTACATTTGGGCAGCAGGAACCGAAGGCCGACATCGTGAACCTCGGCGGTGTCATTCATCATGTTGACCAAAAAGACGAGCTGCGGTTTCTGCAGGATGTGCATGCCGGTATGACAGATGGGCCGGACAGCCGCCTGTTCATGCATGAACACACACTCTCGGCAAATCCGTGGCGGCGGCGCATGGAAACCGTGTGCCTCAGAACAGTGGAATTTCTCATCAACGAGGCCGCAGAGAGCATGCTGACACAGTACAACTTCTACACGAGAGAACGCCTGCTCGCCCTCTTAGACAGAGCTGGCTTTGAGGTTCTGGACCATGAGGACGTGGGAACGAGGCTCGTGACACTCCCCTCTCTCAATACCAATACCGTGTACTGGTGCAGGAAGAAATAGGAAAAACCACTAACTCAGCAGTAGTTTCATACAAAGACCTGCACGCTCTTGGAGAGATTAAGTATTTTGTTGCCCTTCATGCGTTCCCTGATACACTTTTGTGGCTCTTTATCATGTTCAATGCCCAGGTGGCGGCCCTTCGACAGGCTCAGGACCGTTCGCCAAAAGCATATTCTCTGATCCTTCTTTTTTTGCACCTTGCCCAGGTGGCGGAATTGGTAGACGCGCTAGCTTGAGGGGCTAGTGGGAGTTATTTTCCCGTGGAAGTTCGAGTCTTCTCCTGGGCACCATATAGGATTTACTAGAACTCAAAGTGTCAGTATCCCAAGATATTATCAGGCAAATTAAAAAATGTGTGACTTTTGTTTATGTTAAAGGCGCTCATGGAAACTGGGTAGCAAATGGAACGGGATTCTTTATAGGAGTAAAAAATGAGAATGATCCAAAGATATCTAACGTTTATTTAGTTACAGCTAAACATGTGATTCACTCTGGCGGATCATTAATTTTACCACTCGCTATACGCCTTAATAAATTTGAAGGAAATGCACAGGTAACTGAAATTAGTCTTAAAGAGGGCGACGTCATTATGCATCCAGATCCTGATGTTGATTTGGCTGTAATTGGGTGTTTACCAGATCAAAAGATTTTTGATTTTCTTATGCTGCCACAAGAACTAATTTGTGAAAAAAAAGTTATAGAGAACGAAAAAATATGCGAAGGCGATGAGGTATTCTTTGCAGGACTTTTCACAAGTCATGTAGGACAGAAACAAAATCAGCCAATAATTAGATTTGGCAAAATCGCATTAATGAGCGATGAAAAAATCGAATGGAGGGATACAAAGGATAAACCAGCCAAGCTGCTGGATTTATATCTTCTTGAATGTCAATCCTTTGGCGGCAATAGTGGCTCTCCTGTTTTCTTTCATCTCGTGCCGCTTAGGACTGGCAATCTTGTATTAGGAGGTGGACCAAAAATATTTCTTGGAGGTGTAATGCGTGGAAGTTTTCTTAACTTGAATGAAATTCAAGTAGTTAAAACTCAAAAATCAGCAATTTCAGTAGAGAATCTTGGAGTCGCGGCAGTCACCCCTGCGTATTTCCTTCAGGAAATTCTATTTTCGGAAGATCTAATTAAAGCTAGAAAAGCAGGTACTCCTAAGCCTCAAAGCTCAAACTAAGAAAATAAGATTCAGTAACCCCCTTATTACCACTAATAGGTTTCTGGTTGCTGTCTCTCCTTTAGACATAAAGGTAATGTTATAAACATGAAAAGAATGTTAAATCAGAAAGATTCATGGCTCCTCTTTGCTCAAGGTTATTTCAAAACAGCGCGATTAGCTTGTAATGAGTTATTAACTCAAGAATCTAATCCAGATGAAAACAATAAGCATGCCCAGAAAAATTGGATAAGTCATTATTATACCCATCATTTAGTACCAGCAATTATTTTTAACACAAAGCATGGCATCGAATGCTATCTAAAATATTTATTGATAATGATGACTGATCAATTGGTTACAGGTCATGATCTTGAAAAATTATTCAGAATATTTAATAAAAAACTCACTTCTAGGAAGTGGTATGTTATCAGTAGTACTGACGAGCACAGAGACAAGATCTCTTCCAATGAGATAAAAAAACAGTGTGTTGAAAGACGCAAAAAACTTAGAGGGCTAATTAGGTTTTTTGCAAGGAATAAGCTGGCAAGTTCAAAGCTTAGAAAGAGTTTTTCGGACAAAAACAACGAACTCTTTCGATACCCTGAAATGCTTAATATGAACAAATTAGATTATGAGAAGTTCTTAGTGAGAATTAGAGAAAAAGACCTACAAGAATTGTTGTCGCACATTGACGATCTTGAAAGATTTTTCAATGATATGGGTTACTTTGTTTCTGTTGAGGAGCAGGACAAGCATCCAACAAGAAGCTGCTTCAATAGGTTAAGCTGATTGGAAATTGGTAACCTGAAACACCCATGAGACCACTACAACAACTCTAGAGCTTGCAGATCTTCTGCAGGCGCTCCTTCTCGGACTTTGGGAGCGTGAGTGACTCGATGAAATTCCGGATGTCCGCGCGTGTCACATGCTCCCCTCTCGTGAGCTTCTTGAGCTTCTCGTAGGCGCCCTGTACGCCGTTTTTGCGCAGCACCATCTGAATGGCTTCTGCGAGGACTTCGGGGTGCTCCGCAAGCTCTCTGCTCACAACCTTCCTGTTCACAGAAATTTTCGAGAGGCCCTTCTGCAGAGAAGAGATGGCAAGCAGGTGGTACCCGAAGGCGACCCCGATGTTCCTCTGTACCGTAGAATCGCTCAGGTCGCGCTGCAGGCGGCTGATGGGAAGCTTCTCTGCAAAATGGTGGAAGAGCGCGTTCCCGAGGCCGAAATTGCCTTCCGCGTTCTCGAAATCGATGGGATTGACCTTGTGGGGCATGGTGGAGGAGCCAACCTCGCCGGCAACCACTCTCTGCTGAAAAACGCCGCGGGAAATGTAGAGCCACATATCACGGCTGAAGCTCAGGAGAATGGTATTGATGCGGAAGAGGATATGGCTGAGCTCCGCAATGTCGTCATGCGGGTTGATCTGCGTGGTGTGTTTGAGGGGCTCCATGCCAAGGGAGCGGACGAACTTCTGCCCAAGGAGCTCCCACTGTACCTCAGGATATGCAGCGCGGTGTGCTGCGTAATTTGCAACCGCCCCTCCGAACTTGCCCTGCATTTTGAATGTACGCAGCTGCTGTTCCTGACGCACGAGGCGGTCTACAAAGACCTGCAGTTCTTTGCCAACGGTTGTGGGGGTTGCAGGCTGCCCATGGGTGAGGCTGAGGAGTTCGATCGCAGACCAGCGTTTCGCAAGGCCGCTCAGCGACCGGATGAGGCGCCTCAGCTCCGGACGGATGATCTCCCTGAGCGCGCCTCTGACCATGAGACCGTACGCAAGATTGTTCACGTCCTCGCTTGTGAGACCGAAGTGGATAAACTCCGTCCTCTTCTGCAGACCGGGAATGGAGCCGATCTTTCCCTTGAGGTAGTACTCCACCGCTTTCACGTCATGGTTAGTGGTTTTCTCGATCAACTTCACTTTCTTTGCTTCCCCGGGAGAGAAACGTTCAAGGAGCCTCTCAAGGGCTTTCTGCTGCGCTGCAGTGAGCTTTGGCAGGTCGCGGATGCGCGGATGCTCAGCCAATGCCTGGAAGTACCGGATTTCCACGAGCACCCGGGAACGGACGAGCGCTTCCTCACTGAAAAAAGGCCGTAGCGCCCCCGTCTTGGACTGGTAACGGCCATCAAGGGGGCTGAGGCTCTGCATCGGTGGACTGTATTCTAGCAATTGCAGCGGAAATTATGAATACGTTTCTCAGCTTATTAGCTTTGGTGTACCTTATTAGCTTTTAGCTTCATTAGCTGCATTAGGAAAGTACCAAGGTATCAGATCCAAAATCTGAATCCCTAATGAAGCTAAGGAAGCTAATGCAGCTATCTACTAATCACTGTAGTCGTAGACCGGGTTCTCCCCCGGAAGAATCTCCTCATGCGCCACTTCCGTGATATAGCGGTTCCATAGGCTCTCCTCCGCGAAAATATCAACGAGGATGCCTGTGTCGCGTATGTACCTGTACGTGGAACGTATGTAGTTCTTCCCCGACTTCTTGAGCATCTTCAATGTATCCCCGTCATCGTGGAGATAGTTGATGTACACGGGGAGATCGGGATGGAACGGTCCACGGGAGTCGTAGGATCTGTAAGGCTTCGTGAGCACATAGAGGAGTTCATCCGTATCTCCAATCCTCTGCAGAGGCATGGGTTTCTCCCCTTCATACAATTTGCTTAAATCCTCCAGTGTCCGGATAAACTTCCGCAGGCTGTGATCGGATTGCAGGTACGCGTAGTCATGGGCGCCTGAGCGGTCAGGATGTTCAATGCTGTCGAACCACGCCACAGCGGACCCCGTCGAGAAGAGGATGACCGCGGAAAGGGCGAGCAGCAGATTTTTCTTTCCCCCCTCTTTCGTACGCAGCCACAGCGCATCGAAAGCAAATGCGACAAAAAGCCCGAGGGGAAGAATGAGATTGGGAACGCACCATGGCGTCTTATACTGAACAAACGAGTAAGCAAGTGTGATGAACAGAGCCCACAGTGCAAAAAACTCCAGCCGCGGGGTCCACTTCCTGCGGCGTTTCAGGAGCCATCCGAGCCCAAACGCTCCAAGGAGCAGAGGGAATTCATGCAGGAACAGAAGCTGAAAGAAATACAGGAACGGCCTCGCATGGTACGCCTGCGCGCGTTCCGCCCAGCGCAACGGGCCAATGAAGCTCTTCACAAATGCCCCCGGATCGTAGAAGAAAATGGTGAAGAGCACCGCATGAAGCAGCAGACCCACCACAATGCCAATCCCCACAGAACGCCAGTGCATATCGAACAGATGCGACTGATGCTTCTGATCTGTGATCATAAGTACTGCAGCCGCACCCCATGCCGCCCACGTAAGCAGAGCTGTTTCCTTGGTGGTGTACATGAGCACACACAGAATGATGAACGCAGCCGGCGCCCTGTAATCGCGGTGCCGAATCCACATTTCCGCAGCAACGAGCGCACCAACCGTCATGAGGATGAAAATGTGCTCATGGATGAAGTTGCGGGCGAAGAATACCATCCCCGAGGAAAGCCCCAGACCCGCCGCGAGCACGAGACGTCCTGGAGCACGCAGAAGCGGCCAGTACAACCAGAGAACCAAAAGAAGCCAGAGGACACTCACCACTGCTATGCCTGCCCGTGCAACGACAATATTGTCGCCGAAGAGCCCATAGATGAACGATGTGAAGAAAAAGTAGATCGGCCCGTGGGAGTTATAAGGGTTATATCGCCATATCCCATCAAGCAGCATCTGCCCGTAGCGCAACCCCATGCCTTCGTCTATGTGGATGGTTCTCGCATCGAGATTGTAGAAACGCAGCAGGAGAATCAGTCCAAAAAGTGCAAAGAAAGAGAGGAAAAACCCTTGCCTGGCAATGCTCTTGGAAACCATGGCGCTACAACACGTATGGAATAAACCTCCAGCGGACGACCTTGCAGTACTCCTGGTAGTCCGGATCCTGCAGAAGGTGCCTCTCCTCCGTGATCGCACGGAAGAAGTAGATGACAGTCCACCCGCCCAGCGAGAGCGTGGCAAGAAGAAAATTTCCGGTGCTGAGGATGTAGGGAATGGCAGTCACCCACCAACCGAGCGCTTTGCAAATATACGCAGGATGGCGCACATACGCATAGGGGCCTGAGGTCACGATGCCTCTATTGGTGAGATTGCTGCACTTCGTGCCCAGCGCCAGGGTCGCCCAGAGGTAAATGGAGAGGAACACAAGCGCAGCAATGCGCATGGCATACGTAGCAGCCAGCACTGGCAAATAGCCCTCACCATTCGATGCCCAGAAGAGGTACTTGCCTGTTATTTCGTAGAAAGGAGGATAACAGATGAGAGTGACAAGCCACCCGAACAGGGTCGGTTCCACTGAGCGCACCTGGTTCTTGGCCAGTGGATACTCCACGCTGTACCCAAACACGAAATAGGACGTATCGACGACAAAAAATAGTGAAGTCGCGTACGGAAACAGCGCCCTCAGCATGAAATCATGGATGTCTGTTGTTTTTCCAAACAGATGCCAGTAGTACATCATGCTCTCCCAGTTCCCAAAGAGGAACTGCAGCATCATAGGGAGGAAATAGAACTTCACCAGCAGGAAGAGCATGGCAACTTTCTCTTCCTTCCTCAGGACCGGAGGAGCGGATGCATCGGGTGGTACACGCCTGATATACCTCCACCCTTCGCTCAGAAACCGCAGAACAGCTCGCAATGCAATGAGTCCCTTACCCTCCAGCCGTCTCTTCTCGGGCGGAAGCATCATTTCAAAGGGAATTGCGAGTACGATGTAGAGACCAACAATCCAGAGAAGAACATCCTGCACATCCTGCCGGAGGAAATTCACATAGTAGAAGCTCTTGCGGTAGATGAGAATAGCGAACAGAAAGAGCACTACATTCGTAAGATAGCTCTGAAACAGCTGTCCGAACTCTTTTTTTGACCGTTGAGTCATAGATCTACGGAAAAATATGTGCGATGAGGTTCCTGAAACAATGCATACCTCCTCACCGGAGGTCCACTATATGAAAAAAAACAGACAGCAGCAACAATGCGCGTTGTTTTCTCCATGGCCCGCTTTCGCATCCCACTGTAATTCCAATTCCCCTGGTTCACAGAACGTACGGTATAAACCTCCAACGAACCACCTTGCAGTACTCCTGGTAGTCCGGATCCTGCAGAAGATGCCACTCCTCCGTAAGCGCACGGAAGAAGTAAATGACAGTCCACCCGCCCAGCGAGAGCGTGGCAAGCAGGAAATTGTCGGTGGTGACGATGTAGGGGATGGCAGCCACCCACCACCCAAGCGCCTTAAAAAAGTATGCAGGATGCCGTATATACGCGTAGGGACCCGATGTCACTATTCCTCTGTTGGTGAGATTGCTGCATTTTGTGCCGAGCGCCAGAGTCGCCCACAGATAGATGGCGAGAAAGACAATGGAAGCTATGCGCATGGCATACGTAGCAGTAAGTGACGAAAGATAGCCGGAAGTATCTGAGGACCAGAACAAGTACTTTGCAGACACTTCGTAAAAGGGCGAATAGCAAATGAGCGTAACAAGCCACCCGAACAAGGTCGGTTCGACTGAGCGCACTTTGTTTCGCGCAAGCGGATACTCCACGCTGTACCCGAACACGAAATAGGATGTATCGACGAAATAAAACAGTGATATTGTGAACGGGAACATCACCCTCAGCATGAAATCATGGATGTCTGTTGTTCCGCCGAAGAGACGCCAGTAGTACGTTATACTATGGAAGTTCCCCACGAAAAGCTGCATCATGACGGGCAGGAAGTAGAACTTCACCAGAAGGAAAAGGATGGCAACTTTCTCTTCCTTCTTCATGACCGGAGGATTGGACGCATCGAGCGGTGCGCGCCTGATATACCTCCACCCTTCGCTGAGGAACCGCATTGTGGCACGCAGTGCAATGAGCCCCTTGCCCACCAGTCTCCTCTGCCCGCGCGGTAGCAACATTTCGAGCGGAATGGCAAGGACAATGTACAAACCAACAATCCACAGCAGCGCATCCTGTACCTCCGGCCCGAGAAAGCCTGAGTAGTAGAAGCTCTTGCGGTAGATGAGAATAGCGAACAGAAAGAGTACTACATTGGTCAGATAGCTCTGAAACAGCTGTCCGAACTCTCTTTTAGCCTGTTGAGTCATAGGTCTACGGAAAAGAATGCACGATGAGCTTCTTGAGGCAATACACGCCTCCCCCACCAGTTTCTACTATAAGAATACTATCATGCTGCGGCAACAAAACACTGGGCAATCCGCCCGCCTGTTCCTGCATCCGTGTTAGCGTTGGAGATATGCCACACATCACAATTCGTTCACTTGTTTACTCGTTACTCGCTTGGGCAGGCACTGCTACGCTTTCTTCTCTTTGCCACTCTTCCCCTCAAAAATCTCCAGAAACTCTTCAAGGCTCATCGTTTCTTTCTTCAGCAGAACTGCAGCCAGTTCGTCGAGCTTCTTCCGGTGCTTCGCCACCATGTCTTTTGCCCGCTTGTACTGCTCCTGAATCGTCTCACGCACAAATTCGTCTATGTGACGCGCCATCTGCTCCGAGTAGTTGCGCGTAACAGCGGGATCCACACCGAGGAACATAGTCCCCTGCTTCTCCCCGTACGCCACAATGCCGAGGTCTTCATCGCCCATGCCATAGTGCATAGCCATATTGCGGCAAATCTGCGATGCCTGCTCGATGTCATTGCTTGCACCGGTTGTGATCTCATTGAAAATAATCTCCTCCGCCGCCCGCCCGCCGAGAAGTCCGCAGATTTCATCGAGGAACTTTGTCTTGCTCGTAGTGTACTGATCTTCCTGCGGCAGGAACCACGTGACACCCAGAGCAGACCCACGCGAAACAATGGAAATCTTGTGCAGAGGATCACTCTCAGGACACAGATGCCCCACAAGAGCATGCCCAAGCTCATGGTAAGCCGTAATTTTCTTCTCCCGCTCCGTGAGCTTCCGCGATTTCTTCTCGGAACCCAGCGTGACCTTTTCCACTGCATCGACGAGATCAGGCTGTGCAATGGACTTTCTGCCGCGCTTTGCAGCAAAAATAGCAGCTTCATTCGTGATGTTCTCCAGATCCGCACCTGTTAAGCCCACCGTCTGCTTGGCAACAGTGCTGAGGTCGACACCCTTGGCCGCTTTCTTGTTGCGCATGTGCACCTCCAGGATTTTCTGCCTTGCATCGAGATCAGGCTTGTCTATAAAAATGCGGCGGTCAAAGCGGCCCGGCCGGAGCAGCGCATGGTCCAGAACATCCGGCCTGTTCGTCGCTGCCATCACAATGACATTGGTCCCCTGCTCAAAGCCATCCATCTCCGTGAGAATCTGATTGAGCGTCTGTTCCCGCTCGTCGTGTCCCCCTCCGAACCCAGCACCACCGCGCTGCCTTCCCACCGCATCAATCTCATCAATGAAGACGATGCAGGGCGCATTGCGCTTCGCTTTCATAAAGAGGTCACGAACGCGGCTGGCCCCGACACCTACAAACATTTCCACAAATTCCGATCCTGCAATGGAGAAGAACGGCACCCCCGCCTCGCCGGCCACAGCACGCGCGAGAAGCGTCTTCCCGGTACCAGGCGCACCAACGAGCAGAACCCCCTTTGGAATTTTTGCCCCGAGGTTGATGTACTTCTTCGGGTTCTTGAGAAAATCCACCACCTCCACCAGATCTTCTTTTGCTTCCTCGGCTCCTGCAACATCTTTAAAACGGGTTTTCACCTGCTTTGCATCAGCGACGCGGGCACGGGACTTCCCGAAGGAGAGCGCACTGCTCTGGCTCCGTGCAATGCCCCGGAACAACCAGACAATTCCACTGATAATGAGAATGAAAAACAGGAGATCCGGGAGAATGGCGAGAAAGAGGTTCGCCGCTTCCCTGTTCTCAATTTCCACAACCGTCGGATTCTCCGGATCGTTCCACCCGAGTTGCGACACGCTCTCGCCTGCCTCTTTGTATGACTGCACCGTGGCACCACTGTGCGTAACAGCAAACACTTTGTTGTCCCGGACGAGAATCCGCTCGAAATCCCCGGCGGTGTATCCGCGCGTCATTTCGCTGATGGGAACTTCTCTTGCATCGGCAAACATCTTCTCCTCTCCGCGTGCAGGATTTGTGATGGAGTACACAGCCATGAAAAACAGTACGGAGAAGAGCAGAAGACTCAGGAGCCACTGCTGACGGTTGCGTTGTGGTCTTCGGGTTGCTGCAGACACAGAAGTTGGGGAAGCTGTACGGGAGAACAGAATACCGCGCAGGAGGACTCTTAGCCAGAAATTAGCTGACCAGCTATCAGCTTATAGCTTTCAGCAAGGTCTTCAGATTTTAGCGCTTAGGATTTTCTGAAAGCTGAAAACTATAAGCTGAGGTGACTACCCCTAGGAAGCCAGGTGATGGTTCGAGGCTCGCGTTCTGTCATGGTGAGGTGCTTTTTGTCTCAGCAAAAAACCTCGAATCATGTAAAGCGCTCGCACCTCACCATGACACCTGGCTTCCTAGTTATGAGGGAATAGTTGCGTAAGCTGATAGCTGCCTCACTTCCTCCTCTTCTTCCTCACCCATCCCACACCTGCTGCGGCACCTGCGGCCATCACAGCCAGCGCTGCAGGGCCGGTGTCTCCCACGGGAGCCTGCCTGGTCGCTGCAAGCGGGAGCGGGAGCTGGTACGGGAGCGGCTGGAGGTTCGCCATGGCCGGGAAGCCCTGCTGCGTGAGTTGCTGCTGCTGGAGAGCTGTGAGCTGCCCCGGGAGGAGCTGTGCCAGGGGGGAGGTTCCCTGTGCAGTGGTTGCCCCCTGTACCGGGAACTGCACCAGTGTGCCATCGGGGAGCTGGGCGATCATCATCTGCTGTCCCGGGGTCTGGGGGGTTGCGAAGTACTGCTGTCCTGCAACCTGCGTGGTGATGCCCGAAGCAGGAGCAGAAGGCACTTCCGGACGGCAGAAGCGGTCACAGCCGTCTCCTGCACGGCGGTTGCCATCGTCACAGATCTCCTGGTCGGTATCCAGCGTGCCGTCTCCGCAGGATGCGAGGGAGCAGTTCGCGCGGCAGGAAGCATTGGGAGCATTGGAGTTGCCTGCTCCTTCATCACACTGCTCACCGGCATCCACCTTGCTGTCTCCGCAGAAGATGGAGATGTGGCGGCAGTCTGAGCCACAGCCGTACGCGAGGTTCGGGGAGTGCAGGGAAGGCTCACACTGCTCTCCGAGCAGCTCCTGCACCTTGCCATCCCCGCAGAAACCGGTTTCCAGTTCACAGGAGACAGTGCAGCCGTCGAAGTCACGGCGGTTGCCATCATCGCACTCCTCGCCTGCACCAATGACGCCGTCTCCGCAGAGGTTGAGGCCTGCAATGCTCGTGATCTCCCTGCGGCAGACGGAGTTGCAGCCGTCTCCGGAAAGCGTGTTGCCGTCATCGCACTCCTCGCCCACGGTCACCATGTCATCGCCGCAGCTGCCACCGGGACCCCTGCTGTCTCCCTCCAGCGTGCAGTTAGAGCTGCAGCGGTCTCCGGAGTTCCTGTTGTTGTCATCACATTCCTCTCCGAGCTCGAGGCGCCCGTTGCCGCAGCGTGCCGTGAAGCCGTCCTGGAGACTGCAGTTGGCCGTGCAGCCATCACCGTCGAAGGTGTTGCCGTCATCGCACTCCTCGTTCCTGTCCACCACCTTGTCCCCGCAGCGCGGCAGGAGACAGTTCTTACGGCAGGTATTGGCGGCAGAGTCGGAGTTGCCGCTCCCGAGGTCGCACTCCTCATGCTGGCCTCCTGTGCTGAAGTCGATGACTGCATCGCCGCACTGGGCAGCCTGGCAGTTGGTGCGGCAGGCCCCGGGGGTCATGTCGGAGTTGTTCGGACCATTGTCACACTCCTCCGGCGGCTGGACGGTACCGTCTCCGCAGGAGAGGGAGGTGGAGCAGCTGCAGGCGTTCTCGTTGCAGATGCCTGCACCCGCACAGGCGATACTCTCCTCACACTGTTCACCGGGATCCAGTACACCATCCCCACAGGAGCCACCTACGACACACTGGCAGGAATCGTTGCAGTTCTGTCCGCTGCGGCAGTGATTGTCGAACTCGCACTGCTCCGGAGGAGTGAAGACCCCATCTCCACAGCGTCCCTGTGAGGAGGAGAAGGAGAACGAGAAGGAAGACTGGCCGGAACTCATGCCAGAAGAGAAGCCGGAAGATTGCCCTGAGCTGAAGCCTGAAGAAGGCCAGGAGAACGAGAAGGAGGACTGACCGGAAGATTGTCCGGAACTCTGGCCGGAAGACTGGCCAGAGGATGGGAAGGAGTCGGAGAAGGAGAACGAGAAAGAGGAGGACTGCCCGGAAGACTGACCGGAGGATGGGAAGGAGTCGGAGAAGGAGAAGGAAGAGGACGAGGACGAGAAGGAATCGGAATGTCCGGAAGACGAGAAGGAGTCGGAGAAAGAGAACGAGAAAGAGGAGGATTGGCCGGAAGAGAAACCAGAGGATTGTCCGGAGGATGGGAAGGAGTCGGAGAAGGAGAACGAGAAAGAGGACTGACCGGAAGAGAAACCAGAGGATTGTCCGGAGGATGGGAAGGAGTCGGAGAAGGAGAACGAGAAAGAGGACTGACCGGAAGAGAAACCAGAGGATTGGCCGGAGGATGGGAAGGAGTCGGAGAAG
>Ga0208375_1001485_pt1 | contig 26106 bp, 40 predicted proteins | sample RifOxyD1_FD_184038 | JGI IMG/M metagenome (GOLD analysis project Ga0208375, IMG submission 184038) | Soil microbial communities from Rifle, Colorado - Rifle Oxygen_injection D1 (SPAdes) | ecosystem: Environmental > Terrestrial > Deep subsurface > Rock core/Sediment | place: Rifle, Colorado...
CAAAACCCGAAGTGTGGGGGGGGGTTAGGTAGAATAACCAATTAACCATCTGTACATAAGCACTGAAAAGAAATAGTATGGCTCGCAGCACTAAAATAGTACCGTCTAAAGAAAAACAAGCCCCAAACCCATAATAGTCTCAAGTCATCGTGTTTTGCAGGAGTTTGGCAGCAAAACCCAACTCCTGCAAAACATCAAGAAAATGGAACGTTCATGTGGCCCAAAAATACACAACTTAGTATGTGTTGCTAGCTGGGAGGTAGTAACACCGGATTTTGATTTGTTGAGATGGATGGAAGTGGAACACGAGTACAAAAATGTAAAGACTTTGTACCACGGCACTAGCTATCACCATGTGGATAAGATAGTGGAGGAGGGATTGAAGCCGGGCAGGTCTACTTGCATGTTTGGCAAGGGAGTGTATTTTGGCCTACCAGAAAAAGCAATAGGATATGGCAGGGGTATAAGAGCAAAGTATATAATAGAATCTCAGGTTGTGTTGGGCAAAATCAAGGTGGCCCTCAAAGCGGAAAAATACTCTTTAAGTTCACTGCAAAAAGATGGATGCCACTCTGTACACGGAAAAGCCGGGCACACTATTTCGTGGGGTGGAACACTAAGCCTGGATGAGTGGGTTGTGTATTCGGAAGACCAAATTTTAATAACAAAAATACACGAGTATCAGGAAAAAACAATAGCCCCTCCAATAAAAACCAACGACGTGTGCGGTCTGGTGGTGGACAAGAACGTACCAACAAACAAAAATAACCGCACCTTTGCAGACATACTAAAGCAGCAATTGTGCTCGAATAGGGCAACAACCAAGGTACGGTTGGACACCAAACAAGTAATATGGGTTTGTGATGGGTGTATACAAAAATTTAACCTAAAGATTGGGTCTAAGATTAAAATCAAAGATCGCGTAAAAGGTGTTATTGAGCACAGAATAACTTTTCAAGAATAATTTTGAGGTGGAAAAGTACACACACCTGGACCATCGGAGAGGCTTATTAGTAAGCCTCTCCGATGGTCGCCACAGGCTAAATTTGTCTTAAAGTAATAGAATTATTCGGCTTCTGCAATCTTAGGGGCCTTCAGAGCCTTCTTCTCATTTCTGGCAGCCAAAATTTCCTTTCTAAAAGCCCCCAGTTCATCACGAAGTTCACCTGCCATGTTGCGAAGCTTAGTTCCAGGGTTGTTGAGCATACCCCCGTCAAACATCACAGCGGCGTCCTTTGCAGCCTGTAAAGTTGCAATCATAGCATCAATCTTTTCTACAGCCTTCATCTTGCAATTCCTTATCAAACACTTTGTTACAGGTTCTTGGAAATCAAGAACAAGTATACTATACAACGAAAACTGCTCAAAGTCTATATTAACCGTGCGCACCCATAATTGAAACATACCTGGGTACATGCCACACAGATGGGAATAACCAAATGACTCACGAAGAACACGAAACGAAACTGTTAGAAGCCATGGACCGAATCTCCATTTTAGAAGCACAAAACAAACAGCTTGTTGCTGATGTTTCTAAAATAGACAAGTGCCCCGACTGTAGGGTCGTCCTGGGAATCTGTGCTATACCTGTAGGGGTACGGGGAGAAAATCTGGGGGTAGTCGGTAGATGAATTTTCAGTAAATTGATTACAGAACTCCGTGTTTTTATTCAAAATGCCGGTGATACAGAGGCAGAGAATAAGCGTTTAAAAGATAAGATACTTGACCTTGAGACACAGAATAAGATACTTAGGGACAGGATTGGTCAATTGAATACATGTCCTGATTGTTCCAGATTCTGTTCCTGTAGTTAGCACTTTCGCTGAAAGCTGAGGAGTACTAGATGCACTGGGTACTGCAAAACAACCTTTTTAATGATGCTGGATTCCAGCGTCTACTTGATACTCTTGAAAGACTCGGCATTTCATACAGTCTTCACAAGGTTATCCCTTTCATTGGAGTCCTTAGTCCAGCCCTGGAGAAAGACCAGGATTTCGTCTTCACAGACGATTTCGATGAAAGTTACGAGCCAGACCTTCCAGAGGGGCCGAAAATCGTCATAGGGTCCTACTCTATGGCAACCTATGCCGCTCGTAAGGGCTGGGTTCCAGGGGCATTTGCGAACGAGAATCATGACTTCTCCGTTCAGGTTAAGCATTGGGGAGAAGCGATGCTCAATCACGATGCACACATTTTCCCTTTCAGCGAAATTCCGAAAGACCCCGTTGGGAAGAGGGAATTGTTCTTTATCCGTCCGGTTGCCGACAGTAAGTGTTTTGCCGGCCACGTGTGCAGTTGGGCACAATACCTGGAATGGCGAACTAAGATCCTGACCCTAGGCGCAGACAACGGTGGAACATTGGAGCCATCTACTCTGGTAATGGTTTCTCCTGTACGGGAGATCTATCGCGAATATCGGCTCTGGGTCGTTGATCAGAAGATCGTGACGGCTTCTCTATACAAAGAGGGAGGACGGGTCATTTACCGGGAGGTTCCTTCTGATGACCCCGTCCTTCGTTACGCGGCATACTACACGGGGCATCCAATGAACGGGGACGGATGGGCCCCTGCAAAAGCTTTCGTCTTGGACGTTGCCGAGACACCTGATGGGTACAAGATCCTAGAAGTAAATTGCCTAAATGCGGCAGGATTTTATGCCGCCGACCTACAGAAACTTGTGATGGCTTTGGAGGGTTCTTTCAGATGAAAACTTTTGACAAACACACACTTACCGAGATTTTGAATACTGACGAGTGTGACATCGGATTACAGCCAGAATCTCGTCTTGTGGAAACGAGGGCCACAGGGCGCACTTTTGAGGATGGTTTAGTGGAAGAATGGAAGGGAGTACTTAAATGGGAAGATGACAAGTTCTATTTGGTCACTTACCGTAAAGCCTCTCAATATTACACCAGCCAGTGCGGGGACGATGATAGCGGCCCACTAGACCACATTCAGGCCGATACTGTAGACTGTGAAGAAGTGTTTCCTCACCAAGTAACCAAAATTGTGTACAAAAACTTCCCACAAGAATAATCTGGACTGTACCTGCCGCCCACAGTGTAGCCGAATTTTTGGACGGTGGTGTAAACCAATTTTGGGTTTTCGAACAGTTATTTTATCAAGAGGTTGAAATGAATACACACGAGCAGTATGCGTCAGTTTGTCGTGATGTGGCCAAGATCATTGCAAGTAGTTGTGATGACGTCTTAGCCAAAGAAATTTTAACAATTCACCTACAAAAGCATTCTACAGGTTTAAGTATAGAAGGGCTCAACCAGCACTTTCCATACCAACGATCAGGCTGGAATTTGGCAAAAAGAATTAACCACATAGCCAAAACAGTTGTTTATCCCTCAACTCACGACATAATTAAATTCTGCAAGCGGCTTGTGGACACCCCGGTGGGAGGCCTTAATGTAGAGCATTTTATAAAAGAGGGAAAAGAGTGTGGACTGCCTGAATCTGAGTCCGAACTCCGCCAACTAATGGACAAGATTGCACCAGCAGCCGAGTTCCATTCTATGCGTGAACAAGGCCAAGGTGTGATCAATGCTACTTGCGTAAGCACACGGCTGTCTGTTAATGCCCATCCCCGTGGGATTGATCCTGAATTGGTAGCCCTTTCGAAGTCCTTGCCTCGTAACCCAGGATATGTGTCTTTCGTACGTGAGGCCAGATACCTTCCAGCGCATCAAAGGGTTTTTCAGGAACAGGGGATGGTAGTTTTCGTTCGAGCAGGAGATGGTACAGGGCATCGAGAGTTCCCGATGTTGTGCCACTTTCGGCTTTTGAAACGCGAGCGTACGGGGTGGGTTCCGAAGTGGTTCGTTCCCGCGGGTACAGGTATTGCGTTGGTCAAGGTCAAACCAACCGAGTATGCTGCTATACCGCTTGGTGAGTTCGAACCTGGAATCACAGATTATGATTCTGTGTCTGTGTCTGACTCAGTATTTAACGAAGCTCTCCGAAAAATATACAAGGAAGCGTCAGAGCGGGATAGGGCCATGTTGTCTGGTACTTCGGGTCTTTTCCCTCCTGACAAGGCTTCTGTAGATGGTGGTTTTTCCTTCGAGATTGGAGATTGGGTCTATGCGCCTTTGACACTGCTGTCGGGACCAGACGGTACTGGCCAGACACACCAGATCAAGGCTCAAGTCCAATTTACCAGCGGAATTGGCATGGGTAGTGACTACTACACAATTCGATTTGATATCTGTGACATAGAAGTTATGGGGAAACGCTTCATTGCTCCGAGGGGAGACCGAGCTATCCGCAAGAGTCTGATCACGCAGCGAGCGTTCCCACCGATACCTTATGAGTCCAAGCGAGGAATCGGCGCCAAGTATGACCCGACCCCGTATATCAATCTTGATTGGGAATAAGCCAGTAATTTTGTTAAACGGAGCACTGAGAATGTCCAAATTGACCATAGAAGAAATTATTGACTTGAGATACTCTGAACTTAGGGACGACACCGTAAAACTTTACTCTAGGGCAGGAGAACTAGCAGACCTGTGCATTACTCAAGCTGAGAGAATTAAAAAACTAGAAGCACAGGTCGCAATCCGACCAGTTATGACTGGAATGCATTTTGATGCCGATGCCGCTGTAGCTGAATTATTGAACAATCATGTTTTAGATGTAAACAGCAGAGATTACATGTGGGACGGGAAGGTTGAGGCGAGGACACTTGTTCTTTTTGTGGACTGCAACGATGTCTTTGGTCGTGGTGCTGACGCTGAACCATTGGATTACAGTGAGGTAAAGGTGCTGTACGAGTTATGGGAAAAGGACAAAGTGTGGGGTCCCGCCAAGTTCTGTGCTCTGAAAAGGAATTGTCGTCCCATGGAGTCAGTCGAAATGAAAATGAAAGAATGTGGGGTGTGGGACTACATGCTAGAGAGTATGAGATGTGGGGCCTAAAGACTGACAAAGATGGGGAAACCAAATTTATAGGTTTCAACAATCCAACGCACGAGAAAGTGTTTATGGATTGGGTTGGCCCACACTTGATTGGCTTTGGTGTCCAATGGTACCCGGGTCTTTATTTTTCTAAAAGAATTACAGATGGACACCACACTTACAGACTCGTTCTAGGGTCTGTCTCTTGTGCTTTTATTTATCATCCTAAATATTTACCGGACGGGACTACAAAAAATGCCTTCCACAAATGCAAATAGGGTCGTTCCATTTTTTGAATTGTTTGATACGTGGGGCATTCCGCTAGACACAATTTTCGAAGTGTTCCATTCTAACGGTGTACTCCCTGATTGGAAAGACTTCTGGGTAAAAGCAGAGTCTAAAAATTGGAATCCATACAGCACTCTTGGAAAGCTAAAAGAAGCTGTAGTCCAGGTGTATGACGACGATTTTGCAAAGAATTGGGAAACCAGAATGAAACATTGCATCTCTACAAAGTGGGGTTACAAACTAGTTAAAGACTAAGTAAGTAGTATATTCAGTTTTATTGCCAAGGTACCGGTCCTGGGGATTAACAACGAATAGCAAACAACGAACAATAGAGAGGACTACAATTACAATGAACGGATTCATTTTTGACTATGGTGGTACACTGGATACCCTGAAAAACCCTGTTCAGTACATCAAAGACATTAAGAAAAAGTATACAGACTACGAGATAGTATTGTATTCCGGTACTGAGGTTGACGAGGTTGAAGCAACTCATCCGGGTCTGATCAGGGAAATACGTTTATTTGTACCCAAACCGGACCTAATCGTACCGGCACTGAAAAATGCCGGTATAACTTTTAAAAAAGTCATTTTTGTAGATAACGACCCAATTATGAGGAAAGTTATGGAAAAACTTTTTAAAGGAGGGTGCACTACTTACAGTCCGGAGAGAATGATGGAACTGGTATGATTTGGTTTACGTCGGACACACACTTCGGACACAGAAATGTAATAAAGTATTCAAATCGTCCGTTCCATAGCCTTGAGGAAATGGACGCGGAACTGGTAGCAAATTGGAATGCCATGGTCAAACCAGACGATGTAATTTACCATTTGGGGGGATGTAGCTTTTGTAAACGTGGTGTACCACACCCATCGTTGGAACAACTAAACGGGGGTGTCAGGTACCTACGCGGGAATCATTCAAAAGGGCTGGTAGTTCCACTACACTGGTTCTGCTTGGGTGATTACCATGAACTTGAGTATAGGTGTACAAAATTTGTTCTGAATCATTACAGCCAAAGAGTATGGAACAAAGGACATTACGGATCGATACACCTGCATGGGCACTCTCATGGAGAGTTACCTCCCATTGGCCGTTCTGTAGATGTGGGTGTAGACTCCCCATTTTTAACCGTCTCCAAAGAGTATAGACCTTTCAGTATAGACGAAATTTTAAAATGGACTCACGACCGGCCTTTGATTCCACATCATTCAAGAAGTGTAGAGGAATAAACATGGAGATGGACAACGCGATAGAAGTGTTCAAGCACCGTTGCATTGAGGCAATAAAGGACACTATTAGTCCTGACCTGGAGTTTGCAATTGGTGTCTACTGTTGGTCCCAAGAGGCTATGGACACCCACGGGATTCGCGTTAACAGTATTGCAATCAGCGGTAAAAATGAGTGTGGTGGTAAGTGGGAAGTTATTTTAGTGGAGGGAGATGCTATGGATGCTCCCATGCTGTTTTACGCCGAACGTTACATCCTTGCACGCATGCTCGAAAACTATGTAGATACTGACAACTACTGGCGTCTGTTTGCACCTGTTTTCAAAACGTGGGCGCACAGGACACTTTGACGTATGATTAAGCTAAGCTTTAAGGGTTTTACTGCAGAATTTTCTACATCTCAAGAAGCAATTGCCTTTGTCAAGGAACTTGAAGGGTCCCAAAAAGCTGTTTCTATCAAAAAGTCTGGAGGGGAGCGTTATTACAAGCGAGGCGCTTTAACAACTCGGGTTGAGGAATGGTTGAAAAATCGCAACCAAGAGATGTTTACAACCGTAGAACTCGCAGAGCATCTTTATGGCCACAGCTCAGGAAGAGCGCTAAACCCTACTAGAAAATGTCTTATAAGGCTAGAAAAAGAAGGGAAAGTTACATCAGACGGCATAATTTCTACACTGGCACCTCGGCAATGGGTTGGGTGTGTTGCTAAAAAAGAGGTAGTACCGCCCACTAGTAATAATGCGAAAGAGGAAGAAAAATCACTTGCCGACACAATATTTGATGACCTAGGTGATGACGCAGAAGGGTGTAAGTTCTATGTTAGTGACCTTATCAGTAAGTACTGTTTGGAGTACTTGAACTGGATCGAGGACGCAACTCGAACTGATGACCTTCCAGATGAAGAAAGAATATCCCCTGAAGATGTGCGGAGTGCACTTGATGAACTTGATCAAGCCAACAAGATCAATTTCGTAAACAGACCACGTGAACGATTCGTGGTACTGTAACAAGAAAGATGCAGATGATGTTATCAATTCGCCGCATGTTGGAAGATGCAGATTCTCAATGGACTGGTACGAGAAGGTGGCGCAGGAAAGTATGGGAAAGTCGAAACAGGTTACTGGAATGGGCATACCACAAAGGACTAGAGGTACACGGGAATTTAATACTTCCAGGGAAAAGGGTCCCCCATCCAAAAACTGTTGACGAGGAAAAACAGAGCCTTCCACCATTTCCATCAGGTGGGAAATTAGGTATTAACACTAATTCCGTATAGTGTAATTATAATTGATGGAGTACATTATGTCACCTACCTGCCCATGCAATAAAGTCTTCCGTCCGTACCAAGATAACATTTTGAGGTTTTTTCTCCGCCATTGCTTGCAAAAGCAAGCGGATAAAGAGTACCTTCTCTCGTCTCCCACAGGAAGTGGCAAGACATCAATTGCCCAAGCTTTTATTCAGTGCACGATTAGCGTTAACAAGTTCAAACGTTGTTTGGCGATTACGCCTCAACGACAAATTGAATCTGGGTTTATACCCATAGCTGAGAAGTGTACACTCGAAACCTACTTGGGAACCGTAACCCTAAACAGGAAAGAGTGGTGTACAGCGCGAGAACAAAATTATAATGGCTCAGCTTTCTTAAAGGCAGAAGAGACTGTTGAGAAGGTATTAGTTACTACTCATGCTCAAGTAATGTCCTGGCATAAGGACCCGAATTTCTTACCTGATGATTTGACAGACATACTGCTTGTTGTAGACGAGTCCCACAAGGCGGGCGAAAACAATGTGTTGGGGACAGGATTTCTAAAAGCTTGGAAAGAGCGTGGAGGGACTATACTCTATGTGACTGCCACACCCTTTCGCACGGATGGTACAAATGTCATCCCGCACGGCATACGTCGTCAAATACGGACCTTGGCAGAGCATGCAGACGGAATCCACGCACCCGGAAATCTCCCGATACGTGCCATACCTCTCCCTTTAAGTGCTCGCAATCTCATGCAATTTAGCGGTAGGGAACAGGCCACAGGGTCGATGGAGACTTCGTGTCAAACCATAATTGATTTGATGAAGTCCGATAATTGGCCCAAGTCAGTAGTAAATGTTCCTGCTATTGGCTCACTGAAGTGGGCATGCATACTAGAGTCAATGCTGACCAAATTAGGATTCCGTGTGTTCAATGCTGTAGGAAGTAAACTTAAAGTAAAGACCCTGGACAGTTTGCTTCAATCAGAGCGCGAAGTTAAGGACTATTTTGACTCCCAGGTGGATGTAATTATTGCTTGTAAACGATTTGACTTAGGTACAGATTGGCCTCTGTGCTCCCACATATACAATATCGGAGTTCCCAAGGCCTTTAACCTCATCATCCAGCGATGGGGTCGTGCCATGCGCCTCAAATCGCATACCAACTATCCAGCCGAACACATAAATACTGCTTGTTTGACGTTCATGGTTCCACACGTTTCAGAAGAAGTGTGGGACAAATTTGAGGCATTTAGCAAAGACCATGTGTTTTTGCTAGAGTGCTTTATGCACGACATGGAGACCGCACAGCAATACCAGACGTGTTTGCGGTGGCGCCCCGAGGACACAAATCGCAGCCGGTCTGGACGGAGGTCCACCTCGGATGAGGACCTTTTAGATGACATACAGGCAGAACTGACAGGAATGGGCGGGGAACAAGCCACATCCAGTGCTAACCGGATTGTACTAGGTGCGGAGATAAAGCTTAAAGAGATGGGGGTCGCATCAACCATCCACAATATTATCGAGTATGCTACTAACACGCTTAGACTTCCACCAGAAGAGATACAAAAGGTAAAAGACCTGTTTGGGCGACGTCTTTTACTGACAACCGAAGAGGGTCAATCGGTCGCAGATAGAATGATGGACCAAATCAAAAATCAGACCACAGGTGGGGCGTTTGTTCCTACCGCTGTGATTCAGGAAGGACTGAGGTCAGCTTTTGACGAAGTAATTGCCATACACGAAAATGTTGTTGTAAACCAAGCTGCCAGCATTATGGGTTTTGTTGCCATACTGACGAGCAGGACTGCACAGGCTATTGCCGAAGACCTAAAATTCAGACTTAAAACACCAGACATCTCTGTGGATGACATCAAGGTTGCTATTACAAAATATTTCAACAAAAACGGCAAGATCCCATTAGAGATTCTGGGGATGCTTCCGAGTACTTTGGGTTTGGCCCTGGAACAATCACGTGGGCAAGTGTAAACGCAAGACTAACAGGAGGACACTGTGGCCTTCTTGGCGGGCTATCAGTACGAAAATTATACCATCAGATAGAAAGCACACCCCGGTGTCAAGACACGAATTCAGCGAGTCTAACCTCTCCAGAGACGGTTTTAGAAGTAAACACGACACACGGTTAACGACGCTGAACCTTATTAAGAGGTCCCATTACTTTATACCAGATGATTTTGATCGAGGTGTACTGAACGGAGACTGGCTGGATTTGTGTGGTGTAAGGGATGAAACCCTAGGGATGCTTTTAGAAGGAGATGTTTTAGGTAATCAAGGACGATATATCGGGGTGAACTCTGACCCTGAAGTTATTTCGGTCAATAGGGGCATTTTAGGGGTGTGTCTCAAGCTTTGTGGGTTCAAGATGAGTGGGCAAATCTGGTAACTGATGTGGCAAGATTTCCAGATTTAAGAGTAATATCTTTTGATGGTTTTAATTCTGTCAAAAACAATAATGCGGAAAGAATCCGTCGCGACAGTATTGACCTAGCTGAGTTCCAGTACAAAAGGAATGGTGCTGTTCTGTTGGCTATGAACTTCAGTTTAAGGGGCAGTACAGATGGTCAGGTGGAGGAACACAAGCAAAGATGTCTAAAATGGAAAAATGGTCTGTGCCCAAACAATCACACACAGCCAGAGTTTAGAGTTTATCGCAGTAAGTCTACAAGGATGCTGACAGCTTGGCTTCCGTTAGGTTTCTAGCTGCCAGCATGGCAATAATCTTCTGTCTACCTATAGGACCACATGCAGACTCAGCGATGGCGGTGCCAAATATTGGTATCGAATCAGCCAGAGTTTTCTTAAAATCGAGTATGTATATCCAGATGTACAAATGGGTACTGTCATTTTCGATTCTCATAGAATACCCTATTTTTCGATTGTAAGGCTCGTCATGCGACAGAACTGTGTATCCACTCTTAAGAGCCTCCTTTATCTCCTCAAACAGTAAAGTAGCTGTTGTAACCTCTTTTGAGTCCATGGTTGCAAGTGGGTGTACGTAGGTCATTTTAGCTACAACCTCATAGGTTATGAACAACAAGCAGCAGGTGGTGGGTTACAATACAGCACGGGGAGACGGGGAGAGAGATAAGGTACGGGGGGGGGAGGTAGAACAGTAAGAAAGAGAAAGGGACTGTATGAGTATATCTTTTCGGGGGTATCAGAGGCACACTAGAACGAACAGGTATAGGAAGGCTATTTAAACAGACAGGCACAATGGACTTTGCAAATGTGGGTAACGTTGGGAAAAAGACAGGATGCTATTTTGAGGGGTATAAGAAATAACATTACAATTGGCACAGACGGGAGTATAAGCACTTTTGAACGAACAAATATAGGAGGGGACCGCCATTTTCGCAATTTTCCGAACTCGCATCAATTTGTGCGGAAACGAACATTTGCTCCTGGTCTCAAATATTTGCCCCTTGTACATTGACCCACTTTCAATCCAGTTAAAATAACCTACGTGACCACTACCGGAGTATTAGTATGGCTGAGTTACCCATTGTCAAGATAGTAGTCTACTCTCGCAGATTTGGTGCAGATGAGATTGTCCTTTACACCTCCATGCCATCTCCCTTCCTTGCTGGTGTTGACGATGAGCCTCTGTCCATCAGTTTCCGTGCTTCTAAGGATACGGGGTTACAGTATGTGTTGGACAACTTCCCCTCAGCACCTGAGGTCTGGACCCAGGACACCGAGGCTGGAGATGGTAAACAAGAAAGGATAAAGTGACCTATGGTACGACTCCTACAGAATATTAAAAAGCCAGAGGGTATAGTAGTCGGAGATGGGGCTACAAAATGTTATATGAGTGATCGTGTCCCGTGCACTGTAGTTGAGGTCTTGAGTGAGGGCAAAACCGTAATTGTCCAAGAGGATCGTGCGATTCGTACAGACAGGAACGGAATTTCAGAAGATCAAACCTATGTGTACACCCCTTGCCCCGCTGGGATTAAAGAGAAGTATACTCTGCGTAAAAATGGCAGGTATATCCTTATGGGCACTAAAGCTGGACAAGCTGGACATCACCTTGAGGTGGGGTATCGTGAAAAGTACTTTGACCCACACTGTTAACGAGAGTTGTTTACAATGACTGACTTGGTAACTACGCTCAAAAATCGACACAAGGTTCTTGGAATCGATCGTGCGATTATACTCGCCGCATTCCCAAAAGAATGTAAATCATACTTACTCTGGGAAGGTAGGTACCTTCAATCAGTCCATTTGCTAATAACCCTAAACGCCATCCAACTTGTGGGGGCCACACTTGGTCCTGTAACAACGGGGTCACATACATTCTCATTCTTTATCTCATTCTGGCTGGTCCCCATAGGACTTTCTTTTATAATTTGTGGCAACATGTCAATCAAACGCCACCATGAACTTTGCATAGAGTACTACAACCCCCATCGTGCGATTGTTCAAATCACCAAGGAGACTACTTAAAATGAGAATCAAGGGTAAGAAGTCAGAAACGATCGAGGTCCAGGTTGATGCTATTGAATTCTTGACTGAGCTTAAAACGAGAGTTGATGTTACATCTGGGGTGATGTTTATGGGGCATTTCTTAGCCGGGGACGGCATCTGGTGCAAGCCGAACGGTGAGACCGTCCGTGTGGCCACCAAGGAAGAAATTACGTATCACAACGCTTGGAGTCTTATTTTTGACGAAACCAAAAAAGCTAAAGAGAAGAAATTAGTTTAGCCTCAGTACCATCATTTCGTCGTCTCCAAAGTAAGAGACCTCTACACTGTCATCATAAATCCCAGGTTGTAACCAGGACATTGTGGGTATCTTGCCCACTGTTTTGCCTGTAGCTATAAACTTTGCTATAAACTTCGCCACCTTCTCTTTTGTTTCTGGGGGAGGTGCAATCTTTGACGTCAGGGACACAAATACCTTCTTCAGGGCCGAGATACCCCCTGAAGAGTCCATAACCTTCTTTATTATGGGGCTAAATACCCTGAATATAGCAGACGGGTCCAGAATACCCTTATAAATTACAGACTTAAACATGAGTCCATTCCCATTTTTGTACTCCCACTTCTTAAGCATAGACTCTACGGCGGGATTCCCACTTCGTCGTGACTGGTTAAGTACTCTCGCCTTCTCCGGAGTCAGGGTCTGCACCTCTTGCACCGTCAAACCAAGCATACACACCAAGTATGCCATGGTCTTGTTTCTCTCTGACTTGAAAGCGAGGAGCAACTCTTTTACGATGTCTTTTCCCATGTGCGGAATTATACCCCACCCTTCATTTCCTGTCAATGGTTAAATCGCACGATCCATTTCTGATGCCCTCACCTTCCACTAAAAATCGCACGATCCATTATTAACCCGTAAGCCTGTATACTGAAACACTGGAAGGGAGTACCTGCTAACAATGACTGATTTCCTTGCACTGGCCAACCACATTATTGAGCGTTGGATAGAGGCTGCGCAAATTCCAATCGAGGGATACTCTTGTGATAAGTACTACGAGCAAAAAGATTTAATAAAAATAGCTGAGACCACCCAGTGGGACCCCACAGGGATCACAGCTTTGATGCTTCTCTATGGAGTCGTAGAGTCTTATGTGGTGGACATGAAGTTTACAGGTGTTCAGGTACTGGATAACCTGGATGACTTGCAAAAAACACTGCTTCCACTTAAAAAGATTCGAGATTCTTTAAGAACTCCGGAACTCAAGGAATTGTTTGAGGACAAAGCCGCAGTTTGGGAAGAGGCAATGTCCTTTTATGGTGTGGACAGGGATGACGTCCGTAGCTGGCTCAATCCCTTCCAGATGGGCCAATTGCAGAGAGATGCTTTTTATTCCATCAATAAACTTGAGGCCCACCAGTTTCTATGTGGTGAGGGGTCCAAGGTCCCTCTTAAACTGAATGACTCGGTGTGGGAAGTGTGGAACGTAAATTCCATGCTACGGATCATCAGAGACCAGCCCGAGTCTGGTATCTCTATTTTTCTGGTAAGAACTCCTGACGGTTTGCACTCTTATTTTTCTATTGGCATCAAAAATGGGGACAACATTGTAATCCTCACGGACCGGGACCGCCATGACAACGTTTTGCAACAAGGGATGAAAAGACGCCCCGACCGAGATTTTCAAAAAAGAGCAGAAAAACACCGATTTCCGTATCATTTGGTTGGCGTAAAATGTAATGAAGAGAATAAGCGTTTATACGCGGAAGCACGCACAGACTTAGTTCCGTACCAGTCCAGGGTGGTATCACTTTCTAGAATTGCTGAATTGCTTCCGGATGAAATTTTATGGGTGTGGCTTTTAGCCGACCTGATCAATAAAAAGTTTTGGAAAAATCAATTCCGTCTCCTGGAACTGAGTTACACAGGAGAGATGGTGGTCAAGCCATCTGTATTGGTGGGGGATGGTGCACTTGCCAAGTCTGGTGTTTACACCCCTTTGGTGCTGCCTCCTCTTACGAGTAACGAAGTCTCTTCTGAGAATACGAAAGAACTGTGGAGATGCAAGCCCACAGGTCACAACGACTGGATGGACCAACGTTATGGTGACCAGATATCTGATCAGGTCTACAACCTTATAGGAACTCCGGCGGAGCAGGACTGGCAGGGGCGTGTGGAATCGGCCCCGAAATTAATAGGGGTGGACGGGCAAGCCACCGATGTGGAATACGGAAAAGACCATTTTGGTCGTAGAGTCATAAAAGAAATTGTCGTAGGAGACACTTCTCTCCCTGTGGCTGCTGTGCAGGGGCTGGTTCCTACTGATTTTGGAAGTGCGCAATACATAAAGAAAGCCAGGGTGTTTGCAGCAAGGTGTAATCGTGCTGCAGTTTTGCAAAAGCTTGCAAACAAAGAGTATGAAAAAGAGTATGATTTTTATACTGAGTGGTACCGCAATAAGATAACCGAAAACATTCAGGTTTTGATGGCTGCCATTCCACACGAGGTGTTTGAAGTGAAGTGGGAAGGTAGGCTTTCTTTCCATGAAAAATTAGACAGTAAGCCTCCTCGTCAAAACATTTTAAGGGTTAGACAACTTAGTTCTAGTTGTGTTTATAGTAAGACCCACACAACATCAAATGATGTGCAGTGGTACAGCGGCAATCTCCATGTCTCGTGTCTTATTAATCCCAACAGGCCAGCTTCTGTAGCAGCTGTGTTCACACCTGGGGGACCACAGGGTATGGCCGCGTTGTGTGGAATTTCCGTAGCAGACTTGCCTTGGCCATTTGTCCACTGGTCAAGAGAAGAGCCTTATACCGGAAACCACATTTTGGACGACGTAGACCCAGTCGAGTGGAGACTACATAATCCGTGGATGAAATTTCCGTCTGCTTATACTATTTGTTTGTCTAAAACAGAGTACAACAAATTGAGGCACAAGGCGGGTCTACCTAGAAAAGAATTGCCCTCAGAGAGAGACTACTAGAAAAGTCTCTTTGAAACGTACTTATTGCCATCTTCTCTCAGTACGTTTACCCTGGGCTCTGTGTCATCCACTAAGACCCCATACCTGTGGCCAAATTTTATAATTATGTCACCAACTGCATACTGTGCAGACGGGCCAGCTGACCATAAATGGGTTCCAGGTATTGAGGCCATCCACCTACTTTTGGTCTTAAAAACACATACAAGCAATCCTGAGGAGTGTTTTATAGCAAAACACTCCTCAGGCGTGGGTATTTTTATTGACACATCAACAACCCGCGTCTTAGATTTTAGTCTAACAGCATACCTGGGGTAGTAACTTCTTCTTCTGTAACAATGCCTACTACATTTGTATTTATTGTTACAGGCACAGAGGTTACTTTGTGTGCAGACGGTTTTTGACGTCCTCTGTGCTTAGAATTCCTATACATATCTAGTGCCATTACATGCTTTAGATCGTACCTGTACGGTCTGTATATCCTGCCCAACTCGTCCTTTAAACTTATTAGCTTACCCCTAAAAGACAATCCACTCATAGTCTGGTCTGATACACCTAGGTACTTTCGAGCTTCAGCCCACAACAAGTACTTCCTGTTGCTGATTGCTCGTGTTTCTTCCTCCTCAAATCCACGGGAAAGCAATGCCTGACACCAGACCTGGGCTTCTAAGTCGTCCACTGTGGGTTCAATCCTTGCGAAGTGTAACTACTAAAAAGAATATGTAACTGAGCGCAAACACACCCAGTCCTGCAGCTAGTTTTAAATACTCAACTTGTTCCACGCAGAATCTCCGACACTGCGGCTTACTTGGCGGTAATCACTAAGTTCACGCAGGTATAGGAGAACTTCTGGGTCACCATTTCTGGGACTGAGTATTTCGTCCATCTCATCTCGCAGTTTGTCAAGCTGCTGACTCACCGACCCCGGGCTGTATGGGTCTTTGGCATTTTTTGCGTAATCGATGAGGTTTTGCGGTACCGCTCCCTTAACAGGGGCATTCTTCATTACAGTTTTGGCAAAGTCTATGACTGCATCAGCCGCTTTGTCCAGATCAAGACCCCTGGCCTTCTCTATGACAGCATCCACTTTTCTGGTGAGCCCAAAGAGAAGCCACACATACTCCGCTTTCTCTTTAGAAGTCACCTGCTTTGTGGCTGGCATAATGGGTTCCAGCTTTGTAACAACTGCTCCAAACAGGTCCCCCTGGCCTCCCCACTTTTTGTTTATTGTGGCCTTGTCGGCCCCCCACTTTTTGAACCCAGTTATGTAAACAATGTCTCTAAAATCCTGAGACTTGCCCCTGTTCACTTCATTCAGAACAACTCGGCCGAACAACTCGGCGAAGTTAGTGCCACCCTCTTTGTCCTTCTCTTTTAAAGTCTTGAGTATGGCAGCTACGAGTTTCTTATAAAGCTCCTCGCTCTTCTTGTCTTCGAAAGTGGTAGTCTCTACTTTTAACTTATCTAGAATATTGAAAGACTCCCCATCTTTCTCTATCTCGATGGGAGTATTTCTCTGTCTGTGCTTAGCCTGTTGTGCCTGGGCTCTCTGTACATAATGAAAAGTAGCCTTTGCTAAAAACGGCGCAAAAGGCTTTTCAGGGTCCATCTTTTCGAAAAGGTTTGAGTTTTCTTGTGTGTTGATAGAACACTGGTACAACCACATACTTGCAATCTGGATCATGTCATCCAGTGCGTCAGACGACACACCTTTCACAAACCCAGCACCACGGATGGCCCTGGTGATAACACCTAGATAATCAAACGTGCCATCGCTGAGTGTGTTTTTGTTTTTATTTCCGCCATTTTTGGCTTGTGTCTCTTCGTACGGTAGTTTTCCAAAATTTTTGAGAACATTTTTAGAGATGTCTCTGTTTGCTCTGTCTTTTGCCACGTCTGCCATAATTGATAATTGTCCACCATGCCGTGCACATACACTATACAGTCTGATGATAGAACGAACATTCGTTGTGTTTGCAATAATGTGTTGTACGGCGACCTGAGCTACTCTAAGTGACATGTTGTTCTCCAACTGTGTTGTGTAGTACTATTTAACAAAAGCTTAGTGGTAAATCTTGTATAAAAAGCCGAGTCGGCTATTCAGACGGTAAAAATCAAAAGGATGTCCAGATGAAGTACATGATGGCTGTAGTAGTTGCTCTGGTTGCTTATTCATGCAAAAATGCTCCGGTTGTCTCCTCTGTTGTTGACGCTGGGAAGCCTGCAGCACTGGTGTCGGCCGCCCCTCCTGTGGTGGTGCCTGAGGTAGTGATATCGGCCGCCCCCTCCGAGGCCCCCGCTGCCCCCTCCGAGGCCATTGCAATACCTAGCACACTACCTAGCGCAGCTGTGTCAGCTGCCCCCTCCGAGGCCCTTGTCCCGGCATCGGCTGCCCCCTCCGCACACTAATCGTGGCGGCCTGGGCCTACCTAAGAGTGTATAATCAAGTGATTTCACACTCTTAGGTAGCAGGATGATAAATTTTGACGAGGACAGTGTTGACTTACTAGTCGACACACTGGGCGACAAAGTGCACTGCCCTCGGTGTAACACGACTAAAGTCCCCACGGGACTAGTAAATGTCACGTACCAGCCTGTAGACACTGATAGGCACTCATACAACTATTATGCACCCCCAGTAAACTACGTACCACTGGCCATATTTGTGTGCCATAAATGCGGACACATAGACACTTTCTCCATAGGTGTACTCGGCATAGGGTACGAATTGCGTAGGAACACGGATGCAAGCTATTTTATTAAACTAATCGACCTAAGACCAAAACCACACTTGGTTTTGTTAAAAAAATGACAGACGATTCAATAAGAGTCCTAGCTGTTACCCCCTACGAAGCTGCTACAATCGTCCAGTACGCCTTAGAGATAGGCAGGTACACTGGTATTAGAATACCAGTGCCCTACGAGGAAGCTAGAGAGGTGTTGGTAAAAGAGAATTGTGACAAAGGCTATGTAACGAGGGCGGTGTGGTATAGGACGACGAATGTACTCTTAATAAGAGTAAAGAAAAATAAACACGGGTTCGCTGTTATCAAAGCGCTGTCTTGTAAATATAAAGTTATATAGCCGTAGCGAGAATGACAGACCACTTGGTTGCACAGTCACAAACTAAATCAAACCTCCACGGTTCTTTTGTGTAACGGTGCATAACTTTTATTTTCTTTTCTTTGCACTTGCACAACTGTGTAAGTGCATCTACCATAGCTAGTCTCTTAGGGTAAAACATAGCCATTTCACTGGTGAGTCTGGCCTGGGTGGGTATTAATACGTCTAAGTCAGGGCCTTCACCGTGGCCTTCAGAGTTGGTGTTCTCCGATTCTACCTCTACACCCCATCCCTCAGTTCTTAGGGTGCATACACTTCTGCCCTGGCTTATGTCTATACATACGAAGTCACTATCACAAAATTCTTTTATACCACGAAGATGGTTAACATGGATCAACCAAAATTTAGAAAACCAATCGGGTTTGATGGAAGAGTTGAGGTGGTCTACATTCGCCGGGTGGGCCATTAAAAGTATAGCCCCGTTAGTAGAAAACACCCTACCCTTGGGGTCTAGCCACAAACCACTCTCGAATAAGTCATCCGTTTTTTCCCCAGTAAACTTGATGAAATGACTTAACTCATTCGTGGTGAGAGTTAGGCTATACGTGTTTTTTTGCTTTGTCCAAAACATCGATTGCTATCTGACTCTGCCCATTCCCTGCACAATTTTACATACAGGTGTTTAGACTTTAAAACTTTGCTCGCGTCTGTACCTGTGTAGGTGGCTATATACTCAATGGTGTCCCCTGCGCGCAGCATGCGGCCAACTACAATACACACCTTACTGTACACGAGGCCATATTCAGATATTATCCATTCTTCGGCATCATCGAATACCCTGGTAGACTCTGGCTCGTTGCTCTCAAACTGAAGACTGGCAAAAACCTCCAAAGGGTCCACACCATCTTGCTTTTTGGTTATTTGGTTTTGGGCAGCAATTGGGTTATTCATCACCTTCTTTGCCATATTGAATATGGTGGATCTAGCCACTCTCCATATGTACGTGGTGTACTTTCCTCTTGCTCCTTTGGCCCTTTCTTCATCAGGACAAACAAAAGGGTGTGCACCCGCGTTTTTAACCAGGATCATTTTGATGACTTCTTGCACCGTATCAATCGGGTCTAGGCCATACTTTGCTGGATTTTGTTTTAGAGTGATTCTGCATATGTCCATCTTGTACTTTTCAACGTCGAGTCCAGGCACGGTACCCACCTTTAAAGTATTAACGAAGGTGCATTCTCGCACCGCAGTGTGCTTTTGTCAATTGCTAGCGACAAGTCTGAGATGCGGAATCTTTCTTACTTTTTCCACGCTCAGGTTCATCGTGACACGTATGTCTTGACCACATATGGCACATACTGCTACTATTGTGGGTAGCCAAGATTGGTCTAAATCTACTGTAAAGTGTGTACTGGAAGACCAATTATTTGTCAAAAATAACTGAGTAGGCTGTATAACTATTTTGTTTTTGCATGACGGACAACAACACATGAATTTTGGCCCCTGTTTTGCCACACTTATCTCCAGTCGTTTGTCTGCCGCTGTTGTACTCCTACAGTACACTACATACGGATGGTAGTCAATCGTGCTGTTTCTAATCAGAAATGATCACAATCACCCACATTTTGTAAATGTAGTAATTGACGACACACGCAACAGGGAGAAGAGCAGATGCGGTAGTAGGTAGCAATTATCGAGAGTAGTCCTAGTGTTTAACAACAGTAAGAAAGATGAGTTATGAACGACAATTGGGGAAACAGCAGTCGGACCAACAGCCGCAGTTTTGATAATCGCGGACCCCGCCGGGGTCCGAGTGATGACCGTCAGCCTGTGGTACCGAATCAGCCATTTTATGAGCGGCCCGCGTCGGAGCGGCCGGAGCGGCCGGAGCGGTCTGACAACCGTGAGGGGGGCCTCCAGACAGAACACCAAATCTACACGGTAGACGGTCGTCTACCTCAGGATTTGGTGTCTGATAACGGCATGTGGGCAGAACGACGAGGAGTGGAGCAGTGGTACCTTCACGCTTACAAGCGTCGTTTTGGACCGGAAAGCGTCAATGGCCACGTGGTGCGTGAAGCTTTTAACATCAGCTTCATTGTCCAGGCGGTTACAGAGCTTTCCTCGAAGGCTACCCGTGAGATCGTCAAAGAGGAGTTGTTCGAGGACGACCCTGATGACATCAACGCCGGCCCCGCTCTGGACTAATTGATGTTCTGTTCTATGGGACAAGCCCCACCAGAGCAAGCTAAAGCATTCTCGTCGTAGTCCTCTCTATCAGCCTGTTGAATCCCTCCAACAAGAAGATCATACCCCTCCTTAGTGAGAGGTTCTTCAGGCTGATAGGCATATGCCGACAAATCAATCTGCGGCATCACGGAGCAGGTTCTCACCTTGCGCTGGTGCTCCAATACCACTGCCATAAATTCCTGATACCCCACCTTTTTGGGGTCGTACTTTAAAGTATACGATATGTTGTTGTTTGTCTGTACACCCAGCCAGTTTTCTTCCACCAATTCTATCCACTTGAATTGCTCTTCTGGTGTTACCTGATCAGCGGTGACCAGTTGGTCGCCCATCAGGTCTGCAATGTCAAGTTTAGTAGGGAACCCCACCACCACATGCCCAGCATACTGGTGCGAAACATCCTTGATTGGGTACCCGCGCTGTCGAAAATCCTCTAGTGCCTCAGAAGATTTAGAGTACATCACCCATCTGCAATAATACCCGTAAGCAGGAAGGTGCGCGCCCTCAGTGCACCCCATGACCTTACCTATAGTACCATTCGGCATTATGGTAGTAACGGTGTGCGGAGTATTCACGCCAATATCCAATGAAAATCTAGATGCTTCTTGAACAGTAATGTCCCGTAGGTGCCTGATAAAGTCCCAAAATGATTTAGACTTCTCGGTATTAATCAAATCGTAAAAGTTGAAGCCGTACCGTTGGAAAGCAAACTCAAATATACCAGTAAGCCCCACGCCTATACGGTTCGTACGCTTCACTTCACTTTCGTACATAAACTGCATCGTGTTAACGCGGATCAGTGCCTGGGCCATCAGCTTGCAGGCATCCTCTAAATCAGCGTCACTCGTAGCATTCATCATGCACACATTGCCGATGATGCAGTACCCCCCGTAGTTGGCCAGAACTATCTCGGAGCAGGGGTTTGTCAGAAAGGGCTTACTTTTCTTTTTGGCAACCTTGAGTGCCGCCGCTACCATCTCCATGGTTTTAGGGTGGAAGTCCATTTTCTGTCTAATGGTAGAACTAATAATGGTGTCTTCGGTTATAGTGTCCAGCCCCTCAGGGTTCCAACACATTCTAGCTTGATTTAAGAAACCAGGGTCCCCGGTTTGGTCAAAATAAGCTGCTGAAGTTACCGCTTCAAACACCCTGCGTGCGTGTGACGGCTTGGGAGAACTGGCAGCATCCCAAAACTCGTCGTCCACTAAAACTGAGTTGTTGGCAGTGTAAAGCCAACCACCGCGTTTAATGTCTACGAATTCCAACACGTCGCGGTCACGCCACGATTTAGCTGCTATGCGTGCACTCCTACGAACGTCACCTACCGCCACACAGGCCGCAAGGTAGTGGTCCATGTGCATGGCCTGCTGCCACGGTTTCATCCCTGCACCTTTGAGTGATGCAACCTGGACCATGGCATGAATGAAGGGAATAGGTCCCGACGCAGGGCGATTTTGTTGTCCTCTAATCGGGGCCCCCTTGGGTCTTATGTTTGAAAAGTCAAAAATGAATAACTTATCAGCGTGTTTTTCTTGCCAAGCTGCAGTTTCTAGAATCTCTACAACCTGCACCCAACCCTCAACTGAATCGTCTACTGTGAACCACCGAACCATCTCTGATTCAGAGTCATACTTGTGCCGCGCCTCTTGTGCCGATTCGATCCACGGTTCGTAATTTGGATGTCCACCTGCGCCAGTTATCACGTCAGGTCCCTGTAACACGAATCTGACGTTGGGCATGTGGTCAAGGTTTACACGTACCAGATCAGAAGAGTAGTCGCGACCCACGCCACTACCTTGCATCAATAGCCAAAACTGGACAAAGCTGAACATCGCCGTGGAACAGTTTGTCCATTTTTCCCCATTTTTAGATTTCTGACCCTGGTCGCCATGCTGCAAGTGGCGACCGGCATAAACCATAACGCCCTGCCTAGAAAGGTCTAGGGTTCTGTTATAATCAAGATTTCTTTCTTCTGAGTGGTCCTCGGTGCGTGGGTCTAGAGAAAAGTTTCCGTCCACTACTTCAGTTATTCGCTCGCCCCAGGTTTGGTATGTTCCATCTTCTTTCTTTCTGCTATACTTATTGTGGAACACAGACGAAGCCATACCCGGAGCAACTTTGAACTCCTGCATATCTACTACCTGAGCCCCTCTTGATGTTTTAGTCTTGCACTGCTTTGGAGTGCCAAAAATCTTCTTCAAAAACGTACTACCACACTCATTTACAGTTCACAAGCGGAGTAGAAAGACTATACAGTATTTATGCCTGTTGCCATTACCTTTAAATGCACGATTGACTAGTGTCTTTTTCAACAGAAAAACAAGTAGGAGGTTACAATTCACATGGTCATTATTCTACTAGGAATTGCTTTTGTTTGCATCTTTCCGGGTTGGCTTTACTACCTTAAAACCAACAACTCTATGCCCTTTTGGTTGTCAGGATGGGGGACCGGTTTGTACTTCTTGATCAAACCCATGACTGAGAAATGGGTTATAAACTTCGCAACAAATGAGGACAACACTATGAGGAAACTCAGCCTAATGGCGGGTGCTGTTATTTGTTTGTTGATGTTGGTGGCTTCAATAGTAAGTTTTACTTACAAAGACCCAGAGAAATGAATATAGCAATAATCTGAGTCACTTTTAGCCCATCTACCACAGGGTGCCCCGTCGCTTCTTTTCTTACCTGAGCACCTCTTACTCTTTCGAATAGTGCCTGTCTCGGGTGCTGTAGCTTCCTCTTTGCTAGCTTCCTCTTTGCTAGCTTCTTTTAACAAGTTATAACGTGCTTTTCCAGATTCACAGCCATGGCACAGGCGGTTGGTCCCCCAGTTAGTCCCACCTATATTTATCGCTTCCCATCGACTAGCACAACTCTTACCAAACTCAAGCACACACCAGTAAACTTTGCACTCGAACTTTGCAGACGCTTCTAGTTTTGTTTTAGGAACATATTGGTTTAGGTCGGATGTCCACTTTTTGTCTGACTCGGACAGTTCGTTATCTCGTCTGCGTGGTGCCATTGCCTGCTGTCTTTGTGGTATCTGGGAGGCTTGTGTCATTATGTAATAGCTACTTGGATGGGGCTCTGGGTGCCTAGTGGCTTCTTATGGGGTGTCCCACTCTTTTCCTTTGTATGCGTTGTCGGCCTTGGTGGAGTCCATTAGGCCTGACCCTAGTGATTCCATGAAACCATTGAACACATACTTGATGGAAGACACAGTCAGCACATTACTGCTGAACAGTTCTGACATTTTATCTTGAACATCCTTTTTGTTTGACATTCTCATGCACACAGCTATAAATTTGCTTAGTGCATCAGTTGTTTTTATACCAAACACCTTCTCTATGTCTAAGCTTACTGAAGTTGTTTTGTTCGTTATCAAATACTGATGAACAGCATCTATTATGTACGGATTCACGTCACTTCTCAGTAAAACATTTCTTATGGACTGTTTTACCGTGTTTTCTACATCCAACACATTCCCCAGATTGTTTTTTAAGGCATAACCAATTAAGTTATAGAAAGCTAGCCTAGAAAGTCCATACTCATTAAGTGTTTTTAGAACTGACGGCTCCAAATCTTTGGATGTGACATTGAAAGTCCCAAAGACAAGTGATGTCGAAAAATCTCTTAGTTGTGATGAAAGTCTATTCATTTTGTCCTCATTCTGTGATGGTTTTTATTTGTTATTGAAAAGTTAACATCTTTTCGAGAGTCTTTTTATGTTGTAATGTGTATCTGGTTTTTTGAAAAGTCATCCTCCAGTCAGAAACTCCTGCTCCAGGAACACCATAAAAAATACGTGGTAGAGCAGTTAAAAGCGGTGTTAATGATCCCGCAATTCAGGAACAATGAAAATCTGTTTCTGGAAAACCAAAGAATCAGTCGATGTTCAAGGTAGGGGTAGTTCCAAAACCTAAGTAAAGGTTTTCCCTACGAAAACGTTAGAATGAGCTAAGTTTAAAAGAAGTAAAAGATCCTTTAGACCACGTTTTTAGTTTCGACCCACAAAATAATGATCAAAACTAAAAACCGTAAAGAAAAAACTGATCTAAAGAAAAAGTTCTTTCTTCTTTTAAATGTTCCTTTTTCTAATAACTTGATCAAAAAAACAAAACAAGAAGTAAAACGACAATAACAACAAGTAGAACGACAAGATCAACAACGACAACATGCAGATTGACAACAGTAGTAACGAGCAGAGCATCTACGAGTGTGAGATCATCAGTAACAACAAGTGTGACATTAGGTACTGGAACATTAGGTATAACGATAACGTTGGTGTGAATAGAATTGTGTTGGAGGATCTTTTAAATACAGATCTCATAAACCTTGGTTGGTACTTTTATAATACTTGTATTTCATGATTTCATCAGTCCCTTTCCCTAAAAGAATGCTTAAGTCTGAGATGATTTCACTAATAGATGATTTCATCTTACTTGCCCAAGGAAAAGGGAAGCTTGGGATGAGTAGAACTCATCCAGACGTGGTGTGTGTATTTTTGCAAGGTAGAAATTATAACATTCGGTATGAAGATTGGCTTATTGTTGCTCCAGTAGTAGACACACCCATGTTCACTGAAGAATCAGCTAATGATGTATTGTTTAAATTCGAATCAGCAAAAGTAAGGACTAGTCTCCTTTCGTTGATTAATGAATCTTCGGCTCCTGACTACTTGATTGTAGAGTAACACATGTCCATTCAAAATCCAGATGGTTCAACCGTACTTGATGCATCAGACCCCAAAACGCTGGAGGAGGGTTCACTTGGTGAAATAGTAGCCATTGGGTGTAGGGCGTGCACGTCTAAGCAATACACCCGGATTGCCAGAATCCCAAATCGGGTTCAATACAGATGCAATGGATGCGGAAATATTGTAGTCCATGACACAGGAAGCTCTTTCACCCTTACTTGATTGTCTTGACATCCCTAAAATACTGTACGGGTCTGACACAAAAAAGTCTTTTAGTATAACCAAAAATAAGTTTATTCAGTTACATTGTAAGACTAAAGAAGAAGGCTGCACTTGTGACCAATGCAGTCTGACGTCCCACCCAAATTTCTATTTTATAGAACCTGTTGAAGACCCAAAGTCAAAAGCAAAAGTCAAAAGCAGGCACATTAAAACAGAAGACCTGAAAGAATTTGTGTCTTTTCGTACCCCGCTATTCGGTGGCAAAGTTTTCAATGTTGTAGTTGGTGTCGACTGGTGCACACCCGATGCAGTAGCAGTACTATTAAAAACCATAGAAGACCGTAAAGATGACGCGCAATGGTGGCTTATAGCAAGTGACATTAATAGTGTTAGTGGCGCCATAAGGTCCAGGTGCGTGGAGGTTTTCGTAGCGGGGTCAGATGCCAAACTCCATTCTTCCATTATTGGTATTTTTGAACTCAACTCCTGGAATGCCATCCCTTTATTAGATGACCTGTGTAAGTCGTACCCGCCAACTGTGGTGCTATCCATGTTAATCCGTACCCACCCACACAAAGTTACGGAAAGTTTGTCGTCTATAATAGAATCAAATATGTTAGTGTACACAAACCTAGTTAAAACAGTGTATTTAACGATGGCAGCGGCCTAACAATGGAAACTTATTTTGTAACCGGTACTGATTCTTACAGAAAAACTGCTTGTGTACACACTATCAAAAATAAAAACAAGCAGCTTGACATGAAAGTA
>Ga0208375_1001487_pt1 | contig 26063 bp, 25 predicted proteins | sample RifOxyD1_FD_184038 | JGI IMG/M metagenome (GOLD analysis project Ga0208375, IMG submission 184038) | Soil microbial communities from Rifle, Colorado - Rifle Oxygen_injection D1 (SPAdes) | ecosystem: Environmental > Terrestrial > Deep subsurface > Rock core/Sediment | place: Rifle, Colorado...
GTTAGTGTTAGTTGCCAGTTCTACTGGTGTTTTTAATGCAGGAGGAAGAGCGCCTCCAAGGAATGCCTGGGCTGATAGTTCACCATCTCTGGTAAAGGGTACAGGAGATAGCTGGCTGGTCCATTCCAATCCTAATTTAAAGAGGTTTTGCGGCTCCTGCTTTCTGACATATTCCAGTGCATACATGATTGGATTGAAGAAAATTGCCCCGATATCTCCTTTTGGAATCTGGACCACCTTTGGTACCGTATTGCCGTCATCATCCTGCTCCTCTCCTACGATAATGATGAAGTAGGTATCTTTTGCCCATTGTGGAATATCATCCCAGAGTTCTTCATGATTCATGACGTTATAAAAATAGGTTGCTACTCCTGGCAGCACTGTCATTGCCATTGCTCTGGCTGCAGTCCGGAACGGGTGATCTTTCATAACACGTCCTACGTTAAGTAACCCTTGCCATCTGGCGTTTACAAATGGAATCCACATATTAATAAGCCTTCCTTCAATACCTGCTTTGGCAAAGTCGACTGTTACGTTTCGAGCCTCGAATGCTGCTTCCAGAGGTGTTACTCCTTCTTTGCCTAATCCTTTTTTATAGATTCCAAGACGGGGAGCAAGTTCTATTGCTTCCGAGAAGTTACTTATTAATTCAAAGGGATTAAGGACAGCTTTTGTTCTTTGTATCCACTTTGGAGCGAATAATTCTTTTGATGCTATTGCGAGTCCTTTGGCAGATTGGATGTACCCTCCATATCCACCCTGGTTTCTCATGAATTCGTCATATGCTTTTGATTCCCATTTGAATGCTCCCTTGAGTCCATCTCCGAAGCCTGAAAGCCAGTTGGCCGGATTGAACCCCCATTTTGCTACCATTGTGGCTGTCTGGTAATCTCGGATAGCATTTGAGAGAGTAAAGGGGAAGTAAAGGGTCGTAGTACCTGCTTTGAATGCTTTGGATGAGAGCATTATCATTTTCCCCAGAAGATTTGCTTCCGGAGGTGTCATGGCATGCATTGCTTCTGAAAGCTCATTAGGAACTGCCCAGCGGGTTGCTTTGCCTTTTATAAATACAGAAATGCTATCCCATCCTTCAGGTGGTCTTTGATCTCCTGGTAAGAACTTAATAAATTCTTTTGCTTCAGGGTGAGCATTGCGAAGATCTATAACTTTGCGTGCTACCTCATTTCTCTTGGTAAGTGAAACTGCTTTTGTAAGATTGTCGAGAATAGACTCAAAAGGATCTCTGATTATTTTTTCTGTTCCTTCGAGCGCTTTTACCACCCCTTGCTTACTTACTGAGAATGTCTCACTGCCGACCATCATTTTGTCTGCCTGTTCCGGACTCGGCAGGTAATCTAATACATGGAATGGCATCCAGTGTTTATTCTTTTCTGTTATAGCACTGAACGCCTCTTTGCCAAGAATTCCGGTATCCCGCATCGGTTTTAGGATTGCATTTATGGACCAGTCCTGAATATTTTGTCCAGCCTGTTCAAATTGTTGATACGCTTTTTCTCCTACTTTTACTTTCAACTCCATGAGCGCTCTTTCTGCAGTTTCTTGAGTTACTCCAGCTGGGTTTTGGAATCCCCGCTCAGCTCTTTCTATGGCACGCTGTGCAAGAACAAATCGGGTGAAGTCGGGTCTTAATTTTCTTACTGGCTCTATTATTTTTTGTAAGTCTCTGAAGTTTCCTTCAACGATTCCAAATCTTCCGGCATACATTCTGGCTGCTACATAAGGACTGGAGTTTATATCTATTGGCTGACCCTGTAGTTTGCTTACATCATTTTCAAATTTTCTAATGGCTGCGAATCTGTCTGTAAATAAACGGGGAAATGATTTAATTGCTCCGGTTATCTTTTCACCAACATTTCTTATTGCTGATTTTTTGCCTACCATCGCATCGATTGCGCTGAGTGCGCTGCCGTCAGGCTGAGGGTCTGAATCAAATAAAGTTGATTCTCCTGGAGGTCGTGGAGGTTTGCCTGGAGGTACATCTTTTAGTTCATCAGTTCTTGGTGTAGTTGGAGCATTCACTCTTTTTGCAATTCTTTCTTTGAAGTTTATCTTTTGCATTATTTCTCCGACACTTTCTACCCGCTCTGCATCAAGAAGTTCCTGTTCCTCTGGTCGGTATTTCATCCTGATTTCTTCTGCTTTGGCAGCTTTCTGGTCAGCTGGAGTGAATTTGTCTATTGGTTTTACAGTAGTTGCTGCGGACTGAGGTTTACTAATGCCAAATCGTGATAATACAAAATCAATTGTTTTTTCGTCTACCTTTAATGGTTCAAGTTCTTCAGGTTTAAATTTAGCAGGTGATAGAAGCCCACTATGAATATAATCCCCAAGGATATTACCTTCTTTATCACTGCCGGAGATTATGATTTTATTTGCTTGTGGTTGTCCTTTTTGAGTGTATAGCTCTCCTGGTTTGAATTCTCCCGTACCTGAGCGCATCGATTTAAGGATCTCTGTTTGTGACAGTGATGCTTCTGCCTCAGTTGGTTTTGATGAAGTTACCTTGATGTTTTTTTCCATTGCAACTGCCACCAAGTCAGCATCTGTTAGTTCTGCAACTCTGCCGAGTCGTGTTTTTGCATTTTCTCCACCTAATGCTTTTACGATTTCGTTTCTTTGTGTATCCTCCAGAGTTGCTCTTATTGATAATCCTGCAGGCATGTTACGAACTGCTTTTACAATTAATGCTCTTTTATCAGGAACACTCTGCCATAATTCGTAGTAGAGATCCTGGAATTCCTTTCTAAATGATTTGCCTGTGTATCCTGCCGGATTGCTTACTTTGGTTATAAACTCATAGGCGCGATTTGCTGTATTCCATGATTGATTAAATTGCCCCATCTCTTGAGGAGTTTGATTTGCCTGTGCTGGGAATGCTTTGGTAATTTCTACTACTTTATTTTTCCATGCTTGTTTGATCTGTTCTGCAGTTGCTTTTTCTTCTACTCCCAGATATTTGAATGCTTCCTGCTTTGTTATATTTAGTTGTTCTCCGGCAGCTTTCTCCAGTTGTTTCTGAAGATTGCCACCGGTTGGTAGGTATTTTGCCAGAGCAAAATTAAGAGAGTGGAGTCCCATCATGGCTGCGGTACTTTTTAAAGCGTCCTCATTTGAGTCTCCTTTAATAAGTGAGGTGACATAAGTGGCCGGACCGATAATGGCAGATGATTTGAAGAACGAGGGTTTCATTCCTGCAATGGAGAATGCACCACCTAATGCAAAATCACTGACAAAATCTTTTGCTCTTTGCCCTGCATCCTTTTGTGCTTCGTCTTTCTGGACTTGGGTAAGACCTGCAAAGGTAAGGCCGTTTGATAATAGACTGAATGTTCTGGGAGCTATTGTTGCTACTCTTGCAAGAAGAGGAATTCCTTTTAGTGCGCCCGCCACAAGACCACCTCCTACGAGAAATGTACCCACAGTTCCGATTACATTGAATTCAACTTCTGTCATTTTGCCAGCCTGTTCTTCGATGTCGTTGGCATATTTGATTTCCGGATTCCACCAGCCGAAGGTGAGAGATTGTGCTAATCCATCAGCTGCTCCCTTGAACGCTCCTATGGTGGCACTGGGAAGCCTTTCTAATACGTCAGTGTCGCGACCTCCAAGTCCCAAGGCTTGAGCTGCTGTTTCAACATAAAGATTTTTAAATGCTCTAAATTTCTGTCCTGATGGACCTTCTATTTCAACGTCATATTGTTCCGGCATGAGCTTTCCTAATGGCTCGAAAACATTTTCCTGCGTTCCTCTTACCAACGAAGAGAGACCCTGCGATATTCCACGCTGGGTATTGGAAAAAAAATCTCCAACGTTTTTACTCACCTGGTTTACAGTTGAGTTGGTATTTTGTCTCAGTTTTTTTAGAAAATCCTCCATATTGTTATACTCCTGGTGTAAATAACCTTCTCATAAAGCCCATGACTCCTGGTTGGTTTTTTAACTGCCATTCTTCATCAACTATTGACGCTGCGCTTTTGCCTTTGTCTGTCGTTACTGAGGATAGATTCTTCTTCAGTTGATCTGGTTGATATCCTTCTTTCCATGCTGCTCTGATTTCAGTTCTTAAGTCACCGTCTTTGACTGTAGTTGCCTGTGATTGTTGGGATTGCTGTGTTTGGTAGTATTGAGTTTTTCCTGTTCCTGGGTCGAAGTATCCGACTACATTGCCGAATGCGTCTTTGACCGCTTCTTTACTGTATGTTTTTGCTCCGCCACCTGAGTTGGTAGCGTTGATTCTGGATGTCTGTGAATTGTAAAGCTGGAGTTCAAATTCTTTTTCCCAACGTTCTGATTCCCTCTGTGACTGAAGTTCTGTTGCTCTGATTTTGTTATAGTTATCCAAAAGACCACCCAAAAACTGCAGGTCATACCTTAGATTGTTCAGGCTGAATTCTTTGTCTTTCGTTTCCATTGCCACTTTTTGAGTGATTTCACCCAGAGTGGAGTTATAAGTTCCTGCCTTTGAATTTCTTTCTTCTATTAAGTTATTGATTTTTGCATTTGCCAGTCTTTGGATTTCTCCGGTTTCACCTGTTATGGTTGCTGCAGAGTATCCTGGATTCTTTCGCACTCTGCTTACTGATTCATCCCGAACGTTTTTCTCTCCTGAGATGTTGGTATCCAAAAGAGCAATTGCATCTTTTATTTCTTTTAAGCCTGCATTGCCGTATTCTTCCTCATAGCGTCTGGACTGATACCCCTGCAGTTCGTTTTCCAAACCTCCGACTCTGCTGTATGTATCTTGAAATCGGGTATTTAATGTCCCCAGATCAAATCCGAATATACTGTCACTTCCCACACCGGAGAGTCCACTGGATAAGTTAGCAACTGATTGTTGTTTGCTTGGTTCATCACCTGCAGTATAAATATCCTTGCCGGAGGAATCCTGACCCCACCAACGCAGTGCTTTGTTTTGTGCTGGTTGCCAGTACCATCCGCCGTATTGTTTGTCTGCCATTATTTGCCACCTCCTTTCTTACCTGGCTCTGCTACTTTTGTAATCAAGCCAGTTTTTAAATCGAAATTATATTCGAGATTTCCATCGAGACCGTATTTAGAAAACTTGGTAATAAGCCAGACATTCCTCTGTGCCAATAGTGCAGTGAGGATAGCGTTTTGCTGTCTGATCAACTTTTCTTTTTCCCTTAATTCCTCTAAATCTGCCCTGTCTAATTTTTTTGTTCGGTTAAACATATTTATTCACCCTCCTCCTTGAAGGGTCTTCTTACAGTTTTTTGGAATTCCTCAATTTCTTTTTTCTTTTTATTCAGCTTGGTTTGGGCAGAATCAATATCTTGCTTTTTGTAAAGGTTTTTATTCCTGGGGTGTAGTTTTCCACTGAGAAATGCCATTTCGTTTCTGGCTGTCCCTTCTTCTAAAAGTGGTTCTACTTCTGAATCTTCATATCCTTTCCGGACGCTTCGGGCATACCAATTCACTTTTGCGCCATCTGGAGCGTTTTGTGTAAGAATGGTGAAACCATTTTCATCCGCCTCTGATACATGCAGATCTCCAAACCAGCCGATTTTTGTTAGTTGGATTGCAGGAATTCCGGAGGTTACTGTTGAGTGATATAGAGGGAATGATATTTTTGCTTTGTTATTTCTAATTTCCGCCTCTCCATGTATGTCTAGAAATACTCCATTACTTTCAATGCTGGAGTAAACGAGCCAGCGGTTATCGTGTAATGGGTGAGGAATTTTGAAGTTCTTGTTTCCACCTACGTTTAAGTCACCGTCTACATCCAGTCGGCAGTCGAACATCCACACATAGTTTGTGGCGGATATTATGATTTGGTAGTTAATACCGGAAATAATTCCTATGTTGTCGCTGTAGGTTTGGATAAATCCTGCCAGAGTTGTGCTGTTGTAAACTTCAAATCGATTATCAAGTCCGCTCATTTGCACTCTTGCTCCGGAGTCTGCAGTTCTCACTGTTCTTCCGGTCATAATTCCGGCATTTATTTTGCCTGCATTAAGGTTGGCAATTTCAGCATCTGTTACTGCTAAATCCTGGATTTTTGCGGTGGATATTGCAGCATTCGCGATTCTGGAGTTGCCTACTTCTAATGCTCCAATCTTTGCATTGGTAATAGCTGCATCTGCTACTTCTGCATTAGTTACTGCTAGATCTTGAATCTTGGCAGTACTGATAGCTGCGTTGGCGATTTTACTGTTTCCCACCTGTAGAGCACCTATATGAGCTGAGAGGATAGTTGCATCTGCAATTTGAGCAGAAAGAGTGATAACACTGCCACCCTTGAATACTTTGGCTGCAGTTACCGCATCTTCTTTTATTTTGTCAGTTGCTACAGCAGCATCTGCGAGTTTTTGTTCTGTCACTGAAAAGTCGGCCAGATTGGAGTCCGCTATTGCTCCTGGCTTTATGTTCACTCCATCTATGCTGCTTGGAGCAAGTGGAGGAGAGTCAATCGAATTATGACTGTGAGGTGTTATTTCAGGAAACGGAACATCCGGTGTTTCCTTGTTGGTAAATATTTTTTTAAGTAAGTCGGTTATCATAGTTATAAAATTCCTACTGGTTCAAAATAGGTAGTTGCTGATTTAACTTCCGGAGTGTCATTGCCATTTGGATGAAGATTTATTGCCACTTCGTATTCCTCTCCCTGTCCTGGCTCGTCTTCATCTCCGCCTGTTTCAATAGTGAAAACAGCCTTTGTTTTACCTTCTTTATCAAAGGATTCTGAGCCGTCCTGCATAGTGGCTGTTTGCCACTCATCATCTTCGTTAACTCTGTAAAATACTTCTACACTGGTATCTTTGGGTAGCTTTTTTGTGACAAGTTTTATAGTTCTGAAAGATTTTTGGGTGAAGGGTTCGCCTCCGTCAAAAACCATCCCTTCATATCTAGCTTCTGCTTTGTTATCTGCATCGATACGGTCTACCCCGAACTCCAATCCATCCTTCCAGGAGACATGCAAAACATCCCCATACATTGTTAATGCTCCGATACTTACGTCTTCCATCTTGCCGTGAGAAGGTATGTATTCCAGATTTAAAGCGTAGGGGTCGTTTTTGGTTAATCTGCCATAGGAGTAAACTCCGCATTTGTCACTGCCATTTAATCCAAAGAGAGGCAGTCCGCCCATGATTGTCACGCCTCCTGGGTTTACCCATCCAAATTCTCCAGGGAATTTCTTAATTCTTATAAGAGAGGAGGTATCCCAGAAGTAAAGTCCGCCTCTTACTCCTGCTTGTATTGCCATGAATTCTCCCTGCAGAATTGCGTTTATACCTCGCTCTGCAATCATTCTTCTTTGTATCCAGGAAGGTTGGATTTTGTCCCAGGTCCAGAGCCAGCCTTCCTCTACTTTGTCACCTTTGGTTGAGCCGAATACTACTAATTGGTCCAATCCTAAAAGACACTTATTTCGGTGGCCTCTTGGTAAATCCAGAGCTGGGTTTGCTCCTGCAGCGAATGCTCCTTCAAAGTCCACCATTGCCAGATCTTTACCATCACAAATAAGTAAGACTCCCAGCGCTTCTGCCATTGTGTGCCAGGCAGGATCTCCGTTGAGAGATCCCCAATCGTGTTCCACATCTGTCGGCCAAGTACCAGAGAGTTTGATTCTGCTTACTTTTGTTTCTGTAGCCCAGTAAAGGTAGGGAATATAGTTGTCGCTACCATCATTATTTGTGAATTCTGCAGCTCCGGTTATTTTGCCGTTTGCATCGGTATAAACTACCTCCCATGTAGCATCCAGACCGTTTTTTCTATAGATTTTTCCGGTATCTCCAAAGCCGTAGAGAATTCCATTTGATGCAGGAACATAAAAGAGAATGAGATCAACAATTACCTCGTTGCCTGCATCTACTTTGAGTTTCTGGTTGCATTTAAGAACATTAGTTTCTCCTCTGATATTTAGGCCATAGCCGAACCGGAATGCTTCTCGCACTCCTGAGTAAGGGTCATCTGCTATTCCACCTCTATATCCTTGTATTTTGTATGCATTCATATATTTATGACCACCTTGTACTTGTTGCCTGCCCTTTGAAGACAGTATTTGGTTCTTCATCCTCTCTGTCTTTTATTTGCTGCAGCAGAGCATGAGCTTCTATAACTTCTTTTTCTGCTTCGCCTTTTTTGCCAGGTTCTTTAGCCAGACAAGTTGCCAGTGCTAATTTAAGGACTGGTTCGTCCATTTCTTCTGGGGTTATTGGCTCATCTGTGTCTTCTACGAGCCTTACAGGTCGGCGTTTATAAAAGAGGTCTATTACTAATCCTGCCTCTGCAAGTGTTGGATTAATAAAATATTCATCGCCTATCAGTGCATAGATTTTGTCCCATCTCCAATCTGTATGCGCTCCGGCGTGAAGAATATCTTGCTGGGGTCTGAATGGCACACCTATCTTGTCATCTGATTTTCTACTCAAATATGATTCTTCACTAGTTTTGTGGTATTCGACTCCATTTACTGAGAGAAAAATCATCCCTCCTGGCTTGAAATCAAATGGTAGGAAGTAATGTTCTCGGCCAGTGCCATCCGGATTTAGCTCTGTTAGTTGGGTTGCATGCTTGCTTAGAAATTTATAGCGTGCAAAATTACAGGCTCGGACTATCGCTTTGTTAATCCAGCGGTCTTTGTCTGTATCTTTCCAGAAGCCTGATACTTTGGCTGCTGCTATTCTTGCGTTTAAATCTTGTCTAAATTCTTGTAATTGCATAATTTATACCTCCTATCATTGGAGACTCCCTGTATTTCGGTAATTTTGAACGTAGGGGAGCAAAGCGTTACCTGGACAATCGGTTGCTGATTCCGGTACTTCACCGTGTCCTATTACTTTTTCTCTTGGAATATCTCTCTCCATACGTAAGTCATCCAAGACTTCCTGAAGGGTATCTAGCTGCTCTTGGCTTGGGGTTTCTGAGTTATGGAAACTTCCACAGAGAACTACTCCAAGAGATCTGTAATTCATTTTGTTTGTGTCACAGTGAGCGCCAATTTCGTTATCAGGTCTGCCAAGAATAAGGATTCCTTCACCATCCAACGCTCCCGCAATCCATTTGTGGTATCCGATGTCATCCCAGCCAAATCCTATATGCGCTCTTTTAATGGTTGAAAACTTTGTCAGGTCTTTTGCAGTTGCTGAGTGGTGAACAATAATGTATTCCGGATAATTCGACTTATTAAATGCTGGGGTATCTGCATCTCTTGAAGTGACCCTTCTTTCTCTGGTCCAGGCTATAAGAAGTTTTGCTCCATGCGCTCCTGCATCCTGGTTATAATCCCAGCAGTATTTGGTGTTACCATGCCCTGATTCGTAGTTCTCTAGAACAAGCCCGATTTTGCTTTCTGCCCAGCCTGGCCTATCTATAATTTCTTGAACGATATCTTTCAATTCCGGTGTTTCATAGGAGCTTTCCGCTCCCCAGTGAACACCTACTAAGATCCCAGCTTCTGCTTCTCCTAAGGACCATTGAACTTGTGCCTTTGTTTTGGTGCGAGTAGAGGGGCGATTTGAGCCGTTTGCTGCGAATACTGCAGCATTATCTTCTGCAAATCCTTTAATAAGAATATTCGGCATGCCGTTGTTTTGGATGGGGCTTGGAATAAGGATTTTTGCCGAGAGTATTTCTGCTCCCTGGGGAATAGGAATAGGGCTGAAGATAAAGCCTGCATCGTTCGCTGATTCCAGAGGGTCATTGCTTCCATCATCTCCGAAGGTAATCATGTTATTTGCAAAGCCTGAGGGATACCAGGTGGTTTTATAATCCTCTTCACCATCTCGGTCATTACCCTGGAGGAGTCCTATTGTGACGTGTTCATGCAGTCCTTCCTGAACATAATAGACTTCCAATTGTGCTGCATCTGTTTCTCCTTCGCTTGAATCCCAGCAGGTTTTGGCATTATCTACAGGGCTACCATCATCTAATATGACAAATGCCATAGCATTGCCTGGTTTCCAATCCGCTTGAGCTACTAATTCTTCAACGATTAGATTCAAATTAGGTGTTTGAACCCACTCGTTGACCTCCCATTTTCTGAGAATATCCCAATCTACAGCGTTGATTGTGGTAGTTCGAGTTGAGGGTCTATTTGAGCCGTTGGCTTTGAAAGGCTGCGGATCTGTTTCCTTAATGCCTTTTACTTTGAGATTTACAGTAAAATCTGTAGCGTCTGTGAAAGCAGGACGTAGTTTTAACCTAGCCAGAAGGATTTTTGAATTCCTAGGAATATCAATTCCTCTAAATCTAAAAGCTCCATTTTGTGCCCCAGAGACATTTCCAAAGGTGATTATGCGTGATGCATTGCCATCTTTATTCCATGTTGAAGTACCGACTTCTCTGCCGTCATCATTGTTCTGCTCGACTATTGCTTTGATCTTTAGTACTTGGTTTAACATGGTTTTTTTTGCCCCTTCGCTCTGGAACATCTAACTTGATGTTTATTCTGGCGTTCTGCTTCATGCCAACGATTTTCATAATCTTTCTGATTGACTGGATGGTTGATCCATCCTTGCCAATTACAGCTCCTGCGTCTTTCTCATCAAGAGTGACTGTAAGGAGTACTCCCATTTCGTCAACTTTTCGTTCGATTTTTACCAGCTCTGGTTTATCGACTATGGCTTTTAGTAATGTTTCTAGTATTTCTGAGTCTCTGTTTTGCATCTATAATCACCTCCTTTTCAGTGTCATTACGCTTTTCTAAGCGCAATTAAAGGCACGCCCAGCGTCCACCCTACAGGCGAGCCTGTTGGATAGGTTGCTGGCAATGCTCCATATGTTTGAGTTACTGCCCAGCCGGACAGCGGTGTACCTGATAAATCTAATTCATATCCTAAGACTGGAATGACATCTCCTGCTGCTGTAGCTGCTACAACTAGTGCTGTGGTGTCCTGACCTACAAGAGTAAGCCAGTATAATTTGCCACCCTGTAGGGTAGTATTAATGATTACTTCTTTTACTCCGGTAGTGCTAACATCTATCTCTCCGGCATCCAGAACAAGTTTTCCTGGATAGTTATTTCCGTTATCTTCATAAATACCAAGTCTCAACCTAGGTGTAACCCCAGTGGCAAGAGTTGTTACTCTGATTGCAATTCTGTCGAATTTGGTTGTTTTAGGAAGATAAAAGGGGAATGCACGCAAAGAATTAGCTGAGGCAATTCCTTGGGTGGTTTGTGCTGCTCCGGTTATAAATGAGCCATAGTAATTTCCGGTGCGTTTAAAGCCCAGTAAATCTGATAATTTTATTACCGTTCTAAATTTTGCCATAGGTTTATCCTTCTGCTATAACTTCCACTGCTTGTGCTGCCACTGCTGATGACACCACGATTTGTTCTGTTCCTCTGATTTTCAAAGAGAGACTATCTCCTGGGTTATCCAGTAAGAAAGGTGCTGCTTTGCTTGCTACGCTGTTAAAGGCTACTTTGACTGCTCCGGTGTTTGTTCCTTTTGACTTGATTACCACTTCACAATCTTCACCTACGGGCATAGAAGGCAGCGGATACCATGTATCGGCATCCGTTATGGTTAGATTTGCAGTTGAGAATTTTGATCTGCTTGCCATATTTTTTCTGCCTTCTAAAACTTCGGCTGGTCAGCTGTACTTCTGATACCAGTTACAGTTTCCTGCTTCGCTCCTTCCTGTTGTCCTGTAAGTGCCATTTCACGCCTTTTGAGTTCTTCCTCTTTGGCTTTTATTTCAGCTTCTCTTTGTTCAAGGTCTTGATATTTCTTGGCAATTAACTTGCTGGTAGGAGTATCAAGCTCTCGTTTTTCAACTTTCGTGAATGCATTACCGTTGTTAGGATGGCCATCGAGAAACTCTATTTCTTCTGGGTCGCTTGTTCTATAAACGCCTTCGTGGAATTGGATAGAAGTTCCATTGACGGGCATGATTCGGCCTGCTACTTCTTTTGTATAAGCGGGTAGCATTACGAGTCGAAGCTCTAGATATTTAGAAATATAAACAGCTTGTTCTGTTTTTTTAGACTGAGTTTCTTTCTTCTCAGTCGTTTTTGGTTTTTCTGTCGGCATGGTTTCACCTCCTTCCTCTGTTGAGTTGGAAGATTGAAGACGAGCTATAAGCTCCTCACGCTTTCCCTTTGCAGAGACACCCCGCCTTTTGGCTTCCTGCCAAAGTTGGGGCATAGTCATTTCTTCTAATGTTTTTTCTATTTCGCTCATCTTTTTCACCTTCTTTCTTTTTAAATTTTTTGCTAGGGTGATTACGCTCACCCTAGCTAGGCGACTGCATTGAGTAATAAAGTATGCAGTGACTTCAATTTTTTAGGCATTCGATTCATTTTTCTATCATTTCCTTTCTGTTAATTGCTTTAGAGAGCGCCAGTCGACATGATGGCATGTCGTTGCTCTTGCTCCATTTGCAATCCACACTCGGTTAAGTATTCATCGACTTGGCTGTCTTCACCGTTATCCTGACGGTTGGTCAAGAGTTTGGTGTCTCGGTTCGATAGGTAGCGGTATGTCAAAGTTTCCATATCCAACCCTACGGCATAATTTCCATAGGTTGTTCCGGTCAGTAATGGATGCTTGACGATGTGCAGTGTTCCATGCGGAGAGTTGTAAGTTACGATTCTAAGACCGTATGCTTTCTCCGAACTCATTACCTGAAGTTTTGCTTTAGCAAATCCGTTGATTAAAGAAACAACGGTAGCTGATGCAAGGAGATACTTCTCTGTATTTCCGTGAGCGAATAAGCTCTCCAACCACGTCTCGAATTCTGCTTCAGTATCTACGTTTGCGGTTGCATAGGTAGAAATCCTGGAGAGAATACCTGCACTAAATCTTTTAGGATGTGTGCCTGAGGTAATAATTCCTCTTTTTCCAAAAAGGAATGCTCTCTCAATATCGACCATATGTTCGATAGCTTTCTTTCGCCTCTGAAAATCAAAATCATTTTCTTTGGTCCAGCCTTTCGTATTTTTGGCAGATTCTGTGATACCTACTGGTGTTCTGAAAATCTGGCAATAATTGTAAAGTTCAGCGATTGCGGTTGATTTTATCGTCCTTAATCCTGCACCTTCCTCATTGGCGTTACCAATGAGCCAGACATCTCCTGATGCGTCTGCAGCAGCGCCAGTTGCTCCACCTAGTTCCGCTCCTACTGTTACTGTGTCAGCATCTACGATTGCAGTTACCTGGAATACCCATTTCTGAGCAGCGACTAAAATAACATCTCCAATTTGAAGATGTTGGCTTTGGGTTGTGACCGTAAGGTTTCCACCGTCTGGATCTACAGTCCCTGAGCCAGTAAGCTGTCTTTTTCCGAATTCATCCTCAAACCATTTGAATTGAGGGTCCATAGCTTCCTGTTTTTTTAGTGCTTTTCCTTCGCCGGATGCTGGATCTTTTCCAGCATTAGTTAATATCGCCAGTAATGGATATCTGTTGACATCCAAAAGCGATACAACGTCCGCTACATCGTATTTGCGATTGACACCTAAGTTTCCTGTGCCTCTGATTCCTGTTGCTGATGGCATAATTTTTTTCTTTCACCCCCTTTCTATTTGTAAAGGTAGGGAGTTATATTCCTAACCCTCCTAAGGGGCTTTTCGACCCGCTACCTCCAAGAGCTTTCTGGATGCGTTGTGTATCGGCATCCGAGCCATCGGGTGTTGTCGGAGCGCCCGCTCCACTCTCAACCTGAGCTTTAGCCTTCTTTAGTCGGCTTCTCTCCTCATCGGAGATTTCTTCAGATTGTCCTTTGTGTTTGCCTATAAAGGCATCTACCTGCTTGCAGGCTTCTTTTAGTGGGATTGTTGTTCCTTTTGCGCTTGCTGCATCAATAATTGTCATGACCATTTTTCTATAATCTGGGTCATCAAGTGGGTGGTCTTTTTTTGCTTCTGCAATTTCTTTTCTTACAGAATCTCGGATTTTGGTTTGGCTCTCAACAGTTTTCTTTACGCCTTCATCAATTCGTGTCATGACCCACTTGGCAAAGTCGGTAGGAGTCATTTTTTGTAGTTCTTCTGCGGAGGGAACAGCGGGTGTGTCTACCTGCTTTTTGTCTTCTGCTGGCTTTTCTTCTTTGGCCTTTCCTTTGTCATCCGCAGTTGCCAGTTTTTGCTCTAATGATTCATAATCTTTTATAACGTCTTCTCGGCTTCTGCCGTTCCAGCGGTCTTTTGTTTTTTTGCCTTTGTCATCTTCTGCAGTTCCGGCGTTATCATCTTCTGAGCCTTTGTCTTCTGTTTCTGTTCCGGCTGGAGGAGTACCACCACCTTTGTCATCATCTGGAGTGTCATCTCCTTCACCAGAATCATCCTGATTTTCATCAGGTTCGTTTAAGAGTCTTTCTAATTCTTCTTGTTCTTTTTTTTGATCTTCGTCCATAGTTTTAATATTCTTCGGATGCGAGGTCCATTTCTGGTCCATCGTGTCCTAAGCCTCCTAATTTGACGTCTCCATCAAGCACTTTGTTCAAAACCTCAATAAGGTCTTTGACAGCTGTATCAAAGGGGACTGTCTTTTCCTCTTTGTTTGAGTCCCAGCTACCGATATAAGCGCACCTGGCTGCAGAGACTGCTTCTTCAATAACCCGCCACTTTTTGTGTTTATCTTCTTTGTCCTGCGATTTTTTAAACTTGGCGAGAACGACATTATCAGAAGTGTCGGATTGCTCCTTTTCCTCTGTCTCTTTTTCTTCAGTTTCTTTTTTGTCTTTTTCTTCTGTGTCTGCCATAGTTTTATTCCTTTCGCAGTTGGGCAGCTGCTTCCTCCTGCTCTTTTCTTGCTGTGTCTACCATGCCTAGAACTATTTTGTATGCTTTGATGGCCATTTTGTGTTCCATATCTTCTTCGATTGGGCAATTTATAAGGTCCTGTACTTCCAGTTCAATTTCTTGTTCAATCTGGCCTTTCAGAATCTGCCATCCTTCTGTCTGTTCCATTTCCCAGATGGCTTTGCCTTTTTCTAGTATTTCCTCCGGTGTTTCAGCCATATCTGATTAAGCAGGCATTTCCTCAGGGGCTGGGTTCTGGGGAAGATCCATTTCTGGACCTTGTCCCATACCACCAAGACCTTGAGTTTCTGCATCTTTAATTTGTAAAAGGGTTGTTGCAAAGCTGTTGAGGACATCGGGGAGAGAAGCACCGTCTATATATGCTTTCTTAGCTGCGTTATAAACTGCATCTATTTTTTGCCAGGCAACTTCCTTATCCTGTGCCGGAGCTTTCTTGAGTCCAACACTCTGAATGTCCTGGGCTGCTTCCGGTACTTGGTTTTGTTGAGCGTCTTCTGGTTGCATAAGTTTTTAAGTAACAAAAGGGGTTGCAACTTCTAAATACACGTAGTGCGTATACTCAGAAGCCACAACCCCGATAGTTTCGTTAGGTGTTACTTCCTAATGATTACATTCTATTTGGCAAGAACTGTACATCTCAATAAACTTTCTGTCATTAATTGTCCTTGACATGTGATAATTAATTATTTATATTGATCCTAGATATCGAAATTCGATATTATACACTGAACAATGCTCACAAAAAACTTTTTCCGTGGATTTATTAAGCTTCATATTCTTCATCATGCGTCAAAGGAACCTGTGTATGGTGTTTGGATAATTGAGGAACTTAATAGGCATGGATATAAACTAAGTCCTGGAACTTTGTACCCTATCCTACACTCTCTTGAAGAAGAGAAATTACTTACATCTCGGAGTGAGACAGTAGAAGGCAAGATTCGTAAATATTACGAAATAACTGATGAAGGTAAAAAAAGACTAGAAGAATCAAAATTAAAAGTCAAAGAATTAGTAGATGAATTATATCAATGAGATGAAAAAAGTCCTGTTTCTTTGTTTCCATAACTCCGCAAGATCGCAAATTGCTGAAGGGTTGCTGCGTTATCTCGGCGGAAATAAATATAAGGTTTATTCTGCCGGTATCGAAGCGACTTTTGTCAAACCTCAAGCAATTTTAGTTATGAAGGAGATTGGCATTGATATATCAAACCAAAGAAGTAAAAAACTTGACCAATTTCTGAATGAACAGCTTGACGAAGTTATAACAGTATGCGATGAGGCAAACGAAGCCTGCCCAGTGTTTCCTGGCGCAAAGAATAGAAGGCATTGGAGCATGCCAGATCCTTCCCATGCAAAGGGAACGAAGGAAGAAGTTTTGACTTTTTATCGTCAAACGAGAGATTTGCTTCGAGAGAAAATAGAATCAGAATTATTAGTAGAAAATAGGGAACCATAATAAAAATATGGAACATTTAGCAAACGATCATCAATGGTGGAGTCAACCAATAAATCAACTAATAAAAACATTCAATCTTGATGTTGCAAAAGGACTCTCTCAAAAACAGGAGAAAGAAAATAGGGTTTCCTATGGTACAAACACTCTCACTGAAATTAAACCCACCAGTGTAGGAGAGCTTATCCTTGAAGGCATAAAAGAACCAATGATGATAGTGCTTTTATCCATTGGAGGCATTTCACTTCTTTTTGGCAAACCTGTTGAGGCAATAGTTATGGTCTTTGTAGTAGCAGCGTATATCGGCGTTGAATTTATCAATAAATTTAGAACCGATAGAACAATGGCTCGCTTGCGTGAACTTACAGAACCGACAACAAAGGTTTTACGGGACGGAAAACAGCAAGAGATACAAACAAGTGAGGTAGTAGTTGGAGATGTTATCATCCTCTCAGAAGGTGTGCGTGTTCCAGCTGATATGCGACTAGTTGAATCGTATGGAATGATTGTCAACGAAGCTTCTTTAACTGGTGAGTCTCTTCCTGTAAATAAAGATGCCAAGGCTGAAGTGGAAAAAGAGACACCGCTTGCAGAGAGGCGAAATTGTGTTTTTTCAGGGACAACAATTCTTTCAGGTGAAGGCAAGGGAATTGTCATGGCAGTTGGGGAAAAAAGTGAGTTAGGGACAATTGCAACTGAAGTTCAAGCAAAGCGGAAAGAAAAAACCTACATCCAAAATGCCATGACCAAATTAGCAAAAACGCTGGCAGTATTGGCAATTATTGTCAGTATTATCATCCCTACAGTTGGTTTATTGCAAGGACAGAGTTTTCAGGAGATGGTTTTAACCTGGCTTGCCTTAACGTTCCTGATGATACCAGGACAACCACCAGTCATTATTACCATGTCTCTTGCTCTTGCTTCATTTGCGTTAGCAAAGCAAAAATTGGTTGTAAAACGTCTACGGGGAGTTGAGGTTCTGGGTCAGGTAACTACAATAGTCACTGATAAAACAGGCACAATCACTGAGAATAAAATGGCGGTTAATTCCCTTATCCTAAGCGATGGAAAAGAACTAAAGCCAGATCAATTACCAGAGGACTTCTTGCAGAAAATTAGTCTGTGTTTGCCCCAGTATTCAACCGACCCAACGGATAAGGCAGTTAATGAAGTGTTAGTGGGATCAAAAAGAGACACTAACTATATTTCACAAAAAGGTTTCTCAGAAAATAAGCCGTGGCGGACAATGGTTTATAAGGAAAAAAATACCCAACTGTTTGCCTTTGCAGGTGAACCGGAAAGAATTATCAACTCAACAGAGTTACCGACAAAGCAAAGAGAAAAGCTGCTAGATATTCTTAAAAAAGAAACAGAAAAAGGACACCGAGTGATTGGTTATGCGTTTAAGGATAGTGGTAATGACTTTTTAGAAAAAACACAGTTTTTAGCATTGGCCGTTCTTTCTGATCCGATTCGGCCAGGCGTGAAAGAAGCTGTAAATTCTTTGGGAAATGCTGGAATAAATACCTACATAGTAACAGGTGACCATCCGACAACTGCCAAAACAATAGCTGAGTCAATAGGGATTAAAGGTGATGTGCTGCAAGGCTTAGATCTTGAAAAAATGAATGATGCTCAATTGTCAGAAGAACTTTCAAGTATCAGGGTATTTGCCCGTATTTCACCGTCTCAAAAACAGCGCTTGGTTACACTTCTGAAAAAACAAGGTGAAACAGTGGCAGTAATTGGGGATGGGGTCAATGACGCACCAGCACTTAAAGCTGCTAGTGTAGGTATTGCTATGGGTGAGATAGGTACAGATTTAGCGAAAGAAACGGCGGATTTAGTTTTAACCGATGACAATTATGTTCATCTCCCAGAGGCAATTGCGTTGGGACGCAAAGCACTTGATAACTTCCGCAAAGGCTTAACTTATTATCTTTCCGCCAAGGCAATACTCCTTGCAATATTCCTTGTCCCGCTTGCTTTGGGTATACCTTTCCCATTTGCGCCAATCATGATTATTCTCACCGAACTCTTGATGGATTTAGCCTCCTCTACGATCTTTGTAACGGAAAGTGCAGAACCTAATGTACTAAACAGAAAACCGCAGACCATTACAAACTTTTTGAATAAAACAATTGCTCTAAAGATTTTGAAAAACGGAGCATTTTTAACAATAGGTATTCTTGCTGTTTATCTCTGGCTTTATTATCAGACGCACAATGTGGTACTCGCGCAGACCGCTGCATTTGTTACTTGGTTGTTGGGACATATTATGTTAGCTCTCAACTTGAAACAGGAGAAGCTCTCTTTACTCAAGCAGGGGCTTTTCTCTAACCATTTCGGCTTATTCTGGTTAGTAGGAATGATTCTTCTTTCTTTCATCATCACAAATGTTCCATTCGTCTATTCATACTTTCATACAACCTTTATCCCTTTGAATGTATGGATAGGGATTTTAGTAATAGTTTTCATCTCAACATGGTGGATTGAGTTGCGTAAAATTGTAAGCCACGGTCATGAAAGTTTCTCATAATAATCTTGTCTATTTTTAATATGAATTTTCCTTTCCAAAGGAGGTGTATCCATGAAGAACCAGATCCGCAACCTCTCCAAGTCATCAGCATTTCGATTCGTTCTAACGATGGGTATTGTCGACCTGTTTGGTGACATGGCCAATTCCGGTGGAGCGAGCATGAAAAAGAAGAAAAACAATAAAATAAGGAAAGCATTATTACTTATTTTCATTATTATTCTTCTCTCGTTTCTGGCTATTTATAGCATAAAATCTACTCCTCAGCCGCAAGAGACAACGCAACAGTCTACACCTATACCTCTTCAAACATCAAAGCTCTCATCTTGTTCTTTCGTAAGAAGTGATCAGCAAGACCCGCAGTTTTGTAATCATAATTCCTGTACATCTGCTCTCCCATACAAAAGTACTAAACTCATATCTTACTTTGAAGAAGTTTCTCAGAAGACAAGTATTCCAGCGGAGTTATTAGCTGCAATTGCCCGAATTGAGTCAACCACAAAAGACTTTACAATCTCTGATTATACAGATGAGCAAATAACTGCTATGGAAGATGTAGAGAAAATTAAAGAGAATATTGACACAATGGTTGATAGTGGTAAAAAAGCAGCTTGTCCACGAAGTATTACCGGAGCATTGGGACTCATGCAGATGCAACCGCCAGAGCATATTCATAATGCAATAAGAGAGGAGTTGCTTAATCGGTATAACAGAGAACAAATGCTTCCATTATTTGCGATAGAGAATGATGCATACAATAGAGAGGCTGCAATACGGTCTTACGAGCAAATAAACGCCCATGATGAAGAAGCTATGCTGCATGGAGCAGCATTTGCAGGAATTGATAGACCATTAAAACGAGAAGATTTCTGTCACCCAAAGACAAATCTTTACTTAGCTTCAGGACTTATCTTAAAAAAAATGCAAAGACTGGGATATGGGGATAGTACAAAATGGAATCCCACATGGTCAAATGATAAGCAAGCTATTGAAGCACTTATTACATCTTACTACGGCTGTTTACAATATCCGAATTGCAATACCGGACCATATAGTTATTCAGATGATGTCTACAAAGGTATACAGTCTTGCAAAGGGTAATCTAAATCCACAACTCAAGTTAGTATTTTAAACACACATTGTTCTTAGCATTACTATATCAAAGTTATCAGTTATACTTAAGATAGTACATAATTTACATTATAGAAAATTCAGAGTTTAAATCTTCTTCCTTAGATATTCTGAATACTTCTCGCACTCTACTGCAAATAATGCACATATTGTCGATAAGCGCTTTAATGCTTTAAGAAGTTCTCTCCTTTGCTTGTTTATTGCTGCAATCTCCTTTTTAGTTATAGCCTTCTCGTTCATCATCTTAAGCATAAATACTAGCACAAATGAATACAAGGAGTATGTCGAAAATGATACAAGCAGTCTATAGGATTGTAGGGTATGGGAAAACCTATAACGCATCGAGACGTTCTCGAGAAATTTGGTGCAAGACTCCAGAAAGTAAGAAAGGAGAAGCGTGTTAGTCAAGAAGAGCTTGCTGCCCAGCTGTCGATGCATCGTACTTATGTTGGGATGATTGAGAGAGGAGAAAGAAATCCTACAATAAGAACGTTGTATAAGATTGCTAAAGCGTTAAAGGTGAATGCTTCTGAATTACTTCCTTTTTAGTCAAGTTACCATTAAGAAATAAATTCCGAAAATAATCAAAAGTAGTAGGACGACACCGATTATCAGTGGTGTTTTGTCTGAGGATTTCCTCTGCTCAATAATTGCTCCATAAGAGAAAGGCCGTTTCTCCGGTTCTTTTTTAAAGAATTTCATTCTTTGTTTAGTATATCAAGTTTCTTCTATTGAAAGCTCTGTATAACCCATGATACAAATTCCACTTGACATACTCCTACATCGTGTAGTAATATATCTCCCATAGGGGTATATATGGCATACAGACCAAAAGACACACAAGAACGGATAATTCATCGACTCAAAATTGCTAAAGGGCAGCTTGAGAGTGTAATAAAAATGGTAGATGAAGATAAATATTGTATTGATGTTCTCCATCAAATCCAAGCTGTTGAAAGCGCTCTCAAAGAAACAGGAAATCTCGTATTGGAAAACCATTTAAAATCCTGCGTTGCTGATGCAATCAGTAGGGGTAAGAAAGATGAGGCGATTGGAGAAATAATGCAGGTTTTTAAAAAACGACAATAATTATGACACCAGATAAAATTTTAGTAGGTTTATTTACTCTTGCCGGAATGGCATTTACTTATTGGTTTTTCTTAATGAAAAAAGAAGATATTGTTTCTGTCACCGATGCCGTAGATATAACTGTTGAAGGAGGGTACTCTCCGAATACTATTCAAATTCCAAAAGGAAAAACGACAAAAATTTCCTTTACCAGAAAAGATCCGTCAAGTTGCCTTGAAGAAGTGGTCTTGGGAGATTTTAGAATCAGAAAATTCTTACCACTGAATCAAAAAGTAACTGTTGAAGTAACACCTCAAAAAGCTGGTGAATATGGGTTTGCCTGTGGCATGAATATGTTTCATGGAAAGATTTTGGTGAACTAATATGACAAAGGCTAAAGCATATACCTGTCCTGAGTGTAAGCTTTCCTACTCAGATAAAGACTTAGCCAAAAAATGTGAAGCTTGGTGTAAAGAGCACAACAGTTGCAATTTAGAAATTACGAAATACTCGATAAATAAAACAAAACTATAAAAATATATGGCTGAAGTAAAAAAATCATATCCAATAAAAGGCATGCATTGCGCGTCTTGCGTGAGAGTTACAGAAAGAGCACTCAAGAAAACGCCAGGTGTTAAAGATGCTGTTGTGAATTTAGCGACTGCAAAAGCAACTGTCACCTACGACGCTGATAATTGCACGCCTCAGCAACTTGCAGCTTCAATAGCAAAGACTGGTTATACACTTGAACTTGAAGAAAAATCTGAGGAGATTCAAAAGAAAGAAAAGCAGAAAGAACTTACAAAACTTCGGACAAAAGTTATTGTCAGCTTAGCCGGTGGAGCGTTAATTCTCTGGGGAAGCTTTCCAGGTCTGATGAATACTGCTCCTGAAATTCTAAAAAACTTCTTTGTGCAACTCCTTCTGGCAACACCAATTCAATTTTGGGCAGGTTCAGAGTTCTACCGAGCAACTATTCCTGCTCTCAAACATAGAACAGCCAATATGGATACGTTAGTAGCATTAGGTACAACTGTTGCATATATTTATTCTGTGTTTGTAACATTTTTCCCTCACGTTGTCGCAAATTTAGGTATTGACCATATGCCGTATTTTGATGTGGCTGCTATTGTTATTGGTCTCATTCTCTTAGGTAGATATTTTGAAGCAAAAGCAAAAGCTGGTACTTCTGATGCAATTAAAAAGCTCATTGGCATGCAAGCAAAAACAGCGAGAGTTGTTCGAGGTGGCAAGGAAATTGATATTCCTATCGATCAAGTTATACATAACGATATTATTCGTGTCAGACCTGGGGAAAAGATACCTGTTGATGGAGTCATTGTTGAAGGAGAATCGTCAATTGATGAGTCAATGATTACCGGTGAAAGTATTCCAGTTGATAAAGCTAAAGGAGATACGGTTGTTGGCGCAACAATGAATAAATCCGGAACGTTTACTTATAAAGCCACGAAGATTGGTTCTGATACTATGCTTGCTCAGATTATAAAGCTGGTTGAGGAAGCGCAAGGCAGTAAAGCGCCCATCCAAAGGATGGCTGATTTGGTATCCTCTTACTTTGTTCCAATTGTTATTATGCTTGCGTTCTTAACGTTTGGTGTATGGTACATATTTGGTGGCCAATCAGCGTTCCTCTTTGCGCTTCTCAATACCGTTGCTGTCCTTATTATTGCTTGTCCTTGTGCAATGGGTTTGGCAACTCCTACAGCAATCATGGTTGGTACTGGCAAAGGAGCAGAACATGGAATTTTAATTAAAGATGCTGAAAGTTTGGAGATTGCGGGTAAAATCAAAACAGTTGTGTTTGATAAAACAGGAACACTTACCAAAGGGAAGCCGGAGGTAACGGATATAATATCTCTCAATAAATTAAAAAAGGATGAGGTACTACATCTTGCTGCATCGATTGAAAAAGGATCAGAGCATTCTTTAGCTGAAGCGATTGTTAAATATGCAGATGAGCAAAAGGTTAAATTAGATTCTGTGTCAAAATTTAAAGCAATCGCAGGACATGGGGTTGAAGGGTTAGTTGGAAAAGAGCAAGTGTTTTTTGGGAACAGAAGATTAATGGATCGAGAAAACGTTTCCTATGAAGAAGTTAAAGAGCAAATAAGTAAGTTAGAAAATGAAGGGAAAACCGTCATGCTGCTTGCAGTTGATAAGAAGCTTGTGGGACTTGTTGCTGTCGCCGATACAATCAAAGAAACAGCGAAAAAAGGTGTAGAAGCGCTTCAAAAGAAAGGTATCGAAGTTGTCATGATTACCGGAGATAACCAGAGGACAGCGAATGCTATTGCTAAAAAACTAGGAATTGATCGGGTACTGGCAGAGGTTCTTCCTGATCAGAAAGAGGCAGAAGTGCGAAAGCTGCAAGCTGAAGGCAAAAAAGTGGCTATGGTTGGAGATGGAATTAATGACGCTCCGGCCTTGGCTGCTGCAGATGTAGGTATTGCTATGGGGACTGGTACCGATGTAGCAATTGAAGCTGCTGATATAACTTTGATTAATAAAGATTTACAATCGGTGGCATCTGCTATTGAACTTTCAAAAAAGACCATGAGAACGATAAAACTCAATCTTTTCTGGGCTTTTGGATATAATGTTATTCTTATTCCTGTTGCAATGGGGGTACTCTATCCATTCTTTGGACTGCTGTTAAGCCCTATTTTTGCATCAGTTGCAATGGCAACAAGTTCTGTCTCAGTTGTCTCTAACTCATTACTCCTTAAAAGGTATAAGATTTAATTACGAATAACTTTTTTATAACATGCAGACGATGTTTAAACCCCTGGGTGGTTGGACTAATTATTATTGTTGTGATTGGATTAATAATATTTGTTCCTATTATTGGAGTTGCAGGTTTAGTCGTTGCAGCTTCACTTATTGGGTGTACTGTTATGTGTGGCGCAATGGCTTTTTTTATGAAGGGAGATAAAGGAAAAGACAAATAAATAGTATGAATAAAAAAATAATTATTGCACTTATAGTAATTGTTGCTCTCTTTGCGGTAGTTTTATTGTCTCAGCAGGGAAAAGATAACGAAAATAAACAAGGTTCAGTTTCCAAAGAGTTGAATCCTGTCAGTGCAATTACTCATGGTCATGGGTTAGCAGTTGATGTAGCCGATCCAAGTAAGCTCTATATTGCAACACATCATGGGTTACTTGTTTTGGAGGATGAAAAAGACCTCTATCGAGTCGGTGATGCACAAGACGACTATATGGGATTTACCCCACACCCAGCAGATGCAAAAATTATCTTTAGCAGTGGTCATCCAGCAACAGGAGGCAATATTGGCTTTCAAAAATCAGAAGATGCAGGGTTCACTTGGGAAAAAATTTCTGATGGTATACAAGGTCCGGTAGATTTTCATGCCATGACAATTAGTCCTGCTAACCCAAAACTTGTATATGGGTGGTATCGTGGAGCATTGCAGCGAAGTATGGATGAAGGTAAGACATGGGAAGTTGCAACAACTACTAATTATCCTATCATTAATCTTGCAGCAGATCCAAAAGATGAAAATATTGTCTATGCTGCCTCTCCTCAAGGATTACTGGTGAGTACAAATAAAGGTAAGGATTGGGCTACGTTATTCGATGGGTTTGTGTCTGTTGTTGCTATTGATCCAAATGATTCTCAAAAACTACTGTCCTTTTCAGAGAAAAATAGATTAGCAAAAAGCAGTGATGGAGGCAAAACTTGGGAGAAGCTAATCGAGAGTTTTAGCGGAGAAACCCCATTATTTATAGCCTTTAACAAACAAAATCCAGAGATTGTTTATATACTTACAGAAAAAAATAGCATTTATAAAAGTAGTGATAGCGGGAATAATTGGAGTAAAATTCGTTAGGTAATAATCAAGCCTTTTCAGGTGGACATTCTACAAGTTCAGTTTCAATCGTTGCATGTTCAATATTGAATTTCTGATGAAGTTCTTCCTTAATTTGTTTAACCAATCTCGTACTCTTCTCTAAATCACAATCCTCAATCACAACATGGCAACTCAGCGCTGCATACTGAGAGGAGATTGCCCAAATATGCAAATCATCCACAGCTTTAATCATTGCATTATGATTGATAATAGCTTTTTTCACTTTCTCCATATTAATTCCTTCCGGTACTCCTTCTAGGAGGACGTGCAATGCTTTTTTAACCAAACTCCAGCCACTTCGTATCAGAAGTAATCCAATAATAATACTTATCAAAGAATCGAAAATTGTCAGCTTAGTAACAACAATTAAGATTCCGGCTAGCAATGCTCCTCCTGAAGCAAGTGCATCAAACAGCATATTGATATAAGCACTTCTGATATTCAAATCTTGTTTTTCATTTCTAAACAGAAAGGCTACACCAACATTCATAGTCATACCAATAAGCGCAACTATTGCTACGAGAAATCCTTCTACGGGTTCAGGATTTAGAATACGTTTGTATGCTTCATAAAAGATAAAAATAGAAAGACCTAAAAGGAGGAGCGCATTAATTAACGCGGTTATAATCGTTGCTCTGCCGTATCCATATGTATGCTCTTCATTAGCCTCCCGTTTCGCGACTTTATTACCAAAAAAAGCAATGACTAGGCTTAAAGAATCAGTTAAATTATGTCCTGCATCTGAGATAAGGGCTAAGCTTCCCGAGAAGATCCCAACGCCAAACTCGAAAAGAGTAAAACCAAAATTGAGGACAAGACCAAGCTTAATTTTATTATCTAGATTCTTTGCAGTATGTATTTCACTCATGCTATTATTCTAGCAGCAATTATTGTATACTACTACAAGAAGTAGTTGCGCTTTTTCTTGCAATTTTGTATAAAGAAAAAGGTTGGCTTTTTACTTAATGTTATAAGACAGTATGAAATTAAATACCCCAGTTCTCATTATTATTGGCGTTATTGTTCTCGGTGGACTCTTTTTTGTATTCAAGCCAAAAACTCAACCACAAAATTCGCCCTCAACTCCTCAATCGCAAACTCCTACCACGCAAGATAGTAACGGAACTGATGAGATTTTGGATTTAACAAACCAAAAGGAAGTACAAATGGACATACAGGATTACGCATTTCAAAAGCCAAATATCCGCATAAAAGTCGGCACAAAAGTAAC
>Ga0208375_1001489_pt1 | contig 26049 bp, 23 predicted proteins | sample RifOxyD1_FD_184038 | JGI IMG/M metagenome (GOLD analysis project Ga0208375, IMG submission 184038) | Soil microbial communities from Rifle, Colorado - Rifle Oxygen_injection D1 (SPAdes) | ecosystem: Environmental > Terrestrial > Deep subsurface > Rock core/Sediment | place: Rifle, Colorado...
TGGTGATGTTTGTTAAAAATAATTTTAAAGCCGGCTATGTCAACGGCACTCTAGCTAAAGTAATAGGCTTTAGTGAAGATGGCTGGCCAGTAGTAAAGCTGAAAAATGGCCAAGAAATAATAGTGGCGATTTCTAGCTGGAGCTTTGAAGATGGTGATAATATTTTAGCCAATATTCATCAGCTTCCTTTACGTTTAGCTTGGGCCATCACTATTCACAAAAGTCAGGGCATGAGTTTGGATGCCGCTGAAATAGATTTGTCAAAATCATTTACTCATGGTATGGGTTATGTAGCTTTATCTAGAGTCAGGACCTTAGATGGTATTTATTTGGTAGGCATAAATCAAATGGCTATCAAAGTAAATCAAGCGGTGGTAGAAAAAGATAGAGAATTTAAAAGTTTATCAAAACAAGCAGAAAATGAAGTATAATATATGTTAAGTCTGACTACTATTACTATCTTAGCCTGGGCTAAAATCATTGGTTTTGCCTTTGTTTTTGTAGGCCTTTATTTTATTTGGAGCAAAAAGTCAGTCAATTACTGGCTTTATGCGACTGCTTTGGCTATTATTTTATTTTTCTTGGTTTTGTCTAGGCCTTTGCAAACCATGTTTTGGGGCAATGTCGGCGATGAATTGTTGATTTTGGCGTATTTATCTAAGACTTTACTAGGCAATTTAGGTCATGATTTTTATTATGACTGGTTGCCACAGTTTTATCCGCCCTTATATTTTTGGCTAACTGGTATTTTTGCTAAGCCATTTGCCGTGAATGCCATTGGTGCTGCTAAAGTAGGTGTTTTGGGTACGCTATTTGTTTGGCTACTAGGCGCTTATTTTTACCAAAAGATTTGGTGGCAAAGACTTTATCAAAATAAACTTGAGTCAATTTTGGAAAAAGCTTGGTTTTGGTTTTTGTATCCAATATTATATTTTTTGAGTTTAGATTTTGCTAACATTATTTTTAAGCCTTATGAAGCGATCTCGGCTTTATTTGGAGTGATGTTGCTAGCTTTTTTTGCTCGAGCGATTTGGCAAAAAAACTGGCCTCGAAAATACTATTTATTTTTTGCTATCAGCGTTAGTTTAGTATTTTTAACTTTTTATTTTTGGTTTGTCATCTTGATTCCCACTGCTTTCTTTTTAATTGTCTTGAGTAACTATTCCGCCTTCGGCGGAATAAGACTCGGGGTAAATTTAAAAAGAATATTAAAAATATTTTTATTAAGCTTGCCGTTGATTTTACTTTTTGTGGGACCATTAGTTTGGTCGTATTTTAAATACGGTATAGAAAATGGACAAGCGACTCATTTTGTGGCAGAAGATTTTTTTAGTTTCATGCCTTGGCAAAATTTTAGCTTACAAAGTTTATTATTTTTATTAGGTTTAATTAGTTTGTTTGTATTTTACAAAAAATCTGCTATTAAAAGCATGGCTTTAGTAGTTATTTTGAGTTTTGCTTATCAAATTTTTAATTTGATTTTATTTGGCTTGGGCTTTAAGCCCGTGCAAGCTTCTAAACCATTTTATTTTTTGACATCAGCCGCTTTGATTTTTGCTGCTAGTTATTTATTAGTCTATTTTTATCAAAAATATGAAAATATCAAATATAGTAAAGCTATTTTAAGTATAATTTTTATTTTGTTGAGTGGCCTTTTACCGCATTTTAGCTTTATCGAAAAACCAGAAGTGTTAAAGCAAATTGAAGCTGATTTAGTAAAGTCAAAAATAGCTATTTTAGCCGATGATCTGAAAAATATCGTACCGGATTATCAAAAATACACTTGGCTATCTTCTGGCTCTTCAGAGCTAAATGCTTATTTGCCTTTGTCTTATTATCTAGCCAACTCCGTGCACTTTAGTCATCATGCAGTTTTGTTTAGCCAGCGTTTGGATAAACTTAAAAAGAGGGAATTAAGCCAAGAGATAAATGCTTTGTTGCTGTATGATGATGGCAGAAATTCAGATGATTATATTTTAAATTTTTGGGTAGATAATTACCCAAACGGTGGCAAAACAGAAAGTATTTATTTAGCAAAAAGTTTATTTAGTGAAAATGATTGGCGTTTATTGTATGCAAAAAATAATTGGTTAATCTTTTTAAAGAAATAATTTTAATATATGCAATTTATTTTCAAATATCTCAAAGACTATAAAAAGCTCTTAGCGGGAGTTTTGGTTTTGGCTGCCATCAATCAGATTTTTTCTTTACTTGATCCGCAAGTATTTCGTTTGTTAGTCGATAACTATGCCACTAAAGTAGATGTTTTATCAAAAGCAGATTTTTTTCGTGGCATTACTTTGTTATTGCTAGCTTTTATCGGAGTAGCTTTGATTTCTCGTTTAGCCAAAAATTTTCAAGACTATTATGTCAATGTGATTACTCATCGTTTGGGTACCAAGCTTTATGCTCAAAGCGTTCAGCACGCTTTGTCTTTACCTTATCGAGTTTTTGAAGATCAAAGTTCAGGTGAAGTTTTGCGCAAATTACAAAAAGCTCGAGAAGATATACAGCGACTTATCACTAGCTTGATCAATGTTTTGTTTGTCTATCTTTTGGGTATTACTTTTGTAGCGATTTATGCTTTTTGGATTTCTTGGTTGATCGGCGCTGTTTTGTTTTTGATCGTCCCGGTTTTGGCTTTTACTATTTTCTTGATCAGTCGTCGCATCGGCACGGTACAAAAAAAAGTGATCAGCAGTCAAGCTTCTTTAGCTGGCTATACCACTGAAACATTGCGTAATGTCGAGCTAGTAAAAAGTTTGGGCCTTGAGCAACAAGAAATAGAAAGATTAAATAAAGTAAATGATCAGATTTTAGATCTAGAACTAGAGCGAGTGCGGCTAGTCAGGACTTTGAGTTTTATCCAGGGGACATTGCTCAATGCTTTGCGAGCTTTGATTATGTTGGTGATGTTGATTTTGATGTGGCAACAAGTTTTGAGCATGGGTCAATTTTTTACTTTACTTTTTTATTCTTTCTTTTTGTTTAATCCATTAGCAGAACTCTCAAATATCGCCGAACAGTATCAGCAAGCCAAAGCGAGTGATGCAGCCTTGCAAGAAATCTTAAAAATGTCACCAGAAGCTAAGCCAGAAAATCCCGTAGAAATTGCTAAAATAAATTCTATCGATTTTGATAAAGTATCTTTTAGCTATCAAGCTGAAAGTGACAAGGGCTTACAAGAGGTGAGTCTGTCTATCAAGGCTGGTGAGACCGTGGCTTTTGTCGGGCCTTCTGGTTCTGGTAAGACGACTTTACTGAAACTCTTAGTAAAATTGTATTTACCACAGCAAGGCAAAATTTTGCTTAATAAGCAAGTCAACTTACAAGCAGTTGATCAGCATCTATTCAGACGACGTATTGGCCTAGTGTCTCAAGAAACACAGCTGTTTTCTGGCACCATCAAAGAAAACTTATTATTTGTACGACCCGAAGCTACAGACGAGCAGTGCCTTGAGGCTTTGAAATCAGCTTCAGTTTTGGGGATTAGTGAAAGAGGAGAGTTTGGCCTAGATACGAAAATAGGCGAAGGCGGTATGAAGCTATCTGGTGGTGAAAGACAAAGACTGGCGATTGCTAGAGCTTTATTGAGACGTCCAGACATTTTGATTTTTGATGAAGCCACTTCTTCACTAGACTCTTTGACGGAAAGAGATATCACCGAGACTATTAAGCGCATCGAAAAAGAACAGCCTGACATGATTCGTATCATCGTTGCTCATCGTTTATCGACAGTAGCTCATGTAGAGAGAATTTATGTCTTAGAGCAAGGTCAGATTATCGAAACTGGTCAACATCAAGATTTGATCAAAAGCGGTGGTCTATACGCGGCCTTGTGGCGTCAGCAATTAGCAGTGGAGTAAGGAAAATATTTACAAAGTATTTTAGCCGTGATAGGCTTAAAGCAATAAAAAATTTATGTTATTAAATATTATTTTAGCAACAGTTTTAGTAAGTGCAATTTCATTGATTGGTATTTTACTTATTTTTAATCGTCCAGTGAAAGAAAAATTTTTACGAATTTTGATCAGCGTTTCGGCGGGTAGTTTATTGAGCGTAGTTTTTTTAGATTTATTGCCAGAAGCAATAGAAGCGGATTTATATGCGCCAAATTTAATTTTCGGTGTAGTCTTAATTAGTATTATTTTTTTCTTTTTGTTTGAAAGAGTTTTACATTGGCATCATTGCCGTTGTGAATATCATCATGGGGAAGTAAATCCTAAACAGCATTTAGCTTATATTAATTTAATTGGTGATGCGGTACATAATATTGTGGATGGCTTTTTGATCGCGGCTTCTTTTATGCTGGATTTACAGACTGGTATAGTGGTGACAGCGGCCGTAATTTTGCATGAGATTCCCCAAGAAGTATCTGACTTTGGAGTTTTGCTTTATGCTGGTTTAAGCAAGGCTAAGGCATTGTTAGCTAATTTACTAGTGGCTTTGAGTGCTGTAATGGGCGCAATTATTTTTTATTTTTTTGGCCAAAGCTTTGAGCAAGCCGTGCCTTTGATGGTCGCTTTTGCTGCTGGTAATTTTATTTATTTATCCATGTCAGATTTGATTCCAGAGCTACATCATGAAAAAGAGCCAAAAGCGATTTTAAAAAATTCCCTCTGGTTATTATTTGGCGTCTTGATAGTTTATTTTTTGATTTTAATCTTACCACATACCTAGATAATAATTCCCCCAGCATTCGCCGGGGGAATTTTGTGCGTTTTTAAAAGATGATATCGCCAAACAGGCGATTTTTTGGTATACTAAATGTAGCAAGATGTTTTCCGCTAGAGGCGGAAATAAAACGGTATAGATCTCAAATATTTTCTCCCGCAGCGCGGGAGGAAATTAAAGCTAATATAATTAAATAAAAAATAAAAATTTATGAAATGTAAAATTAAATCTTGGCCAAAACTATTATTTAGTTTACTTATCACCCAGGCAGTGGGCTGGGTGGGCTCCATCTTTACTATGCCACAAATAGATACTTGGTATACTGCTTTAGCTAAACCAAGTTTTAATCCACCAAATTGGCTTTTTGGTCCAGTTTGGACAATCTTATTCTTATTGATGGGCGTCAGTTTATATCTAGTTTGGATGGGAAATTGGCATCATAAACTAAAAGAAGAGGCAATGCTGATATTTATTGCCCAGTTAGTTTTAAATGTTTTTTGGTCGATTTGTTTCTTTGGTTTTCAAAACCTTGCTTTAGCCTTTTTAGAGATTTTGATTTTATGGCTTAGCATTCTTTTTACTATTTTATTATTTTATCGCCTCAATAAAACTGCGGCTTATTTACTAGTGCCCTATATTGTCTGGGTTTCTTTTGCCGCTATTTTGAACTTTGCTATTTGGTATTTGAATTAAATATAAATAAAAATTTATGATAAAAAATACACAATTATTTAAAGTTACCGCGGTTTGGGTCAGTACTATTTATACTATTTGTTATCTTGGTGTAGCTTTTTATCCCAATACAAGGGGAATGTTTATGCGCTATGCTATGCACGCCAATATGACTTGGGTTCCAAATTATTTTGGTCCTAGTTATTTTATTAGTGGCTTGTTGATTTGGAATGTAGTCGCCTTATTAGCAGTCTGGTTTTTCATTTTTTTATTAAAAGAAATTAAATAGCAAATTAGATAATAAATCGAGATTCTCCGCCTGTCGGCGGAGAATGATTATAGACATAATTAACATAACTCCCCGCCTACGCGGAGGAGTTTTAGATTTAGAGCAGACTTGCTAAAAAAATAAAGTAGTGTTATGCTATACCTATACCCCAGGTACGGGTGATTAACATTTAAAAGAAATTTATGAACAAAGAAAGCAAAAATCAAAGTAAAAGTTTAAGTGCTTTAAAAAAAGCACAAAGTCTACTCGCTAAGATTGTTGAGATGAAAGAGGCTAATAGATACTGTGTAGATATTATGCAACAAAATCTCGCTGTCATCGGCTTATTAAAATCCGCTAATCAAGAGTTATTGGCCGATCATTTGAATAGCTGTTTTAAAGCGGTGATGAATTCTAGTAACACTGCTAAACAAAAACAAATGATTGAAGAAATTTTACAGCTTAATAAATTATCTTTAAAATAATATGTCAGAAGTGAAAACTAAAAAAATATATTTAGCCGGCCTTACTTGTGTTTCTTGTGAAAACATTATCAAGGAAGAGGCGCAAAGTGTTTCGGGTATAGTTGAAGTCAGGGCCTCAGCTAAGACGCAGACAGCCGAGATAGTGTATGTTGGTGATTTGCCTTGGGGAGCTCTAAAAAATAAAATCGAAAAATTAGGCTATCAAGCAGCCTTGCATCCAGAAGATTTAGCAAAAGCTCAGGCTAAAAAAGCTAGTCCTGAACAATGGCTCTATGCTTTTTTGATTATTTTAGGTTTATATTTAGTTTATCGTTATTTGCGCTGGATTGGTTTATTGGACTGGCTGGATTTTCAGCCAAAAGATATTAATTTTGGCGTGGCTTTGATGATTGGCCTGGTGGCCTCGGTATCTACTTGTTTGGCAGTCGTGGGCGGAGTAGTGATTTCTTTTGCAGCTAAATATCAAAGTCGCGGTAGTGCTTGGCAGCGTAATATTGAGCCGCACTTGTTATTTCATCTTGGTCGTTTAGCTTCATTTTTTGTCTTAGGTGGGTTTTTGGGTTGGCTCGGTAGTAAGATCAATTTATCTACTTCATTTTTTTCTTGGTTTACTATCTTAGTTGCCCTAGTGTTACTCTGGTTGGCCTTAAATATCTTAGGTTTATTGCCAAGCTTGAGTAAATTTGGTTTTAGTATGCCAAAAAGTAGTTTTAAAATTTGGCAAAAATTAAAAAACTCTGAACATAAAGCGGCACCATTATTGTTGGGCGGCTTTACTTTCTTTTTGCCTTGTGGCTTTACCCAAAGTATGCAGTTATTTGCTATTAGCTCCGGTAGTTTTTGGCAAGGAGCGATGACTTTGTTTTTATTTGCCCTAGGCACAGCCCCAATTTTGTTTTTAGTTGGCTCTACTACTTCACGTTTTCAGCATTTAAAAAGCCTGGTTTTTCAAAAAGCGATTGGCTTATTGATTTTACTTTTTGCTCTCTATACTTTAACAGCCGGTTTAAGTCAGTATGGTTTTAATTTGTCGGTTTTGAAGAATACTGATAATAACGTCAAGCAAAATCAAGTAGAATTAACTAATGGCACACAAATAGTGAGAATGGCGGAGAATAATTATGGCTATTCGCCAAACAAATTTACGATTCAAAAAGATGTGCCAGTCAAATGGATCATTGATGCTCAAGCTCCTTATTCTTGTGCTTCTAGCTTGATCGTCCCAAAATTAAATATCAGAAAAAATTTGGTTTTAGGAGAAAATGTGATTGAGTTTACGCCTAAAGAAGCAGGTCGGATTACTTTTTCTTGTGGCATGGGTATGTATAACGGCGTTTTTAATGTGGAATAAATTTGTGCAATTATTTAAATTTAAAATTACTGGTTTGACTTGTGAGGCTTGTATTAAACTAATAACTTTAAGATTAAAGAAAATTATCGGCGTGACCGAGATAAGTATTGATCTGCAAAGTGGACAAGCTGAAGTCAGAGTTGAGCCAGACCTGTCTTTTGACAGGATAGAGCAAGTCTTTGTTGGTACTGATTATTCGATTACTAAATTATAAAATTTATGAAAACAATAGAATTAGAGATTAAGGGCATGCATTGTGCTTCTTGTGAAAAAATCATCAGCGCCGAACTAGCTGAATTGCCAGGTGTCAGCGATATCGTGATCAAAGTCAAAGAGGGAACAGGCAGTTTAAACATAGACGAGACCTTGCTTAATGTTGATCAAGTCATCGCAGCTATCAAAAGAGCTGGTTATGAAGCCACGGCTATCAATCAGTTGGCTGGTGAATTAGTGACAGCGGATAATATTATTATCAAACGCAATGAAGTAAATGCTAATAGTCCATTTAAAATAAAATTAGAAATTAGCATCGAAACAAATGATCAAGCAAAAGCAGTAGAGATTACACCAATCAAAAAACAGGCTTTGGTAGAGCAAATAGTCGAAAGTAGTCAGTCAGCTTCAGCTGGGAGAGTGAATTTATCACTGACCGGTATGCATTGTGCTTCTTGTGCGGGTTTGATTGAGCGAGCTGTCAAAAAAGTGCCTGGCGTCAAACAGGCTAATGTAAACTTTGCCGCGGAAAAAGCATTAATAGTTTTTGATGAAGCAACTAGTAGTGTTGGCGATTTGGTACAGGCGATTAAAAAAGCTGGTTATGGTGCCGAACTAGTTGACGCTAAAGACACTGAATATGATAGTCGCAAAAGAGCGGCAGAAATAAAAAGTTATCAGAAAAGATTTTGGTTTAGTTTTGTTTTGAGCTTGCCAATGCTTTATTTTATGCTTTTAGATTTTTTTAAATGGTTACCAGGAGGACTAAGCTTTGCTCCTTATTTTGGTATTATTTCATTTATCCTTACTATCCCGGTGCAATTTATTATTGGAGCCGGATTTTATCGAGGTCTAGTATCAGCTTTAAAGATGAAGACTTTTAATATGGACTCTTTGATTGCTATTGGTACCTCAACCGCTTTCTTTTATAGTGCTATTAATTTTATTTTATATTTTATAAAAACTGGTTCTTTGATTGGCCTAGAGAGCAAAATTCCTGATCTTTATTTTGAAACCGCTGCTTTCTTGATTACTTTTGTCATCTTAGGCAAATGGCTAGAAATTCGTACTAAAGGTAAAACTTCAGAAGCCATTAAAAAATTAATGGGTCTAGCCGCTAAAACCGCCAAAGTAATTAGAAATAGTGTCACGCAAGACATAGCGATTGATGAAGTGATACACGGTGATATTGTGGTCGTGCGTCCAGGTGAAAAAATTCCAGTTGATGGTAAAATAATTCGTGGCTCTTCAGCAGTTGATGAGTCTATGTTGACTGGTGAATCATTGCCAGTGGAGAAAAAAGTTGGCGATTTAGTGATTGGTGGTACGGTCAATAAAGTCGGTAGTTTTGAATTTGAAGCTACTAAAGTTGGCTCTGAAACTGCTTTAGCTCAAATCGTCCGTTTGATTGAAGATGCTCAAGGATCAAAGGCTCCGATTCAGGGTTTTGCTGACAAAATTTCTGCTTGGTTTGTCCCGATAGTGATCGCTATCGCAGTCATCACTTTTGTGGTGTGGTATGTTTTTTTAGGCGCTAACTTGGCTTTTGCCTTGATGGCCTTTACAGCAGTCATTGTGATTGCTTGCCCTTGCGCTTTAGGCTTAGCCACACCGACATCGCTGATGGTCGGTACTGGTAAAGGAGCTGAATATGGTATTTTGATCAAAGGTGGTGAGCCACTAGAAGCAGCCTGTAAAATTAACACAGTTATTTTTGATAAAACTGGTACCTTAACCAAAGGTAAGCCAGAAGTGACAGATGTGATAAGTTTCGGCTCATTGGATCAAGAAGAAATTGTAAGTATGGCTACTAGTTTAGAAAAACTTTCCGAGCATCCTTTAGCTGAAGCAATCTGTGATTATGCTACTGAAGAAAATTTAGACACCAGTGAAGTCGCAAGCTTTAAAGCTATTCCGGGTCACGGCGTAGAAGGAGAGATTAGTGGTTTAAAATATTATCTTGGCAACAGAAGATTATTGACCGACGTGCTTGGTTTGACATTAGATAAAATTAATCGTAAGTTAGAAAAATTAGAAGACCAAGGTAAAACCGCCATGATACTGGCTGACAAAGAAACTGTGCTAGGTGTGATAGCGGTGGCTGATACCGTCAAGGCAACTTCTCGTGAAGCAGTCGCTAAATTACAAAAATTAGGTGTTGAAGTATATATGATTACTGGCGACAATGTCAGAACTGCTCGAGCGATTGCTGCTCAAGTAGGTATTAGTAATATTTTAGCGGAAGTATTGCCAGAAGATAAGGCTAGTGAAGTTAAGAAATTACAAGCTAGCGGTAAAAAAGTAGCAATGGTAGGTGATGGTATTAATGATGCGCCGGCTTTAGCTCAAGCTAATTTGGGGATCGCTATGGGTTCTGGTACTGACGTAGCGATGGAAACTGGCGGTATTGTTATCATGAAAGATGATTTGAATGATGTGGTGACGGCTTTACAATTATCTCGTGAGACCATGTCTAAAATTAAGCAGAATATGTTTTTTGCCCTGTTTTACAATATTATCGGTATCCCCGTGGCAGCCAGAATTTTTGTGAGTTTTGGTTTGATTTTGAAACCAGAATTAGCCGGGCTAGCCATGGCACTTTCATCTATTTCAGTAGTTTCCAATTCTTTATTACTTAAATTATTTAAGCCAAATAAACGTAATTATATTTCCATGATAGCGCCACTAGTAATGGTGTTGATTTTTACAGGCATATTTTTTGCCTTTGCTAGATTTAGTTCTGATATGGGAAATTAAAAAACTTTAACCCCCTCTAAATCTCCCCCTTCCCCGCATACGCGGGAATGAAGGACGGGAGGGGTAAAAATATTACTCATGCAAAACCCCCGCCGAAGGCGGGGGTTTTAATAAAAACTTTATTGCTCTAAAGCAAATCTAAATAAATCTTCAGCTGGTCGATGTGGCAAGTGTCCAATGTTATTGATATAATTTATTTTGACATAGCCGTATTTATCAATGACTATTTTAGAGATAGATGATTGATAAAGTTCAATGGATAAAAAGCCGATGGCGTCAGTATTTAAAATACTGGTTAAAATAGAGCGGATGACATTGCCGTGGCAAAAAATCATGATATCTTTGCCTTTGTTTTTTTCCCAGATGTCAGCTAAAATACGACGAAAGCGAGTTTGTAAAATATTTAAACGTTTGTCCATTTCTTTATAAAACTTGACTCGTTTGATTCGAGTCTTTTCGGACATATTAAAATATTTTATTTTATACCATTCAGTCCAGTCCACTTCATTTAATCTTTTATCGATAACGGGTGTCAGCTTTTTCTTTTTTAAGAAAATCTCGGCTGTTTGTTGGGCACGTAATAGCTCACTAGTGTAGACAATGTCAGCGTGCAAAGATAATAATTTTTTGTTTAATAATTTTCTTTGTTTTAAGCCAATTTTATCTAGTGGCATATTATGATCACCGACTAATTTTTGTTGGCTATAGTCTGGTTTGCAGTGGCGGACTAAATAAATCTGCGTGTAAGGACCAGAGCTGGCTGGACGAGCGCGACCATAGGCGGTTTGTTGCATGAATTTGGCATAATCTAGCTTAGTAGTAGTTTTGATTTTAAACATTTTTTATTTTTTATAAATACATTTTACATTTTTTATCTTATTTTAGCAAATATTTATCAAATTATTGATAATATGATATCATATATTTAGCTTTAATTTAAAAAATATGGACAGTAAAAAACAGAAACTTTCGCATCATCTTAAACAATTTCAGTTTATAGACTCAATTAATGATTGGGTTGGCTCTTGGTGGTTTTTAAGTTTTCATGTAGTCTGGTTTGCGGTTTGGGGTATTTTTAAATTAGAGAGCCATATTTTGACTTTGATCGTTTCTCTGGAGGCGATTATTTTGATGATTCTTTTGTTGATGACTCAAAACAGGCAGTCAGCCAGAGATGACATCAGAGATGAGTTGGATTTGCAGGCAGATTTGAGATCAGCTCAATTGACAGAAGAAATTGTCAAAACTTTGAGAGATATGCAGGCAGATATTAATAGTTTGAAGAATAAAAAATAATTATATGTTGAAAAAAATCTTATTTAGTTTTTTGTTATTAAGTTTCGTTTTTATTTTAAGTGCTTGTGTAAAAAAAGCAGAAGCACCCAGTGAGCTAAATAATAATCAGCTTAGTCCAGAAAAGCTTGATGATGTCAATAATCAGAGGGCAAGCTTGACGCCCGAAGAAGAAAAGGCTTTAGAAGAGGAGGCAGATAAACAAGAAGTGATAGATAATAAATGGATTAGTAGTAATGAAGTGGCTAAACATAATAATAAGAGTGATTGTTGGTTGATTATCAATGATCGTGTTTATAACATGACAAAATACATTGCTTATCATCCTGGTGGTCCGGCGATTTTAGCTGGCTGTGGTAAAGATGCGACGGAGATGTTTTTTTCTAGACCAAATGATGGCACGGCTCATTCAGAGAAAGCGCAAGGCATGCTAGATCAATATTATATTGGTGATAGAAATATGAAAGAATAAATTATTTTTTATCCGCCCCGGGCCTATCCCGGGGCGGGCTTGACATTTATTTGATAATCTTTTAAGATAGTTTTTGTCTTAGCTCATTTGTGGTGGCTTAGCTCAGTTGGGAGAGCGCTGGAGTGCAAAATCCAGAGGTCGCGAGTTCGAATCTTGCAGTCACCTTTTCGACGGAGGGAGTAACTCAGTTGGTAGAGTACCAGAACTCATGATTTTGGGTGTCGCAGGTTCAAGTCCTGCCTCCTTCCTTTGGTTTTTTGCCGCCTTGGGTCTCGTCATGAGACTCAAAAAAACACGCTACCAGCGTGTAACAGTCAGTCTGGCCTGACTGAATCCCTTGGGCGCCCGTCTTGCACGTGGCGCTCTTTTCTTTGGCAAAATTTTTTGACAATTTTGCTTTATTGAGCTAGATTGAAAGCAACAAAAAGCTCGTTGACAGTCGAATCACAAAGCAGAGGAGACAGAAAAAATGAACACCAATAACTTCGCTTTCATCAGCGGCAATGGCAGTTTTGAGTTTAGTGAGTTGGTTCTCACACGGCTCAATAGCCTGGCTGGCACAGAATTTGGTTTCCTACACCTTGATTCAGACTATTTTGGAGATGGTGGGCCAGATTTTTATATTCCGCGGTATGATTTATTGAAAGGTCGTCATGTAGTTATCTTCCAAAGCATGACTGATCTGGAGCTGAAGGATGAATTCTTAACTTTAGTTTGGGCAGCTAAACATCAATACGGTGCCGTTTCAGTCATCGGCGTTTTGCCTTTCTTTATGCATCGTCGTGAAGACCATGCAGAAAAAATGGAGGAAATTAATCGCAGTCGTTTTTTTGCGAATCAGTTAGCAGCAGCTGGTGCTAGCCGAGTGATTTTCTGTGATATTCATTCTCAACAAGTGATTACAAATTTTAAGACAGAAGGCATAGACGTCATTGATGTTGATTCAGCTCCAATATTAGCTGAGCAGATTATGTCATTAGTCACCTTGGCGCGAACTAATGGTGTGCCAGTAGCTGTTGATTCTCCGGACTTTGGTTCAATTTATCGTGCAGTTTCCTTGGCGCGCGCTTTGAAGGTGCCAGTTGCCATTGGCAAGAAGTTTCGGTCAGCAACCGGTGCAATCAAATTGAGTAGTAGTGATGATGAGCTGGATAGTTTACGTCAAGAATACCCAGATGTTGAATTTTTAAACGATTCTAGTTTGAACAGTTTTTTGATTATTCAGCGTGATGACGAGGTGTCTTCTGGGGACACTAGTCAAAAAAGAGCAGCTCATTTATTAGATGATATTCAGGTGAATGAAGTGGTTTTCTGTGGTACTCACGCCGTTTTTAATCGTGGTTGGCGTCGTAAATTTGTGCGTGCAGGAGTAAATAGATTGAGTCGCATTTTCTTAGCCAACACCATTCATCGGGACTACAGAAAACAAACAGGAGGAGTGATCACGAACGTTGATGTCTCACCTGGCGTCGCTAATGCTCTCTATCTCACTTTGGCACAACTGTGATTCGTTTCGTTTCGGCTCACCCTGCACGCAGGGGGTGAGCTTTTTTCTTTGTCTAAATTTTGTTATACTAAAGCTAGTAAAAATAAAAATGAAAAAAATAAATACCAAAAATTTTGTTCATCATCAGAATTTTAAATTGTCTAATAATATTAGAGAAATTATTTTTGGTGCTGAAGATGGTATGGTTTCCACTCTTGGTGCTATCACTGGTATTGCGGCCGGGACGGCCAATAGTAAAATAGTTTTATTATCTGGTTTAGTGATTATTGCCGTGGAAAGTATCTCGATGGGCATTGGTTCTTATTTGTCAAATAAATCAGTGATTGATTTGAGTAAAAGAAAACTGTACGAAGAAAAATTTGAAATTAACAATTTTCCTAAAACAGAGAAAAAAGAATTACTAAATATTTATTTAAAAAATACTTGGCCATTAAAAACAGCAAAATTGATGGTAGCTTCAGCTAGTCGGAATAAAAAATTAATGTTACAAGAAATGGCTTACCGAGAATTATCTCTGCCAGCAAAAATTCAAGATAATTCTTTGACTGGTGGTTTATTCATGTTTGCTTTTTATATTGTTGGTGGCACTATTCCGTTGTTAAGCTATATCTTTTTGAGCTTGCCGCAAGCTATTTATTTTTCGATTAGCATTACTTTATTGAGTCTATTTATTTTGGGAGTTTTTAGTACCAGATTTACTAGATTAAATTGGTGGAAAGCTGGCTTGCAGATGTTTATTTTAGCTAGCCTTGCTGCTTTAGTTGGTTTTATTGTTGGCAAAATTGCTAATAATTTGTTTTAAAATTTTTATAGAAATAGCCTTTTTTTGAGGGGGCTGTTTTTTAATTTGCCTTTATTGACAAAAAGGTTTATTTTTAGTATGGTAGATTGTTAAATCAGCTCTTTGTCAAATCAATGTCTTTGGCTGATATAGCCCCTGACATTTGCATATCGATTTCGAAAATTATCACCACTATGCGTAAGCATGCTGGTGTACGGATAAATCTGCACTGCAAGCTTTGACGGGCAACTAAACAAGGCCTTTTTCAAAGTTTCATTCAACAAAAAAGGACAAGAACCATGAAGGCTCTGTACGGCATTCTCATCACTTGCCTGTGCTGGGCAAGTGTTATGGCAGCACCGACGCTGCCGGTTCATTTCGAAGTTGACGGTTTGACTCTAACCACTTCTCCGGACGAGTTTGATAGCCCGACCAGGGATGCTCAAGGTCGTCTGTTGATCGAGGAAGATGGTCATTGGTACTATGCCATGATCGACTCTTCTACCAGTGAGCAGCATCTGGTCAAGTATACTGCACGTGAGCTGTCGGGAGGCATTCCTGATCATCTGGCAGCTTACAATGATCCGGTTTATGATGCTCGGGTAAGGGAGTTCAATTCCTTTGCCAGCGACATCGTGCCGGTGTCGGGGCCAATCAGGATCACTTACATTTTGGTGTCTATTGGTCGGCCAGGTCAGCCAGCCAATCCAGACAGCTTTTTCTATTTCAATGGCCATCCGATGGATCAACAGAAGTTTCATGATCAGTTTTTTTTGGAAAACTATGATCAGACATACCCCAATGATATTAACCAGGGTTGGTACAACGTACCTGCCTCGGCTAATGATTGGTGGCGTTGGGCTAGCCATGGCTTGTCATGGCTCGAGCCAGATGAATCGCGCTACAGTAATGTGCCTGGCTACACAGCTCCTTTTCCTGGTTGTCTTGTAGATCCTGCTACCGGCGGACCTTTTGTTTTTAACAATGTTAATGTATCTAGTGCTGTGGTCTGGGAAACATTGCGAGCAGCGGGGATTGATATGACATTGGACCCGCAACGCCCTATCTGTTTCGTCACTAGTCACGGCGGTTTGTCCTTTGCCCACTACCATGGCTGGACCAACTTGTCGATGGAGCAATTCGGTAACGATTCACCTTTGACTATTGGTGTTATCGTCCATGAGCTGGGGCACTGTGTGCTGCAGTTACCGGATCTCTACATGGATAACCCTCAAAGCTCTTGGCAAGTCATGAATCACGGATGTTTCGGTTGGTATGATGAAATCATGTACCGTTACAACCTGGGCTTACCATCAGATCTTTGTGCAGATTACAAAGATCTGGTTGGTTGGGGCGAGGAGCCGATCCTTATTACCGCCCCAGGCACCTATGAGTTCGATGGGACTTATGTGCCTTACTTCTTTCAGAATCCAAATAATCCAGCGGAAAAGATGTTTCTCCGCTCGTGGGACTTGGAGTATCCGAGCTTTATGCGGCTTCATTTGCCCACGGCTGGTGGTCGCTTGTTGATTGAGCCTTCTTCGGTCAATCGATCGAGCTGGCGCTTTTTAGATAAACCATGTCCGACCATTCTGTACGCCGATCCAGACGACGGCGTGGTGACCTGGCCTTTTGACGAAATTCAAGAGCCAGCCTTCACTTGGGAGGATGGAACTTGGTTTCAATGGACAATTAACACAGCTAATTGTGACAACGATCGCGAGATGCTTTCTTTCACAGTTAGTGAACGGCCAGCGCCCGGCGTTTGTGTGGTGATGACTGATCATCAGCTACGTGAAGAAGTGCCTTTGGGTGGGGTGGAAGCGAATTTCCATTTCCAAAACCTAGGCGTAAGCTTTACGGGTTGGCAATTGATCATTGGCGGCGAGACAGTGGCCAGTAACGACACGGTGGCTTTCAATCAGACTTTCGAAGCCAGCTTTTCCAGCAATGTCTGGGGGGCCACGACTTTGTGTCAAGTCTTGGATCTGCCCGTGAGCTTATACGTGCAGTCTTTGGACAGCACCGTGGTCGTTGAACGTCTGCAACCATTCGTTGGCTTGCCATCAAGCAACTGGGTCATCCCAGGCGGTGAGCAAGTGATTGTTGAGACTGACCATCAGTTTGTGGCTACGGCTGACGAACAAGTGGTTAGCCTATACATCAACGGTCAACCAATGAATGCTTTGGATTTCAACACAGACATCACTGATCTTTGTTTTGCTGGTGATGCTAGCCATCATTTGGCAGTCATCAGCGAAGGGGAGTTAGCGATGTCACGAATTCAGAACAACCAGTTGGCCTTGACGGCTGGCTGGCCAAGAACCTTTAACCACGTCGATGCTTATGCTTTAAGCGATCTGTCCGAGTATGGCTTGACAGCTGTGGTTGCCGACGCTAACCATTTGTACGGCTATTCTCTGGCTGACGCTAGCGAGGTATTTGACGTGCTTTTACCGGATTCTTTACTGCCAGTTACTGGCTTGGCTTGTGCTTCGCATGATCCAGCTGGTGATATTGGTAGTCGTTTTTGCCTGACCGGCGGCGTAAACAGCAAATACCTATACCTTACCAACGTGCTTGGTGAGGCGCTGTACACCCGTAGTGCTGGCGACTGTGGTCAGCTTAAGGATCCCATCAGCTTAGACATCTTGGGCAATGGTTATTATGACTTCGTCGTTGCCAGCCTGACTTGTGCTGGTGCGCAGGGCGGTTACACTCAAGAAGCCTGGCTCATCAGTTATAGTCAAAGCCAAGGCCATCACGGCATCGGCATTTTCACTTTGGGTTATAATGTGCCTGGCTATGAAAACGGTTTGGAAGCCTTGGTACCGTATCAGGCACCCGCAGGATCCAGCCATTTCGCGATGATGGGCAATAGTTATTATCCTTATTCCAACAGTTCGACTTATTTCAAGTGGATGGACTTTGGGCAAGGAGTGCCTGAATTCCAAATGCTTGGACCAATGTCGACCAGACGTCGTTATCTTTTTCCCTTGCACTTCAACCTTGATAATGTAAGCGACTGCCTGATGTTGGATCGGGGTGATGGCCTGCGCCTGTGGCATGGGTCTGGTGATGATTTCACGGACCAAGGCAAGATTCACAACTATTCTTCCCCAAATTCTTGCCCTGTTTTTGCTCAAGGTACTGATGGTGATACGCGTCTTGGCTTTTTAGAAAATGGCCAACTCAATTTTTACAATCTCGGCATCGATGAATGGTCATCATGGTTCAGACCGGGCGGCGTCGGTAACCAACATTGGGTGGCAAATGATGCTTGGGTACCAAACAACGCTCCCTTGAATCCACCGGTGGTCAGAGCCGAGTATTTTAACACCGGTGCTATCCGTTTGCAGCTTGAGGCCTTGCCCTTTGGCCAGGAGTCTGCCAGCTACAAAGTCTGGTTTTCTACTGATCAAGTGGAATGGAGTCTTTTGGCGGAAGTTCCTTGGAACGGACAAAGTAACACTTCCTGGGTGCATTCACGCGCCATCTGGAATTGTCCCAAGGGCTGGTATCAAGTGACCGTCACCAATGTTCTGGACGGCAGCGCTTTTTGGGGCATTTGGAATGACGGCATTAGAGCCGAATAAAAGGAGATCACCATGAAACGGATTTGTTTCTTGGCATTGATGTTGTGTGGTCTAGCGTACAACGCTGTGGCTCTACACATCTCTGCCTTTGCCAGTGACTGGCCTGACGCTTGTCACCCAGACAGCGTGTCTGTTCACTGGCAGTTCTATGACGGTCAGCAGTGGTACGATGGTTGGTCCTATGGCCGTTTGTTAGGACCCGATGGTTCACCTCTGTCCTATCGTTTTGACTGGTGCAGCGATATTCCGGAGAGCGAGCCGATACCGCTCTACGCCAGTATCAATGAGCTACGAGTGAAGCTGGCGGTGACAGGCATCGATACTACCAGTGTTGTGCAGTACATCAACATCAACGCCTCTTACGTGGATTGCTTTCCTGCTCCTTTTCCCATTGCTTTGCCGGCCGGGACATTTCTCGGCTGTGAGGAAATGCAATCAGCCATCGGTGATTCGGTTTTGCCCCAAGCCTTGAGTTTGGTGCAAAATTATCCCAACCCCTTCAACCCCACAACCACGATCAAGTTCAGTCTGCCAATTCCCGGTAATGCTCAACTGATCGTCCGCAACTTGTTTGGTCAACGGGTCGCGGAACTTGCCAACGACCAACTTAACGCTGGCAATCATGAGCTTCAGTTCAGTGCCAGCAACTTGTCCAGCGGTCTTTACTTCTACACGCTGACCTACAACGGCCAGTCCGTCACGAAGCAGATGCTGTTGCTCAAGTAACGAATCGATATGCAACAACCAGGCCCGGCTTCTCATGAGAGAAGTCGGGCCTAAATTTTTTTAAACAAATTAAAAAAACAGAACTAAGAATTTTATGCTTTCAGCCCGCAGGGCGTTTAATAAAATTCTTAGTTCTGTTTTGTTTTTTACATTAAATCTACTACCAAAACTCCTTCGCCGCCTTGAGCAAATTTTCCCAAACTTACTTTAGTTACATTAGAGTGAGTAGCTAAATATTTTTGTAATAAAGGCTTGATGATAGCTCCATTTTTTGAGTGCTTGCCTTGACCAACAATAAAACTTATTTTAGTGTAATTATTTTTTTGTGAATTTAAAATAAATTCATCAGCTAAACTATAAATTTTTTGTGGACTTAAAATACCGAGATTATGAAAATCAAATTCCGCTTGAATTTTATTTAAATTTTCGTATTTATTAGCCATTATAATTTATGATAATAAAATTCCGCTGCTAAATCGCTCTGAAAATGCAGGGCTTTTTTTATTTGTGAAATTTGGGCACCATTTTGTTTTAAGTAATAGGCTAGAGTATGACGTAAAACTTGAGGATTGAGCCGCAAAACATCAGACATCTGGTGACTATATTTTTCGATGATTCTTTCTATCGACCTGACAGACAAAGCTTGGTTTTTATTTTTGCCAGCGTGATCAAAATTGATAAATAAATAGGGAGAATCGTCTGATCTTTTTTGTAAATATTTTAGTAAATAAAATTTAGTGCTGTTATTTAATTTAGCCTCTTGTTTTTGATAAGAAATAATATTTTTATTTAAATTAAGATCTTTTTTTTCTAAGCTAACAATAGTTTTGGCTTTAAAGCCACTATAATATAATATTTCTAATAAAATTTTATCGCGCAAACTGATTAAGTCGCTCGGGTGGGGGATGAGATTGAGATATTCAGTTAGTTGTTTTTTAGTTAAGACATGAATACTTTGTTTTTCGATAGACAAGAGCGTGAGCTGCTGTTTTTGTTTGCTAAATTTTAAGTAGTTATTAATTACGCTTAAGCGCAAATTAATAGTAGCGATTTTTTTGTATTTATGTAGCAAAAATTCACGATATTTTTCACAATTTTTCGGGGTTATTTTTTCTTTATCTAAATAAGCTAAAAAATGTTTTAAGTGCCAGAGATAAGTTGCTTGGCTACTCAAAGATATTTTTTTAGTATTTAAATATTTTTGATATTTTCTGATATTTTCTGTTTGTGTCATCTAATATATTTTAGCACATAAAATCCCTCCCCCCAAGGGGGAGTATTGACTTTTAGGCTTAAAAATGCTAATATGGCCTTACTTATTATTAATTCCCCTAGCTTGGTTTAAGCCTTATTTCGTCTAAAAATTAGCTTAAACTCGGTGGGTGGAGCAAAGGAAAATTATGTTAGACAAGAAAAAGAAATTGAAACTGGTAGAACAGTTTCGTACTCACAAAAGTGACACTGGTTCTTGTGAGGTGCAAGTCGCTATTTTGACTGAAGAGATCAAAGAGTTGACCAAGCATTTAAAGAGTCACAAAAAAGACGTTTCTTCTCGCCGTGGTTTATTAGCTAAAGTCGCTTTGAGACATAAGCTTTTACGCTATTTGGAGAGAGAGGATGAAAAACGCTTTTTGAAACTCGTCAAAGCTTTAAAATTAAAAATTGCTAAAAAGGAATTAAAGAATTTTGAAGATTACTTTGAAGCCGAAGCAGAAGAAAAAGAAGAGTTAGAAGACGAAAAGTAAAATTATACCCGCCTCCGCCTTTGGCGGGGGCGTAGTTAATTATTAAGATTATTAAGAGTTGTTTTTTTCATCAGCAGACGATAGGCTATTAGTAAAAACTGTTTTTACGACTAAGAGTCTAAGGCTTGTTGGTGCAAAAACTCTCAAAAAAGAAAGGACATTTTATGTCAATCAAAAATTTTAGCCTTGAGTTGGCTGGAAGAAACTTGTCAGTGGAAATTGGCAAGCTAGCCAAACAGGCTCACGGCTCTTGTACTGTCACTTATGGTGACACGGTGGTTTTAGCGACCGCTGTAGCCTCATCTGCACCTCGCGAAGGCGTAGATTTTTTCCCTTTGATGGTGGATTATGAAGAGCGTTTATATGCTGCTGGTAAAATCAAAGGTTCACGTTTTATCAAGCGTGAAGGCCGAGCAACAGACGATGCTATTTTGACTGCTCGTTTGATCGACCGTTCTATCAGACCTTTATTTAAAGAGTCAGACCGAAACGATGTGCAAGTCGTCATCACAGTCTTATCTTATGATGGCATCAACAATCCAGAATTTCCTAGTGTGATCGCAGCCAGTATTGCCTTGGGTATTTCACCAATTGTTTGGGATGGACCTTTGGCTGGTTTAAGTGTTGGCCATATCAACGGTGAATGGGTGATCAATCCGACTGTAGAGGCAAGTACTAAAAGCGATTTAGAATTATTTGTGGCCGGGTCTGCCGATGAAGTGATTATGATCGAAGCTGGCGCCCAGCAAGTGACTGAAAAAGATATGTACGAGGGTATTGTCTTTGCTGCTAAACATATCCGTAAGCTAGTTGAGTTTGTGCAGAGTATCATCACAGAACTTGGTATTAAAAAGAATTCACCAAAAGTAGAAGAACCAGAAACTTTAGAGCTAAAAAATAAAGTTAAAGCCAAGGTTCAGGCTTTTTTGGACACCAAAGATTTGAGTACTTGTTTTCATCCTGACAAATCACAGATGAAGGTAGCGATTGACACTATCAAAGAAGAATTAAATCAAATTTTAAAAGCTGATAATGAAGTTTCCAAAGACATGCGCGCTTCAGGACTTGCTTCAGTGGATATTGCTTTAGAAGAGGCTTTTAAAAAATTAGTCCTAGAAAAAAACCAACGTCCAGATGGTCGCGCTTTTGACGAGATCAGAAGTTTGTCAGCTGAAGTAGCTATTTTGCCACGTACTCATGGTTCTGGTTTATTTTCTCGTGGTGAGACGCAAGTATTGTCTATCGTCACTTTAGGTGCGCCTGGTGATGAGCAGACCTTAGACAGCATGGAAGAAGCTGGTACCAAAAAATATATGCACCATTATAACTTCCCTGGCTTTTCTGTCGGTGAGGTCAAGCCTTTACGTGGTCCAGGTAGACGTGAGATTGGTCACGGTGCCTTAGCTGAAAAAGCTTTGATCCCAGTTTTGCCAGATAACGAAAGCTTCCCTTATACTATTCGGGTAGTGTCAGAAGTATTGGGTTCCAATGGCTCATCTTCACAGGCTTCTATCTGTGGCTCAACTTTATCTTTGATGGACGCTGGCGTGCCTATCAAGGCCCCGGTAGCCGGCATTGCTATGGGTTTGGTAATAGATGAGCATGACAAGAAAAAATATAAAATTTTGACGGACATCCAAGGCATCGAAGATCATTCTGGACATATGGATTTCAAAATTGCCGGCACCGCAACTGGTATCACGGCTATTCAGCTAGATATCAAATCAAGTGGTATTAGCTATGAGATAGTAGAGGAGACATTGAAGGCTGCTAAAATAGCTCGTGAGAAGATTTTAGCTGTCATGGCCGAGGCTATCGCTGAAGTCAGGCCGGAGCTATCTGTTTATGCTCCTCGTATTACTACCCTACACATTGATCCAGAAAAAATCAGAGAAGTGATTGGCTCTGGCGGAAAAATTATCAATGAAATTATTGACAAATGTAATGTGGCGATTGATATCGAGCAAGATGGTTTAGTGATGATCACTTCTCATGACTCTGAAGGTGCCAAACGTGCCGAAGAATGGATTCGTGGTATTGTCAAAGAGATAGAAGTAGGTGAAATCTATGAAGGTAAGGTTTTACAAATCATTACTGATCGTAATCGTGGTACTGAGCTAGGCGCGATCGTCGAGTTAGCGCCTGGTAAAGATGGTATGGTACATATTTCCCAAATCGCCCATGAGCGGGTGATGAAAGTTTCAGATAAATTGAAGCTTGGCGATGTCGTCAAAGTCAAGGTCATGGAAGTAGACAAGGAAAAAAATCGTATTTCTTTATCTATTAAGGAGCTTTTACCTAGAACAGACTTTGTTAAAAAATAACTTAGTGTTAGTGTGAATTTTTTAGAGTATTTTATTCAAAAGAGCAAACGTTCGCAGGCATTAATCTATGCGTTTGCTCTTTTATTATTGATAGCCATAGTCACTATTTGGTTTTCTTCTAAAGCAGATCAAGCTTTACTTAATTTTTTACCAGCTGAAACTAGTTTTTATTATCAGTGGCAGAAAGCTGATGATCAAAGTCAGCCAATAGTAGATTTTTTGCAAAATAATTTGCAAACAACGGCCAAAGCAGATCTAGATATTTTAGGCACAGACTTTTTAAAGCAAAGCAAAGATATTGTTTGGTTTAAAATAGGAAACAGTGAAGTAAATTATTATTTATTTAAAGCTAAGACTGGTTTTAATAAAAAAGAAATAAAAAATTTGCTGGAAAATAAAAATTTTAGCTGGCATCTGATAGGCAAACAGGTCTTAGTTTTAGCTAATCAGGCAGATTTAAAATTAGACTTTATTATTCAGGATAGCATAGGTATTGTACCACACTTTTTTAATCCTAGTGGGGAAAATATTTTTTTTAGCACTCAAAAACCTGAATTTTTGACAGATATTCTAGCTCAAGTGGGAGATAAGGCTTTATTTTCCGCTGAAAAACTTTGGTGGCAAATAGATACTAAACATAATCTAAAGCAAATAAATATTTATCAACTCAATACTACACAAGAAAATGTTGATTCAGCCAAGAGCTTAGCCTGGAAAGATTTAAAAATAATTTCTAAACCTAGACTATTATTGTTCGGACAAAATTTATCAGAGGCAAGTAGCAAGTTTTTGCAAGAAAATATTTTAAGTATCGTCAATACTCAAGCACCACACTTAAAATTTGGCGAAAATTTTTGGCAAAATTATGCTGATAATAGTTTTTACTTTTTTGATCAAGATGGTGACTGGTATTTAAGCAAAGCCGAGGACTGGTATCCAGCCTTAAGCTCACTTAATTCCGAGTTTGAAGTAATAACTAAAACCAGAAGCTTGCCGGATGGTACTTTGTATACGGAGCTATTAAAAAATAAAGAAGTCAAAGTAGAAAGTCTAGCTTGGCAAGACAAAGCCTACTGGAAGATGAAAGATTTTTATGGAGTGGACATAGCTAATCAGCATTATTTAAGTAATTCCGAAAATTTAGTCAAAGACTTATTAGCTAATAGTGCAGATTTTTCTGATCAGTGGCAAAATTGCGAGCTAAATGAAGATGAAAAGCTGACTAATCTGATATTTTTAGATAAAATTGCCGCCTCACAACTAAATTTAGGTAAATTTTTAGGGGAAGTAGATAAATTTGTTTTATTATTTGAGTATCAAAGTTCACAAACGCAAGGTTTACGTCTTTGCTGGCAGTAATTTTAATGTTTTTAGTTTAAGGTGCCTGCATCCCGGAGCTTTAGCGAAGGGTTGTGGAAAACTTGTGCACAAGGTGGAAAACTTTTTGGTGATTTTGTCAAAACATGTTTTAAGCTAAATTTTTTTTCGCTTACTTTAGCCAAGATTTAGAGTTGACAGGGAAGTATTTATGTGATATACTTAGATTGTTAATAAATAAGTTCTTTAGCAAAATCAAAGAAGTGCTCGGTAATACATTTAGTGGGCAGTTCTTTCCATTCTACTGTAGGTAATTATTATTAAGGTGCGCTGACCACCTTAAACATCTAAAAAACAAAAATAAAAATATAAAAAGGATCATCCTCATTTGATAAAAATGGAGATCGATACCACGATATGGTAGAGTGGCACAAGCTTTCGAGTCAGAAGAAAGCGTCATAACGTGTTTGCAAATCAAAATCTTGCCAATTTTTTCGCCTGACATACAAGGCGGAAAACAAGTGATTTGTAGAGACGGAAGGCGCATATTCCCTAAACAATATCATTATGATTTTATGTAGGGCGCTTATGCGCCTCTTTTAGTTGTTAAAATTTTGGCTTTTACTTGATTTTTCTGGCTATTTTTGCTAAACTTGACTCTGTTAAATAAAACCATTAAAGACAAACATATGAAATTAGATGCTGCTTTTATCGCCCAAATGAAAGATGAATTAAGTGCTCGTAAGCTAGAATTAGTCAAAGAGCTGAATATCGATGCTGTCAAAGTGACGGATGATGATTATGATGCTAAGTTTCCTGACTATGGTGAAAAGGAAGATGAGAATGCGGCTGAAGTAGCTACTTTTGAAAAAAATTTATCCATGGAAAAGACTCTAGAGGTTTCCTTGTTTAATGTCAATAAAGCTTTGAAAAAAATCGAAGAAGGTAAATATGGTACCTGTGAAAAATGTGGTATGCCGATTGACCCAAAGCGTTTAGAGGCTTTTCCTTCAGCTACGACTTGTATGGAGTGTAAGAAAAAATCGCTCTAATGTCTAAAAAGTTTTTTGTTTTATTAATTTTATTTTTATTAGATCGTGTTTTAAAAATATATTTTTGGCAACACACTAATTTCGCTTATTTAAATCAAAATATTTCTTTTTCTCTACCGATTGGTCAATATTTTCTTTGGCCAATTTTGTTTTTGTTAATAATTTTTGTTTACTGCCAGTGTTTAAAAAATTATCAAAAAAATACCAAGCATTTTTTTGCTTGGGGCTTAATATTCATCGGCGCTGCGAGCAATATTCTGGACAGATTAAACTATGGAGGAGTAATAGATTTTATTTCCGTGCCATATTTTACCGTTTTTAATCTTAGTGATGTTTTTATCTTTTGCGGGGTAGTTTATTTATTATTAGTTAAATTAAAAACTCCCGCCTAGCGGGAGTTTTTAATTTTAGTCTATAACCGGCAAGCCATTGAGCTCTTCTTTGGCAATACTTTTATAACGAGGATTTCTTTTTAAGACTGGTTTGCCCTCATGCTCGACGACATAATAAGCAAAGCCTCGTGTTTGTTTGACTAATGAATAATCAGCGTGTCCTGGTAAACTAGTCGGATCTTTTTCCGTAAAATCTACGGGGCTATTATCAGCCGTCACTAGGTAGGTCGTGCCGATATTGGCTACTAAGTGTCCATAGCCGCTTGGTATAGCAATCGTATCACCTTGGCTGACAGGAATGGCTTTAAACTCTGCTACAACATCGGCAATCATTTGACCATTGGCATCCACGGCTAATTTTTCTAGTAAGACAATACCTTGACCATAAAGTAGCCAGTAGGTTTCGCTAAGTTGGCCAACATGG